>Ga0302324_100012208_pt1 | contig 17542 bp, 12 predicted proteins | sample Palsa_T0_1_FD_201949 | JGI IMG/M metagenome (GOLD analysis project Ga0302324, IMG submission 201949) | Peat permafrost microbial communities from Stordalen Mire near Abisko, Sweden - Palsa_T0_1 | ecosystem: Environmental > Terrestrial > Soil > Palsa > Peat permafrost | place: Sweden: Abisko... | reverse complement strand
CGCGGTGCGCGAAACTGTGGGCTGAAGCCCACAGCGGCACGCTGAAGCGTGACGCTACAGAGCTTCTGATTCTATAAAGAACTTTCAGGACGTTGTACTAGGGGCGACCGGCGTAATGCATTGAGAATACCGCCCTTTTTCGGCTGTTCCCCTATCGGCCAGCCGCCTGGCGAGGGAGCGTATCAACTCGCGATCGGTAGCGTTTCAGCGCTCGTTTCCGCGGCGTGGTACTCATGACGGGTTATTTCCTACCGCGTCGCTCACCCGCGCACGCAGCTCATTCTTGCGGATCTTTCCCGTAGCCGTGCGCGGCAGCGGTCCGAACTCCACCTGCTTGGGGCACTTGAAGTGCGCCAGCCTGGCCCTGCAAAATTCAATCAATTCTTCGGCGCTCACCTGGCACCCGGATTTCAAGCCCACATAAGCCTTGGGCACTTCTCCCCATTTCTCGTCCGGCACCGCCACCACCGCCGCTTCCAGCACCGCCGGGTGCTCGGCAAGCACCTTCTCCACTTCAATCGACGAAATGTTCTCGCCGCCCGAAATCACAATGTCTTTCTGGCGGTCGCGTATCTCGATGTAGCCGTCCGGATGCATCACGGCCAGGTCGCCCGAATGGAACCAGCCGCCGCGAAAGGCCTCCTCGGTGGCCTTCGGATTCCGGTAATAGCCCAGCATCACATTGTTGCCGCGCATGACTACTTCTCCCATGCTTTGGCCATCCGGCGGAACATTGCGCATCTGGGGATCGACCACCCGCAGACAGCCGCCCGCCACGATGTACGGCACGCCCTGCCGCGCTTTCATCCGGGCGCGCTCGGCTGCCGTAAGCGCGTCCCACTCCGGATGCCATGCGCAAATGGTATGCGGCCCGTACGTCTCCGTCAAACCGTAGGCATGGGCGAGCGACGCGCCCATCTCCCCGGCCGCGCGTATCACCGCTGGCGAGGGCGGAGCGCCGGCCGTGACGATTTGCAAGCCGCCTTCGAACCGTATGCCCTTGGCGGCACAGTATTCTGCCAGCGTGCCGACCACCACCGGCGCCCCGCACAGGTGCGTCACGCCTTCCGCGCAGATCAGTTCGACGATCTTTTCCGGATCGACTTGCCGCATGCAGATGTGCCGTGCGCCGGCCGCCGTGACGGCCCAGGGGAAGCACCAGCCGTTGCAATGAAAGAGGGGCAGTGTCCACAGGTAAACGGAACGGCAGGTCAGGCCGTGCTCCAGAACCTCGCCCAGCGCATTCAGATAGGCCCCCCGATGCGTATACATCACGCCTTTCGGAAAGCCGGTGGTCCCGCTGGTGTAGTTGACGGCGACGAGCCCGTCTTCGTCCGGAGGCACACTGGTGAACGGAAAGTCTCCCTGGGCCAGCAGGCCTTCGTAATCCGAAATCAGATGAGCCAGGTGCGGCAATTCACCGCTGACGCTTTCGAGCAGCGGCGCAAGCTGGGGGTCGGCGATAACCGCACGCGCCTCGCAGTGATTGAGTATCCAGACCAGCTCGGCGCCTTGCAGGCGCGTGTTGAGCATCACCAACACGGCGCCGGCCAGAATCACGCCGAATTGGGCCTCGAGCGCTGCCACGGTATTGGGCGCGAGCACCGCGACCCGGTCGCCCGGCGCAATACCGAGCTTATCCAGGGCGCTCGCCTGGCGGTGGACACGCTCGCGAAACTGCGCATAAGTAAAGTGGCGGGCGCCATCCACGACGGCGATGCGGCCGCGATAGACCCAGGCGCTCCGCTCCAGAAAATCCAGGGGCGTCAGGACGGATTTCATCGCGAGCTATGCCCCCCACCTGCCCCTTCCGCGCACCGCCGCGATGTCCACTGGCGGAACCGGCACAACCGGCGCCAGCTCCGGCTCCACAGGCTTTTTCGGCCGCACGTCCAGACGCGCCGCCACCAGCGCATGCCGGCTGCGGTTGTACTTCGGCGTGCCCGGCTGCCCCTCCAGCGCGTCCCATTCCGCGCGCGGCACTTCCAGCATGGCCGGCAAATACTTCTGCAGATAATTGCGAGCGCGCTCCTGCACCACTCTGTGCTCCGAATGGCAGAGCAGAAAAACCAGCTCGTCGCCCGGGGCCGCCGCCAGAATCTCGTAGACCCCCGAAGGTTTTCGCAGATTCGGCGATTTCAGCACGTGCTCCAGCTTTCGGGCGCGCGGCTCCAGGTTGCGCCACGCCTCGATCTCTGCCTTGGGGATCTCGGCGGCCTTGATCAGCCCGCTTTTCTCCTTGGGCGTCAACTTCCCCGTAAGCGCATAGAGGAACGGCCCCAGCTTCGGCCCCGCCGTCGTATTGGCGGATTCCACCAGCCGCTCCACCTTTTCGAGCTTGGTAAGAACCGGCAAGTTCAATTTCGCGCCCGATAGCGCCGGCGAATAAAGTCCCAACAGGCCTTCCTCGTCGAGCGCGCGGACGACTTCAACGGGGCTGGGCTCCTCGGAAATCCGCTTCAATTCGTCCCAGAGCGTGCGCGGCGGAATCAGATCCTCCAGGTGGGCCGCCCGCGCATTGTCGAACTGCACCCGCGTGCGTTCTTCCACCGTAAAGGCCAGCCGGGCGCGCAGACGCACCAGGCGCAGCAGCCGGGCCGGGTCGTCGTAGAACAGGTAGGAATAGGTGCTGCGGAGCTCCTTGTGGCCCAGATCGGCGAGGCCATTGGTGGGATCTAGCAGCAAACCGCGGGAAGCGCGGTTCAGGGAGAGCGCCATGGCGTTCACCGTGAAGTCGCGTCCGCGCAGGTCCTCCTGGATGGTGGCCGGAGTCACCTGCGGCTTGGCGCCGCTCTTGGCGTAACGCTCTTTTCGCGACATGGCTATTTGCGCCGTCACCCCGCCCGCAAACACCAGGTCCGCCGAACGGCGATTCTCGTCTACGGCCGTGATTTGCGCGCCGGCCTCCTCCAGGGTTCGGACGACCTTCAAAGCGTTGCCTTCAACGCTGAAGTCCAGGTCGCGGATCTGGAATCCACCCAGCATGTCGCGCATTCCGCCGCCGGTCAGAAAAAGGTTGACCCCCACCGCGTCCGCGGCCGCCTGCACCTGTTCCACCACGCGGTTCTGGTCCGCGCTCAGGTGGCTTTCCAGCATGAACATATAGTCGGCCATGGCGATTCGATTCAAGCCCTTGGATGATGCTCGTCCACCGTCTTGCGCAGCCGCGAACGCATCACGTGCGTGTAGATCTGCGTGGTTGAGATGTCCGCATGCCCCAGCATCGTCTGGACGCTGCGCAGGTCCGCGCCGCCCTCCAGCAGGTGCGTGGCGAAACTGTGGCGGATCACATGCGGGGTCAAGTGGTGAAACAACCCCGCCTTCCGCCCATGTAGGCGCAGCAGTTTCCAGAACGCCTGCCGCGTCAGGCACCCGCCGCGCGCCGTCACAAACAGATAGCGGCTGGGACGGCCTTTCAAGATCGCCGGGCGCCCGAGGTCCAGGTAGACCGCCACCGCCTTCAGCGCCGCCTTGCCCACCGGAATCATGCGCTGCTTCTTGCCTTTGCCGGTAGCACGCAGCACGCCCAGATCGACACTTAGATCCGCCACGCCCAGCCGGCACAGCTCCGAAACCCGCAGACCGCTGGCGTACAGCAGCTCGATCATCGCGTGGTCCCGCAGGCCCGTCGGCCGGCTTCGGTCCGGAGCCGCAAGCAACCGATCGATCTCTTCCAGATTCAGAAACTTAGGAATAGTTTGCCACTGCCTGGGCGAGCTCAGGTGCTCGGTCGGATCGCTGCCGATGCGGCCTTCCCGCAGCAGAAACGAATAGAAGCTCCGCAGCGTCGAGAGGTGCCGGGCCACCGACCGGCCGCCCAAACCGGATTGAAATAGACAGTCCACATAGCGGCCCACCGCCTCGACCCCCGGAATGCCGCCTTCCGGCTCGCCCGCGCGGAATTGGGCGAACTGCTGCAAATCCGCTTCGTAAGCCTCCAACGAATTGCCGGCTAAGCCTTTTTCGACTCTGCAGAAGTTGAGAAACGCCGCCTTCTCGCTCTCGAAACGCCCGCCTGTCGCCGCTTCGTTCATCGTGCCAATGATACAATAACCCCGACCAATGTTTGAAACAATGTTTCAGTTTGGGGAATGATTTGGCCGTCTCGACCACCAAGAAAGTCCGGATCAGCCGATTCGATCGGGAGTCGCTGGTCGGTTTTGTAAATCCCCAGACCTACCTGCGGCCCACCGGCGTAGAACTCCTCACGCCGGACGGAAGTTTCTCGGTGGTCCCTTATGATGAGGTTAAAACCGTTCAGTTTGTCAAGGATTTCGAACCCCAGGACCCTTCGGAGCGCAAGGTCTTTTCCACCCGGCCCAAAATGGATGGGCTGTGGGTGCGGGTCAAGTTCCGGGATGGAGAGATCATGGACGGCATTCTCGCTAATAATCTACTACTCCTTGAGAATCATGGTTTTACATTGGTTCCACCCGACCCTTACGCAAACAATCAGCGTTTATTCGTTCCCCGCATTGCACTTAGCGAACTACAGGTGCTCGGAGTAGTGGGCAGCCCTTTGAGGAGGCGCAAGCCCAAACCTGTTGCCAAGGAGCAAATCGGCCTCTTCGATTGACCACCGCTGGCCCATGCGCGCGGCTCAGAAACGGCTTACCGAGCGCGCAGCCACGCAATACGCTGGTTGATCCGGGCGGCCTCCGGCCAATCCGGGTGATATCGCAGAAACTCCGCCAGCTCGTCCGCCGCGGCGGAGCGGTCATGCCGGCGGTAGTAAATCTCCGCCAACAGCAGTTGTGGATGGGAAAAGTGGCCGGGATCGAGCCTGGCGGCCACGGTCAGGTACTTCTGGCTGAGATCCAACTTGCCCAAGTAGAAGTAATTCATCCCGAGCTGGGAGTTAGCCAGCGCGTCGCCGGGCCTCGTAAGCGCGGCGTGCCGGTTATATTGCAGGGCTTCGTCGAGCTTTTGCAAATTCACCAGCACTCCACCCAGGTTCACCAGGGGCTCGAACGCCTCGGGGTCCGCGGCCAGCGCCTTGCGGAAACAGCTTTCGGCGCGCTGGTAATCGTGGGTCTGATAGGCGATCGTACCAAGATGATTCCAGGCCCCGGCGAACCGCGGCGCAATTTCCACGGCTCGCTCGAAGTGCGCCACAGCAGCTTGCACGTCGGGGCTTGCCAGTTTCTTCCGGGCTCGGTCGAACTCACGTCGGGCTAGCTCGGGAATAGCCAGATCGCTCGCCGACACGAGGGCGCCGCGGCGCAGCCCATCGCGCGATTCGAACAACTCGTCGCGCAGCTCCACCCGTAATTCGACGCGCCCCTTGGAATCGGCCAGGCTGGGCCCCACATCGAGGGTTTGCCGCATTTCTCCGCGCCCCGGGACGAACACGCCCAGCGTGTAAGCGCCCGCCAGGAGCCGCTCGAAGCGAAATCGCCCGTCTTCGCCGGCCAAGGTACTGTCTTCGAACGGCGCAGTGGCGCCGTTCAGCCACACCGACGCGCTCGTCGCCGGAACCAGCAGGCCGCGCAACTCGTAGCGGCTCGGCTCCGCCTGCACGGCAACCGGCAGCGTCATCAATAAAAGCGCGGCGCGCATGATAATCCCTATTCATATCGCAAGGCGGGTGGGCGATCAACCCCCCTCCTGGCTATCCCGGCAGCTGCTCTAAGGAACCTTAGTTTCTCTTTATAGCTCGAAAAGCGGAAAGTACTGGTAAATCGGATCCAGGTGAAAATGCCATTAAAAGATACACTTTAGCCGCCTAAAGTAATGGACCCGTTACCCCTTTTAAAGTTTCTCCCCGACTGGTACGATCTTATTCACATGACCAAGCCCTCAGTTAATCACCTGAGTTCTCCAGTAGCGAAGCGCTAATAGCTTCCACGGACGGTCACTTACTTCGAGATTAAAGGAAATTGAAAAACAATATGAAATCACTCTTGTGCTTTTCCGTGCTGCTGACGAACGTGGTGCTATGCCAGGCGTCCCCGATTGACTTTGCGTCCTTGGTTGGACAGACCGTCGCGCTTACGGTGGAACCGTACGCGTCCGGAGAGAACAATGGCAGCTTCTACGTTGGTTTGACCCAGGGCGTTATCGATGGGCAAACATTCTACATGTTCTGTGACGACTTCCAGGATGAGATCAACGTGCCGACCACCTACGACGTTACCGTGGTCAGCCTGTCGAGCGGCGCCTTCACTAGCGATGCTCTAGGATTGAGTCTTGCCCAGCTGCAACAGCAGGCCACCCTTGGTGTGAACTTCGGCTCTACGCCTTCAGGAAATAGCCAGGCGGATACCGATGCGCAGCAGGCCATCTGGAATTACACTGGCGCGACCTACACGCCCGATAGTGGAATGCAGGCGGATACGGCCACAATGCTGGCAGCCTATCAGAATGCGACTTACTCCGGATCTTATCTGCTGGACGTTACGTCGGAACCAGGGCAGCAGGCATTCATGCCGGTTAGTTCGGTTACGGCTCCCGAGCCAGTGTCGTTGGTGCTGTTAGGCTCTGGCCTGTTGATTTTCGGGCTGTACGGCAGACGCCGCGCCTGCCGGTAACCCCCGTAAGCAAGAGTGAAGTCTGGTGGCAGGTATCCCCACGGAGCTGCCACCGTTTTTGGAATCAAGCTGAACCGCCCGCGCCCCCCGTACCCCGCACCAGGCATAGCTGAATCCAGCGCCCTCGTTTATCCTGGAATTTGCCGGACGGTTCCTATTTATACTGCGACGTCAGCCTCCCGGTCCCGCTCGACCAGCCATTTACCTATTCTCTTCCGGAGACGCTGCGTCATCGCGTCAAGCCGGGCTGCCGCATTCTGGTGCCGTTCGGCAGCCGCCGCCTTACCGGGGTTGTCGTTCTGTGTCATGACGACCCGCCCGGCGTAGAGACGCGCGAAGCGCTCCGCCTGATCGACGCCGAGCCGGTGCTCGACACCCAACTGCTCGCCCTTGGCAAATGGATCTCGGAATACTACTGCGCGCCGCTCGGTGAAGTGCTGCGCGGCATGCTGCCGCTAGCCTCCGACATCCGCCGCGGGAAGGTATATTCGCTCACCGACGCCGGCCGTGACGCCGCCCGCCAGCTTCTGTTCGACTCTTCGCCCGAAGACCCCGTCGTCCAGATATTGCGCCTGCTCGACCGGCGCTCGCTCTCTGCCTCCTATATCGAACGTAAGATGCCTCTGGCCGCTAACGCGCTGCGCGCGCTCGAGCGCAAGCATTTTGTGATGGTGGAGCAGGTGCAAAGTGAGCGCGATCCCTTACGGGCGCCTGCCGGGCGGCTGCGCGTGGAAGCTACCGGCGCGGCGCCTTCCGGCAAGCTCGGCAAGCCTGAGCGCGAGCTGCTGGCCTTTCTGGAGTTGCATCCCGGAACACACAATCTGAAAGACCTGGAGCTCATGGTCCCCAACTCCAGCCCGGCGGCACGCGCGCTTGCCCGTAAGAAGCTGGTAACGCTGCGGTCCGAACCGGTTCCTCTCAACGCCGCCGGACCCGTGCGCGCGCCGCACGTGCTCAATCCCGCGCAGGCCGCCGCCTTCGAAGAGATCCGCACCGCCATCGCGGCCCACGAGTTTCGCACCTTTCTGCTGCACGGCGTGACCGGCTCGGGGAAAACCGAGGTTTACCTGAATGCCATCGACGCGACCCTGGCGGAAGGACGCAGCGCCCTGCTGCTGGTCCCGGAAATCGCCCTGACTCCCGCTGTGGCCGGACAGTTCTTCAGCCGCTTCGGCGACCGTGTCGCCATCCTGCACAGCGCCTTCAGCGATTCGGAGCGGTCGGATCAATGGCGGCGCATACGCTCCGGGGCGGCTGCCGTGGTGGTCGGCACGCGTTCCGGAGTTTTCGCGCCTATGCGCAATCTGGGGCTGATCGTGGTGGACGAGGAGCACGATCAAAGCTACAAGCAGGAAGAGACGCCGCGCTATAACGGCCGCGACGTGGCCATCGTGCGCGCGCAGGCCGCACGGGCGTGCGTAGTGCTCGGCTCCGCCACGCCCAGCCTGGAAAGCCGCTACAATGCCGAAACCGGCAAATACGTGCTGATCGAGCTGCCCGGCCGCGTCGCGGAGCGGCCCATGCCCCAAGTGGAAGTGATCGACATGCGCACGGAGTTCCTGGAGACGCGCAAGCAAGCCCCGTTCTCGCGCCGGCTGCTCGAAGCCGTTGCGCATCGCCTGGAAAATGGCGAGCAGACCATCATCCTGCTGAACCGCCGCGGATTCTCGAGCTTCGTGGCGTGCCGTTCCTGCGGCGAGCGCGTGCAGTGTGCCAACTGCTCGGTCACCCTCACCTTCCACCGCCGCGATCGCCGCTTGCTTTGCCACTACTGTAGCTACGCCGAGCGCGTGCCCACAGCCTGCCCCAAGTGCCAAAGCGAGCACATCTACTTCCTGGGAATCGGCTCCGAGAAGGTGGAGGAAGAGCTGCATCGCGAGTTCCCCACGGCACGCATCGCACGCCTGGATCGCGACACGGCCACCGCCAAGCGGCAATACGAGGCCATCCTGCAAGGCTTCCGCGAGGCGTCCTACGACATTCTGGTGGGCACCCAGATGATCGCCAAGGGCCACGACATTCCCAACGTCACGCTGGTGGGTGTAGTATCCGCCGATGTGGGTCTGGGGCTGCCGGATTTCCGCGCCGCCGAGCGAACCTTTCAGCTCCTGACGCAAGTCGCGGGACGGGCGGGGCGCGGCAGTCTCCCCGGCATCGTCCTCATACAGACCATCAACCCCGATCACTACGCGGTCCGTATGGCCGCCGCGCAGGATTACCAGACCTTTTACGAAAAGGAACTGCAGTTCCGCCGCATGATGCACTATCCTCCGTTCAGCGCCATGGCCAATATCCTGGTGCGCGCCGAACAGCAGGAGCAGGCCCTGCGCCTGAGCACCGAGCTGGGCCATTTCCTGATGCCCGCGCCCGAAAGAATCAAGATTATGGGGCCGGCCGAAGCTCCTGTACCGCGCCTGAAGAATGAATATCGCTACCAGTTCCTCATCAAAGCCGCCAGCCGCAAAGCGCTGAACGGGCTGTTGCGCCGCGCGCAAGCCTTCGCCCGCGATCGGAAGTGGACCGCTACAGCGCTGGTGATCGACGTGGATCCGTTGACGCTATTGTGACAGTGCCCTACTGCGTCCCGGCCCAGTTGATAGTGCATTGATGCTAATAGCAACATACTATGGCAATCCCGGTCGGCTGATGCTAGACTTCGAAACACAATAGGGGAATATGTGAATCGAGAGGGGCTCATCCGCTATGCCGGCCTTCTGCTGCTTCTACTGCTGCTGAATACCGCCTATGTCGCGGCATTCGCGTCGCCCACCATCTTTTACATGGGCAACGTGGTGTTGCACCTGGTCCTGGGAGTCGCGCTGGCGATCGCGTTGTTATGGTTGATCCGGCGCATGCCGCTGGCGGGTGGCCTTTTTCTGGTAGCCGCGCTGCTCGGCGTCTTTCTGGCAGTGCGCGGCAATACCACTCCGCACCGCTGGGTTTTGCAGGCGCATATCGCCGTGGCCGGCATCGCCCTGGCCGCCCTGCTGCCCTACGTCTGGAAGAGCACGGGCGCCGGCTTCCGGCAAGCTTACCTGGCATGCCTCGCGCTGTTGGTGATCTTGCCGGCTTCGACCGCGCTTTACCGCGGAGCGCGTCCCGATCCCGACGATCGCATCCACAACCCCACCATCGTACCGGTCTCCATGAACGACGAAGGCGGCGGTCCGAAATCTCCATTCTTCCCTTCATCCGCCAAGACCAACGTGGGCGGCATCATCCCCTCGAATTTCTTTATGGATTCGGAGGCCTGCGGGCGCTGTCACAAGGATATCTACCAGCAATGGAAAAGCTCGATGCACCATTTCGCGTCGTTCAACAACCAGTTCTACCGCAAGTCAATCGAATACATGCAGTCGGTGGTCGGTCCGCGGCCGAGTAAGTGGTGCGCTGGTTGCCACGATCATGCAGTCTTCTTTAACGGACGTTTCGACCGGCCCATCAAAGAACAGATCGATACTCCCGAAGCCCAGGCCGGCCTGTCCTGTACTTCGTGCCATGCCATTACGCATGTAGATAGCTCCATGGGCAATGGCGGCTTCACCATTCAATACCCGCCGCTGCACCAACTGCTCGCCAGCAAGAATAAGTTCATCCAGGCCGCCGATTACTTCATGACTTATTTGAACCCAGAGCCGCACCGCCGCACGTTCATGAAGCCATTCATGCGGGAGGATGTATCGGAGTATTGCGCCGCCTGTCACAAGGTACACCTGGATGTGCCGGTGAACAACTATCGCTGGTTCCGAGGCTTCAACGAGTATGACAACTGGCAGGCCAGCGGAGTGTCCGGACAGGGCGCGCGCTCGTTCTACTATCCGCCAAAAAGCATGAACTGCGCGGATTGCCATATGCCGCTGGTGGCGTCCCAAGATCCGGGTAATCACGGCGGCCAGGTACATTCGCATCGCTTTCCGGGCGCCAACACCGCGGTACCTTACGCGAACGACGACCAGGCGCAGCTTGAACTCACCGAAAAATTCCTGCGATCCGGCTTCATCTCTGTGGACATATTTGCCGTCTCGCCGGTGAAGGACTCGGGCACTCTGATGATCCGCCGGGCCGCCCCGCGGACCCCTCAGGCTCCCCAGATAATGACCGGCTTCGCGGTCGGCGAGGAAGCCGAACAAACCGGCAACGCGGTAATCCGCGAAGTGGGCCGGATGGCCGCGCCGATCGACCATTCGGGTATTCATCTTTCGCCCGGCTCCACGGCGCGCGTAGACGTGGTCGTGCGCACACGCAAGGTCGGTCACTTCTTCCCCGGCGGCACCGTGGATGCGTTCGATGTCTGGCTGGAACTGGAGGGCCATGATGCCAATGGCCGGATCGTTTTCTGGAGCGGGCGCGTGGAAGACGATGGCAAGGGCCCGGTGGAACCGGGTGCGCATTTCTATCGAGCCTATCAGCTCGATGGCGACGGGAATCTGATTAACAAGCGCAACGCATGGCAGGCGCGCAGCGTGCTTTATGTCCGGCTGATTCCGCCCGGCGCGGCCGACGTGGCCCACTATCGCGTTAAGATCCCCAACGATGCCAAGGGGCCGCTAACGTTCACTGCCAGACTCAACTACCGCAAGTTCTCGCACTACTACGCGCAATTCGCCTATGCCGGCCAGCCCAAGCCCAACCAGGATCCTAAGCTGCTGTCGGCTAACTACAACAGCCTGGAATACAGCTTCGACCCACACGATGTTCCTCGGAATGTGTCCGGCCGGATCAAAGGCCGCATCCCGGACTTCCCTATCGTCATGGTGGCATCCGCCAATGCCACCGTGCCGCTCGGCGAGTCGAACTGGACGCCGGTGGTTCGGAAGGAGGACCGCGAGCGCTGGAACGATTGGGGCATCGGCCTGCTGCTCCAGGGCGACCTCAAAGGCGCCGAATATGCATTCCGGAAGGTAACCGAAGCGGAGCCGGGCTACGCCGATGGCTGGCTCAACGTGGCCCGCGCACTCATACAGGAAGGCGAGACCGACGCCGCCCGGCCCTATGTGTTGAAGGCGCTCGAAATCAACCCTAAGCTGGGCCGCATCTACTTCTTCAAGGCCATGATCGAGAAAGCCGACGGGAAATATGATGACGCGCTGCAGTCCCTCGCGACCACGCTATCGATATATCCGCGCGACCGCGTGGCTCTGAATCAGGCGGCCCGTATTCTGTTCCTGCAACGAAAATTCGCCGAGGCGCTGAAGTATCTCGACCGCGTCTGTCTGGTGGACCCCGAGGATTTGCAAATGCACTATACCCGTATGCTCTGCCTGCGCGGCTTGGGCGATGCCGCAAATGCCGCGCGCGAACAGGCGCTGTTCCAACGCTTCAAAGCCGAAGAGTCCGCCCAGGCCATTACCGCCAAGCCGCGCCTGCTCAGCCCGGAAAACAATAACGAGCGGCAGCAGATACATGACCATGAAAGTGTGCCCTTGCCCGTTGGCGCGGGTCCACGAGCCGCGCAGGCGACCGCGGCGGGAGCCGGCCGATGAAGTGGTATCTGACAATCGCGGGCGTGCTATGTGCGCTGGTACTGGTGGCTGCTTCAGTTGCGGCGAGCAAGGTAACTACGGCGCCCATCCAATTCACAGACATTACGAAGCAGGCCGGCGTCAAGTTCGTTCATAACAGCGGGCGGGCCGGCAAGAAATATCTGCCGGAGACGGTCGGTTCGGGCGTAGCTTGGTTCGACGCGGATGGCGACGGCTGGCCGGACCTTCTGCTGATCAACAGCAAGGACTGGACGCCGCGCGGCCGCAAGTCTCTGCCCGCGCTCTATCGCAACAACCATAACGGCACTTTCACCGATATCACTGCCGGCAGCGGTCTGGATGTAGAAATGTATGCCATGGGCGTGGCTGTGGGCGACTTCGATAACGATGGCCGTGACGATGTCTACATTACCGCCCTCGAAGGAGATCGTCTGTTTCACAACGAAGGCCACGGGAAATTCCGGGACGTCACCAGGGCGTCGGGAATCGACAATGCCAACTTCGGCACCAGCGCCGCCTGGCTCGATTACGATCGCGACGGTAAGCTCGACCTGTTCGTGGCGAATTACGTGCAATGGACACCCGCGGGCGATCTACGGTGCTCGCTGGATGGCGCGACTAAGTCGTATTGTACGCCCGAGTCTTACAAGGGGACTTCCTCGAAGCTCTATCATAACTTGGGTAACGGTAAGTTTGAAGACGTAAGCCAAAAAGCCGGCATCGCCGATCCGGCCAGTAAGTCTCTGGGCGTAACTGTCCTGGATTATAACGGTGATGGCTGGCCCGACTTATTCGTCTCCAACGACACGCAGCCCAACAAGCTGTACCGCAACAACCGCAATGGCACGTTTACCGAAGAAGGCATGGCGGCCGGAGTGGCGTTTGGCGAGGATGGCGTGGCGCGCGGCGCTATGGGCGTTGACTGGGCAGACTACGACCGCTCAGGACGGCCCGACTTATTAGTCGGCAACTTCTCCAACCAGATGCTGGGACTCTATCACAACGAAGGCGGCGGGCTCTTTGTGGACGAGGCGCCCTCCTCGACCGTTGGCAAGGCCAGCCTTCTGACGCTGGCATTTGGCGTCTTCTTCTTCGACTACGACCTGGACGGCTATCCGGACATCTTCGCGGCGAACGGCCACATCGAAGAGGAAATCGGACGCGTGCAGCCCAAGGTGCAGTTCAAAGAGCCGCCGCTGCTGTTCCGTAATCTTGGTACGGGGGGCAAAGGGGGTAACGCCCGGTTTGAGAATGTTACGGCGCGTATGGGATCGGCGTTCAACCGGCCGGTGGTAGCGCGCGGCGCGGCTTATGCCGATTTCGACCATGACGGTGACCTGGATATCGTGATCGCTACTAACGATGGGCCGGCGTATCTGTTTCGCAACGATGGCGGGAACCGTAATAACTGGATCTGTGTTCGATTGGTCGGCCGCAAGTCGAACCGTGACGGCATCGGAGCGGTTGTACGAGTCTCAAGTAAGTCCGGCAAGCAGTGGAACATGGTGCGCAGCGGGTCGAGTTACTGCTCGCAGAGCGATCTGGCGCTGACCTTCGGGCTGGGCAGCGACCCCGATGTACAATCCATCGAGATCGAGTGGCCCAGCGGATTCAGGCAGAAGCTGGCAGGTGTGGCGGCAAACGAGTTTCTGACGATCGACGAGTCGGCTGGGATTGTGGCTAAGTCCGGACCTTCGAAGAATTGAGCGGCTACTTTTTCGGGTATGAAAACTCGCCGCTCGGATCCCTCTTCTTCAGCGCCTTCACCTGCCCGTTTTCCACCACGAACTCGAAGATCGTGTCCGAGAATTGCGGCGTCCGGAAGCGCAGCCCCTTCACCTGGTTGAGCGGCATCGGCGGCGCGCCGGGCGACACCAGCGTGAGCCCGCTGTTCTCCTGGTAGGTGATCCGGACCTTCGTTCCGGTAGGCGTCTCGTAGCTGCCCGCCAACTGGCCAAGCAACTGCGGATCGAGCTTTTCCGGCTTACGCGTGAAGACCGCCTCAGCCTCATCGAGCGACATCACCGCCTCTTCGATATCGCCCTGCGGATTCGTCCGGAAATTCACCGACCACTTGCCATCCTGCTCGTCGTCCGGCGTATCGAACCGGTCGTAGTGGAAGTGCGTCATAGGCATCTTGATCTTATGGAAATCGAACTGGAGCTGATTGTCCTTGAGACCGATCTTCAGCAGGCCATAAGCCGGATTCTCGTATGAATCCACGTAATCCGCGAGGGCGTGCGACGGTTGCGTGTTCGGCACCCGACCCTCGCCCGCTTTCATCCGCGCCTGCTTGCCCGCCTCCTTAGCTTTCAATCGAATGTCAAGCATGCGCTGGCTCCACGGCGTCTGGTCCATGCCCAGCAGTCGCTCATACACGTTGTAAGAGATCAGATTATAGAGCGGCGCCGTATGATTCCCGATGACTAACACCAGTACGCCAATGTGTTCCTTTGGCAGGAACGAAACCTGCGAGTGAAAACCCGGCAGATCGCCGCCATGGAAGGCCACGAGATGCCCGCGATAGTCGGCCGTCTGCCGTCCCATGCCATAGGCCGCGTTCAGAACCTCCCAGTACCCCCGCTGCTCGGCCGCCGTATTGGGCAGCGCGATGGACGGCTGCATGGTCTGCTTCAGCACTTCGGCCGGCAGTACCTGCCTGCCGTTGTATTTGCCGTCGTTCATCAGCGCCACCAGCCAGTGCGACAGGTTCTCGATATTCGAAACGATAGCCCCGCAGGGCGCCACGCCCGCTATGTCTTCGTAATAGGGGATGCGGTAAAGGTCGAACGAATCGCGTCTCTCGGTGAAGCCCACGCCGTGCTCCGGCTGCTTCACCATGTCGGCTATTGAATAACTCGTCGCATTCATCTCCAGCGGCTGTAGGATTCGCTCGCGCACGAACTGCTCCCAAGGCTTTCCGGACTGCAGCTCGATCATGTACCCCACGGCCGCGAACATCAGGTTGTTATAGAGGAAAGTCTGCCGAATGGGCTCTTGCGGTTCAAGATACTTCAGCCTGTCGAATAACTCCTTGCGCGTAAAGTCGGACTTATACCAGATCGTGTCGTGCCGCGTGATTCCAGTCCGGTGCGATAACATATCGCGCAGCGTCACGGTATTATTCAGCTGGTCGTTGTAGAAGCGGATGGCGGGCACTGACTCGCGCACCGGCTTATCCCAGGTCAGCTTGCCTTCCTCCACGAGCATGCCCGCCGCGATGGCGGTAAACAGCTTCGTATTCGAAGCGATCGGGCACACCGTTCCGGGCGTGAACGGCAGCTTCTTCTCGTAGTCGCGATACCCATACCCCTTCGCGAAAACCAGCTTGTCGCCGACCACAATACCGACGCCGATCCCCGGCCCATTCCAATCCTTCAGGACCTTGGCCATGTAATCGTCGAAGCCGTCGAGCTTCCGTGCGATCTCCTGGTCCTGAGCCTGAGCGCCGCACCCACACGCGAGCGCCACCAGGAGTGAAGCTATGGCGAAGTTCCGTTTCTTCATATAACCGTCCGTGGATCATTCTATCGCAGCGGCCCTTGGTGGCCGCGGACTAAAAGGATTCTGCCCGATATCCGTCCTTCTGAAATCCTCGCCGGCGAAAGAAGCAGCATGCCGACGACCAACGCGACCGCATACGACATACAGTCCCCGAAATTCAAGGCGGCGGGATGACGGCCACGCCCGAACCGCACGAAGGCGGTTGCGGCGGTGTCCAGGTGTTACTTCCAGGCGGCGCATAAACGCGAAGATTATCGGACGGGCATCCTTGCCGAGCCGCGCTGTCAACAGCATTGGGGTTTCAAGCAGAGTGGGGACTCCCACGACCACCACTTCCGCAGCCGCGATTCTATCGATCAATCGGTCGTGCCCGAAGCGTGCCGCCGTAGCCTTCCGGACCATAGCCCAGGACGTGGTCTTCTTCCTCACGACTGATCACCCGCCCCAGCTCACCGGCCGGCATCATGGGCCACACGTTCTGCTCCAGATACTCCCGCAGGCTCTTACGGCCGCCGTGCTTACCGGCCCGGAGCCGAGCCCGGCGTTCCACCAGCGCTCGTCTAACAGCTTCCGTTTTGGTTTCATAGGCCAGGTGGGCCACTTCGCCGGCGAGCCTTTCGACCTCAACATTCTTGATATTTAGCGCCATGGGGGAAGGCTGGCTAGACTCTAAATTCCACTATCTACTCGCGCTGCCAGACTACCTTGCCGTTGACGATAGTCGCCACGGGACCCCCGCGAAACGTCCGACCGTCGAACGGGGAATTGCGGCTCTTCGAAAACGACTGATTGACGTCGTAAGTCCACTCGAGATCGGTACTGAAGACTGTCACATCCCCGGGTGCGCCAGGCGCCAGCGTACCGCGGCCCAGATGCAACACACGCTCCGGCCCGATGGTGAAAAGCCCCACCAGGCGAGCCAGCGTGATTCTGCCGCTATGTACCAGATATTCGAGAGCCAGACCCAGCGCGGTTTCGAGGCCGAGTATGCCGAACGGGCACTTCTCGAACTCCTGCATCTTTTCACTGCCGGGGTGCGGGGCGTGGTCGGTAGCGATGGCGTCGATGGCGCCCGATACGATGCCGTCCACGACCGCACCGGCATCGCAGGCCGTGCGCAACGGCGGCTTCATTTTGAAATTGCTGTCATAGGGCCGCATCTGGGAGTCGGTCAAAGCGAAATGATGCGGGGTGGCCTCGCAGGTCACCGGTAAGCCCTTCTGCTTGGCATACATCACCATGGCGACCGCGTTGCGCGTGGAGATGTGCGCCACGTGGAAGCGTGCTCCGGTAGCCTGCGCCAGCAATATGTCGCGCGCCACCATGACGTCTTCCGAGCCGGCAGGGATGCCGCGCAGGCCCAGGCGCACCGATTCGTAGCCTTCGTGCATGTCGCCGCCGGCGCTCAGATTCAGATCTTCACAGTGGTCGATCACGGGCAGGTCGAAGGAGCCTGCGAATTCCATGGCGCGGCGCATGACGCGGGCGTTCATCACCGGGCGGCCATCGTCGGAGATCGCCACCACTCCGGCGGCTTTCATGGAGCCGACCGCCGCAAGCTCCTCGCCGGCGCTGTTCCGGGTGATGGCGCCGATGGGGAATACATTGGTCACCGCCAGCTTACGCGCGCGCTCGACGATGTAGCTGGTGACGGTGGCGCTGTCGTTCACCGGCAGCGTATTCGGCATACAACAAATGGAGGTGAATCCGCCGGCGGCCGCGGCGCGCGCCCCTGTCTCGATGGTTTCGGCGTGCTCGAAGCCGGGCTCGCGCAGGTGTACGTGCATGTCGATGAAGCCTGGCGCCACGATTAACCCGGTGGCATCCAGGATCTCCGCGCCCGGCGCTTGGATACCCGCGCCGACGGCATTGATGACCCCATCCTGAATCAGAACGTCGGCCGGCTTATCGGTGTCCGAGGCCGGATCGACCACGCGGCCATTCCTGATGAGAAGTTGTGGCATCTAACCGATCACCCGTTCCAGCACAGCCATGCGCACGGCAACGCCGTTTTCAACCTGGTTG
>Ga0302324_100012207_pt1 | contig 17543 bp, 14 predicted proteins | sample Palsa_T0_1_FD_201949 | JGI IMG/M metagenome (GOLD analysis project Ga0302324, IMG submission 201949) | Peat permafrost microbial communities from Stordalen Mire near Abisko, Sweden - Palsa_T0_1 | ecosystem: Environmental > Terrestrial > Soil > Palsa > Peat permafrost | place: Sweden: Abisko... | reverse complement strand
CCAGCGCTGCATGGGGCCGATGCCGCTGCCGATCGAGACCAGCTCACCGGTGCTGCTGGTGGAGTCGGAAGCGGATGCGGAAGCCGCGCCGGTCGAGTGGGAGACTTACCTGGCCGCCGAAGGGCGCCTGAGTCTTGCGGCGCTGGCCGCCGAGGAACTGTTGCTGGCGCTGCCGGTGGTGCCGCTGCACGCCGATGGCAGCGGCTGCAAGGTAGTCGGGCGCCAGTCGGCTGACCAGCCGGCGCCGCCGCAGCGCGCAGCCGAGCCGGCGCCGCCGCTGGCGGGAGCGGCCGAGCAGGCGACGACGCGGCCGTTCGCGGATTTACGCGCGCTGCTGGATGGCGGGGCGAAAACGAAAACGTAGTGGCAGGATTTGTTGCAGGAGTTTGGATCATGGCCGTACAGAAAAGCCGCAAGACACCCTCCAAGCGCGGTATGCACCGTTCGCACGATGGGCTATCGACGCCGGCGCTGTCGACCGATCCGCAGTCGGGGGAACAGCACCTGCGCCATTGCGTGACGCCCGATGGCTTCTACCGCGGCCGCCGCGTCATCGACCAGAAGCCCGAGCCGGAGAGCGCAGAGTAATTTCGCGCCGCCTCGTCGCAGCGGGACCCCCTTAGGTGTACTCGCGCATCACCGGCACCGGCAGCTATCTGCCGGACACGGTCGTTACCAACTTTGATCTCGAGAAGCGCATGGATACCACTGACCAGTGGATCCGTGAGCGCACCGGTATCGAGCGCCGCCACATCCTGCCGCCGGGGCAATCCAACGTCGATATGGCCGAGCATGCCTCGCGCGCGGCGATCGCCGCGGCCGGCCTGACGCCCGGCGATATCGAGATGATTTCGTACGGTACCACTACCCCGGACCTGGTGTTTCCCAACGTCGGCGTGCTGCTGCAGGATCGCCTGGGATGCCGGGGCGGTCCGGCGTTCGCGCTGGAAGCCGCCTGCAGCGGCTTCATCTACGCGCTGGCGGTGGCCGACAAGTTCGTGTGTGCCGGCTCCATGCGCCGCGTGCTGGTGGTCGGCTCGGAGGTGCTGTCGCGCATCGTCGATCAGAACGATCGCAGCACCGCCATCCTGTTTGGGGATGGCGCCGGCGCGGTGGTGCTGGAAGCCTCGGAGCAACCCGGCATCATCTCGACCCACCTGCACGCCGACGGCAGCTACAAGCACCTGATGTATTGCACCGGCGGCCCGTCGCACGGCGCGCCGCCCGGCGCGATGGGGGCGGGCGATGTGGTGCGTATGGCCGGCAGTGAAGTGTTCAAGCTGGCCGTGACGCTGCTCGGCCGCGTGGTTGACGAGACGCTGGCCGCCAATGGGCTGGACAAGTCCGCGATCGACTGGCTGGTGCCGCACCAGGCCAATATGCGCATCATCCAGGCGGTGGCGAAGAAACTCGACCTGCCGCTCGAGCGCGTGGTCATCACAGTGCAGGATCATGGCAACACCTCGACCGCCTCGGTACCGATGGCGCTGGATGTCGGGGTGCGCGATGGACGCATCAAGCGCGGCGATCTGCTGCTGCTGGAGGCCCTCGGCGGTGGTGTCACCTGGGGTTCAGCGCTGCTGCGCTACTGAGGGCAGCAACGCCACGCCACCCGGCAGGCCGCAGGGCTGGCCGCTGCCGGGTATACAGGCTCAATAAAAAAACGCCGCTGGAATGGCGGCGTTTTTTCGCTGCAACAGCCGGTCGAATTACTTCGAAACCGACTTCTTGAACATGCGATCGATCTTCTCGTTGGTCGCATCGCACGAGGCCTGCGCAGCCTGGGCCGCAGACAGCGCCTGGTTGGCCGTGCTCTGTGCGCTGCTGGCCGCCGAGGAAGCCTGGTTCGCGGTGCTCTGTGCAGCACTGGCAGCACGCGAGGCGGCATCGGCCGAGGCCTTGGCCGCATCGACATCAGTTCGCAGCTGGCCGACCTGCGTCTTCAGCGTGTCGACTTCGGCCTGCAGCGGCTTGAGGTCGGTGCAGCCGGCGAGTCCAACCACCAGGGCGGCGGCGGCCAGCTTCACTACGATTGAATTGTTCATCCTAGATCCCCTTTGACTTGCACTGAAATAAACCGCATCGGACCGAACGTTTGTGCGGCGGCACGATTTTGCGGGCCACAACTTGACCAAATTTGACATACGAAAGCAATAGCCACATCGAAATACGGCTGTCAGCCGACACCGACAGTTTAAAGAGGATATCGATCGAATCATGAACCCGGCATGAATGTCGGGGCATGCCGCGGCGATGGCATGCGCGTAGCGCGCAGCGTCCGGTGCCGCAGCTTGGTGCGCGCTCCGGCCCTGAGGGCGTTTGGTGCGCTGGCAGACCTAAGGCCGTAACGTCGGCTAGCGCACATTGGCAGCGGCGCGCGGGCGCTGCGGCTCGCTGGCGCTGCGGTTCGCGCGCGCGACGCCGGTCAGCTGGGCCACCCGGCCGGCCCGCTGGGCGGCAGCGGCAGGTGCGGTGTTGCAGACCGCGGAGCAGTACTGTATATAATTACAGTATGTCAGATCTCACACCACGCCAGGCCAACGTGCTGCGCTACATCCAGCGCAGCCTGCTGGAGACCGGGATGCCGCCGACGCGCGCCGAAATCGCGGCCGAGCTTGGATTCCGCTCCCCCAATGCCGCCGAGGAGCATCTGCGCGCGCTGGCGCGCAAGGGTGTGATCCAGCTGCTGCCGGGGGCTTCGCGCGGCATCCGGCTGCGCGACACGATGCGCGAGCAGCTGTCGCTGCCGCTGGTGGGGCGGGTCGCGGCCGGCCGGCCGATGCTGGCGGAGGAGCACATCCTCGAGCACCTGCAGGTCGATCCGGCGGTGTTTCATCCACGGCCGCACTACCTGCTCAAGGTGGTCGGCATGAGCATGAAGGATGCCGGCATCCTCGACGGCGACCTGGTGGCGGTCCATCGCACCAGTGAGGTGCGCAACCGCCAGATCATCGTCGCGCGGCTGGAGAACGAAGTCACGGTGAAGCGCTACAAGCAGGAGGGCCGCGTCGTGTGGCTGCTGCCTGAGAATGCCGAGTTCGAGCCGATACGCATCGATCTCGCGCACGAGTCGATGCTGATCGAGGGGGTGGTGGTCGGCGTGCTGCGGCGAGGCGTGGCGGGGACGCCTGCCAGCCAGGCTCGAGCCAGCTAGCGGCCAGGCTCGGCTAGCGGCGCGACTTGGCGCTCGCGCCGTGGGCCGCGGATCCGGCGCGCGTGCCCGGGTCGCCGATATCGTAGTCCTCGAAGTCGCTGATCAATTCTGCGGTGCGCTTCTGCTCCAGCCGCTGCTCGAGCCGCCGCCAGGCCGGTTCGCCGACCTTGACGCTACGGCGCTTGGCGATCTCCATGTCCTTGATGGCGCGGTCCAGGTCGAGATCGTCATCGCCCGCGACCTCCTCGGCGTCATCTTCCTCGAATTCGTCGGAATCGGTGTTTCCGCCCATGGCCTTGGATCTTCAGGTAGCCCCGTCGTTGTTCCAGCCTCGATTCGAAAATAATGCGATTCAAAAAGCGATGCAACGGTGACGCTAGCGGATCAGCGAATTCATTTCAAAAATTGGTAACAGCATCGCAAATACGATGCCCATGACGAACAGGCCCATGCCCACGATCAGCAGCGGACCGAGCAGGCCCACCAGGGCGGCCAGCAGCCCCTCGAGTTCGCGCTCCTGGTTGGTGGCGGCCCGGTCGAGCATGGTCTGCAGCTGGCCGCTGGCCTCGCCGCTGGAGATCAGATGCACCGTCATCGGCGGGAACAGCCGGCTGTTGGACAGCGAGCGGCCGATCGGGGCGCCCTCACGCACGCGCGCCGCCGCCTCGGTCACCGCGTCGCGCATCGGCAGATTGATGATCACCTCGCTGGCGATGCGCAGCGCGTCGAGCACCGGCACCGCGCTGGCGGTCAGGATGCTTAAGGTTCGGGTGAAGCTGGCGGTGTTGACGCCGCGCACGATACGGCCCATCAGCGGCAGGGTGAGCATCGCCTGGTGCACCCGCAGGCGCGTGGCGCGCGTCTTGATCGCGCGCCAGAACAGCAGCGCGGCGATCGCGATCGCGATCAGCAGCCAGATACCGTAGTTGCGCAGGAAGCCGCTGACGCCCACCAGCACGCGCGTGGCGAGCGGCAGCTTGGCGTGATTGGCCTCGAACACGTCCACCACCTTGGGTACCACATACGTCAGCAGGATCGAGACGATCGTAAAACACATGATCGTCAGCACCGCCGGATAGAGCATCGCGCCGACCAGGTTCTGGCGCATCTGCTCGCGCGACTCGGTGTATTCGGAGAGCCGCTCCAGCACCGCATCCAGATGACCGGACTGCTCGCCGGCGGAGACCGTGGCGCGGTAGATCTCGGGAAACACACGCGGAAATTCCGACAGCCCGGTCGCCAGCGTGTGGCCTTCGACCACCTTGGCGCGCACGCCGAGCAGGATGCTCTGCACCCGCGGCTTCTCGGTCTGCTGCGATACCGCGAGCAGCGCCTCCTCCAGCGGCAGGCCGGCACGCACCAGGGTGGACAGCTGCCGCGTCATCAGCGACAGGTCAGCCGCCGATATGCCGCGGGCAAAGCCGAAGCGACTGCCGCGCTGCCGGCGCGATTCGCGCGCCGCCACCTCCTCTACCGTGACCGGCATCAGCTGCCGTTCGCGCAGCAGCGAGCGCACGTGCCGGGGGGTGTCGCCCTCGATGACGCCCTTGCGCGATCGGCCGCCGGCGTCGAGGGCGGTGTACTCGAATGCGCCCATGGGCGGTCAGTCTAGTCCTCGCGCGTCACGCGCAGGACTTCCTCGACCGTGGTCTGGCCCTTGCGTACCCGCGCCAGCCCGTCATCACGGATCGAGGGGGTGAACTTGCGGGCGTAGCGTTCCAGCTCATGCTCGCCGACACCATCGTGGATCATGGTGCGCAGCGTATCGTCGATCAGGATCAGCTCGTAGATGCCGGTGCGGCCGCGGTAGCCGCCGCCGGCGTCACGGCCGGGCCGGTACAGCGTCGGCGACGGCTCGGTCGGTTCCAGCCCCAGCAGCCGACGCTCGTACTCGCCGGCCGGAAAGGCCTGGCGGCTCTCGGCATTGAGCACCCGCACCAGGCGCTGGGCCAGCACCCCGATCAGGCTCGAGGACAGCAGGAACGGTTCGATGCCCATGTCACGCAGCCGGGTGAGCGCCCCGGCGGCGGTGTTGGTGTGCAGGGTGGAGAGCACCAGGTGGCCGGTGAGGCTCGCCTGCACCGCGATCTGCGCGGTCTCCAGGTCGCGGATTTCACCCACCAGCACCACGTCCGGATCCTGGCGCAGGATCGCACGCAGCCCGCGCGCGAAGGTCATCTCGACCTTGGTGTTGACCTGCGTCTGGCCGATGCCGTCGATGTAGTACTCGATCGGATCCTCGACCGTCATGATGTTGCGGGTGTTGTCGTTCAGGCGCTCGAGCGCCGCATATAGCGTGGTGGTCTTGCCCGAGCCGGTGGGACCGGTGACCAGCAGGATGCCGTGCGGCTTATGGATCAGCTCATCGATCAGCTGCTGGGTGTGCTCGCCCATGCCGAGCGAATCCAGTTCCAGCCGCCCGGCCTGCTTGTCCAGCAGACGCAGCACCACGCGCTCGCCATGCCCGGACGGAATGGTGGACACGCGCACATCGACCGCGCGTCCGGCGATGCGCAGGCTGATGCGGCCGTCCTGCGGCAGGCGCTTCTCGGCGATATCAAGCTTCGACATCACCTTGATGCGCGACACCACCAGTGGCGCGACGCCGCGCCTGGACTGCAGCACCTCGCGCAGGATGCCGTCGACCCGAAAGCGCACCACCAGGCGGTTCTCGAACGGCTCGATGTGGATATCCGAGGCATTCTCGCGGATCGCCTGGGTGAGCACCGCGTTGATCAGCCGGATGATCGGCGCATCGTCGTTGCTCTCGAGCAGGTCGGCCTGCTCGGGCAGCTCCTGCGCCAGCTGCCCCAGGTCGGTGGTGTCCTCCAGGCCCATCTGCATCGACTCGCCGCCGCCCTCATAGGTCTTGCGCAGCAGTTCATCGAAGGCTTCGCTGTCCACCATGGTCAGTTTCACCGGCATGCGCAGGAAACGCCGCGCCTCCGCCAGCGCAATCGGCGAGGCCGGGGCGCGATACACGCAATCGGCCACCCCGGCGTGGATGGCGCGCACCAGCACGCCGTGGCGGCGGGCAAAGGTGAACGGCAGCCGGCTATCGGCCCCTGCCTGTTCGGCGACCGCGCTCACTGCGCCGCCCCGGCGGGGGGCGCGGCGGTAGTCGGGGCGTTGGTCGTCGGCGTGGTGGTGGTCGGGGTGTTGTCGTCGGGCGCGGTGCTGGCGCCGGTATACGGCGTCACCGGGGTCGTGCCGGCGTCGCCCGCAACGCCCGCAACGCCCGCAGCACCCGCAGCACCCGCAGCACCCGCAGCGCCCGCAGCGCCCGCAGCGCCCGCAGCGCCCGCAGCGCCCGCAGCACCCGCAGCGCCCGCGTCGCCGGCCGCTGCGGAGCCATTGGCGGGCGGCTTCTTGACCGGCTTGCGGTCGGAGTCGGCGTCCGGGCTGAGAATGCCGGTCTTGGTGCGGCCGTTTTCCATCGACGGCAGCGGGTCCGCTGGCGCATACGGCTGCAGCGGCAGCACCCGCGGGTCCTTGTTAAGGAGGCGCTGCTGGTCGCGGATGTAGTCGTACTTGGCGTCGGTCTCGACCGAGGCCTGGGCATCGTTACGCAGGATATGCGGTTGCAGGAAGATCAGGAAATTAGTCTTGGTCTTCTCGGTGTTGCGGGTGCGGAATAGCTCGCCGATGAACGGAATGCTGCCGAGCAGCGGCACCGACTGTTCGCCGTTGGTGACGCTGTCCTGGATCAGTCCGCCCAGCACCAGCGTGCCGCTGTCCTTGATGAGCACGCTGGTGGTGATCTGGCGCTTGTTGGTGATCAGGTCGACCGCGCCCTGCGAGGAGGCGGCCAGGCTGGAGCTTTCCACCTGCAATTTCAGCAGCACCGTGTCGCCTTCGCTGATGGTCGGCGTCACCGTCAGGATGGTGCCGACTTCTTCGCGCTGGATGGTCTGGAAGGCGCTGCCGGTACCGTTGGTGGTGGAGTACTGGCCGGTCAGGAACGGCACCTCCTGCGCCACCTCCATCTTCGCCTCCTGGTTGTTGCGCGTGACCACCGACGGGGTGCCCAGGATATTGGTGCGCGAGTCGCCCTGCAGCGCCCGCAGCATCACCGCGAAGTTGACGCCGGCGGCCTTCAGCCGGCCGATGCCGAGCGTGGTGCCGTTGAGGGTGGCGTCCGACAGCGATGAGGTGGAGCCGGTCGTGGTGCCGGTGGCAGTGGAAGAACTGCTGGTGCTCAGGGCGGCCTCGACCAGATCGACGATCGAACTGCCGCCGACCGGAGACACGAAGCCGCCGACGCCGACGCTGGCGTTGGTGCCGTCGATCGCCCAGTTGACGCCCAGATCCGCGGTCTTGTCCACCGTCACCTCGGCGATGATGGCCTCCACATAGACCTGCGGCTGGCGGATGTCGAGCTTGTCGATCACCGCATTCAGCGCGCGCATGCTGCGCTGGCCGGCGGTGATGACCAGTGCGTTGTTGGCCTTGTCGGCCCAGATGGTGGCGGTGCCGCCGGCCAGGGAGAGCGTCGCCGGGCCGCCGCCGCCGGCCGGCGAGGGCTGGGCCGCCTGCACTGGTGCGGTATTGCCCTGGGCGTTCGGCTGCGGCTGCACCGGCTGGCGATTGAGCAGCGCCGCGGTCGCGGAACTGCTGCTGCCACTGCTGGTGCCCGACATCTGCTCCTTGAGCCGCGTCGCCAGCTCCTCGGCGTCCGAGAAGCGCAGGTAGCGCACCTGGGTCTCGCTGCCGGTATCCACCGGCGTATCCAGGTGCATCACCAGCGACCTGACGCGCGCGCGCACGTTGTCATCGCCCGCCAACAGGATGCTGTTGGAGCGGTCGTCGGCGACGATCTTGAGGCTGCCGCCGGTCTCACCGCTCTGCGCCAGCAATGAGTTGAGCACGCGCGCGGTATCGGCGGCGGTCGCACTGTGCAGCGTGATCACGTCCACGTCCGGATTTCCGACCTCATCGATGCGCGCGATGATGCGCATCATGCGATTCACGTTGCTGGCGCGGTCGGAGATGATGAGGATATTGGCGCCGGTCACCGCCGAGAGCTGCGCGTTTTGCGGCATCAGCGGCCGCAGCACCGGCACCAGCTGCGCGGCGCCGACGTTCTTGACCGCCAGCACCTGCGTGACCAGCTCATCCGAAGTGGAGCTGACGCTGTGCGGCAGGTCGTTCGCCGGGTACTGGCGCATGTTGGCGTCGGGTATGATCTTGATGACATTGCCGGCCGGTACCGCAACGAACCCATGCACCTGCAGGATCGCGAGGAACGCCTGGTAGAACTGGTCCGGCGTCATCGGCGTGGACGACAGCATGGTCACCTGCGCGCGCACCCGCGGGTCGATGATGAAGTTCTTGCCGGTCGCGATGCTGACTGCCTCGATGATCTGCGTGATGTCGGCGTCCTTGAAATTCGGCGTGATGCGCTGGGTGGCGGCCCGCTCGCTGGCGGCGGGGGGGCGCGGCGTGCTTTGCTGCTGGCCCAGAGCCAGCGCGCTGATGGCCAACGCGGATAGCGCGATCGCCAGCTGGCGCCGCAGATGCGCGGCACGGACGATCGTTGACAAGTGGGGCATCGGTAGTCGTTCCTGGCGTTGTACTAGCGGTCGCGTTCGCTGCTGGCGTTGCCATTCATGCCGGGTGCCGGGGGCAGCGCCTGCGGGTCGGCGCCGGTCGCCGGTTGACCCATCATGCCCCCGGTGCTGCGGTCGCCGCTGGGCGGATTTCCCAGATTTGGATTGGGCAGCGGCCGGCCTCGAGTGGGCGCGCCGGCCGGCAGCGTCTGCTCCGTGCCGGCGGCGGCGGGTGCCGCACCCGCTGCTGCTGCGCCGGCTGCCTGGCCGGTGCCAGCCTGGCCGGCGGCGCCATTGTCGCCCGCGTCCTCCAGGTTGAGGTTGGCAAGGTTCAGGTTGACCTCCTGCGGCTGGCCGTTGCGCGACACCGTGACGGTCGCGGCGGCCGAGGAGGACAGGGTCTGCAGCACTTCCATGGCCCGGCCGGCATCATCGAGCGCGGTGCCATTGACCGCCTCGATCAGGTCGCCGGGCTTGAGGCCCAGTTGGCTAAAGGCGCTGGTGCCGTGCGCGCCGCCGGGAAAGATCCGATAGCCCTGCAGCTTGCCCTGATTGAATACCGGCTGGATGCGCACCAGGCCGGCCAGCAGGCTTGCGGGTTCACGCGTCGCGCCGCCGCTGCGCGGCCCCGCCACACTCACGACTGGCGACAGCGACCTGCCTGTGGGCGCGATCGGCGTGCGCGGCAGCATCAGGGTTTCCAGGCCGCCGTTGCGCTCGAGCAGCACCCGATCCGCATACACCGCGTGCAGGTGCACGCCGCCGGGAATCGCGGCGCCCACCGCATAGAGTTTACCGGCGGCCGCGTTCTCGCCGATGATTGCGACGCCCTTGGCAGGATCCGGATCGGCGATGACGCCGGCCAGGATCAGCGGCATGCTGGTGGCCGGGGCGTCGGAACCGCCGGCCACGACGCCGGCGCCAAACAGATGCGCATTCACGATGCTCGCCAGCTGCAGTGCCGGATTGACGCTCAGCCGCGGCAACGCCGCGCCGGCCGGGCCGCCCGGCGGCGGCAGATCCGGCCCGTGGGACAGGGCGCGGGTCAGGATCAGCGCGGCATCGACCCCGAGCGCCAGCAGCAGCACCAGCGCCGCGAGCTGCGCGCCACGGCCGGCGAACAGGCGGGTCAGTCCCTGCACAGACTTGAGCTCATCGATCCAAATTGTTGCGCTGGCCAACTGCAAGCTCCGGGGGAGCGCCTGGGTGTGACATGATACGGTGCTGGCGTTGACGCTCTCAAGTGTTTGTTTCGCCTAATTTCTTTTAGTTCCGCAAGTCGCTCAATGCCGACACTGTAAAGCGCTTTGATGGGAGATACACCGATGCGTCACAGTGGATTAGACTTCAGTCACAGACGCGCTGCAGATCTGCTGCGATTTTGTGACGGGGCTACTTTCACGTGACGGAGCACAGAGCATCGAATCGCCCCGAACATGGTGTCATAGTCGAGGAGGCTCCGCCGGAGACGGCGCAGCCGCCACTGTACCGCGTCATACTGCTCAACGACGATTACACGCCGATGGAATTCGTCGTCGAAGTGCTGGAGCGATTCTTCGGCATGGATCGGCCAACGGCAACGCGGGTGATGCTGGAAGTGCATACCCGTGGCAAAGGTGTGTGTGGAGTCTTTACATACGAAATCGCAGAGACCAAAGTGTCACAAGTGACAAGTTATTCACGCGAGCATCAGCACCCGTTGCTGTGTACGCTAGAGGCAGCTTGAACCACCCGAGGGAGAGACGGCGCAGTGTTGTCGAGTGAACTCGAATTTTGCCTCAACCAGGCCTTCCACCAGGCGCGCGGCGCGCGCCATGAGTTCCTGACGGTCGAGCATCTGCTGCTCGCGATCCTCGATGCACCCAAGGTGCGCGAGGTATTGGAGGGTTGCGGCGCCGACGTCGAGCGCCTGAGCAGCGACCTGAAGCAGCATGTCGAGAGCAACACTCCGCGCCTGGCGCCGAGCGAGGAGCGCGAGGTGCAGCCGACGCTCGGCTTCCAGCGGGTGCTGCAGCGGGCCGTGTTTCACGTGCAGTCGAGCGGCAAGAAAGAAGTCGGCGTGGTCAACGTGCTGGTCGCGATCTTCAGCGAGAAGCAGAGCCACGCGGTATTCCTGCTGGCGCGCGCCCAGGTCACGCGCCTCGATGTGGTCAATTTCATCTCCCACGGCCTGTCGCGCACCGGCGAGTCGAAGGCCGACAAGGAGCGCGATGACGCCGGCGTCGAGGGCGAGCGCGACAGCGAGTCCGGCAGCGCGCTGGAGAAGTATGCGGTCAACCTCAACTCCCAGGCGCAGGAAGGGCGCATCGACCCGCTGATCGGCCGCAAGCTCGAGATCGAGCGCACCATCGAGATCCTGTGCCGGCGCCGCAAGAACAATCCGCTGTATGTCGGGGAAGCCGGCGTCGGCAAGACCGCGATCGCCGAGGGGCTGGCGCGGCTGATCGTCGAGGGGCGCGTGCCGGAAGTGCTGGCCGACTGCACCATCTTTGCGCTCGACATGGGCGCGCTGATTGCCGGCACCAAGTACCGCGGTGATTTCGAAAAGCGCCTGAAGTCGGTGGTCAACGAGCTCAAGAAGCAGCCGGGCGCAATCCTGTTCATCGATGAGATCCACACCGTGATCGGCGCTGGCGCGGCCTCCGGCGGCGTCATGGATGCCTCCAACCTGATCAAGCCGGTGCTGGCCAATGGCGAGATCCGCTGCATCGGCTCGACCACCTACCAGGAATACCGCGGCATCTTCGAGAAGGATCACGCGCTGGCGCGGCGCTTCCAGAAGATCGACGTGGCCGAGCCCTCGGTGGCCGAGACGGTCGAGATCCTGATGGGGCTGAAGCCAAAGTTCGAGGAACACCACGGCATAGAATATGCCGACGACGCGCTGCGGGCGGCGGCCGAGCTGGCCGACCGTCACATCAATGAACGACACCTGCCCGACAAGGCGATCGACGTGGTGGATGAGGCCGGTGCGCGGCTGCGCCTGAAGCCGGTCGGCGAGCGCGAATCGCGGGTCGAGGTAGCGCAGATCGAGGACGTGGTGGCGCGCATGGCGCGGATCCCGGCCAAGAACGTCTCCGCCTCCGACCGTGACCTGCTCAAGAACCTCGAGCGCAACCTGAAGCTGGTGATCTTCGGCCAGAACCAGGCGATCGAGACGCTGGCGGCGGCGATCAAGATGGCACGCTCGGGGCTGGGCGACCAGCGCAAGCCGGTCGGCAGCCTGTTGTTCGCCGGCCCCACCGGCGTTGGCAAGACCGAGGTCACGCGGCAGCTGGCGATCGCGCTGGGGATCGAATTCATCCGCTTCGATATGTCGGAATACATGGAGCGGCACACGGTGTCGCGCCTCATCGGCGCCCCGCCGGGCTACGTCGGCTTTGACCAGGGCGGCCTGCTGACCGAGGCGATCGCCAAGCATCCGCACTGCGTGCTGCTGCTCGATGAGATCGAGAAAGCGCACTCGGACGTGTTCAACCTGTTGCTGCAGGTGATGGACCATGGCACCCTGACCGACAACAACGGGCGCAAGGCGGATTTCCGCCATGTCATCATCGTCATGACCACCAACGCCGGCGCCCAGGAAATGAGCCGGCCGGCGATCGGCTTCACCCACACCGACAATGCGAGCGACGGCATGGAGGCGATCCGGCGGCTGTTCTCACCCGAGTTCCGCAACCGCCTGGATGCCGTGATTCAGTTCGCCGCGCTGGATGAGGCGACTATCGAGCGCGTGGTGGACAAGCTGCTGATCGAGGTCGAGGCGCAGCTCGAGCCCAAGGGCGTGATCCTGAACATCGAAGAGGCGGCGCGACGCTGGATTGCGCAGAAGGGCTTTGACCCGAAGATGGGTGCACGGCCGATGGCGCGCGTGATCCAGGAGTACATCAAGCGGCCGCTGGCCGAAGAGCTGCTGTTCGGCAAGCTGGTGGGCGGCGGGCAAGTGCGGGTGTCGGTGTCGGCCGATGACAGCGCGCTGCAGCTGGAGTACTCGCCGGCAGCGCAGACCGAAGTCACCGCCTAGCGGCGATTAACGGCCGCGATAAACGATGCGGCCCTTGGACAGATCGTACGGCGTCATTTCCACCGTGACCGCATCGCCGGTCAGGATGCGGATGTAGTTCTTGCGCATCTTGCCGGAGATGTGCGCGGTCACAAGGTGGCCGTTCTTCAGCTTCACGCGGAAGGTGGTGTTGGGCAGGGTCTCGACGACCTCACCTTCCATTTGGATGGCGTCTTCTTTGGGCATGCTGCGCTGCATTGTCTAAGGGGCGCGAATTTACGCATAAAGGGCGGGGCCAATGCAATGCGCGTTGCATCCCGCGCCTAGGCAGGCTGCAGGAAGCGCAGGAACTGGCGCCGCGGCATCGCGCGGCTGCCGAGGCTGCGAAGGTGCGCCGAGGGCAGCTGGCAATCGATCAACTCGATACCCAGCGCCGCGCTGCGCTCGACCAGCCCGGCCAGCGCGGCCTTGGAGGCATCGCGCTCACGGCTGAACATCGACTCGCCGAAGAATACGCGTCCGAGCAGCACGCCGTACACGCCGCCGACCAGGCGGTCGGCGCGATAAATCTCGTAGCTGTGAGCCAGCCCACGCTGGTGCAAGGCGCAATAGGCGGCCGCCATTTCCGCGGTGATCCAGGTGCCGGGGCTGCGCGCGCGCGGCGCGGCGCACGCGGCCACCACCGCCGCAAAGTCGCGATCGGCCAGCCACTCAAAGCCGCGCGTGCGCAGACTGCGGCCAAAGCGGCGCGACAGATGAAATTCCTGCGGCAGCAGCACTTCGCGCGGATCGGGCGACCACCACAGCACCGGCTGCCCGGGGGAGTACCACGGAAAGATACCGCGCTGATAGGCCGCAACCAGGCGCTCGAACGTCAGGTCGCCGCCGGCGGCCAGCAGTCCGGGCGGATCGCACAGCGCCGCCTCGTGCGGCGGGAAGCGCTCGGGCGGATCGTCCGGCGACAGCCAGGTAATCATCGCGACGTCGGCGTCAGCTCGCCTTTGCGAAACGGCGCATGCGCGTCGGCTTCGCTGGCGTAGGCGTCGATCGCCTGGCCTTCGCGCGCCAGGAACGATGCGATCGCGCGCCGCAGCGGCACATCGGCAATCCAGTGCGCCGACCAGGTAAGCGCCGGCTCGAAGCCGCGCGCGATCTTGTGCTCGCCCTGGGTGCCGGGCTCGAAGGCGGCGAGGCGGTTGGCGATGCAGTAGTCGATTCCCTGGTAATAGCAGGTCTCGAAATGCAGGCTGTGGTAGTCGGCGTCGGCGCCCCAGTAGCGGCCATAGAGCGTATCGGCGGAGCGGAAAAACACCGCGACCGCCACCGCCTCGCCGGCGCGCATCGCGAGCTTGACGAAGAAGCTGGCAGCGAGCGTCTGGGCGATGCGGACGAAGAACGCGCGGTTCAGGTATGGCGTGTGGCCGTGGCGGATGAAGGTGTTCTCGTGCAGCCGGAACACGCGCTCGATCAGCGCCGCGCTGAGCTCATCGCCGCGCAGCGTGCGAAATTCGATGCCCTGCTCGAGCACCCGCCGGCGCTCGCGGCGCGCCTTCTTGCGCTTGTCGGCCGAAAAGCCGTCGAGAAAGTCATCGAAGTCGCGATAGCCGCGGTTGTGCCACTGGAAGTGGCAGTCGCGCCGCAGCAGCCAGCCGTCCTGCTCGCAGGCGTCGCGGCCCGGCGCATCCAGGAACAGCGCGTGTACCGAGGACAGCTGCTCATCGGCGATGCGATCGCGCATCGCGGTCAGCAGCTGCCGGCGCAGCTCAACCGCCGCGGGGCCAGCGCGGCACAGCAGGCGCGGGCCGGTGGCCGGGGTGAACGGCACCGCGCACACCAGCTTTGGATAATAGGCCATGCCGGCCTGTTCGGCCGCACGCGCCCAGGCGAAGTCGAACACGAACTCGCCCCAGGAGTGGGTCTTCTGGTACAGCGGCGCGGCCGCCGCCAGGCCCTGCGCATCGCTCAGTACCAGATGTCGCGGGTTCCAGCCGCTGCGCCGGCTGGCGCAGCCGCTGTCTTCCATCGCTGCCAGAAACTCGTGCCGCAGGAACGGGTAATCCCCCGCCAGCGCGTTCCACTCCCCGGCCGGGATTTCGCTGACCCGGGTCAGTAGCCGTATCTGCACTCTCAGGCGCCGCTGCCGTCGAATTGTTCCAGGAAGCGGTCGGCGTCGAGCGCCGCCATGCAGCCCGAGCCGGCCGAGGTGATCGCCTGGCGGTAGATGTGGTCGGCGACATCGCCGGCGGCGAACACGCCCGGCAGGCTGGTCGCGGTGGCATTGCCATCGGTGCCGCCGTGCACGCTCAGATAGCCGCCGCGCATCTCGAGCTGGCCGCGAAACAGCGCGGTGTTGGGCGTATGGCCGATGGCGATGAAGATGCCGCTCACGGCGATGTCGCGCGCAGCCTCATTGACCGTGGAGCGGATGCGCACGCCGTGCACACCGGTGTCATCGCCCAGGATCTCGTCCACGTAGTGGTGCCACACCAGGCTCACCTTGCCGGCGTGCGCGCGCTCCAGCAGGCGATCCTGCAGGATTTTCTCCGCGCGCAGCTTGTCGCGCCGGTGAATCAGCGTCACATGCTCGGCCAGGTTCGACAGATAGAGCGTTTCCTCCACCGCGGTGTTGCCGCCGCCGACCACGGCGACGCGCTGGCCGCGGAAGAAGAAGCCATCGCAGGTGGCGCAGGCCGATACCCCGCGGCCGCGGAATCTCTCCTCCGACGGCAGGCCGAGGTAGCGCGCCGAGGCGCCGGTGGCGATGATCAGCGCATCGCAGCTGTAGCGCGTGTTGCCGCTGCTGAGCACGAACGGGCGCGCCGACAGGTCCGCCTGCTCGATGTGATCGACCACGATCTCGGTGGCGAAGCGCTCGGCGTGCTCGAGCATGCGCTGCATCAGCGCCGGCCCCTGCAGACCCTCGACATCGCCGGGCCAATTGTCCACGTCGGTGGTGGTCATCAGCTGGCCGCCTTGCTCCAGCCCGCTGATCAGCATCGGCGCGCGATTGGCGCGCGCCGCGTACACCGCGGCGGTGTAGCCGGCCGGTCCCGACCCAAGCACGATCAGGCGGCGATGCAGCGGCGGAGTCATGTACAATTTCCTTTCACTGCGCGCCGTGGCGCGCCGAAACTCCAGGGTTGGATGATGCATGGTAAGTAAGCCTGACGCGCAGGCCAAGACATATCCTTAAGTGAGGATGATTATTTCCGTGGCCGAATCCACCGCCCAGAGCCGAGCGCCGCTGCGCTTTTCCACCGCCGTCGCGCGCGGCTTGCGCGAGGGCGCCGCCATCGCGCTGGCGGTGGTGGCGCTGGTGCTGCTGGTCGCGCTACTGAGCTACGACGGCAACGACAACGGCTTCACGTCCAGGGGCGCGAGCCAGGTGATACACAATCGCGTCGGGCCGATCGGCGCCTGGCTTGCAAGCTGGCTGCTGTTCGTGCTCGGCCGGCCGGCGTACCTGCTGCCGGTGATGCTTGCCGTGGCGGGGTGGCGGCTGGCGCGTGTGCACGGCAGCTCCGAGCGCCAGTCACACCTCAACGTCGCGATCCGCAGCGCCGGCTTCGTCGTGGTGCTGGTATCCAGCTGCGCGCTCGCAGGGCTGCACTGGAGTTCCGCCGGCCTGCCGAGGGGCGCCGGCGCCGGCGGCGTGGTCGGCAACGCCAGCGGCGAGTGGTTGAAGTCGGGCCTGGAGCTGCTGGGCGCGACGCTGCTGCTGCTGGCCGCCTGGATGGCGGGGGCAGCGGTCGCCTTTGGCGTGTCCTGGTTCAGCGTCATGGATCGGCTCGGGGCCTGGACCTGGTCGGGCGTGCATTGGATGCGCGAGCGCTGGTTCACCCGCCGCGAGGTCAATGCCGGCCGCAGCGCGCGACTTACGCGCAAGGAAGCGCTGCAGGCGGAGAACCGGCGCGTCGCGCCGCGCATCGCGCCGGCCATATCCGCGCCGGCACCCGCGCCGCCCAGCAGCGAGCGGGTCGAGAAGGAACGGCAGGTGACGCTGTTCGATCCGCCCTCGGCGCGCGAACTGCCACCGCTCGAGCTGCTCGACAATCCCAGCCAGCGCGAACCGTCGTATTCGGCCGAGGCGCTCGAGGCGATGTCGCGCCTGGTGGAGATCAAGCTCAAGGACTTCGGCGTCGACGTCGACGTGGTGGCGGTGCATCCGGGTCCGGTGGTCACGCGCTTCGAGATGCGACCGGCACCGGGTGTCAAGGCAAGCCAGATCACCGCGCTGTCGAAAGACCTGGCGCGCGCGCTGTCGACCATCAGCGTGCGCGTGGTCGAGGTGATCCCCGGCAAGTCGGTCATGGGACTGGAGATTCCGAACGAGAAGCGCGAAGTGGTCACGCTCGGTGAGATCATCCGCTCCAAGGCCTACGAGGACGTCGCCTCGCCGCTCACGCTCGCGCTCGGCAAGGACATCGGCGGCGTGCCGATGGTTGCCGATCTTGCCCGCATGCCGCACCTGCTGATCGCCGGCACGACCGGATCGGGCAAGTCGGTGGCGATCAACGCGATGGTGTTGAGCCTGCTGTACAAGGCCAGCGCCGAGCACGTGCGCCTGATCATGATCGACCCGAAGATGCTCGAGCTGTCGGTCTACGAAGGCATTCCTCACCTGCTGTCGCCGGTGGTCACCGACATGAAGCAGGCCGCCAACGCGCTGCGCTGGTGCGTGGCCGAGATGGAACGGCGCTACCAGCTGATGTCGGCGCTCGGGGTGCGCAACATCGCCGGCTACAACCGCCGCGTCAAGGATTCGATCGCCGACAACAAGCCGATCCGCGATCCGGTGATGCTGCAGCGTGCCGCCAACGATCCGAGCATCGACCAG
>Ga0302324_100012204_pt1 | contig 17545 bp, 12 predicted proteins | sample Palsa_T0_1_FD_201949 | JGI IMG/M metagenome (GOLD analysis project Ga0302324, IMG submission 201949) | Peat permafrost microbial communities from Stordalen Mire near Abisko, Sweden - Palsa_T0_1 | ecosystem: Environmental > Terrestrial > Soil > Palsa > Peat permafrost | place: Sweden: Abisko... | reverse complement strand
TGCTGGCCTTTTAATTCCTGACGGGTATACGTTAGTTTTACCTCATGGAGTTTAGTTCGGAAATATTTCTTAACCATCTCGCTCAAACCACACCCCAGCCATTTCTCATTCCGGTAGATCACGCCGAGGGTGTTTATATCTATACCCCGGATGGAAAGAGGTATATGGATTTAATCTCCGGAATTGGCGTAAGCAACACCGGTCACCGGCATCCTAAAGTGATCGATGCCATTCGCCGGCAACTCGACAAACACCTGCATGTTATGGTTTTTGGCGAATACATTCAATCCACTCCCAATGCATTGGCCAAAAAACTCGCCGAACTTTTGCCTTCGCCGCTCGATTGCTCTTACTTTGTCAATTCGGGGACCGAGGCCAACGAAGGAGCGCTGAAACTCGCCAAACGCTACACCCAACGAACAGAAATCATTTCTTGCTGGAAATCGTATCATGGCAGCACGCAAGGATCGTTGAGCGTTTCCGGAAACGAAGAAAAGAAATATGCCTTCCGCCCACTTCTTCCCGATGTGAGGTTCATCGAATTCAATGTCGCGGATGATCTTGACCAAATCACGGAACGAACCGCCTGCGTGATCATGGAAACGATCCAGGGCGATGCAGGGGTAAGAATCCCTTCCCGGGAATATCTGCAGGCCGTCAGAAAAAAATGCTCCGAGCAGGGTGCTCTCCTTATTCTGGATGAAATTCAGTGTGGCATGGGCCGGACGGGAACACTTTTTGCTTTTCAGCATTTTGGAATCGTACCGGACATTTTAACGATGGCGAAAGCCTTTGGAGGAGGCCTTCCGATCGGGGCTTTTATTTCCAGTAGAGAGATTATGAATTCACTCGCCCACAACCCGATGCTCGGCCACATCACTACCTTCGGGGGGAACCCCGTCTGCTGTGCGTCGGCCCTGGCTGCACTGGACGTCATCGCGGAAGAGGAACTGCTCAACCATGTCGAGCAAAAGGGCAGACTCATCGAAGCCCTGTTGGCTCATCCGCACATCAAAGAAATCAGGCGCATGGGACTCCTGTTAGCGATCGACTTTGATTCGGCCGAACGGGTTAACCGAATCGTCGCAGAGGCCAAAAGGAATGGCGTCATTTGCTATTGGTTTCTATCTCATCCTCACAGTTTCAGGATTGCTCCTCCACTCACCATCACCGAACAGGAAATCAGGGAAGCCTGTGCTGTAATTTTGAAAGCGATAGAAAATTCCTGAAATTTCAAACAACCCAACGGATGCAAGCCAGGGACAAGATTGACCGCCTTTATAAAACATTGATGATCATCGCCCTGATCATCACCGGGGTCATCTTGCTAAAAGACATAGTCATTCCGGTTGCCTTTGCCGGGTTGTTTTCCGTTGTTCTTCTGCCCCTGGTCCGGAAGCTGGAACGAAAGACAGGTCGACTGTTCTCCATTCTTCTTGCCTTGCTTGGATCGTTTACCGTGATGGGTCTGATTATCTGGTTTGTTGTTTCGCAGGTAACCAGCTTAGTGGCCAGTTTACCCGGACTGGAAGAAAAGTTTTTCTCGGTGGTGAATCAAGCGAGCGATGCATTAAACCATACCTTCAATATCAGTACGGATGAACAATCCAGGTTTGTCAGCGACACCGTTAAAGAAATGTCGAGTTCCATGGGTGGTCTTCTCCTCTCCACATCCTACCTCGTCTACTTTATCGTTCAAGTACCTATTTATATTTTTCTCTTCTTGCTTTACCGGGAAAAATTCAAGGCCTTCATCCTGACCTTTACGGCCGGAGATGAACTGATCTGGCAAAAAGATGTGGAACACGTTATCCAGGGATACATCAGTGGTCTTATCATTGTGATTGTCATTACCGGTGCATTGATCAGCACGGGTTTACTGATACTTGGCATCGAGCACGCCATTTTTTTCGGCTTTCTTTCGGGTGCTCTGGTAATGATTCCCTACATCGGCATCGGTATTGGGGCAACCTTACCCTTTCTGGTTGCATTAGTTACAAAGGACAGTCTTTGGTATGCCGTGGGCGTCATTGCCGTTCACGGTTTTGTGCAATTTTTGGAAGGAAATTTTATAACGCCCCGAATCACTGGAGCGCGGATCAGTATCAATGCGATCGCAGCTATTCTGGCGTTGCTGGTCGGTGAGCGGATTTTAGGAATCCCCGGAATGATTCTTGCCATTCCGGCTATAGGCACACTGAGAATCCTGCTCTCCTATTCTAAAACGTATAAGCCTTTTACCATTTTGTTAGAGGGTTCTACCTCGAAGTCCAGGGAACACCTCCACGAATAAAACCAAAGGCGATGCCGCCCTTCGGAGCCATAGCATCCTTTCTTTTAACGGCCGTCATCTGGACGTCAGGTTTCGCCCAGAATATTGATTCCTTGATGAAACAAAGAGTCGACGCCGGTGAAACACCAGGAATCGTTGTTGGCATTTATGAAGCTGGAAAAATTACCTATTATACCTGTGGATTTGCCAATCCGGAAACTAAAGAAAAGGTAAGTCAGAAAACACTATTCGAGATCGGGTCTATTACCAAGACGTTTACTGCGCTCATGACTGCACTGATGGTTCAACAAGGAGCTTGGTCGTTGAATGATCCGGCTCAAAAATACCTGCCACCCGAAGTAACGCTGCCTGAAAAAAATGGCAAACCGATTACAATTGAAGATTTAGTTACGGCGACCTCAGGGCTACCGCGAATGCCCGATAATCTCGCTCCGGCCGATCCACAAAATCCTTTTATTGATTATACCGGTGAGCGCATGGTTGATTTTCTTACTCATTATACGCTGACCCGGGAAAGCGGCAGCACCTATGAATATTCTAATCTCGGAATGGCACTGTTGGGATATGTCCTGGTTTTGAAAAACCACAAGACGTACAGCCAACTGTTGGACGAATGGATTACAAAGCCTTTGCACATGAATCAGACTTTTATCAACCCACCGGACAAAACCACGCAGCATCGTGCGCAAGGGTATTTCGAAAAAACGGCAGTAAAAGCGTGGACGTGGACCGATGGTAGTGTTTTAGCCAGTGCAGAAGGATTGGTTTCCAATTCAGAAGACTTGATGAAATACCTTCTCGCGCAACTTAACGAGTCTCCTCCACTAAGCCAGGCTATAGCGATGACACATGTCCCAAGGCATAACGCAGGTGACTCCCATATGCAAATAGGATTAGGATGGCACATCCTGAACGATGAAATTATTTGGCATGGCGGCGCTTCGGGAGGCTTCCGTTCTTTTACCGGATTCAATAAGCAGACGAGGACAGCGGTAGTGGTCCTCACCAATTCCAACACCGGCGCGGATGACCTTGGATTCTATTTGCTGGATCACTCTTTACCGCTAAAGAATATTCAAATGCCAGTAGCTCCTTCAGAAAAAACGCTTGCCGAGTTTCCCGGTGAGTACGAAGTAGTTCCCCAATTCAGGATATTGATCACGCTTAAAAATGGCTTGCTCTTCTATCAGGCCTCCGGCCAGGATTCCTTCGAGTTGGCGCCTGAGTCGGGGACACGATTTTACGTAAAGGAGACAAATGTGCAAATTGAGTTTATTTGGAATGAACAGCAGGAGGTGGTAAAACTAATACTGAAGGATAGTGAGGGCATCCACTACGCAACCCGGATCAACTAAACATACTCCAATCTTCAAATCTCTAGCCGCAGATACTGAGACAGCAAGTAAGGAAGCCGCGGAATTGAGTTTATTCGGAATGAACAACAGGAGGTGGTAAAACTAATACTGAAGGATAGTGAGGGCATCCACTACGCAACCCGGATCAACTAAACATACTCCAATCTTCAAATCTCTAGCCGCAGATACTGAGACAGTAAGGAAGCCGCGGAGTCCCGAAACGGAAACTCCGCGGAGAAGTAAAATCAACTAAACGTACTCCCCCCGAAAATGTAAACTATTAACTAACGTATGGTTAAGACTGGCTGTAAGCAATCTGAAATGGTACTATCAAACTTCCCTCTCTAGAGTGGAGAGGTACTAAGGGTGAGGAGAAAAGGCCACGCTAAGAGTGCGGTCCGCTAAGTCATTAGACCTAAAAATAGGAGACTCTCATCGTGTACTTTCTGTTTACTTCTTCGGGGCATCGTGACCCTGCAATTCAATTTCTCCAGCTAAGGTGCCTCAGTGCGCATAGACCGCAAAGAACAACACAGCATTAGCAAGATTCTTTGAACTACTGCGGAGACATAAGGAGGAGCCGCAGAGTCCTGCGGCAGAGACTCTGCGGAGAAATAGAACCCGCGGAGTCCCGAAACGGAGACTCCGTGGAGAAGTAGTTTTTCTAATGTTATTGCTTGGGCACCTTACTCCGGATGTAGTCCCCCTGCTCTTTTAATCCCGCGGCATCCTTCCGAAGGGCAAGTCCATTCAAAATCATTCCATTAATCGGGCCGTCGGTTTGGTAGCGGAAGGCTTGCGGTATGGACTCGCGGAAAGTAACAATCAAGTCCACCCCTCTCTTCACCTTGTCCAAATTTTTTACCTTAGCCAGGTAACCGGCAAAGCTTACAGTTGCCCGGAACTTGGTTTGCGAAATGGGTAATGTACCGTATCGTTCAGCAATAAAATCGAAATCATCCTCTGACCCGTATTCAATCAGCGCACTGGTAACTGCTTCTGCCAAATCTCCTTTGGGTTTGAGTTTCATTTGCTTTTTTGCTTCGGCCAGACCGGCTACGCTGTCCAATTTCGTCAGACCTTTTAGTGCAGAACCTGCTACACTATACGAAGAATCATTCAGGTTAGCGATGAACAGATCTTTATAGCCACCGTTCGGATAGTTTGTCAACATGTCGATCGCTTTAGCCCGGACCGTCGATTTCTTGTCTTTTTTTGCCAGTTCAGCTACGATAGACTCTACGGATTTGTTAATCGCGTCGTTCTTGAAATTTAACTGATCCATCGTAAGGATTCGTAACCCGTAGTACTTGTCATTCAGGGCGGCTTTTAAAAGATCCAGCGCCGATGCATTGCTCTGTTGTTTTGCACACGCAACAATCGCCTCCTTTCGGTCAACGTAGTTGCCGGCATACGTGTATTGGTGAATGAAGTTCTCCAGTGTTTTGTTGTCTGTCTTTTCCCACAAAATGGATTTTCCGGCGTCGACATTGATTAAATCAGGTCGGGTCGCGTAGGTAAACGTGAAGGCCTCATTCTCACCCTTTACCCACACCTCATGCCGGACTTTATTCGCGCCATTGTATATATCTATAGACAATGGAATCCCAAAGAGATTTTCTTTGCCCTGCGTTTGTTTGATCGTTACCGTCACTTTTTTAGCGGCCTCATCATAGGTGTAACTGATGGTCACTTTCGGATGGCCGCTTCCGAAATACCATTGGTTAAAAAACCAATTCAGATCGTGGCCATATACTTCTTCCAGGGCTAACCTCAGTTGGTGTGCTTCGCCGTTCTTAAATTTATTCGTCGTTAAATAAAGATTCAATCCCTTGAAAAAGGCGCTGTCGCCGACGACGTTCCTTAGCATGTTCAGGATCCGACCTCCTTTTTGATAACTGACCAGGTCAAACATGTCCTCTTTATCAGCATAGTAGAATCGTACCAGGTTTTTTAGCGCATCGGCGGCACTACCGAGGTATTGTTCCATCTCGGAATCATTTTCTTCCAGGGCTGCGTCGGCACCGTACTGGTGTTCTTTCCAGAGGTATTGACTGTAGTCGGCAAACGATTCGTTGACGGTGAGGTTACTCCAGCTTTCGCAGGTCACATAGTCTCCGAACCACTGGTGAAACAACTCGTGAGCAATAACACTTTCCCACCCATTGCCATCGACCAGTTCCCGGGCATCTTGCTGGGCAGATTCCTGGTGTAGGGTTGCTGTTGTATTTTCCATCGCACCACTCACGTAGTCCCTTCCCGTAATCTGGGAATATTTCACCCAGGGATACGCTACACCAGTAATTTTTTCATAAAAAGCAATCATCTTGGGTGTCAATCCAAATATTTTTCTTGCCGTGGACGCGTATTCTTTTTCAACGTAGTAATTCACTTCCTTCCCCTTGTACCGGTCCCGGACGATCGAGTAGTCACCCACGCCCATAAAAAACAAATACGGCGAATGTGGCAACTCCATCTTCCAATCATCGGTACGTGTGCCGTCGGCATTTTTCTTCTGACTGGCCAGCCGCCCGTTGCTCAGCGTAACAAATTTATCCGGAACCGTCATGATTATTTCGTCCGTCGTCTTTTGGTCGGGCTTATCTATCGTTGGGCACCAAACCGAAGTACCCTCCGTTTCCCCTTGAGTCCAGATTTGAGTTGGTTTATCCTTCTCCTCCCCTTTGGGATTTATAAAATAAAGTCCTTTCGCATCATTGATGGCTTCGCTTCCGTGAACCTTTACCTCGTTGGGTTTTGCCGTATAATCGATATACACCGTATATTTTTCACGGGATGTGTAAGCCTTATCAAGTGTTATTTTCAAATGCCAGCCGTCATAGGTGTACTTTACATCTTTCAAAGCAGGACCTTTCACGATGGACACTCTGGCTATATCCATTCCCTTGGCATCCAGCTGCAATGAATCTGTTGGATACATGTGCGGCTTTAACGTAATCCATACTTTTCCATAGAGGTAGGCTTTCGCATAGTCAAACTTCACGTCCAGTTTGGTGTGCACCAGGTCATTGATTTTCGGGTAACTTTCCCGGTATATCGTGTACCACGATGTGTCCTTCGAAATCTGTGCCTCCGCCGACAGGGAACAGGTCAAAAGGATTAATGCCAGAAGATTGTTTTTCATAGTGCGATGGGTAAGGGAGTCCAATTTATTTTGTAGTTGGAGAAAATAATTCCCGGCCAGGCTGAGGAGTCATTTCGATTTGTGATTAGAAGATTAAATCAGCGGTACGTTTCAGGGAATCTTTTCAATCATCAAATTATGATTGGTATAGATGCAAATATCGGCAGCAATGTTCAAACTTTCGCGGACTATTTCCTCAGCGGATAAATGAGGAGCGTGTTTCTTCAAGGCCAGCGCAGCGGATTGGGCATACATGGCACCGGAGCCAATGGCGGCTACCTGATTATCGGGTTCAAGGACATCGCCAGTTCCGGAAAGTACCAATATTTCGTCTTTATTGGCGGCAATAAGCATGGCCTCCAATCGTCGTAAATAGCGATCGGTGCGCCAGTCTTTTGCCAGTTCAATCGCCGCACGCTTCATGTTGGAGCCATAGCTGTTCAATTTCTCATCAAAACGGTCCAACAACGTAAATGCATCCGCCGTAGAGCCCGCAAAGCCCGTCAGAATTTTACCGTCCTGGAGTTTCCGGATTTTTCTGACGTTGCTTTTAGCGATGGTGTTGCCCATGGTAGCCTGTCCGTCGCCACCTACAGCCACCTGGCCATTGTGGTGGACGGCGAGAATGGTAGTGGAATGTATTTTTTTTGTCAATGGTGAAGCTTTTGGCCTTTGGCTGTTGGCAGTGTGCGATTAATCAGATCATTTTTTTTTGAATGAAGTCCTTTTTCTTTGATATCATCATCCTTCGCTAAAGGCTAAAGGCCAACAGCGAAAGGCTGACTAAAGGCCAACAGCTAAAGGCTGACGAATAGCTAAAGGCTGCAACTAAATAAGAATTCTCACCGGATCCTCCAGCAATCCTTTCAACGTTTTCAGAAATGCCGATCCGACTGCCCCATCCACTGCACGGTGATCGCAGGACATGGTAACCTTCATAACATTACCCGGTACCAGCTGTCCGTTTTTCACGATGGCTGTTTCCTTAATTCCGCCAACCGCGAGAATACAGGCGTCGGGCGGGTTGATAATCGCGGTGAATTCTTCAATACCAAACATCCCCAGATTGGAGATGGTGAACGTACTCCCTTCCCAGTCGCTGGGTTGCAGTTTCTTATCGTGCGCCTTTTGGGCAAGTTCTTTTACTTCGGCAGCAATGTGCGACAGCGATTTGTTGTCCGCGAAGCGAACAACAGGCACGACCAACCCATCCTTCACCGCCACGGCAACGCCAATGTGAATGTGATGATTCATTCTGATTTTGTCGCCCAACCAACTTACGTTTACGTCGGGGTGTTGACGCAACGCCGCGGCTACCGCTTTGACGACGATATCGTTGAAGGATATTTTTACCGGCGAGACCTCGTTCATGCTCTTCCTTGCATCCATCGCCTTGTCCATGTTGATTTCCATGGTCAGGTAAAAATGCGGAGCTGAGAATTTGCTCTCCACCAAGCGGCGGGCAATGGTTTTCCGCATCTGGGAAACAGGTACCTCCTCAAAACTCTCCTGCCCGACTACCTGAGGAAGCACAATCGGAGCAGCAGAAGATTTGGAAGCCGGAGCAGTGGACGTCGCAGGAGTGGAAGGCTTATAATTTTCAACATCTCTTCGTGTAATTCTTCCATTTTCACCGCTGCCGGAAATCTTGCCGATATCAAAACCCAAGTCCTTCGCCATCTTTTTAGCAAGAGGAGAGGCCTTGATGCGACCATTCGTTGGAGTTTCCACCTTCAACGGCAGCGCAGCGGCCGCACTGACTCCCTGAGGGGATTGTTGAGCTGCAGAAGTTGTTGGCGATGGAGGCGGCCCGGACGAATTTGCCTGGTGAGCCTTTAACAGCGTTTGCCAGTCGGCTTTTGCATCTCCTATAATTGCCAGAACACCATTTACCTTAACGGGTTCTTTTTCTTTCGCTCCCAGGTAAAGCACCGTTCCTGTATTGTACGACTCATATTCCATCGTTGCTTTATCCGTCTCAATTTCCGCCATTAACTCACCCGCCTTCACGGTATCTCCTATTTTTTTATGCCAGGCGGCGATAACTCCTTCGGCCATGGTGTCACTCATCTTCGGCATAAGCACAATTTCCGCTTTGATCCCTGACGCATCTATTTTCTCAGGTGTAGCAACCGCCATGGCAACCTCTGGCTTAGGCTGTTCTGCCTGGCCGCCGGAAGCAGCCGCTGTCGCAGCCGCCGAAAGCAGATTTGAATAATCTTCTCCGTTTTTGCCGACAATGGCAAGCACATCATTGATCTTTACAGCTTGTCCTTCCTTCGCTCCTAAATACAATACAGTTCCGTCATTAAACGATTCGTAGTCCATCGTGGCTTTGTCGGTTTCGATTTCCGCCATTAATTCTCCGGATTTTACAGTATCTCCTACTTTCTTATGCCATTTGGCGATGACACCTTCGGTCATGGTATCACTCATTTTGGGCATGCGGACAATCTCGGCCATTTCGCTTTTACAATTTTGATGACAATGAAGAAACAAAAATAGGTCTAAATACACCTAATTTCAAGCCTGACGAAACGTTTAAAAAGGAATATTTCCAATGATAAATTCAAAGACTAATCCACTCGTGGGGTTATAGATATTGGCATTGATGTCCGAAATACGAAAACCGACTTCAACTTGTTGCAGGAGTCGCATAACATTAATATCGAACGTAACCTCAACACCGGCCGACGGATAAGGGACCGAAAGATTTTGATAGTAATATTTCGAATGGGTAAAATCATAAAAATAATTCGTGGATGAACCCTGGCCATAGTCGTAAAACAGATTAGCCTTGACTCGCTGAACGTTCAGCACTGGCCCCAAAGCCACATCCGCATACCAGATTGGAAATTCATAATTGGCAGAAAGTGTATAGAATGTATTATCGTTTGGATAGGAATATCCTCTCGGTTTAAAAAGTTGGTTTCGAAACGCATAGATATTTGCGTCGAGGCTTGAAAGCTCGCTTTGATATCCCGCTTTGAAATATAAGGAGTGATGTTTAAACAAACCCGGAAAAAAGGCCAGCGCTCTGACATCCCACAAACTACCCCGAAAATCTCCGCCATACGGCGTGCTGTAATAATCAAAATACAAGTACTGTCCAAACTTAGGGTTGAAGTCACGCAAGCTTTGTTTAAGTGCATGAAGATAGGTCAGGTAAAAATAATTATAGACTAAATGACCGTTGCCAACATTGTTCGTCAGCAGATAATCCGCATGGACCACGGATGTCTTGCCATTGGCTCCTTCGACATAAATGTTGACCGGTACAAAACGTGAGCCCTGGGGTGGTGGGGTAAAGACAGAATCGCCTTTAGTGATTGTATTCTGGAAGGAAGAAACCTTCGTGACACCAAGATAATTCCCAAACTCAAGTTGCGAATAGTATTTCGAACTCGTAAATACCAGAGGAACCCTCAGCCCCAAAGTAGTGCCCGTTTCTTTCCATTTGAGTTGAACATCGCGATCAATTACGGTTGTCGATTGCTGGCGATTGCCATAATACACCTGAAAATCAATGATCGGATAGAATCCCTGGTAACTTACACCCGCTTGCCATTCTCCGGTTTTTTCATTGATGTCATACTGATACCCTCCATTAATGGAGGTCGTACTCAGAATGTCCTGCGAGTAAAGGCCGAGTTGAGCCTGAGCAAAACTGTTGCTGAAGTACGGACCCCAACTGTGCGTGTTGATCATCTGGCTGGCCTTGTATAAACGCCGCACCGGGTATTGTTTATCCGGAATGGTGTCCAGTAAATTCGGTCTTCCCTCCTCTTTGACCAAATGTTCGTAAAATCCCGGCGCGACAGTGACGTCATTCAAGGGCTTCCATAACGTTGTATCAAAAGGTATCCTGACGATATCAAACCCATTCCGGCTCTGATCATTGTAATAGATCGTTTTACCGTCCGGCGAAAGAGCTGGATTATACGCGCCGTATTTACTGCAGGTGACCTGGAATCTTTTTCCGGTTTCCGTATCCAGAGCATAAATGTTATCGATCTGACTATACGGCGAATTGTACAGAATATATTTTCCGGCCGGTACAGGGTAGCCCAAATTTTCCTCTCCGGGGGGAAGTAAATCAACTGATAAACCGGAATCGATATCATAGCGGGAAATTGTTCTGCCTGCTTTATTAGTTTTCATAGCCACAAGCGATTTTCCATCCTCATCCCATCGGGGCATCGAAATAAAATCATTTTGAGGGTTTGGCATTTCTTTCAAAATTCTTCCTGTGTAGTAATCAAGGATGATCAGTTTGGTTTGGTAGTCAGTGCCTGTTTCCACAGTTACCACCTTTAATCCATCCGGAGAAAGAGCCGCGGAAGCATAGCGCGAATTATTCGAGACAACGGTTGCTGTCTTGCTTGCAAAATCATATCCCTTAACAACCGTATACGTTCTCACCAACCAGCGAGGGTCGTATCGAAACTCGTTCCAGACCACCTTCGACTTAACGGCAGACATCATCCCGGTCGGGTTCATGATACCCTGCACGTATTTACCTTCTACTTTACCGTCTCTCAACACGACGAGCGTTTCAATATCACCGATGCCCGACTTTTGGGCAACCACTCTTCCGTCGGCCAATACCTGCGGGTAGAGGTAATCCGTATACGCGGAGTCCAGGCGGGTATTCACTCGCTCAAAGGGAGTAAGGGTTAATTCCTTTAGCTCCGAACGCCACTTCCGGATCAGGTAAGCCGCCATTTCCTTGTACAAGTCTTTTGCATAAAGCCCGGTCTCTTTTTTTAATGCACTGGAAAAGATGAATGGAACGAAGGGTTTGCCCCACGAACGTTTTACCACTTTTTCCCAGATATCTTTGTCGCCCGTTTTTTCCCGTAAATAGGAAACCATATGATATCCGAAGGGGTACCAGTTCGGAATTTCATTCTTATAGGATTCTAAATATTGTTTGTTGTAATTAAAAATTCTTCCTTCCAATAAGTTGGTCCGTAAAAGCAAATTGAAATTCGGAATCCTTCCCCGTCCACTGTGGGTGAAGGCCGTTTCGGTAGCCACGGCATCGCCTTCCCAAAACCACATCGGGGCTGCGGCGGCTGCAAAGCCCGCAACGGCTTGCTGACCGAACAAATAATAAAAATATTTATTAAACCCGGTCAGACTCCGTTGAAACTGAACAACGTGCCGGTATTCGTGGGAAGCCAACAAGGTTAGCCAATCATTGGTGCCCTGAAAATTATAATTCTGCGAGGGCATTACATAAAACTCCGAGCGCCGGGGAGCAAACGTGACAAAAGCGTTGGAGACCGAAGATTGATTCTGCAGGATGATGGATATCTTTTTAGGCTTAACACCCATCGAAGCGGACTCGGGCGTGTATATTTTCTCGAGCGTATTCGCCAGGTGCATAGCCGGCACATCAATCCCTTTGGGGTATAAGATCTGGAAGTTGGGAGTATTGATTTGATACCATTTGAGCCACGGCGGGTTTGTCTCCTGAGTCACAGACTCTTGCGCCACAGCGTATTTCAATGTGCCCGTCAGGATAGCCAGCACCAACCATCGTCTCATGCCTTTATTTTTAATAAAATGCCTCAAACTACAACCCGTTTTCCACAATCGAAAGAGACCCCGTATCTTTCGATACGCTACCTGTTTGCCTCCCCATGTTCCATCGGCTGAAAGAATTTTATCAACGCTATAAGTCCTATGTGCGCGTTGACCTGGTGATGTACGGCGTGATGCTCCTGCTGATCATTCTTTACTTTATTTACAATACGCTGTTCTGATATTCAAAAAGCATTCCGGTCTTTTAGTAAATTTTCCCATCTTTCTGAAAAAGATACCTCATGTGCGTACTCCGGTTTTTGATAACCGTTTCTTTCATCCTAATGACCCATTATTCCGGAGCCCAGGCAACAGCACCACCGGATTATATTATCACCTTCAAAGGCGATACGATCCGGGGCATTGTCGCTATTTCTTATGATATGGATAAGGTCCAGATTACCCCGCCTGATCTCCAAGGAAAGAAGATGGGGTTCAGGGCATTCCAAATAAGGGCCATTCGTCAGCAAGGAGAAGTATATAATCCCCTTCCTTACGGTACATCCTACCGGTTTATGAAATTAATAAAATCAGGCTACCTGAGTTTATATGCCTTCCGGGATCCCAACCAGTCGGCATTTGATGGCCGGTTCCTGGTTAAGCGGGACGGCTCATCGGTGGAAGTACCCAACTTCATGTTTAAGAAAGTCATCAGCGGATTTCTGAAGGACTGCGAGAAAGTAGCCAGGGAAATCAGAGAGGGTACGATCAAAATAACGCAACTCGAACAAATCGTTGATGAATACAATGTCTGTATCGACAATAATACCCGGAGAATCTACGCCACGGTTCCAGACCGTGCTCCAAATCCGAAATCAATTCTTCTGGTCAACCTGGAAGTGAAAGTGCAGGGACTTCCTGACTTCCCTCACAAGAAAGATGCGATGGATTTACTGCATGATATCGGAGAAAAGCTAGATAATCATCAGCCGGTTCCCAATTATTTAACGGAAGGTCTGGAGAATTATCTGGGAACGATTGACCCGGTCCGCGATGACCTGAAGAAATTGATGGAAACATTAAAAAATTAACTCAGTCCAACTTTTGAAATAACGTCATTGGAATATCTTTTTCAAGAGGCTTTCTATTTTCGCACGATTGACCCAAAGTATATACCCCGAACAAAAAACAACAGTCAGCCCGTAAATAAACAGTTGTCCATGGTCCCCTTGCACTTCAATTCCAAGGATAGTAAGATGCATGATCAGGGCTCCCGCCATCAGCCCTAGTGCCAGGATCGCCCCCAGCCAGGCCGTAACGGAAATCAACATCAGCACAGAAGCCGCCAACTCAAGCACACCCACTCCAATCCTTCCCCAAGGCTCCATGCCCACGGTCGTAAAGATATACACCGATTCAGGGGAGGCTGAAAATTTGAAGTACAATGTCTGAAGCAGGATCAACGCAGCCAATCCGCGCGCCACCCAGTAGAATATAACTTGAAATTTATTCATACCGCTAGGTAGGCAAAGAGAAGGGAGTGTGAATGTCGTGTGGTTGACAAAGCACAAAAATCAAAAGGTATTTCTAAATTTAAGAAAAAAAAACAGAATGCCCATTTTTGAAATCGATCCTGATATTGCCTACGCTAAAACGCTCGATACCGATTTCTACCTGAAGCCCGACTATCTCGAACTCTCCAAAGAACGAATTTTCGCCCGGAGCTGGCAGTTTGTTGGCGATACAGATCAGGTAAAGGACCGGGGATGGGTTACGCCGGTCACTCTTCTGGAAAATTACATCCATGAACCTCTCATCCTCGCCCGGGACAAGGAAGGTTCTCTCCGGTGTCTTTCCAATGTCTGCACGCACCGGGGCAACGTGCTCATTGAAAAACCCTGCAAGCTTAACGACATCCGGTGCGCTTATCACGGTCGTCGATTTCAGCTGGATGGAAAATTCCTTTCTATGCCCGAATTCAAAGAAGTAAAAAACTTTCCGACCGCGGCCGACAATCTGATGTCCCTCCCGTTGTTTGAAATCGGAAAATTATTGTTTACGTCATTGACCCCCACGCTGCGGGCCGAAGATTTTTTTTCCGAAATGATGGCTCGAATCAGTTGGATGCCCTTGCAGGACTTTCTTTTTCATCCGGAGCAATCCCGCGATTATCTTGTCGATGCCAACTGGGCTTTATACTGCGAGAATTTTCTCGAAGGATTTCATATTCCTTTTGTTCATGCCGGATTAAGCTCCGTAATCGACTATGGGAATTACACCACGGAACTGTTTCGGTATTCCAACTTGCAACTTGCGCTCGCCAAAGAAGGGGAAGCCTGTTTTGATTTGCCTGCTTCTTCTCCCGATTACGGCAAGCAAGTAGCGGGATATTATTTCTGGGTATTCCCCAACCTGATGTTTAATTTTTATCCCTGGGGGTTATCAATCAACATTGTCAAGCCGTTGACAGTCGCCAAAACAAAAGTTTCATTTCTCATCTACGTATGGGATGAAAGCAAGCTGCGTCAGGGAGCCGGAGCGGATTTACACGGCGTAGAAATGGAAGACGAGGACGTTGTACAGAATGTTCAGAAAGGAATTCGTTCGCGATTTTATCAGCACGGTCGCTATTCAGTACTTCGCGAACAAGGCACCCATCATTTTCACAGGCTGATCGCCGAGTTTTTGAACCCGGGGCATGAAGCTTAAGCGAACGTTTGGCCTGTGGTCTTCGGTTTCAGTTGTAATTGGTGGGATCATCGGATCCGGGATCTTTATGAAACCTGCGCTGATGGCATCTCAGGTAGGTTCACCGCTGTTGCTGATCTGCATCTGGGTTCTGGCTGGTTTACTTACGCTGTTGGGTGCGTTAACTAACTCCGAAGTAGCCGCTATGATACCGGAAACCGGTGGCCAGTACGTCTTTTTTCAAAAAATGTATGGCGACTTCATTGCTTTCCTGTACGGGTGGGCAGCCTTTGCTGTATTCAACACAGCCGGAGTAGCCTCCATCGCCTACGTGCTGGCCACCTATACGGAATATTTTTTCCGACTTCCTCGCTTTTCCAAAGAAACAGAACATTGGATTTACCTTTTTATACCTGGCATCGGGAGAATATATCCATTGGAAAACATGGGTGTAAAATTAGTAACTATGGTCGTCATCGGCGGACTTACCGCGGTGAATTACAGAAGTACAAAATCAGGCGGCCGGATTCAAGTGATCTTTACGGCCCTGAAAATCGGCGCCATGGCCTTGCTGATTTTCGGCCTGTTATTTTCTTCAAGAGGTTCTTTCTCCAATGTGGTCACGGCCTCCTCCTCGTTCAACCTTTCCGGATGGGCGTTGATTATGGCCATCGTCGCCGCTACCTCGGGTGCCTTTTGGGGATATGACGGCTGGAATAATGTCACGTTTGTGGCCGGTGAAATAGAGAATCCACAGAAGAATATACCCTTGAGTCTTTTGCTCGGACTCTCGGCTACCATTGTCATTTATGGATTAATGAACCTGGCTTTTATGTACATCCTGCCCATCGACAAGATTGCTTCCTCTTCCTTTGTTGCATCCGACGCCGCAACGCAGGCATTCGGATGGATCGGCGGCGGATTGATTGCCGCCTTGGTGATCCTTTCGACATTCGGCACAACCAACGCCAACATTCTCGCCACCGCCCGGGTAAGTTTTGCTATGGCTCAGGAAAAACAATTCTTCGCCTGGGTGGGAAAGGTGCACCCCTCTTTTCAAACCCCCGGCAATGCGTTGGTTATCCATGCTCTTTGGACTTTCGTCCTGGTCATCAGCGGTTCATTTGACATGCTTACGGACATGCTCGTTTTTGTGAGCTGGCTGTTTTACGGTCTGAGTGCGTTCGGAATTTTTATCCTTCGCAAAAAAATGCCATATGCACACAGGCCTTACAGAGTGTGGGGGTACCCCGTAATCCCTGGTATTTTTGTTCTGGCAACGATAATTTTTCTGACGTTAACTTTGTTTAACGATATCTCCCATTATCTGTCCGGAGATTCTCCACTGATCAATTCACTTTTCGGGCTGCTGCTGACCGCATTAGGGATACCTCTATACTTGTACTTCAAAAGAGTAAATCATTCCCGGCCCGCTTAAATTATTCCTTTTTCTTGAAACCCAACGATATCGAATTAATACAATACCGGAGGCCGGTCGGAGCGGGACCGTCATCAAATACATGACCGAGATGGCTTTTGCAGACGGCGCACTCGACTTCTATTCTGCGCATGCCAAAACTCGTATCTACAATTTCTATAATTTTTGACTTATCGATGCTTTTATAAAAGCTGGGCCAACCGCAACCGGCATCAAACTTGGTGTCTGACTTGAAAAGTTCTGCACCGCAGGCCTTGCACACATAAACGCCGGGTTGCCAAAACTGGTCATAAGCACCCACATAAGGACGTTCGGTACCTTTCTCGCGAAGTACATGGTATTCTTCCGGAGTGAGTTTCTTCTTCCATTCTTCCTCGGTCATAGTTTTAAAAGGGGTTGTGGTTGTGATCGATGCTGTCTTCGTCTGCCCATAGCTTAAAATACTACAGGCCAGCACGAATAACACTGGTAAACTGATATAAATTTTCTTTTTCATTTTATTGACGATTCACCAGACTAACGCAAAAACATTTCAAGTAGTTTTCGCTATCAACACTGGGATCTTGCATAATCTTCTTCTAAAATCCTCTTTTTTGCCCGGAAACCCTCAATTCAAAGCGAATTGGCGAAATGCTAATTCTTAAAATTAAAAGGAAACCGATCGACTTGTCGCCGCAAAGACAAAAACGGCCATTAGCCTTTTGCCTTTGGCAGCGAAAGGCTAAGAGCGAAAGGCTAAGAGCGAAAGGCTAAGAGCGAAAGGCCAAGGGCTAACGGCGAAATACTAAAGGCCACTCTATTTACTTCCTCAAGATGCCTCACATCGCAGTATTTCTCGAGGCTAAACATCGTGCCGGTGTAGTTCAGGATGTACAGGCAAAGATTTTCATGCTCAAACATATCCATGCATTTTAGCGAATAATGAAGAAGCTGGCACAACAGGATGCGCATGGCTCGTCCGTGCATGCAGACTAAAATTGTTTGTTCGTCTTTTTTTGACAGGAGGTAGTCGATAACGGGCTTTTGCCGGCGTTCCACATCTTTCGGACTTTCGCCGCCTTCGATTCGTTCTTCCGTTTTTCCAAGTCGCCATTGAT
>Ga0302324_100012202_pt1 | contig 17547 bp, 5 predicted proteins | sample Palsa_T0_1_FD_201949 | JGI IMG/M metagenome (GOLD analysis project Ga0302324, IMG submission 201949) | Peat permafrost microbial communities from Stordalen Mire near Abisko, Sweden - Palsa_T0_1 | ecosystem: Environmental > Terrestrial > Soil > Palsa > Peat permafrost | place: Sweden: Abisko... | reverse complement strand
GCGCGCGAGGGCGTGCTTGCCGCACCCAGGCCGGGAAGCATGCCGCGCGGCGCAAAGAAGAGGGCAATAAAGCCGGCCTCCAACAACATGCTGTCCGATTGATAGCCCGAGAATGCCTGCGCCGCAGCCACAAACGACATGAAGCAAAGCAGGCACACCAGAAAGCACAGCCGCGGCCACAGATTGCAGAACGCGGCCAGCGACGCGATCAGTCCAATCCACACCACCGCCATCGTCATGTGCGAGCCGGCGGAGAGCCAGAACAGCGTAGGCGCATACCAGAATCGCAGCGGGCCCATGGCATGGCGCACCGCGGGGAGAAAGCGCGCCGCGGGCAGAATGCCGTGCGGTCCAATCAGGCCGAGAACCTGAAACAGCAGCGAATAGAAGGCGGAAAAATAAATCGCGGCCAGCGCGCGCAAAAAGATCCAGCGCGGCAGCAGCCGATGGCGCGGGCCAGACCGCCCATCAAACAGCCAGCGCAGAGCGGCCAGCCAGTTTGCCGGGGCAGCCTGTGCGGGATTGTGCGCCTGCTCATTCATTACGGAGCCGCATCGCGTCTGGAGGTAGCTTACTCGGTGAGCCCACCCAAATCCAGCAGCTGGTGCGCACTGCGGACCGGTCCCGAACCGCGGACGTCTCGATGCAGAGCGCACCTCGCAAGAGTTGCATGGAATCGCACAGCGCCGCCGGCATCCATGGCCCCGGCACAAATGGCTGCCAAGATCGAGGGCGATTCTTCATGTTCTCCGAACGCTTGCTGCTGGATTTGGATGCCATCAACAATTCCGAGGTTTCACGGCCCCGCGACTGCCGATTCGGACGATATGCGGGCGTCAAGGCAGCACCCGCGCGATAACTCTCATCTACCCAGAAAGATGACATGTGTATTCGGGCCCTGAACCTCGACTATAAGAAAGGCCGTATCGATGGCGCGCGTGCTCTTGCCAGGATTTCCCTCCCCCCTCGGCTCCAAAGCCGATTCAAAAGGATCTAATTTTGCGGTCTACTCCGAGCACGCAACCGGAGTCTCCGTGTGTCTGTTTGACGAGCAGGGCAAAGAGACTGACTGCGTCAAGCTCCGCGAAAGAACCGCGTTCGTGTGGCACGGACTCATTGTCGGCGTCAAGCCGGGCCAGAAGTATGGCTATCGCATCGAGGGCCCCTGGGAGCCGGAGGCGGGCTTTCGATTCAACTCGTCAAAGGTCCTCGTCGATCCTTACGCAAAGGCCATCGCCGGCCGCGTGGACTGGAAAGCGCCGGTGTTTCCATACAAGGTGGAAACCGGCGACGATTTGCAAAAATGCGATCAGGACAGCGCTTCAGGCATGCCCAAGAGCATTGTCATCGAGCACCGCTACGACTGGGCCGACGATCGTCCGCCGCAGACGGCGCTGGCGGATTCGGTGATCTACGAGCTGCATGTGAAGGGCTTCTCCAAATTGAATCCCAACGTGCCGGAAGCACTGCGCGGCACCTATGCGGGCCTGGCGCATCCGGCCAGCATCGAGTATCTGCAGAAGCTCGGTGTCACGGCCGTCGAGTTGATGCCCATTCACGAGATGGTGGACGACGGGCAGCTTGTCGACAAAGGCCTGAGCAATTACTGGGGGTATAGCACGCTGGGATATTTGGCGCCGGCCAATCGCTACAGCAGCAGCGGGGATTGCGGCGGCCAGGTGCGCGAATTCAGAGATATGGTCAAGGCTCTGCACGCGGCGGGACTTGAAGTGATTCTCGATGTGGTTTACAACCACACCTGCGAAGGCAATCAGATGGGGCCCATGCTCTCTTTCAAAGGCATCTGCAATCTGAACTACTACCGGACCGTTCCCGGCACTCCGCGCTATTACATGGATTACACGGGCACGGGCAATACGCTCAACGTGCGTCACCCGCAGGTGCTGAAGCTGCTGATGGACAGCCTCAGATACTGGGTGACCGAGATGCACGTGGACGGATTTCGCTTTGACCTGGCCGCCACCCTGGCCCGCGAACTGCACGACGTGGACCGGCTGAGCGGCTTCTTCGACACCATCCACCAGGATCCGACGCTGGCCGATATTAAACTGATCGCCGAGCCGTGGGATGTGGGCGAAGGCGGCTACCAGGTGGGCAACTTCCCGGTGATGTGGGCGGAGTGGAACGGCAAATATCGCGACACCGTGCGCAAATTCTGGAAAGGCGACGCTGGCCAGCTCTCCGATTTTGCTTACCGGCTCACCGGCTCCAGCGACCTGTACCAGCACGATGGGCGCAGCCCGTACGCGAGCATCAATTTCATCACTGCGCACGACGGCTTCACGCTGGCCGACCTGGTGAGCTACAACGAGAAGCACAATGAGGCCAACGGCGATAACAACGCCGATGGCACAAACGATAACGAGTCTTGGAACATGGGCGCGGAGGGTCAGACCGACGACCCTGCGATCATGGAGGCGCGCGAACGCCAGGTGCGGAATTTCCTGGCCACGCTGCTGCTCAGCCAGGGCGTGCCCATGATCTCAGGCGGCGACGAATTCTTCCGTTCGCAGCATGGCAACAACAACGCCTATTGCCAGGACAACGAGACCACCTGGTTCGACTGGCAATCGAACGCGACACGCGACCGGCTTGAGGACTTCACGCGCAAGCTCATTCATCTGCGCCTGGCCCATCCCAACCTGCACCGCAGAAAGTTTTTTCAGGACCGCGTCATCCGCAACTCCGTGGTGCGCGACATCGCCTGGTACGGCCCTGACGGCAATGAGATGCCGGAGGAGGCGTGGGGCGCCGAATGGACGCGATCCTTCGCGCTGATGCTCAATGGAAAGACGCTGCAGATCACCGATGCGGAGGGCAAGCGGATGGATGACGACAGCTTTCTCATCCTCGCCAATGCTTATCACGAGGGCGTGGAGTTCACGCTGCCGCCGCCGCCCAACGGCAGGCCCTGGCGGCTGATCATGAACACGGAAAACATCGGCAATCCTTTCGCCGCATCGAAGCTCGAAGAGAAGGTGATTGTGGGCGGCAGGGCGCTGGCGTTGCTGGATGACGCAGCGTTTGACAGCGCAGGCGACCAGTCCGCGTAAGCGGCTGCGGAAAAACTCTCTACTTTGAAAGGGCACGGCTTCAGCCGTGCCGAACAAGCTGCCCAGGCGGTTTCGGCTTTAGCCGCTGAGGGAATGCATCCTGCAGAAAATAAGCTCCCTCAGGGGCTAAAGCCCGAGACCTCGTCTCTCGGCCCATGCGGCACGGCTGAAGCCGCGCCCTTTCAGAGCACCGAAAAAATGCCGCGCGCGGAGTCTTTCTGTAGCCCGTATAGTCCGCGTCCAACGCGCTACGATTTCTTTGCTGGCACCTTCTTGCCTTCTTTGCGCGCCTCTGAGAGCCCGATGGCGATGGCCTGCTTGCGGCTCGTGACTTTCTTGCCGCTACCCCCGCTCTTCAGCTTTCCCTGCTTCATCGCTTTCATCTCGCGCTCCACGATCTTTCCGGCGGCGGGCGAATACTTGCGCGTGGCGCTCTTCTTCGCGCTTTTTCTTGCCGGGGATTTCTTTGCTGCGGACTTCTTTGCTGCTTTCCTGGTTGCCATGGCAATTCTCCCTCACCTCTCAGATGGGCAGACGGCTCCTGGCAGTTGTCTCGCAATGTGGTCGGGGGCGAGTTACCATCTTGGTAGCAGTCACAGGCGAATCGCAAATCTCCGGACGAGGTGACGGCAGTGAGATTGACGGCAGTGTTGTGGACAGTGCTGTTTGGCACGGTGGTTGCGCAGGCGCAGAGCGTGGGGGGCTCGCTGCGCGGCATCGTCGAAGACGGCGCAGGCGCGCGCATCGCGGGGGCTTCCGTCGCAGTACGCTCCCAAACGTCGTCCCTGGAGCGGACCGTCCTATGCAGCCCGGACGGCAACTTCCGCATCGACGGCCTGGCGCCGGGCAGCTACCATGTCGCGGTTACCGCGCAGGGATTTGCGCTTGCGGGCGCGGATGTTTCGGTCCGCATCGGCGCCATTCTCGATATCGCAGTCACCATGCGGCCGGCGGCCGTCCAGGCCACCGTCAAGGTGCAGGCGCAGACCTCGTCCATCGCCGCGCAGCCCATCGATCTGGCCAGTCAGGTTCATCAGAGCGTGATAACCGCGCAGGATCTCGATAGCCTGCCGCTGCCCGCGCGCAGCTTTGCCAACATTGCCTACCTCGCGCCCGGCACCGAGCCGGTGGAGCCCTCCGACCCCACCAAGGCGCGCATCACTGCCTTCTCCACCGGCGGCAGCTCGGGCTTGAACAACGTGCTTACGGTCGATGGCGCCGACAACTCCGACGACTACATCGGCGGGTTCCTGCAAAATTTTTCGCCTGACTCGATCGAAGAGTTTGCCGTGCAGACGGCGCAGGAGGATGCCGACACGGGCGGCACCACCGCCGGGTCGGTCGTGATCACCACGCGGCGCGGCAGCAACCAATGGCACGGAGATGCGGCTTTTTATGAGCGCTCGGCCGCGCTTAACGCGCGATTCCCCATCGAGAATCCCGCACCCAACCCCAAGCAGCCATTCTCGCGCCAGAATTATGTTGGCACTCTCGGCGGCCCTATCGCGCAAAACAAGGTGTGGTTCTTCACCTCGTTTGAAGGAGTGCATGAAGACGCCAGCATCGCCTACAGCCCCGCCAGCACGCAGCAATTCGATGCGCTCAGCGCCATTGCGTCCCAGGGCCTGATTGCCGGCATACCTTCCATCGCCGCTCCGGCGACGGTTCCCATTCCCTTCCGCGACTATCTCGGTACCGTGCGCCTTGACTGGGCCCAATCGCAGAAATCGCAATGGCTGCTGCGCACCTCTGAAGACACTTACCTCACCCGCAACGCGCTGGTGGAGCAAGGCACGCTGCCCTCCACCGGGCTGACCACGCACAACAACTACTGGAACGCGGTCATCGCCAACTCCTATACCTTCAGCCCCACATGGATCGGAAACCTGGTTTTCGCCGGCAGCCTGCTGCACCTGACCCAGACGCGCAACTCCGATCTGGGCTTTGCGCTCGCGTTTCCCTTCAGTTCGACGGCGTTGACCATCTCCGGCTTCGAAACCTTCGGCGATAACCAGTTCGCCACGCCCATCACTCTCTTCCCCGACCTGCGCAATCAGGACAAATACCAGTTGCGCTACGACCTGAATCATGTTGCCGGAAGCCACGCTCTGAAGGCAGGTGTGGACTTGATTCACGAGCCTGTGCTCAGCGGCGCGTTTGCATCCGCCGCCGAGCAGATCATCAACTATTCGGCCAACCCCGACTGCTATGTCAATCCTCCGGGCGCCGATTGCGGCGGCATCACCACCCCATTGCCGTTTTATTATGTATCGCCATCTTCGCAGTGCAATCCGGAGCCGAGCGCGGCATCCGGCATCACGTGCACTTATACGCCCGCCGGCGACGGGACCTTCTCACAGAATGTTCAGCGCTTTGGCCTCTACGCCGAGGATTCATGGCGCGCTTCGCATCGCCTCACAGTCAATTACGGACTGCGTTATCAAACTACGTGGGGGCTATTCGATGGCTCGGGCCGAACCCAGCTCGAAAACCCAGCGTACATCACATTGCGAGCGTTGCAGATTCCAGTGGTCCCGAACACTCCGCAAGACGATCACAAGCAGATCGCTCCGCGTCTCGGATTCACCTATGCTCCCGGCGGCGGCCAGAAGACCGTGTTGCGTGCGGGATTTGGCCTTTTCTATGACGATCTGGCTCAGAATGGATGGGCGACCGCGTTTCAGGGAGTCAATAATACCAACGCGGCCACCGGCACATGCACTCTCACAGGCGGCCCGGGCAAATACGCGCTCAGCGGGGCAGGATGCCTGCAGGGCGGCGCAGGCAGCACGGGCAATCTTGTCGGCTCGCCCTACAAGACACCCTATGCCGTTCACATCACGGGCGGAGCGCAGCATGCCTTCAACGACCGTTGGCTTTTGAGCGCCGACTATACGCATGAGCAGGGAAATCACGGCTACCGCGCCTTCCCATATGCCGGCGGCACAAATCTGCTGACTCCGCTGATCGGCGCGGCGGACCCGAGCTATGCATCGGACCAGGCCAATGTAGTGCCCAACGTGAATGTGTTCCAGTCCGACAATCGCTCCAGTTACAACGCCCTCATGTTTCATCTGCAGGGCACCATGCGCCGCTTCAGCCTGATCGCGAACTATCAGTTCTCCAAGGCGCAGACCTGGGGCTGCCTGCTCGGCGAGCTCTTCGACTACGTGGACGGAGTTTGCCAATTGCAGAGCGGACCGCACGCCGGACAGTTGGATGCATTCGGGCCCGGCGATTACGGCCCTTCCGGCGAAGACGTGCGCCACCGATTCGTGGTGGCCGGAACCGTTCATGTCCCTGGGGGCTTCGAATTGAGCAGCCTCACGCAACTTGAGAGCGCGCGCCCCGTCACGATTACCAATGCGGACAACAGCGGGCGCATCTGGGTCAATGGCGTCTACACCAGCCTCGACGAGTTCCGCGGAACTCCCTACATGCAGACGGACCTGCGCGTCGCCCGTCCCTTCAAAATCGGAGAGCGCGTGGAGATTGACCCATTCGCGGAATTCTTCAATCTCTTCAACCGCAACAATCCCGGCGCGAATTACGCCGTCAATGTGACCCAGCTTCCGGTGCCAGCGTCCGAGATGCAGCCAGATCAAAACGGCATTACGAATATCAGCCGTATCTGCACAGCGGCCGACTGTTCGCAAACGGCGCCCATCACCAGCCTGAAGCAGCTTGAGATCCCCGAGGGTGCGCTGGGAGATTTCTTCGGGCCGGGAACCACCGTGGGCATTCCGTTTGCCGCGCAACTGGGCCTGAGGGTGGTTTTTTAAGGGGGCTTCGGTCCAAGTGCCTACAGCCCAGCATGGGCTTCTGTGGTTCCCACCCTTTGTGCAAAAAGACGCACAAAGGATGAGGCACGCAAAGTTTCGTCAACACTCGATTCGAAAACGCACCAGTGTGCTGTCTCCGCAATTCGTCGCACAATTCGCGGTCTCAGGAAGCAGGTCCTTCGACTCCGTTTGGCCAAAGAGACGGCCAAACTCCGCTCAGGATGACAGATTTGTAATGTCCCATCCTTTGTGCGGAAGAAAGCACAAAGGATGGGAAACCAACCTTGTTTAACGACGATTTACGGTGCGGGCGCCGGCGGCGCGTAGGCGGTGTAGGTGTAGTCCAGATGGCTCCAGACGCCATTGACCTCCATGTAGAGCCTCGCGTACACGAACTCCCCGTTGACCGGAAGGTTCGTCAGGTTGGCGCTGGCGGCCGTGGTCACACCGGACACATACAGGTCGTGGGATGCAGTGCCCATGGTACCCACCCAGAGGTCGTATGCGGTGACTCCGCCGCCGGTTGACCAGTTGAACGTGACCGCGGGTCCGGTGAGCTGAGTCGAAGGCGCGGGAGAGACGATCGCAGGCGCGGACCCGGCGGTGTAGACATAGTCCAGATGACTCCAGACGCCGCCGATGAGAATGTAGAGCCGCGCATTGATTTGCCCGCTGTTGGTGGGCAGATCGGGCACGGTAACGGAAAGGAAACCGGGGTCGAGTATTTTGCCCGAGGAATAGAGATTGTCGGAGGCGACGCCTGTGCTGCCCAGCCACAGGTCGTATCCGCTGGCGTTGGTAGTCGGCGTCCAGGTGAACGTGACGCTGGGACCGGCCAGCGTGCTGCCCGGCGCCGGAGACGTCAGTGCGGACATGGAGCCGGCGATAAAGTTGTAGTCGATATGCTTCCATACGCCGTTGAAATCGGTGTAGAACCGCGCATAGACGGTCTCCCCGTTAGTGGGCAGGTCGGGCACCATGACCGAAGTGACCGATGGACCCAGCTCCACGGTTGACGGGTAAAGGTCGTTGGATCCCAGGGTGGTGCCCACCCACAGCTTGTAGCCGGTGGCGCCGACGCCCGCGGACCACGTGAATGTGGTGCTCGGCCCGTCAAGATAGCCGCTCTGCGCGGGATAGGTCAGAGCCCCGAGCGTCAGGGTGGGCGCTGTGTAGGTGTAATCGGTGTGCGCCCAGGCCCCATTCAACTCGGTGAACAGGCGTGCGTAGACGGTCTCGCCATTCGGAGGCACATTGGCGGTGGCCGTGGAGCCGGTGGTCAAGGCGCCGGAGTAAATATCGTTCGACCCGGCGATTGTGCTTCCCACCCAGAGCTTGTAACCGCTCGCGCCGGCGCTTGGCGTCCACGTGAACGTAGTGCTGAAGCCGGACAGGTCGGAATTAGCCATGGGAGTGACCATTACCGCCTGCGACGCAGCCGTCAGCAGGTAATTCACCGACACCCACGTCCCATTGAAGTCGGTGAACAGCCGCACATAAAGGGTCCCGCCATTGGTGGGCAGGTTGACGGTGGCCGACGTGCCCTTGAGCGTGCCGGATGAATACAGGTCGTTGGAGCCGCGGCCCATGGTGCCCAGCCAGAGCGCATAGCCGGTGGCTCCGATGCCCGGCGACCAGGAGAAGTTGACGCTCGAGCCCGGAAGCGTGCTGCTTGGTGCGGGTGAGGTAAGCGCGGCGAGCGTATCGCCGTTCACCGTGGAAAGCGCCGATGTGGATACAGCTGCCGGCGGCGTCAGCGCAGAGTTCAGCGTCAGCGTGGCCGTCAGCGTGTCGTCGAGCGCAGCGGTGGTGAACAGGAGATCGCTGAACGTGGCTGAACCCGAAGCGAGACTGGCCGAGAGCGTGCCGCCCAACGCCGGAGCGCTGTCTGACATGACTACCGCACCCGCGGCGGATGGAATCACCTGGCCGCTCTCGGTGAGCTGCACGACGGGCGCGGGCGACAGCTTGGCGCCCACCAGCGCGGAAGCGGGCGGCTGAGTGGTGAAGGCCAGGGCGTAATTCGCCTGCGCCGCGCCCGAATCCAGCGAGGTGGCGTAGGTCGAGCAGGCCGGGTCGAAGACGAATCCGCGCTGATCGGTGGTGATGCCGGCAGCGGTCGCGTTGGCCGGCAGTCCGTAGCAGATGGCCGGGGAGCCGGGCAGCGGAGGCATGGTCTGCGTGGGTCCGCCGTATCTGTTCAGCGGCGCCAGGTCAATGGTACCGCCCACCTGGTTGCCGCCGTTGTCCGCATAGGCCACAGAGATGTCGGAACTGGTTTGCGCCGTGTTGCCCGCCACAATGGCGTTGGCCAGTGCGGGCTGCGGAGTGCTGGGCGCTGGGTAATAGATGCCGCCGCCCTGGCCATCCGCCGTGTTGGCCGAGATGGTGCTGTTGGCGATGGTAAGCGGAGTACCGGGATCGGCGTAGATGCCGCCACCCTGGCCCGACCCGCCACCGGTGACCGAATTGCCGGAGATAGTGGAGTCGTTCAGTGTGAGCGTCCCGTCGCTGAAAATGCCGCCGCCGCTGGGCCCGTTACCGGTGGCCGTGTTGCCGGATACGGTGCTGCCGATGAGCGTGAGCGTTCCGTTGTTGAGGATGCCGCCGCCGAGAGCCGTAACGGCATCTGGATCCGACACGGTATTGCCGGAGATGGTGCTGTTGGTCACGGTCAGCACACCGTTGTTCATGAGGCCGCCGCCGACTACCAACATGTGCTCCGCGAACGGCCTGACACCGTGGGCCCGCTCAGCCTCGCGCGCATGAGAGCGAGTTGTGGCCTCGCGCAATCCGCGCCCGGTGACAGGATCGAACCCGCCCTCTTTATAGCTCTCGATCGCGCCGGCGCCTCCGGTGACGATGAGGTTGTTGATGGCCGCCCCGGTCACTGGGACGTCGACATAGAACACCTCGGAATTGCCCTCGGCGTTCACGATGGTCAGGTTGGTGAGCGTGGCGCCGGAGCCGGAGGTGAGTCCGGTCACGGTGGTGTTCGACGGAATGTCCAGCACGCCGTTGATGACCGGGAACGTGGTCGCCGGCGCTGTGCCAAACGTCGCCGCATTGAAGGTGATGTTGCCGGCGCCGGCGAAGGCGGAGTTGATGAGCGCATTGCGCAGGCTGCAGGCCAGGTCGGTGCCCACCTCCGGCGTGGCTTGCGCAGTGCAGGCCTTGGCGCTCACCACGCCATCCTCTGTAACCGTCACCACGTAGTTGGGCGCAACCACCGTGATGCCGTTGGATATGCCCTGCACCGTGTAAGTTGGTGCGAATGTGACCGCATCGGTTGCGGTGATCGTCTGCGTGCCCGGCGTAGCCAGCGTCGCCTGGAATGTGCCCGTGCCGTTGGTCAGCATGGACGGGACCGGCAGCACCACCTGCGAGCTCGGGTCCGTCGTTGTGAATGTCACGGTTCCCGTGTAGCCCGTGGCCACGTTAGAGCTCGCGTCGTAGGCCGTCACGGTAAAGTTGATGGGCGCGCCGGAAGTGGCCGGGCTGGTGGCCGAAACCACAAAGGAATGGGCGGGACCTGGCGAAACCGAGAAGGTTCCGGTCCCAGTGATCGACGAATTGGCGTTGTCGGTGGCCGTGACCGAGTCATTGCCCGCCGTCTTGAAGACCACGGTCTCGTAGCCCACGCCATTGGTTAACGTGACCTGGTTGGTGGGAATGAATCCCATCTGCGGATCGGTACCGGTCAGCGTCACCGTGCCATTGAATCCCGCATCGGTATTTCCCAGGCCGTCGACAGCGGTAATGGTGAGGGTGTCAGCGGTGTACCAGGGAGCCGGATTGGGGCCCGTCACCGTGAAACCGGCCAGCCCCCCCGCGCTGGTGCCGCTCACCCCGACCATCTGCTGCGCTCCAGTGACGTTCAGCGCGTTGTCGGTCAGCGTCACGTCTTCGCTCAGCGGTGCGCCGGCGCTCTGCGGAGTGAAGTCGACGTCCAGATCGCACTCCTCGCCGGCGCTGAGGCTAATCGAACTGGTGCAGGGATTCGTGCCGCTGCCGGCATAGGGAAAGTCGGTGGGATAGCTCAGGCCCTTGAACATCAGCGCCTGGTTGCCGATGTTCACGGCTTCCACGGTCTGCGGGCTGTCTCCGCTCGTCGAACCGACATTGGTCGTGTCAAAGGTCAACGAGGGAGGGGTTGAGCCCTGCAACTCCACCACGCGGTTGTTCGTGGAGTCCAGGATGAACAGATCGCCCACGCTGTCCAAGGCCAGGGCGTCGGCATAGCCCAATGGCGTGGCGTTCACTGTCGGGGCAATGACATACCCCGTGCTGCTGCCGGCGGGCACCTCCACCACGCGGTCGTTGTCGCCGTCCGCGATGAACAGATCGCCCGCCGCGTCCACGGCCATTCCACGGGGCTCGGAGAACGTAACGCCCCCCGCCACCACCGTCGCAGCGCCGCCGCCGGCGGGTACCTCCACCACGCGGTCGTGGTTGTAGTCCCCAATGAACAGATCGCCCGCACTGTCCACCGCCAAACCTAAGGGATTGTCCAGCGTCTCGCCGCTTGCCAACGGGTCGATGGCAGTCACCACGCCGCCGTCGGACGACACCTCCACCACGCGGCTGTTGTTGTAGTCTCCAATGAACACATCGCCCGCGGCGTCCACCGCCACGCTGTAGGGCCGATACAAATCGGTGCCTCCGGGCGCCGGCGCGATGGCAATCGCAGCCCCCCCGCCAACCGGCACTTCCACGATGCGGTTGTTGTCCGCATCCGCGATGAACAGGTCGCCGGCGCCGTCCACCGCCACGCCGCTGACGGGTCCCAACGCGATGCCGCCAGTCAATGTGGGGCCGATGGCGGTCGCCGTGCCGCCGCCGGCCGGATACTCCACTATGCGGTGGTGGCCGTAGTCCGCGATAAACAGATCGCCCGCGGCATCCGACGCCACGCCACCGCCCCCGAATAGCGTTTCGCTATTCACCGTCGGGGCAATCGCAATCGGTGTGCCGGGCCCGAAGGCGATCTGCGGTCCGGTTCCGACACCGTAAACGAGCACGCTGGCCAGGACCGTACCCGTATCGCTGGCGCCGGAGAAGAAGACCACCGCGCCGCTCCGCGCTCCAGCGGCCTGGGGTTTGAGCTTCACGTTAACCACGCAACTGAGGGCCGCCCCGGTGGTCCCCGGAACGCAGGTGCTGCTGCCGGCGTCGGAAAAGTCAAGGCCGGAGACGCCTGTGGTGAGCTCGTCGATGCTGCCCACTGCGACGTTGGCCGCGATCGTGAAATTCAGCGCCATTGTGCTGGACGAGTTCACCGCCACCGAGCCGAAGTTCACCGGCTGGGTGGAAAGCTCCAGGAACCGGTCGTTGCCCTCATCGTCAAGGAAGATATTGCCGCTGCCGTCTACCCCGATGCCCGAGGGAAGATCGAGCCCGCTGAATGGCAACTGCGACTGCGTGTAGCTGCCGCCGGAGTACGTCTCCTTGAATACAACATTGGTGCCGATGAGGTCGTAATCGGTGATATAGACGTTACCGCCCGCATCCACGCCCACGCCGCCGGGATACACAAGGCCGTTGCTGCTGTTGGCCAGGGTGGATTCGGTGAACGACCCAGCGTTGTAGTTCTCCTTGAGCACCCGGTGATGATTGCTGTCGGCGATGTACAGGTTCCCCGCCGCGTCGGCTGCCAGGCCGGTGGCGTAGCTCAGGCTGCTGGTCGAAACGGGAAGAACCGAGACGCCCTGTATCTTATATACCCCATTGTTGCCGTCCAGGACATAGACGTTCCCGAATCCATCGACAGCGATGCCCACAAGATCTGTCAGGTTGACAGTGTCCACCACCAGCGTTGAATTGGTGTAGGAACCGCCCGAGTAGGTCTCCTTGAGCACCTTGGCGTTCGACTGATCGGCGATGTAGACGTTGCCGCTGGAATCGACCGCCACTGCCACCGCGTAGCTCAGGCCTTGTGTGTTGCTCGCGACCGTCGTCTGCGAAAATCCTGTCGGCGTGGGCGTCTCCCTATAAACGTGGGATGCCTCCGCGAGGTAGACGTTGCCGCTGGAATCGACAGCGAGCCCCTTGCCGAGTCCGCTGAAGGGCACCGTCTGCACGCCGGTAAAAGTGACCGAAGGCGTGGCCGCATGAAGTGCGGGAGCCGGAACCACCAGCATGACGGCGAATTCGAGAATAAGGAGGGACAGGGAACCGCGCACAGACCACGCCAGGCGCTGGGAGAAGGCAACAAAGGGGTGCATGGAGACCTCAAGTGAAACCGGTTGCGATGATATCGAAAACTCGGCGGGGGGTCTCACCGGACATCGCCGGAAAAGACAAGTCAGCTCGCCAGCGTCGATCGGCAGGCCGGACGAAGGAGGGCCCGTCACGCATTCGCAGGCGGGAACGTACAGGGAACCCCTGCCTGGAAGAGTCACAAAGGAGAATCGGAAGACGGATTCATCTTCCTCATCGAACGCAAAGATGTCAATAGCTTTGCTGCGCTGTGTGGGCTTGTGGCCGGAAATCGAATCGCGTCGATATCCGGCCATTCGATTCAGCGAGGCCCGCGCGGCTGTTCCATGTCCGCTGTCCGCTGTCAGCTGAAATCAGAACTCGACGCGCGCGGCAAACTGCGCCAGCCGGTAGTTGGTCAAGAGCGCGGTGGCCTGGCCGAACGACTGCGGATTGTCCAGCGTGGAGTTGATCGATTGCGGATCGAAGCGCGCGCTGTTGGTCATGTTGAACATATCCCAGCGCAGGATCAGCTTCACTTTCTCCGTGAAAGGGAATGTCTTGTTGACGCCCTCATCCCAGTCGAAGAATCCATCGCCGCGCATGGGGTTGCGCGTGCCAGACTGGCCCGGCAGCCCGTGCGCAAACGAGGCAAAGACAGCCGCCGGATTGGCGAACCGCTGCGTCAGGCTGCCGCGCGCATTGGCATGCGTTGGAATGGGCGACACCAGTTCGCCATAGCCCTGAATGTCCCAGTTTGTCGGGTAGTAGGCGCCGTTATTCATCTCGAATGGAAAACCGCTCGTCCAGCGCACAATGCCGGAGGTCTGCCAGCCGCCCACAATCTCGTTGGCCAGGCGGCCGGCTTGCGCAAAGTACTTCTTCCCCGTGCCCAGCGGCAAGTCCCACACAAAATTTGAATTGAGCTGATGGCGCACATCGTAGTCCGACGGACCATAGAGCTGATTCGGAATCCAGCTGTTCATGATCTGCGCGTAGTTGACGCCCGCGGAGTTGCCCAGCCGCTCGGCCTGCGAGGTGATATCCAGCGACTTCGAAAGCGTGTAGTTGAAATCGGCCTGAAGGCCGCCGAAGTGCTGCCGGTACACGGCCTCGAGCGCGTTGAAGTTGGAGTTGCCGATGGAGCGCCATGTGTAGATGGCCGAGTACTGATCGTGATAGTAGCGGAATGCCGGATAGTTCACCCCCGCGCCGATGTTGCTGTTGGGCAGCGAACCGGGCGTGTCAAGCTGGTAGAGCGCATAGGTCTCGTTGTACAGGTCGCTGAGAAACAGCACATAGATATTCTGCGTCGCCGTGAGCGGGCCATAGCCGAGGCCCACGTCCTGCCCATTGAGCCCCGCGAACTCCTGCTGCCAGTAGGCAACATTGCTCACTGAACCGACCGGCGTGTTGGCGCGCGCCAACTTCGCCATCTGCGCCGCTGCGGTGAAATACGTGGTGCCGCCCACGGCGAGATTGATCGGCATGGCCACATCTTCCTGCGCCAGCTGGCGATGCGCATAGCGGCCCACCCACGACACTTCAATGGACGCGCGCGAGTGGAGCGCGCGCGTGACAGAGAAATCGAACAGGTGCGAATAGGGCGTCTTGATGCCCGAATCGAGACCCCAGCTGATGGCGAAGCTGCCGTTGCCGCTGGCCGCCGGCACGGCGGGGAATCCGCCGGCCGGCGCGGTGGGCAGCAGCGACTGCGGCACGTTGTTGATGCCCGTGAATCGCGGCGCACTCTCAATGGGCACCGAGCCGGGAGCATTTGACAGGTGCGAAGAGAGCCCATAGGAACCGGTGGTGTCGAAGTTCTGCACAGTGGCCGCGCCAAAGTGATCGAAGACCAACGAATACCCTGCGCGAATGCTGCTCTGCCGATTGCCAAACAGTTTTTTCATCAGGCCGCCGGCCGGAGCGGGAGAGTAAGCAATGGCCACGCGCGGGCCGATGTCGTTCTTGTCGGGCGTCCAGAAATCCGGAGCGTGGTTGTAGCGGCCGTTCAAATTGAAGGCCAGCTCGCCCACGTTGTTGGCAGCGCCGCCCGCCGCGGCCTGCGCAATGCTGCCCTTGTAATACTGAGACAGCGCGTACGGCGCGCACGTTCCGCCGGAAAACTGGCACGTGCCCACCTGCGTGCCGCTGGTCTCGGCCGGCGCCTGCAAGTAGGAGTAGCGCAGTCCATACGTCAGCGTCAGCGTGCTCAGAATCCTCCACGTATCCTGCGCATAGAACTCGTATTCATTCCATTTGTAGTCCCGCTTGACCGGCGTGCCCACGCCCAGCGTGCTGCCGGTTTTTGTGTAGTTGTAGATCGCGTCGCCTTCAGTGACGGTCCCCACGATATTCATCAGTGCGGCGTTATACTCGTTGCCGTAATTGGAGAAGTCGACCGCCGGAAAGCCGCACTTGCAATACGGGGGGTCAAACGGTCCGTTACTGCCGGCGATGGTGGAGCTGCGCGTCAGCCAGCCCTGGTTCATCTGCCCGTCAGGGAATGACTGCGCATTGCTCACGCGCTTGTCCTCGATGAAGCGCATGTCGGCGCCGAAAGCGAAGTTGTGCGTGTGTTTGTTCCACGACAGGTTATCCACCAGATTCTGCACCGGGATGATGAACGAGGTGGAATATGCCGCCGATTCGGGTTGCGACACTTCAGCAAAATAGATGACGGGCTGGTTGGCTGCGCCCGCATTCTCCACGCCCTGCCGGGTCAATCCGTAGCGCAGATCGTTGACCATGTTGGCGCCGACGATGGCCGTGTAGCCTGTCGCGAATCCCTTGTTGTTGGTCAACACCGTGACCTGTGCGGGCTGACCTGGAAACGCTGGAGCCGTGGGCTCGCTGTCGTTTTGCAAATTGCCGCGCCAGAACAGAACATGCCGCGCATTCGACGTCACATTCCAGTCGAGACGCGAAATGTACGTGTCGTACTTGCGATGGATGGTGTACGGAAACCGGTAGCCGATGCTGTTCAATCCGTCGCCCTGCGTGGGATCGTTGCCATGCGGATAGGCATTGAGCACCGTCAGCAGCGCCGCGTCGTCGCCAATCTTCTGCGGGTCCATCTTCTGGATGTCGGCGGGCGTGAGTGTATAGACAGAATCGCCGCCGCTCTTGTTCACATATTCGTATTCCAGGTTGCCGGCGCGATAACTGTCGTTGGGAACCGTGCCTGCATTCACGCTGGTGCCCTGCGCATCGCGGCGCCCCTCGTAATTGCCAAAGATGAACAGCCGGTCTTTGATCAGCGGCGCGCCCACGGCCCCACCATAGATATTGCGCAGCAGGCTCTCCGGCTTGTTGGGCAGCGACGATGCCAGTTGCTGCTGCTTGTTGAAGAAGTCGTTGGCCTCCATGAATCGCGAGCGGTTGTATTCGTAGGCCGCGCCATGCACTGCGTTCGATCCGCTTCGGGTCACGAGCGCCACCTGTGCGCCGGAGGAGCGGCCCTCCTCCGCATTCGGATTGCTGGTGGTGACGCGAAACTCCGCGACCGAATCCTGCGTGGTGCGCAGCACGCTGGTAAAAGCGTATCCATTATTGATGTCGTTCACGTCCACGCCGTCCAGCGTGATGTTGGACTGGTCGCTGCGGCCTCCGTTGACCGCTCCAGCGCGCGAATCGGTAGGGTTGTTGCCCACGCCCTGCGTGCCGCTCACATCGTCTGACCGGCCGAGGAACGTAACGCCCGGCTGCAGGCTAAGCAGGTCCGGTACATTGCGCTGATCCAGCGGCAGCGACTCCACCTGGTTGCCGTCGAAAGCATTGCCCAGCGTGGCGTCGGTCGTGTTCAGCATGGCCTGTTCGCTGACGCTCACGGTCACCTGCTCGCTCACCGTGGCCACCTGCAGCGGCACGTTGATGGTCGCGGGCTGGCTCACCAGCAGGTCGATGCCGGTCTGCTCGCTGATGGCAAAGCCGGCCGCAGACACGGTGAGCGTGTATCGGCCCGGCGTCATCTGCGAAAACTGGTATTCTCCGCTGCTGTTGGTTGTGCCCTCGCGCACCGCGCCTGTCGATTGCAGCGTGAGCTTGACCTGAGCGGCGGGAATCACGGCGCCGCTGCGGTCGGTCACGCGGCCGTTGAGCGAAGTGGTGGCCTGAGCGAGCAATATGGTTGAACAAGCAAGGAACAACAAGAGACAAAACAGCGCGGGGAAGGCTCTGAATCGCATTGCGGCAGGCTCCGGAAAGACTGAAAGTGCACTTTGGCCGGACGCGCCCGCCTTCTTGTGGGTCTCAGCGGTTTCGTTTAAGAGCGGCGCAGGCGATTGGTCCTGCCCGGTTCGGGTCGGTCCGGCAAGTGATTCCGGCAAGTGTACCACGCGAAAAACAAGCCGACAACAAACGTCGTTCGAGGTCAGCAGTTCTAACTGTCGGAATCCGATCAGTAACGGCTGAGTTGCTTAGGGTGAGGGCGCGTTTCCGTGGACCATCGCCGAACACAGGGCGTGCCAGTCAGGGAAGAGCAAATAGGCGGT
>Ga0302324_100012201_pt1 | contig 17548 bp, 14 predicted proteins | sample Palsa_T0_1_FD_201949 | JGI IMG/M metagenome (GOLD analysis project Ga0302324, IMG submission 201949) | Peat permafrost microbial communities from Stordalen Mire near Abisko, Sweden - Palsa_T0_1 | ecosystem: Environmental > Terrestrial > Soil > Palsa > Peat permafrost | place: Sweden: Abisko... | reverse complement strand
CTCTGCGAGGGTGGCCCATGGCCGGTTTGGCCGGCTTTCGGCCGCTTTGGCTCAGGCAATCTCGACGCGCGTGTTCTTGTCGATGACGTAGCCATCATCCCGCGTCAGAAGCGTCGACCGGAGACCGAGCTGGCGCAACGTGGCGATGGCGACTCGGACACGTGTGGCAGCAGCGTCCACCAAGACACGTTCTCCGGGCCACCCCGCGGCGACGAGCTGCGTCTGCTTCAAGCCGTGATCGCGGTTGACCTCGTGGTGCTCCGCGAGGACGACCAAGATTCGACGGAGCGCGCCGCGTCGCGCGAGCTCGACGCGAGGGGAGTCGCCGATCTCGAACCAGCGGCCATCTTTGGCCACGCGGAGCCGCGAGACCGTGACGGTGGACGCCGAGGCGAAGCGTTCGACGGCGCGTTTGGCCATGCGAAACGCGAAGCGCGCGTCGAAGCTCGTGGCGATCACCTCGGCCCATGGCTCCCCTTCCCGCACGCAGAGCTCGAGCTTCCGTTGCCAAGCGGCGACGACACCCGCGCGGCTCGCGTCGTCGCTTCCGGCGATCTCCACGCTCGCTGCGTGCAATGCGACACCGACGTCGACGATGCGATTCGTCGCCCGCGAAGCGCTCCTTTTGGCGAGCGTGAGGAGTGAGCGCGCGCGGACGAGATCGCCGTCTTGAGCCTCGAGCGCGGCTGACGCAGCGAGCGCGAGCGTGGCATGCCTGTGGGCGATGATCCCGCGGAAGAAGCGCTCGCTCTCCTCGTACCAGCGGCGCGCCATGTCGTGCTTGCCCCATTCGAAGAACAAGTCTCCACAGGCCCCCGAATAAATGGCCTCGTACACCTCGCCCACGTTGCGCAAGCGGGCGAGCGCCGCCTGAAACAGGTCCTGCGACTGCTCGAAGGCTTGCTCGGATTGCTCGAGCTGAGCCAAGTTCGCGAGCGCGAGCGCGCCGAGCCACGAGTCGCCGATCGAGTCCGCGAGCGCGAGCGCCCGTTCGTTGTGGAGCCGCGAAGCGGCGATATCGCCGAGGTCGAACTGCAAGCGGCCCATGCACGCCGTATTCATCGCCTGCAAACGCAAGAGGTCGCTGCCTTCGAGCGCCTCGGCTGCCAAGACGTGACTCGCCCATGCCTTGCGGGCATCGCCCCGATACCGAAGTTGGATGCCTTCGTAGATCATCGCGAGCAACATGAGGCCGCGAGGCAGGCCGCTCATCGATCGCAACGTGCCGAGATCGGCGAGGCACTCCTCGTAGCGGCCGAGCGACGCGTAGACCGACTGCCGCGTCATGAGGAGCTCAGCGCGTTCCGCAGACCGTGACTGCGGAAGAGCCGCGAGTGACTTCGAGAGCTCCTCGATGCATCCCTCGCCGGGCAGCATCTGGAGCAGGGCGACCGTGACCGCGAGGTTCGAGCCGACGAGCACGTTGGGCTCGTCGTCCGGAAGGCTGCGAATGAACGCGAGCGCAGCCGTGAGATTCTCCTTCTCCCGCCGCAGGGCAGCGTGCAAGAAGGCCTCGGGCGCGCGCTCCTGAAGGTTGCGCCAGCCGTTGAATCGCCGCGCGAGGTCATCGAACACGAGCGTGTGGCGCATGCGCGTCTCGGCGCAGTCGCTGCCTTCGATCTCCCGCAGCTTTGCACGAGCGTAGTCGCGCACACTGACGTAGAGCGCGAGGCGTCCGCCCTGCACGGCGTGAATCAGCGACTTGTCGCGTAGCGCACCGAGGAGGTCGACCGCTCCTCCACCACCCACGACCTTCTCCGCAGCTTCGAGCGTGAAGTCGCCCGCAAAGATTGCACAGCGCGCCAGCGCGACCTGCTCCGCCGGAGGGAGCAGCGTCCACGACCATTCGATGGCGTTCGAGAGCGTCGCGTGCCGACTCTCCCCGCGATGGGACGGATTGGACGGGAGTCCCTCACCCGCTTCGAGTCGCTCGGCGAGCTCTCCGATCGAGAGGAGCCGAGTTCGTGCTGCAGCGAGCTCGATGGCGAGGGGGATCCCGTCCAATCGTCGCACGATCCTGGCGAGGGTTTGGGCGTCATCGCCGACGAAGCCACCCGCATCACGGGCGCGCTTCACGAACAATTTCACGGCGTCGGACTCCGCGATTGCACGTTCGTCGTCGCTCGCAGGGCATGCGAGGGGCGAAAGCTCGACGACGACCTCACCTTCGACGGCGAGGCGCTCGCGAGACGTGACGAGAACCGTGAGCTCGGGCGCCGCCTCGCAGAAGCGTTCGACGGTCTTCGCCGCGAAGATGATCTGCTCGAAGTTATCGAGCACGAGCAGCGCCCGCCCGACCTCTGCGAGCGCGTCCGCCGCGTGGGCTTCGAGGAGACCGCCCGCGACATGGTCGCCCTCGAAGGGATCGCGAAGCAGCGACAGCACGGCGAACTGGAGCTCCTCTTCGGTCGTCACCGCCGACAGGTCGCAGAACCACGCCGCTTTGTGATGCGGCGCGAGGTTCGCGAGGCACGCGAGCGCGAGTCGCGTCTTTCCAATGCCAGGTGGCCCCGTGAGCGTGACGAGGCGCGAGGCTCCGAGCTCGCTCGTCACGCGCTCGAGGAGCGCGTCCCGCCCGATGAGAGGAGCGAGGGACGTCCTCCGTCGCGGTCGCCCAAAGCGCGTCTTCGGGACGAGGGGTTGCTTCGAAGGAAACGCTGTCACGAGCCCCGTCAGGCAGCTTTAACCATTAATAACGTGCGCGCGCCCATCCCGTGGAGGCTTACTATAGGCCATGAAACGCCTTATCGCATCGCCCTTCCTGTTCCTCGTTGCTTGCGGCAGCTCGACGACCGCCCCTCCAGACGCTGGCGCGGATGCGGTGGTGGTGGATGTCAGCGTGGATGCCCCCGTCGACGGCAACACTCCGTACGAACAAGCGGTGCTCGCTGCCGAATGGACGAAGCTCACCACGGGTCCCTCCGTGGGCGGTGGGGCAAAACAGGACGACATCTTCTTCCTCGATGCGATGACCGGCTACACCGCGAGCGGGCCAGACTACGCGATATGGGAGACGACCAACGGCGGCACCAGCTGGACGTCGGTGTTCAACAAGACGGGGACGTACTTCCGGTCCATCGCGTTTCTCGACGCGCAGCACGGATTCGCGGGCAACCTCGGCGCCGGGTTGACCCCGCAGATCACCGACACGAACGTTCTCTACGGGACCGCCAACGGTGGCTCGACGTGGAGCGCCGTCACGACCATCACGGGACCTGCGGCGAGTGGGATCTGCAACCTCACGATCATCGACTCGACGCATCTCGTTGCGGTGGGTCGGACGAACGGGCCGGCGAACATGCTCGTCTCGAGCGACGCGGGCGCCACGTGGACCTCGCTCGACCTCAGCGCGCAGTTCTCGATGCTCATCGACGCACGCTTCACCTCGCCCACCGACGGCATCTTGGTCGGCATGAACCAGAGCTCGGTGTGCAGCGTCTTCCAGACCACCGACGGTGGTCAGACGTTGAACCAAGTCTTCGCGTCGACGACACCCAATAGCTTGTGCTGGAAGATCTCGTTCTCGTCGGACCTCGTCGGTTACCTCGCCATTCAGGACACCACCGTGGGCCCGCCTACATTCGCGAAGACGATGGACGGTGGAACGACGTGGACTGAGCTCCCGCTCCCCGCCCAGGGAAGCGCGAAGACCGCTTATCCGGCCATCGGGATCGGGTTCATCACCGACAACGTCGGGTGGGTGTCGCCCGACGATCCGACGCTCCCCACGTACCGGACATCCGACGGCGGCAACACGTGGACGGTCGACCCAACGCTCCAGTCGCCCATCAATCGGTTCCGGTTCGTCGACATGAACACGGCTTACGCCATCGGTGCAGCGGTTTGGAAGCTCAGCATCACGTTCTGACGCTCGTCCTTGGCTTGGCTCTCGCACGCTGCGGCGATGATCCAATCAAGGTGCCGGCCGCCACGACCTATCCTGCGGGAGGGTCCGTCGGCGTAGGCTCGGTCTTGCCGAACCTCCTGTTCGAGGGCGTCGACGAGCGAACCGTCGCTGGGACCATTCACCTCGCGGATTACTACGAGCCGGCCGCCGCGGCGCCGCATCTCCTCGTCGTTCGCGTCGAAGGTGGCGTGTGGTGTGGGACGTGCCGCTGGCACGCCGCCCACACAGGAGAGCTCCTCTCGGGTGAACGCGGCTCGAGGTTGCGCGTGCTCGACCTCGTCATCGGCAATCGCGACAACGCACCCGCGAGCACGGGCGACATCGGTGAGTGGCGCGCGCTCGTCGACACGCCTGTTGCGACCGCAGTCGACCCGTCGTTCTCGCTGCGCGCCCTCTTCCCGACGGCCGGTGCGATCCTTCCGCTCTTCGTCTTCGTCGACACGAAGACGATGAGGATCATCAGCCAATCGCCGAACCCGAATCCCGTGGAGCTCTCGCACGACGTCGACACGGCGCTCGCCACAATCGACGGGCGCCCCGCACCCCCACCTCCTGCGGCCGAGGTGCTCGTGGATGGCGTCTTTCATCGCAACGAATGGGAGATGCTGCACGACGTGACCACCCCCGGTGCCCCGCCTGCTGACCCAACCAACGCGGCGGCCGATTCGACCGCGGCAGCTGCGCTCGGGCGCTCGCTGTTCTTCGACCAAGGACTGTCGCCGTCGGGCCGCGTGGCGTGCGCGACGTGCCACGATCCGCAGAAACAATTGTCCGATGGCCTTCCGCAGAGCAAGGGCCTCGCTCTCGGTACGCGGCGAACGCCGAGAATCGCTCTCGCCGCATTCTCGCGATGGCAGTTCTGGGATGGTCGTGCCGACTCGCAGTGGGCGCAGGCGCTCGGACCGCTCGAGAACGAAGACGAGATGGGCTCCTCACGCGTCTATGTCGTGCAGCGTGTCGCGGCGAGCTTCGCGTCGAGCTACCAAGCAGCCTTCCCTGGCGACGCATTGCCGGACGTGCGACGCCTCCCAAGCGAGGGGAAGCCCGGCGCGGCAGCCTATGACTCCTTGAGCGACGCTGACCAAGACGCGGTCACGCGCGCATTCGTCAACGTCGGAAAAGCGATTGCGGCATTCGAACGAACGTTTCGCGCCCGGCCGAGCAGACTCGACGCCTACGCCGCTGGAGACTTCACGGCACTCGCACCCCTCGAGAAGCAGGGCCTCTCCGTATTCTTGGGTGTCGGCTGCATGCAGTGCCACTGGGGCCCGCGGCTCACGGACGACGCCTTTCACGTGACGCGGACACCGACGGGCCGCCGTGACGGACAGGCAGACAATGGGCGGGCCGACGGGCTCGCGAAGCTCTCAGCGAGCGAGTTTCGAGCATCGAGCAAGTGGAGCGACGCAGAGCACGCATCGACCAGCTTTGCGCTCCCGAACACGTCGCAGGGAGCATTCAAGACTCCTTCATTGCGCGGTGTGGCGAGCGGCGCCCCCTACGGCCACGGCGGCGAGCAACCCACACTCATCGACGTGATGACGAGCTACGGCACAGGGGGCACCAACGACGCCAGCTCCGCAGGCCTCCGCGAACCCTGGCTGACGCGCTTCCCCACAACCGCCCAATGGTCAATCGCCGCCTTCCTCAACTCCGCCCCCTAGCGGAGTAGTCGGCTACGGCAGCTCGATTGACGCGTGCGCACGTGCGGCCCTGACTCGCAGAGTCCGCACGTGGCGCACGACGATGAGCTTACGCCTCAGCCTCGATTCGACGACCTGGCTTCACGGGCCCGGCTGCAAGAATCGCCTGACGAAGCGTCTGCTGCATTTCTTCGCTCGAGCCGAGCGTGTCACGCGACCGTTCGCGGCCGTTGCCGAGCGCACTGCCCGCGAACGCCATGTGATTTCCATTCTTGTCGACGAGACCACGCATGACACCGAGATCGAGGAGCTCGCCGAGTCGATCGACGCCCGTGCCGTAACGAATCTCGAACTCGGCCTCGGTGAACGGCGGTGCGCATTTGTTCTTGGCGACCTTCACGCGCGTGCGCCCTCCAACGATCTCGTCACCGAGCTTCACCTGGCCGATGCGTCGGACGTCGAGGCGCATCGACGCGTAGAACTTGAGCGCGTTGCCCCCCGTCGTCGTCTCTGGGCTTCCGAAGGTGACGCCGATCTTCTGCCGGAGCTGGTTGATGAAGACGATCACGGTACCCGTGCGATGCGTGACGCCCGTGAGCTTGCGCAGGGCTTGGCTCATGAGGCGCGCCTGAAGCCCCATGTGCTGATCGCCCATTTCGCCCTCGATCTCCGCCTTCGGCGTGAGGGCCGCCACGGAGTCGACCACGACGAGGTCGATCGCTCCGGAGCGCACGAGCATCTCGACGATCTCGAGTGCTTGCTCCCCCGTGTCTGGCTGCGAGACCAGCAGACGCTCGGTGTCGACCCCGATGCCGCGGGCGTATTGAACGTCGAGCGCGTGCTCGGCGTCGATGAACGCGCACACACCGCCAGCCTTTTGCGCCTCGGCGATGGCGTGAAGCGCCAGCGTCGTCTTCCCGCTCGATTCTGGACCGTAGATCTCGACGACGCGACCGCGGGGATAACCCCCAACGCCGGTCGCCAGGTCGAGCGCGAGCGAGCCCGTCGAGAAGGTTTGCACTGGCTCCGTGTCCGACTCGTCGCCAAGGGCCATGATCGCTCCCTTGCCGAACTGTTTCTCGACACTGCCGATGACGCTCTTCAACACACGCATTTTCTCTGCAATTTGTTCCAACATGTTCGTATCTCCTTGTTTTTCGAATGGGTGAGTAACCTTCAGGCAGCGGCTGCATTCGGGTCGCCGCTCTTGCGATCGAGGACCCTGAGGGCAATCGCTTCGGCGATGTGCTCGGGAGCGACGTCATCCCGGCCGGCGAGATCCGCGATGGTGCGAGCAACGCGAACCACCTTCGCGTGTGCGCGGGCGGAGAGGCCGAGGCGCTCGGCCGCGGACGTGAGGAGGCGCTCTGCGTTGGGGCCGAGGTGAGCGACGCGCTCGAGATCCCGCGGAGACAGGAACGCGTTGAGGGCCGACGACAGGTCGCCAGCGCGCTGCCGCTCGAGTTGCCGCACGCGAGCTCGATGCACGCGCTCGCGGACGAGCGTGCTCGCTTCACCATGCCTTTGCGCGCGAAGCGCTGCCACACCGACGGGTGGCAGGCGCACGTGAACGTCGATGCGGTCGAGGAGCGGACCGCTGAGGCGGGCCCGATAGGCACGGACGCGCTCGGGAGCGCATTCACATCGGCCCGATGGGTCACCGTGAAAGCCACAGCCGCACGGGTTCATCGCGCCGACGAAGAGCGGGCGCGCCGGGAATGTTGCTCGCCCGTTGGCGCGAGACACCGTGACCGTTCCGTCCTCGAGCGGCTGGCGCAAGGACTCGAGGGCGCCACGACGGAACTCGGGGAGCTCGTCGAGAAAGAGAACGCCGTGGTGAGCGAGGCTCACTTCTCCGGGGCGCGGCACGTCACCGCCACCGACGAGGCCCGCCTCGCTCGTCGAGTGGTGCGGCGCACGAAAGGGCCGCACACGCACGAGGGTGCGCGACCCGCCGAGCACGCCGGCCACGCTGTGGATCGCCGTCACTTCGAGTGATTCGCCAGGTGACAGGGGTGGAAGAATGCTCGGAAGCCGCCGAGCGAGCATCGTCTTGCCGGTGCCGGGTGGACCGATGAAGAGGAGATTGTGGCCGCCGGACGCGCAGATCTCGAGCGCGCGTCTCGCGCCTGCCTGACCGCGCACGTCCGCGAGATCTTCGAGCGACTCGGTATCGGGTGCTCTCGGGTCTTCTTTTGCGAGCGGGAGCGACGCGCCGTTGAGCGCAGCGCGAACTTCGCTCAATGACTGCGCCGTACGCACCTCCATGCCGGTGACCAGTGCGGCCTCGCCGCCGTTGGCTTGCGGCACGATGGCTCTCCGCACGTGACGGCGCATGCCGAGGAGCTTCGGCAAGACGCCGCGCACGCCGTGAACGCCCCCGCCGAGAGCGAGCTCACCGAGAAACAGCACGCCTACGAGTGACTCTGCGGGAACGACACCGAGCGCAGCCATGGTCGCCGCGGCGATGGCGAGGTCAAACCCGCTGCCGAACTTGCGCTCGTCGGCCGGTGCGAGGTTGACGACGACGCGGTACTCCGACAAGTCCACGCCGACTTGAGCGAGCGCGCTCTTGACGCGTACGCGGCTCTCTCGCACCGCTGCCTCGGCAAGGCCGACGAGCTCGAACGACGGCACACCGCGAGAGGCCTGCACCTCGACGCGAACTTGCGAGGCGTTCAGCCCGAGGAGGCTTGCACCGAGTGACATGGCCAGCATGCCCATCGCCTCTGCGAGGGCCGTGCCGTCACCTCGATCAGCTGTTTTGCGGTGAATCGTGCTCGCGAGAGCTGGCCACGGCCGGCCGCGTCGGGCCCGGGGCCGTCATTGCCACCCGAGGACAGCGAGCGCTCCGCTCAAGCGCAACGTGTTCGCGGTCGACTTGACGATGGCTTGCTGGGCGGCGTCGAGGAAGACGAGGGCGTCCTCGCGATCGTAGCTCATCAAGTTGTTCTTCACGCTCGAGTGCGGCTGGATGCCGAAGAAGTGCCCAAGCTCGTGCGCCAAGCTCGACTCCGCGGCGTCGGCGGAGAGGATCACGAAGCGACGGCTCGGCAGAGTGTGCGAGTCCCACGTCACCCCGAGTCGGTAGAGCCCGACCTGAGCGTCATCGCGCAACGATCGCACGACGAAGACCTGAATCTGGTGCGGCGTGACGAGCGCTGCAAAGCGGTCGCGCATGCGAGGGTCCTCGATGCGCGTGAGCTCCGTGCCAATTCCGCGCACGTGATCCACACGAACATGCACAGCGAGCGCACCAAACACGTGCTCTGCGAGCGCGACCTCACGGTCGATCCACGGTCGGTCGACGACCGCGCCCTTCTCGTCGCTCGTCACCGCGACGTCGATGGGGAAGATGGGCTCCTGCTCAGCATGCGCAGCGCGCGCAACGCCAAAGACGAGCGCACCCACGATCACGGCGCAAAGCCAAACCCGCATGAGATGAATACGTCGGAGACGCCGCGGTTCTGCCCGTCACGCGAACAATCGCGACAGAATGCTATCTTGGGTGCGTGAGAGACCGTCCAAGCGTCACGGCAGCGTGGGTCGCCGCCTGGCGTAGCTTTGGCGTGCTGTTGCCGGAGGAAGCTCGACTCGCCGACGACCCGTATGGGGCGCGCTTCGCTCGTGCGACTGGCCTCTTTCGAACGCCGGCGCTCGCTCGGGCGCTCTTCCCGCAACGGGCGCTCGTCTACATGCAAGTGCGGACGCGGGTGCTCGACGATGCCCTCCGCGGTTTCATGCGCGATGGGGGAGCGCAGGTCGTTCTCCTCGGAGCTGGGTTCGACTGCCGCGCGCTGCGTTTCGCCCACGAGCTCGAAGCGAAGCACGCCACCGTGTTCGAGGTCGATCACCCCGCGACGCAGGCCCGTAAGCGCGAGGTGCTCGCAGGCGATGTTGGCGCGAAGACCGAGTACATCGCCTGGAACTTCGAGGAGCGCGATATGAGCGAGCTTCCCGGGGCCCTCGCCGAGCGCGGTCACGACGCGAGCAAGCCCACGCTCACCATCTGGGAAGGCGTCACGATGTATCTGAGCGAGAACGCCATCGATGCGAGCGTGCGTGCCATGCGCGACTACAGCGGACCGGCGTCGCGCATCGCGTTCACGTACGTCGACCGTGCGCTCATCGAGCACCCGACCGCGCGCGTGCGCATCGTGCAGCGGCTGGTCGCGGGTGTCGGCGAGCCGTTTCGCTTCGGGTGGGACCCGCACGATCTTCCACGCTGGCTCGCGGCACGCGGGTTCGAGGTCAAAACCGATGACAGCATGCGCGATCTGTCGATCGAGCTGCTTCCCGAGCGTTTCGTACTGCACGCGGATGATGCAGGACGCCGCATCGCCACCGCCGTACGGACCTAGATCGGAGGCTCGCTCCTCACGCCGAGCGCGCGCGACCGAAGACGACGAGCATGAACACCGCTGCGATCGCGGTACCGGCGGCGATTCCCTCCACCTGCGCGATGTCGTCGAGCGGGTAGACGCCACTCACGACGAGCCCGACGCGCCCGACGACGTCGAACGCCAACAGCGCGCTCGCGACCATCAGCGAGCGCCGCGTGTGCACGAGCACGAGCACCCCCGAGGCCATGTATGCGAGTCCCAAGACAACGCCGCCAACGCTGAAGCCCAGCGACGCCGAGCCGTGAAGCACGAAGAACCGCTGACGCAATCCAGTCACGACCTCGGCCACCCCAAAGAGGATCGCGAGCATCCCGATCACGATGTAAAGGCCGCTGGGGCGTGCGCGCATCTTAGTGGTGGTCTACAGCACGTACCCGAGGACCATGTGGGTCAGCTCGTCGACCACTGCGTCCTCGGGGTCGCCCCGAAGCGATGCGACCTTCGCCGCGGCTTCCACGGCCGCCATCAACAAGGCGATCGCGAGCTTTGCGTCGCGTGGGCCAGACTCGGCGCGGGCCGTGAAGACGTGATCGCGATGGTGCTCGAAGTACGCCCCGAGCGCGTCGGCAAACCACGCGTCGAACTCCGTGCTGCCGATGACGCTCTCGGGTAGCTCCTCGACGATGACCTGCCGTAGGCGCGGGTTCACGCGAAAGGCTCGTACGGTGCGGGCGACGATCGCGCGGACCGCGTCGCGAAAGGGAAGGAAGGCATCGTCTTGGATGCCCTCCTGGAAGACCGCGAGCATGTCATCCGAGAGCTTGTGCGCGACCGCCGCGACGAGCGCCTCCTTCGTGGGGAAGTACTGATAGAGCGATCCGATGCTCACCCCGGCGACGTCCGCGATGCGGTTCACGCTCGTCCGCTCGTAGCCTTCTTGCTCGAGAATGCGAGCGGCTGCCTGGAGCAGCGCGCGAACGGTCTCTTTCGAGCGCTCTTGCGCGGGCTTTTTTCGGGGCGATCTGCGCGGGGTCATGGCGGGTAGCGGAAACGTAATGCGAGTCGACGGATTGCGCTCGTGACCCCACGTTGATGGGTATGAAAAGCGTGTCGACCGTCTTGTCGAAGGTGCGCGGGCACTGGGCCGGGATTCAGCTGCTACGTGATCCTTCGAGGCTCGATCAGGTGTTTGCCATGGATGCGGCGCTCCCGAACCAGCGCGAAGTGATGGCGCGCGTGATCGAGGCCATGCAGAAAAACCCGACGGGCGCGGCCGCGCTCCGGGACAAGCCACGCATCACGGTGGACCTCGTCGCCTTGCGGGCGCTACCGGAAGGCACGTTCGGGCGAGCGGCCGCGGAGCTCTTCGATAGCAACAAGCTCGATCCCAAGTCGATTCCGACGCTCTCGGTCACCGACGAGATCGAGTGGGCGAAGGCTCACCTCTACGAGACGCATGACATCTGGCACGTCGCGACGGGCTTCTCGACCGACATTCCGGGTGAGCTCGGTCTTCAGGCATTCTACGCCGCTCAGCTCCCCGGTCGCTTGCCGGAGTTTCTCCTCGCGGGTGGCTTGCTTCAATCCGCGCTGTGGGCCGAGGATGACTTTCGCCCGCGCCTCGCGTCCATCGTGCGCGGGTGGGAGCTCGGCCTTCGCGCCAAGCCGCTCTTCGGGGTGCGCTGGGACACGCTCTGGGATGTGCCACTGGAAGAAGTTCGCGCTGACCTCGGCTTGTGAGGTCAACGCGAACGGAGAGCCCGCCGCCAGTAGCTGATTGCGGCGAACGCGCCGACGATCCCGCTCGTGGCGAGGAGAGTGCGAAGAACGAGCGACCACTGCGGGGCTGCGAGCTCCGGTGAGCTCTTGAGAATCGCGAGCGTCACGCACGCGAACTGAAGCGCGGTCGCGAGCTTGCCGGGCACGTTCGCTCCCGGATTTTTTGCCCGTCGCTCCCGCATGTGGGCGCTCAGCAGAAACCAGATCACGAGCGGGGCTTCGCCGATGTCGCGCGTCGCGAGACACAACACCGCGCGCCACCCGAGCGCTCCGGTCACGACCAGCGTCGTCACGACCGCCACGACGAAGAGCTTGTCGCTCACCGGGTCGAGCACCGCACCGAGCGTCGTGACCTGTCCGCGCGTTCGCGCCCACCATCCGTCCACGACATCGGTGACGGCTGCGGCGACGAGCACCAGGACCGCCAGATGCGGTCGATGAATCGTGAGCGGAAACACGGCACCGAGCGGAACGCGCGCGAGGCTGAGGACGTTCGGCACCGTCCAGAGTTGCGCGGGCATTCGTCAGCGCCTCAGGCGGCTTCCGCCCGGCGACGAAACGCGCCCGGCGTGACGCCGATGGAGCGCTTGAATGCCTTGCTGAACGCAGCCTCCGAATCGTAGCCGACGGTCTTGGCTATCTCGGCGATGCCGGCGGTCGTCGCGCGCAGCATGGTCGCCGCCTTGCGAAGGCGCCAGCGAATCAGGTACTCGATGGGTGCTTCGCCCACCATCTTCATGAAGTGCGCGGCGAACGCCGAGCGCGACATGCCCGCGCGCGCCGCGAGATCAGCGACGGTCCACGGGTCTGCGGGCTTGTCATGGATGCTGCGAAGCGCGGCCGCGAGCTGGGCGTCGGCGAGCGCATGAAGCCAGCTCGTGTCACCTCGAGGCAGCTCCTCGAGGAGTCGCCGCAAGACGTAGACGAACAGCGCGTCGCACACGCGGTTGACGACGGTCTGCGCACCTGGCTCCTCGCTCGTCGCTTCGTGGCCGAGGAGACTCACGCTCTCGCGCAGCCACGCGACGTCGTTGATGAGGTTCTTCGCATGCATCAACGGAGGAAGCGCACCAATCAAGGGATCGCCTGGCAGACCGTCGAGCTGGAAGCATCCACACACGAGCGACGTTCCGCGACCCTTGCCTACGCGCGACGCGAATCCTCCGCTTGCGAGAAACTCTTCGAGCGGCTGCACGGGGGTGTCACGTGCGTCGCGAAGCGCATGGCCGCGGCCACGCGAAACGATGACGACGTCACCCGACGCCACCTCCACGGTTGGAAGGCCGTCGACGTCGAGCCAGCAGCTCCCCGCCGCGACGATGTGAAACGAGAAGTCGCCGTGCGCTTCGGTGCGAATGCCCCACGGCGCAGGGAGCTCCCCATGCGCGAAGACGGTCGACTCGAGCCGCAGTGTGTCGAGAACGTCTGAAAGAACGTCCATGTTGGATTCTCGGACAAGAATGCTGGACGGGCTGGCATTGAAAGTAAAGACCACCAGCCGCACGCTTCTTCCCATGACTGAGCTGAAAGAAGACCTCTCGGGCCGGGTGGCGATCGTGACGGGCGCGACGGGCGGCATCGGCAAGGAGATCGCGCGGGGTCTCGCCCGCATGGGTGCGAGCGTGATCCTCACGGCGCGCACCCCCGACAAGGGGGAGCAAGCGCGCGTCGATATTCAAAAGGACGCGAAGACCGCCGTCGTGGCCATGGTGCTCGACGTGTCGAGCCAAAGCTCGATTCGCTCTTTCGTCGCTGACTTCGAGAAGAGTCATGACGCCCTCCACATCCTCGTCAATAACGCTGGAGCGTGGTTCACCGACCGTCGCGAGAGCGTCGACGGCTACGAGCTCACGCTCGCGACGAACGTGCTGGGGCCGTATTTGCTGACGAAGCTGCTCGCGGATCGGCTGCGCGCTGGGGCACCGTCGCGTGTCGTGAACGTGGTCTCGTCGTTCGCCGGGAACTACGACGCGGCTGATCTGGGGTGGCAGAAGCGCGCGTTCGACGGGTTCAAGGCCTACGGGCAGTCGAAGCAGGCGCTCCGCATGCTCACGTGGGCGTTCGCGGACAAGCTCGAGAAGGACAAGGTCGCCGTCAACGCCGCCGCGCCTGGGTTCGTCAAGACGGACTTCAACCAGAACGCGCGTGGATTCATGGCTTCGATGATCAACCTTTCGTCGAAGCTCTTTGCCGTCTCGCCAGCGGAGGGCGCAGACACGCCGCTATGGGTCGCCGCGAGCCACGATCTCGACGGCGCGACGAGCAAGTACTTCGACAAACGCAAGGACAAGGACGGTAAATTTCGCGATCCTGCCGCGCTCGCCGAGCTCGATGGGCTTTGTAACACCTTCGTTACGACTTGATCGCGCAGCCCGCTCGCGGCACGCTCATGGTGTGGACGCGAGCCCCATCCAAGAACGTGGATTCGTCGTGCGGCGCGTCGATGGCGGAGCCGTGGATGTCTCCTCCCCCCAGCCGATGGCCGAGCGCGTGGCCGTGCTCGGCGCCGCGGTGTATGCGGTCGCCATCGTCGTCGAGGCGATCCGCAGCCGCGCGTGGGTGGCGGCCGCCCTCTTCATCGTCATCGCGCTGAGCGCGGTGTGGGTCGCGAATGCGCGCGTTCGCTATCGCCTCGGGAGCGTCGAGCTCGAGGTGACGCGGCACAGCCTCCTCCGTCGTTTCACCGTTCCCGCGCACGATCGCGAGATGCGCATGGCGACCGCCGACGTCCTCGATTTCGTCGCTGCGGCCGGTGTCGTCCGCGTGCTCGCGCGCGACGGCACCACGGTCGATCTTCCGCGTGGGACGATGCGAAGCCACGACGAAGCGCTCGCGCTCGCGACCTTCTTGCGCGACCACCTCTACGATCTGCGCGAACGAGAAGCTGGCTACCGATCGTTCTAGATTGGCGCAAGAGGTCATTGACCGTGCCTTCGGCATGGTCAATGCTTGCCGGCCATGCCGATCGTGTGGACCGACAAGGCACGCGCGGAGCTCAAAGCACGCCGCCGCGAGGACGTAACCCCGCTGAAGCGTGCGGACCCGAAGAAGACGTGGGCGGCGATACGCAAGAGCCTCGCGATCCAAGCGAACAACAAGTACGACCCCATCGACGGGACGTTCGTCAAAGGGCGCAGCTTGACGACGCCCGATCTCGCGGCGCTGATGGAGAAGTGCGAGCCCATCGCCAAGAGCGACGACGTGCCGAAGGTCGAGGACGTCGACGTGGCCGCAGCGCTCATCGTCCTGCTCGGCAAGGCCAGAGGCGCCCCGGTGGTCACGCTGCTGCTCGCGACTTCGCCCGTTCCGTTCGTGTTCGAGGCTCAGCTTCGCGCCCGCGACTTCGACGTGTCGCCCCGCTACATCAATTGGCAGAACCCCTTTCGGATGATCGCCGCGCCGGCGGACGCGCAGCTCGTCGACGGCGAATGGCGCAACATTTTGCTCGCGCAGCCTGACGACGTGCGTCAGCAGTGCAAGGAGGTCGGGATGCGGTTTCTCGCGCGCTCGCCGAACCTCGGGCAGCGCACGACGGTCGCGTACTGCTTCTTCGAAGAGCCCATGGGCAACGACGTGGTCCGCGCGTGGCTCGCGGCGAAAAGCACGCGAAACCCGACGCTCAACGCGATGGTGACGGACTTCGATCTCGCCACGGAGCTCGTGAAGAAGAGGGACGGATCGTGGGATTACTACGATTTCATCGCGACGTTCGGCGAGCGGATGCTCCCGCTGCTCGTCGAGCTCGCGAACGATCCATTCGACCGCTGGCACTCACGGAACATCGCGGAGGCGCTCAGCGTGTTCGACGATCCCGAGGCGGCCAAGGCCATGGTCAAGCTTCTGAGCCAGTCGTCGTCGCGCCCGCACGCGCTCGGGTACTTCGGGAGGTTTCCACACCACGCCGCGGTTGCCCTCGGGGCGATCGAGGGCTTGAAGGGCCGCACCGCGAAGATCGCCCGCGAGGTGCTGGCCGGAGCGCAGCGCGCCCTCACGAGCGCGGTGCCTGCCGAAGACGAGGCCACACCCGAAGAGATGCCGCGCGTCCTCGCGCGCCCTCCGTGGCTCGACGAGAAGAAGCCCAAGCGGCCGGTGACCAAGCTCGAGCTCGTGCGCATCGAGATCCCCGAGCGCGTCGATTGGCAACCCGGCGAGCGCGAGCGGGCGCTCAAGCTCTTCCCGCGGCCTGACGTGCCTGCTTCGGCCGAGACGCTCGCGGACTACGCCAAGCTCTGCGCGGACGGCAAGTGGGTCGACGTGGCGAAGCACAAGAACGAGGCGCTCCCCGACGACGTCATTCTCTCGGCGTGGAACACCGGCCAAAAGACCTACGGCCACGGCTCGACGCTCGGGCAGAAGGTGCAATACCTGCTCGCCACCTTCGGTGATGCGGCGTTCCCCGGCGTCGAGCCCTTCGTCGAGCACCTCGCGAATGGGTGGGGCGATGCGTCGTTCATGACCCGCGTCGCGTCGTACAGGCTCGCGCTGCCGTTCGCCGCGCACATCGGGCACCGGCGCATCGGCAAGCTCGCGTGGATGTGGCTGCAGAAGCACGCGGAGCTCGCGATCATCACGCTCATCCCTTTGGCGTTCGGCGAGGACGAAGCGCGTACCCACGCGTGGAATGCGCTCTTTCGCCTCAAGGCGAGCGGAGTCGACGTCATCGGCATTGGCGCGCGCTACGGCAAGGAAGCCAAGGACGCGCTCGAGAAGCTCTTTTCGTGGGATCCGCTCTACGATCTCCCGAAGACCATCCCCAAGCTCGGCGCGTCGTGGCACCCCGAGACCCTCACGCGGCCGAGACTCTTTACGAATGGAGAGCCCGGCAAGGTCCTCCCGCTTTCGGCGATGGATACGATCGCGGCGATGCTCGCCTTCACGCCCGTTGACCCGCCATACGCGGGCATCGTGCAAGTGACGGAAGCGTGCGATCCGCGGAGTCTCGCGGAGCTCTCGTGGGACGCGGTGCGCGCGTGGGAGCATGCGGGGCACAAGAAGAGGGACAAGTGGATGCTGATGTCGCTCGTCCACTTCGCCGATGACGAGGTGGTGCGTCGGCTGACGCCGGGCGTTCGCGTCGACTGCGCCGTGGAGGTGCTCGAGATCATCGCCACGGACGCCGCCCTCATGGAGATGGCCACCATCGCGGAGCGCTCGGACTCGGAGGGAAGCGAGTGGGGCCTCGCGGCGCGCATCGAGAAGATCCTCGCGGCCGCGGCAGAGGCTCGTGGCGTAACGAAGGACGAGCTCGAAGAGGATCTCGCGCCGACGACCCACCTCGAAGAGGACGGCTCGCTCGTCCTCGACTACGGATCGCGCAAGCTCCACGTGGGCTTCGACGAGCGGCTCGAGCCGTACGTGAAGACGGAGGCTGGGGGGCGCTCACGCGCGGTGCCTCCCATGCGCAAGGACGACGATCCGGCGAAGGTCGAGCACGCGAAGACCATCTGGCGCGATCTCAAGGAGGACGTCTCGGTCATCGGAGCGCGGCGCATCAAGGCGCTCGACCGCGCGATGACCTCCGGTCGCACGTGGCCCGTCGAACGCTTCCGCCGGGTGTGGCTCGATCACCGCCTCATGAAGCACATCGCCCGCGGCGTCGTCTGGCTGAAGGATGGGGAGACGGCGTTTCGTGTGGCGGAGGACGGCTCGCTGTCGAACGTCGATGACGCACCGCTGACGCTCTCGGCGACGTCGAAGATTGGTGTGGCTCACCCGCTCCGGCTTCCCCCAGGCGATGTTGCCAAGTGGTGCACGCTCTTCGAGGACTACAAGATCATGCAGTCGTTTCCGCAGATCGGGCGGCAGTACATCAAGATTGACGGGGCGGCGACGCAGATGGCGTGGCCGTATGCGGTGGCGCCCGTGCAGGAAGTCGT
>Ga0302324_100012200_pt1 | contig 17550 bp, 15 predicted proteins | sample Palsa_T0_1_FD_201949 | JGI IMG/M metagenome (GOLD analysis project Ga0302324, IMG submission 201949) | Peat permafrost microbial communities from Stordalen Mire near Abisko, Sweden - Palsa_T0_1 | ecosystem: Environmental > Terrestrial > Soil > Palsa > Peat permafrost | place: Sweden: Abisko... | reverse complement strand
CATGGGGCGGCAAGTGGAAGGCGCCGAGCACGGCCGCGGTGGGCTACGGTTCTCCTCTGCTCAACGACGCATCGTGCCTGAACACGATTGCCGCTCCAGGCTACACGGGCAGCTCCACGGGTTACCTGCCCGGCGGCTCCTGCGGCGCCAACACGCGCAACGTGCAGGAAGGCACGGCCGGCTGGTGGTATGACATCTACAAGGGCGAGCACGGGCGGTTCCGCCAGGGCTTCCAGTACGCCTACTCGGTGCGCGAGGGATGGTCGGGCGCGCCGCCCAGTGGTTCCGCGGCCGGCACTCCGGGCATCGGCGCCAAGGGCATCGAAAACATGTTCTGGACCAGCTTCCGCTATTACCTGCCGTAGTGCGGCAGACGGCTTCAGCCGGAAAGGGCAGCCCGCGGTTGGGGCTGCCTTTTCGTATGTTGAGATTTTGCTATCCCAGGTCTCAAAATCGAGACCTGGGGCACCCATTTCCGGCCCGGATCAAGCAGTGAGAGACCTAGAATGCAAAGCGGCTGCCGATTGTCGGGGCCAAGTTGTTGTCGGATTTGTAGGGAACGCCGGGGCCATGAGGAATGGCAATGGCCAGCCCGCCGCTTACGAAGGAATATGCAACTCCGGCAAAAGAGTCGAAACGCTTAGTGAAGTGATGATCCCAATAGAGCGACCCTTCGTTGAGGGTGCCCGCGCAGGACGCGCGGAAACCCGCTGTGGCAGAGCACTCCGGCGGAACACGGAAGTCGTTTTGCCGTTGTTGATACCAGGCGAAAGTGAAGTCGGTCTTGCCGCGGTAGGTGTACTTCGTACCGGTCCACCAGATCTGCACCAGTTTTTCAGTATCGAGATTGTTATCTTCAACCCCGCTCATGAAATAGCCGCCCTGATCTGAAGCGCCGACGCCCAACGGATTCGCTGGGTTGTTCTGCCAGATGTATTCGTAGCCGGCAAAAACCTTGAACTGCTCCGACGAGTATTTGGCAGCCGCCATTATTGCGTTGTTGTCCGTCACGATGCCATATACGGTGTTGGCCGTTGCGATCAAATTGGCTCCAACGATGGGGTTTGTATCGATGCTGTCCGTGGCCGACTGATAGGGCGCCGACAGACTCTGAGGCCCGAGCAGGGGATTCAATACACTGATCGCCTGGTTGTAATGCTGGAAGACAATATCGCCGGAGAACTTGTCGACGGCTCCGCCGAGGTCGAATCCGTAGGCGTTGTTATGCGCCGCTTCCGCCGTGCAATTGGCAGCAGTCCAGGTTGCGGAGGCCGAGTAGCAGCCGGCAGATCCATCGGCGAATTTGTACATCGCGCCAAAATGGGCCGGGCCATGGGTGAAGCGATACTTCAGTGCGTCGTCCCAACGGCTGTCCTCGGTGTCGCCGCCGCCGGCCATGGTGCCGTTATAGCCGATGTAGGAAAAGGCATAGCTGCCGCCGGCCGGATCGTAAAGGAGCATTGCATCGGTGCCGAGAGAGCGCTGCCGGCCGAAGGTCAGAGTGCCGAGATACTTGGACGATACGCCGGCACAATACTCGTCATTGAACGGTTGGCCCGCGCGCGCGCCGTCGATGGCGATCGAATAGCTTGCCCTGGGCAGGCCGTTGTTGACGATGTCGGTTTCCGACGCATTGGCGAGCAGGCCGGATTGAGGATTGATGCCGGTTGAAGCGTTGAACACAACGGACCAGCCGTGCGCAAACTCTTCCTTGCCCCGGATGCCCAGGCCCGTCTGCTGCAGGTTGTTCGGTGCGATGAGGAATCGATGTTGATAGCCGTTTCGGTTCACCAGGGACTCGCCCTCATAGTTATAGCCATTTTCCGGCAAGCCGTGGCTGACCCAGCCGACGCCCGCGTCATAGGCACCATACAGCGTGATGCCGTGCCAGGTCAGCGAGCAATCGGTGGTGGCAAAATCGTGGCCGCTGGCGCAGGGGTCGGGGGTCTTCGGCTGCGTCTTCGTGGGGTCCTGCCCGAACGCAAGTGCCGATGAGAACAGAACCGCCGCCGCAAGGGTCGCCTTCGTCTTGTTCACATTTCCTCCAGGAATAAAAAAGAGTTAAGCGATTGGTGTTATTCGATTCTAAACGACTCGCAATATCGAATCTATACGATAATAGCCGCCGCGCAAAAAATGCGGTCCGCCGGCCGGCGCCACGGGTGTAACCTTGCCTCATCCCAGCGTGTTGGGCCCGATCTTAAGCGGCCAACAGCGAAGGTGACAACATGGCCAAGGCAGAAGTTCTTTTGACCCCTCGAGAAGCGGCAGCGGCGATCGGCGTGAGCTATGCCACTGTCAAGCAATGGATCCTGGCCGGCAAGCTGAAGAGCGCCACGACCCCGGGCGGGCACCATCGCGTTCCGCAAAGCGCGCTCAAGCCGCTGATGAAATCAACGCCAACGAAGCCTGCGATCCAGTCTCGCGAGCGTTATCGCAACGTCAGCGGCCGCAACCAGTTGGTGGGCAAGATTGTCGAAGTGAAGTTCAGCGGGCTGCTGGCGAAAGTCGTTCTGTCCCTCGGCGACCAGCAGATCGTTTCCATCATCACCGCCGATGCAGCCCGCGAGATGCAGCTGCGCAAAGGCCAGACCGCGGCAGCCCTGATGAAGTCCACCGAGGTGATGATCGTTCGCGTATAGGCGCGGCAGGGCCGGTTTCTCTGCGCCAGTTATTTCTTGGCCGAATCGCTCTTGTCGCTGCGGAACATGGCGATGGCTTCAATCTCCACCAGCAACTCCGGCCGGCAGAGATGCGCCTGGATACCGGTGGACGCGGGCAGCGGGTCGAGGCCCTGCTCATTGAAGAAGGCCGTGCGCAGGAAATTGAACACGTCGTAATCGCGATCGATGTCGCGCAGGTAGCAGGTGGTGCGCACGATGTCGTGCCAGGTGGCGCCCTCGCTCTCAAGCAGTCCAGTGATGTTGTCGAATGTGCGCTTGAGCTGCGCCGGGAAATCGCCGATGTGCACGCTGACGCCATTTTCGTCGATTGACGCGGTGCCGGAGATGAGCAGGATTACGAGGCCGTTGAGATCGATTCTCATGCCCCGCGAAAACGAGCTCGGCTTGGCATAGTGGAAGGCTTCGTTGAGCACTCCGTGATTGGTGATGGCGCGCTTCTCAACGCGCGCGTGCGCAATGGTTTCCAGGATCGTGGAAAGATCGTTCATCTAGGTTGATGCCTCCGAAGGTCGCTCACGCAAGCTGCCGAAGAGCGTGGGAACTCAACTCGCGCTCGCCTTTTGGACGTATCTACGTGCAAATGGATTGCCCGAAAGTCTAACTTGTGAGTCTCTTCTCATATTGTCCACATTACGGGCCGAGGTGGCAATCGGAGCAGTTCAAGGCTTTTCTGGGATCATGGCCATGGGCGGAGGACGGTAGCCGAAGGCGGCATCCACGATCGCCGCTACGCCGAGGGCCGTTTCATCGTGAAACGGCCGCGCCACAATCTGCACGCCGATCGGCAGCCCCTCAGGCGAGCGGCCGACAGGAATGACCGCCGCAGGACATGCAAGCACGTTGAACCACTGCGTGTGGCGGACCGCATCAAGGTAGTCGACCTCGCGTCCGTCGATGGACCACGTGCGTTCCCCGTGGCGAAACGCGGGAATGCTGGCCACCGGGCACAGCAGCACGGGAAAATCGCGCATCTCGGCGAGCGTGCGCGCGCGCAGCAGGTCGAGTTCGGCCCACGCGTCCAATAGTTGAACGGCGGTAAGCGGCTGTGCCCCGGCGGCGATCGCCAGGAACTCGTTGAAGATGGGGCTCAGCTCGCGCTCGCGCCCGTGAATGGCGGGCGCATAGAACATGGCGCCGCACTGCACAAAGAATTTGTGCCAGAGCTTGCGCAGCAGCTCGAGCGTGGCCGGCCGGAACGGCTCGACGCGAAACCCAGCGCTCCGCAATGCGTCGGCTGCGGCTTGGACGGCGGCGCGCGTTTCCGGCGTGACAGGGACAAGGCCGTCGTCCTCAAAGAATCCGATGGTATGGCTGCGCAGTTCATCGATGCTGCGTTCGCGAAAGTCGAGCGGCGGACTGCCCGGCTCGTCGGGATCCTGGCCGCTCAGCGTGCGGAACAACAGCGTAACATCGGCGATGGTGCGCGCCATGGGGCCGATGGCGCCGAGCGTGGAGAACGGGCCGACGCAGGGCGGCAGATGTCCGCGGCCGGGAATGCGTCCCGGCGTTGGTTTCAGCGAACAGATGCCGGTGAAGTGGGCGGGCTGGCGCACGGAGCCGCCGCTGTCAGAGCCCAGGCCCGCTGCGGACATGCCCGCCGCGATGGCCGCCGATTCGCCGCCGCTGGAGCCGCCAGGCGAGCGCGTCAGATCCCAGGGGTTCAGCGTGCGGCCGTGGAGCAGGTTGGCGGTTTCGTAGGCCATCAGGAATTCGGGGCAGTTGGTGGTGGCAAGAATCAGAGCGCCCGCAGCCCTCATGCGGGCGACGACGACGGCGTCTTCGTTGGGCACGTCGCCCTTGTTGAGCAGGCTGCCGATCTCGCAGCGGTAGCCGGCGGTCGCGATGGACGACTTGATGGTGACGGGGAGGCCGTGCAGCGGGCCGCGCTCGCGCTGCGGTGTGGCATCGAGGCGCTGCGCCTGCGCGCGCGCGCGGTCTGCGTCAAAGTCCACCAGCGCGTTGAGCTGCGGGTTGAGCCGCTCAATCTGGCGAATGTGGGCTTCGGCGAGCTCGGCGACCGAGAGCGCACCTGAGCGCAAAAGTTCAAGCTGACTGACCGCCGGCATGAGCACAACATCATTGCCGAGGACGCTCACGGGCGCACCGAAAGATCGGGCTTCCGATCGTCAGCCGGAGTCGATGGGAGCGACTGAAAGTTGAAGCGATACGATCGCACCTGATTGCCAGTGTCGTAGCGGTCATTCCAGTTCAACCGATAGCCGATGGCGCCGGCATCGTCGGGGTAATTTTCGTTGACGGGATACGGGTAGGTGCTCATCTCGTGGAAGGGCATCTGATCCACGGTGAAGGGCGAACCATCCCACCAGTCCATGTCTTTGACAAAGCCGTTGGCGTAGAAGAAATAATCGCGCTTCCAGTGCGCGGGCAGCGGGGGCAGCGCACTCGCATCGAATTCGGCGGCGATCTCATCGCCTGAGCCGAAGATGGCGAAGCGGTCGTCAATCCCGCGCACCAGCTCTCTCACGTCGCCGAAGCGCGTGTAGTTGCCGCGCTCATGCTGGAACGGACCGGTGAGGCTGACGCGGTCGTAATCGTAGTCGAGATCGCCGTCGCTGGCGCCCTCTATCTGCAGCGGGTACCCGCGATAGTGCAGCATGGCCGTCGCGAGCGGGACTTCGGTCAAGCGCGACTCGGCTTCAGGGCTGTTGTCGATGAGCACCTGGTCCCAGAAGAGCATGAGGTTTGAGACTAGGCGGATGCGGTGCGCGCCCGCGGGCAGCTTGCCGGTGAGATCGACAACGATGGTGCGTTCCAGGCCGGCCGGGAAACCGGCATCCTCGACGATGCGCTGCCACTGCCCGTTGGGCAGTTGCGCCTCAACATAGGGCGAGATGGGCTTGATGCCGGCCTGCCAGGAGGCATAGAGCGAGGTCGCGCTGAAATAGTTCACGTAGCCCGTCATGAGCAGGCGCAGAGGCGCGTTGGGGTTGATGTCGCCGAGGTCGAGCGTGAGCGGATGCAGGTTGGCGAAGCCGTCGTAGGGCGTGGCTGTGAATCCGCTGGCAAATTTGTGATCCCGGCTGCCGATCTCGGCCAGCACGTCGCGGCCCTCGCCATCCCACGCACCCACGGGCGTGCGCGCGCCGGCGGTGGCAATCACGCGGCCCGAGGCAAACGGCGGATCGTCGAGGAAGCGCTCATCGGCGTTGACCTCGACGTCTTCGGGGTGATCGACCGCGACCAGGCGCAATTGATCGATGTAGTTGACCTCTTCCATCGGCTCCATGAAGCGCAGGCTCAGCTTGCCCCCCGGCTGATTATTGATGGGCGCGAGCTGCGCGCCATCTACCTTGACCCATTCGCCGGGGTTGGGAATATTGCGGCGCTCTGGCGTGAACCAATGGCCCACCACGGCCGCACCAATGGTGTCAGTAACGAACGTGTACTTGTGGCCGTTCCATGCAAAGAGCACGGGGCAGGAGCTGCCGCGGCGGTCGGCTTCTTTCATGGCGATGACGGGCTGGTGGGGAAGATCGATCTCATCCTGCAGCACGCCGGTAGGCCACAGGATGCGCAGCAGATCGATGCCCTCTGCGTCCCCGAGGCCGACGAGAATCTGCGGCGGCCCTTGAGTCTGGTAGCCCGATGCGCCGGCCAGTTCCCACTTCTGCCAGAGGTTGCTGGCGAAGACCTCGACTTTGACGCCGAGCGCGGTCTTGTTGTCGGCAAACCCGGTCAGGTCCAGGCGGACGAAATGATTCTTATTCGCGCCGATGTTGCGCAGCAGCACGGGCGGCGCATTGAGCTGGGTGACGATGAGGCTGGCCGCACCGTCCGTGCCAATCTCCGCGGCGATGAGGCCGCGCGGCGCTGTGAGCTTCACATCGTCGAGGCCGAGCGCGTTGCTCACGTCTTCAAAACTGCCATCGCCGCGGTTGCGCAAGACACGCACTTGCGGTCCGGCTGCGGTGTCGACGATGGCCGCAAGATCAATCCAGCCATCGTTATCGATCTCGATGGGTGTCAGGCCCCAGCCGCGCACGGCGCCCTTAAGCGGCAGGTCGACGCGCTCGAAGTTGCGGCCGGTGTGGTTGGGTCTTTCGACATTGCGCCAGAACGTGAGGCCAGGGTCGCCGGAGTGGGTGACGGCGATGTCCATCCAGCCGTCTTTGTTGTAGTCGAATACGGCGATGCCGACAGTCGGCGGCAAATTGGCGCTCTCGTAGACCGGCTGCGTCGGATACTTGCCTTCGCGCGGATTGACATAGAGCAGCGGGGATGGCCCGTTGCCTGTGACAGCAAGATCGACAGCGCGGTCGTTGTTGAAGTCGGTAAGAATCACGGAGGATGTTGTGCCGCTGCCGCCGAGGCCGGTGGGCTCGGTCCACTCGGTGAAAGTCTTGTTGCCGTTGTTGCGCCAGAGCACGTTGGGGGTGTCGCCGAGCTTGAGCGGTGAGCCGGTGAGAAATAAATCGAGATCGCCGTCGTGATCGTAATCGACAAACGTAATTCCCGACGGCCGATTGCGAGGCGCGAGGCCGGCTGTGGCCGTTACATCCTGAAATTTGCAGTGGCCGAGATTGCGGAAGAGCAGCACCGCATCGTCGAGTGCGACCGCCAGATCGTTGAGGCCGTCGCCGTCGAAGTCGCCTACGGCGCAGGCCACGGCGCGGCCGGATGCCTTGAGGCCCGCCGCAGCAGCGTCGAACTCTTCAAAGCTGCCGTCGTCGCGCGGGTGCAGCACGCGAATGGCTTGCGCGCCCGCCTGCATGAGCACAAGATCCATCCGCCCCGCGCCGGTGACGTCCATCATGCACGCGCCGCCGGTGCTTGTGTCTGCTTTCGCTGTGGGACCGATTGGCTGAGCCACCAGGTGCACCGGAATCATGGCGTGCTTCCCCGCCTCCGGCTCCGCAACCGGCGTCACGGTCGAATAGTGTCCCTGCTCGCCATACGCCAATCCGATCGGCGCGGAGATCTTGGTGCTGGTGAGGTGCTGAAAGATCTTGAAGTGCTCTTTGGCCTCGGCAGCGTTGCCAGAGCGCTGCAGCGCGCGCGCCAGCTGAAACTCGGCCGAGGCATGCAGCGGTTTGACGGCCAGCGCCTGCTTGAGGATGGCGATGGCCTTGTCGAACTGCTTCATCTCCTGGTAGCAGACGCCTTCAAAATAATAGGAATCGACGTCCGCGGGATCGAACTTGACCGCCTGCTGAAAGCTGTTCAGGGCCGCATCGAGATCGTTGTCGGCGTGCTGGCCCAGGCCCAGGTTGTACCAGGCCTGCGCGCTGGCCGGGTCGAGTGCGAGAGCCTCCTTCAGGACCTTCTCGGCGTCGGCGGTCTTTTGCAACGTGAGCAGCGCGATGCCGTCGTTAATAGCGGCCTGCGCCAATTTGGGGTCCTTCTTGAATGCCGCGGCAAAGCTGTCGGTGGCGCGTTCAGTGAACTGCTGGCCCATCTCGGCCACGCCGCGATTGTTGAGGCGGACAGCTTCGAAGCGGGCCTGCGCCGCGGCTGGAAGTGAAATGGAGAGCAGCAGGAGTGCCGGTCCGATGAAACGCATGAAGGAATTCCTCGCCGCGGCGCGAAGACTCTTTTCAAAATGCCGCGGGAATATTCAGTGTATGCGAATGGATGGGATGAGGGTGGCTCCGGGCTTGCGGGGCTCGGGATCCGTGGCTTCCCAGGTCTCAAGCACGAGTGGGCGCCCTCTGGGCAGGGCACCCATGTTTTGTGGAAAAAGCTGAATGAAATCTGAGGCTTCCCAGGTCCCAAAATCGGGACCTGGGGCACCCATGATCTGTGGAACGGCTGGATTGTTCCGGTGCCAGGGGATCAATTTCCGAGGTAGATCTTGAGGCGGTCGGCGGTGCGGCCGAATGCGTCTTTATACGACTCGGCGTTGTAGTCGCTGACTCCTTTGACGAAGTCGTGCTGGAGCGTGGGGCTTTCTTTCCTGAAAATCGAGTACCTTCGTCGAAATCTCGGGCCGCAAGATGAAATGCTTGCAAATTTGGTGCAGGTCAAAACTATTTTTCACAGGCTGAAACCAAGTCGGGGTTACGCTGCAATCAGCCAGGTTTTTCGGGCAACGCGTCAGGCATCTTTTGCACCGCTGACTGAATCACAACCAGAAGCAGCTTTGCAGAGCAAATCCCGTGAGCACTGTCCGATTTCGGATTTGGTTGGCAGACAGCCAAGAACTTATTGGCGATTCGACATTGACATTGTCAAAAAATGAACCCAAGATCGTTCCCATATCCGACTTTTCCACTGATGCGTTTCAAAAGAGGAATCTGAACTTCAGATTTCCTACCATCTGTGGAAGGCCGTCGCGGCTTTGCTCCCTAGACTGACCTCATCCGACAGTGAAGAGCAGGTGTGTATGGTGGTCAAAACTCGTAGCAAAGGCCTTGGGCTGACTGGTGTGCACGTAGGTGCGAACAACGCTCGCCGTTACTTTTCAAAGGACACGGCGGTGATGGAGCTGGAGCTGGATCATCTTCAGATTCAGTGCTGGCTCAATCCGGGCTTCTGGCTCGACCAGCCGGAGATCGACGATCCGCGGCTGTGCGCGTGGCTGGAGTCGAAGCGGCTGAACACGCGGCCCGATCAACCGCCGGTTCCGCTGGCGATGATTCCCAAAGGCAAGAATGCATTCCGGTTGCAGCCGGTAACCCTGCATGCGCAGACTCATGCCAAGCCGCACGGGCCGGTGGGTCTTGAGCTGATCGGCTAGCGGCTCCCGCACCGACCGGGCTGGAGCGGCGCCTGGGAAAGTCTGCGCGCAAATCGAACTGCAACGAACTTCACTGAGAATCGATCCTTCCAGGAGATTGATAGACTCGGATGGAATGAACTCCATCGACAGGCTGCAAGAGACAATCGAACAACATGCTGCCGCCCAGGAGGGCGCTCTGGACGGCCAGGGCGCCCTCGCGGCATTTCTGGAGCTGCGCGGCTGCCTGGAGCGGGGCGAGGTGCGGGCGGCCTCTCCCGACCCGTCCTCGCCGAGCGGCTGGCGGGTGAATGCGTGGGTCAAGCGCGGCATCCTGCTGGGATTCAGGCTGGGCGCGCTGGTGGAGCTGCCGGCTGAGCCCAGCGGCAGCCAGGTTTTCTCCTTTGTGGACAAGCACACCTACCCGGTGCGACGGTTTGCCGTGAGCGACGGGGTGCGCGTGGTTCCGGGCGGATCGGCAGTGCGCGCCGGGGCTTACGTGGCGCGGGGCGTGGTGTGCATGCCGCCTATGTACATCAATGCCGGCGCGTATGTGGATGAGGGGACGATGGTGGATTCACACGCGCTGGTCGGCTCCTGCGCGCAGATCGGCAAGCGTGTGCACCTGAGCGCCGCGGCGCAGATTGGCGGCGTGCTGGAGCCGGTGAATGCCAGCCCCGTGGCGATTGAGGACGACGTGCTGGTGGGCGGCAACTGCGGGGTGTACGAGGGAACCGTGGTGCGCAGGGGGGCGGTGCTGGCGGCGGGAACCGTGCTCACCCGAGGGACCCCGGTGTTCGACCTGGTGACGGGCGAGGCGCTGCGTTCGACGCCCGAACTGCCGCTGATCATCCCGGAAGGCGCGGTGGTGGTGCCCGGGTCCCGCGCGGTGAGCCGGGGAAAAGGCAAGGATTGGGGCTTGAGCCTGTACGCCGCGGTGATTGTAAAATATCGAGACGAGAAGACCACCCTGAGCACGACCCTTGAAGACTTGTTACGCTGATAATCATCACCAGCACGCCCCGGAGTCTCTCGATGCTCAAGACAACATGGCTGGGAGTTCTGCTTGCCGCCCTGCTGCTGGCCGCCGCACTGCCTGCGGGAGCCCAGGACCCGGCGGTGCTGCGCCTGCCCTGGGACCAGTGGTCGCTGCACGTGGGCGATAACCCGCAGTGCGCCGAGGTATACGCGCCCACCTGCACCACGCGGGAGTTAGTCCGGCGCGTGGACGTGAGCCCGGTGAACCAGTGGCAGCGCATCGAGGTGACACTGCCGGCCGAGCTGCAATGGAAGCCCCGGCTGGCCCTGCTGGTGCAGGGCGAGCAACCGGTCTACGAGGTCTTCGTCAACGGCCAGCCGATCGGCGGGTCGGGCAGCTTTGTCACGCGGCGCGGGCCGGAATACGCCCGGGTGATCCTGGAGTTTCCCACCAGCCTGGCGCGCGGCGGCAAGCTGCTGATCTCCATTCATGCGCTGGGCCTGCACACCACCAACCTGGTGCCCGGCTTTGTGCCCACCATTGCCCCGGTGGATCGCATCTGGACGGTGAAAGAACTCGATACCCTGGCTTATATCCGATCGACATGGGAGCATTATTGGTGCTACGCGGCTTTATTCGGCGCCGGCTTCGTCTTTTTCCTGCTGTATTCGGTCAACACCCGGCTGCTGGAAAACTTCTGGCTGGGCGCGCGGCTTTGCACCCTGTTTCTGCTCCGCATCCAGGAGTTTGGCTCGGTTGCGGATATGGGCCTGCCGTCGTGGCTGGTGCTGGCTGACGACCGCATCTTGAATGCGCTCAGCGCCTTCATCATGATCGAGTTTGTCTTCGCGTTCAGAGGGTTGCCGGTACCCAGAGGCTTCCGCTGGATCCAGGGCGTCAGCGGCTTGTTCGTGGCCTCTCTGCTGCTGCTGCTGCCGATGCCTGGTTCGGTCTACTATCCGCTGGCGGGATTCACCGAGGGCGTGTACGTTCACCACATATGTATCGTGGCCAGCCTTCTGGCCACCCTGGTGAATGTGCTGCTGGTGCCGGCTTGCATCCGCAGCAAGCTGCCGGAGATGCGCTGGATCGGCGCCGCCGTGCTGTTCATTACCTTTGAGGAAGCGACGCGTCAGCTGGCTTTCCTCGATCTGCCCAGCCTTCCGCAGGACTTCAAGTGGGGCGGGATGGACTTTGACCTGCGGCCCCTGGCCTACCTGCTGTTCGCCATCGTCATGATGGTGGCCATGACGTTTCGTATGCGGCGCATTCAGAACCGCAACCGCGAAGTGGAGCAGGAGATGGCGGCGGCGCGCAGCGTGCAGCAGATTCTTATCCCGGATCGGCTGCCCTCGATTCCGGGGTTGTGGATCGAGAGCTCGTACCTGCCGGCACAGGAGGTGGGCGGCGACTTCTTTCAGATTCTGCCCATCACGCAGCGGATAGGCAGCGCCGACGACGCCGACCAGCCTTCGGCGTTCATCGTGCTGGGCGATGTGAGCGGCCACGGCCTCAAGGCCGCCATGACGGTATCGATGATTGTGGGTACGCTGCGCACCAGCGCCGAATATTGCAGCGGGCCGGCGCAGCTGCTGGGCAGCCTGAACCGCCGTCTTTACGGGCGAACGGAGGGATTTGCCACGTGCCTGGCCCTCACCATCACGCCCTCAGGCAAGATTACGCTGGCCAATGCGGCCCATCCCAACCCGTATCTGAACGGAACCGAGGTGCAGACCGATCCCAATCTTCCGCTCGGCCTGTCGCTCGATGTGGAGTACTCGGAAATCAGCATCGAGTTGCCGCCCGATCAGCGCTGCACGCTGGTGACCGACGGGGTGGTGGAGGCCGCGCGCGCCACCACGCGCGAGCTGTTTGGATTTGAGCGCACCCAGGCCATAAGCACGCGGTCTGCCACATCGATTGCCGAGGCTGCGCGCAACTTTGGCATTGGCGCGCCCCAGGCAGACGACATTACGGTACTGACCATCGCGCGCGTTGAAACCACGCAGGAACCGGTGGAGAAACAGTTGGAAGTGGCTGGAGCCGTCAGGCCTCTGTAAGAACCTCAGCCAGCATCGCGGGTGCAACGTTTCCGCCGCTGACGACGGCGACGGCTTTTGCGTAAGGCGGCAGCTCTGCGGCGTGGAACAACAGCGCGGCCGCGGCCACGGCTCCGCTGGGTTCGGGAACCAGCCGCGCGGTGGCGACGATGGCCCGCATGGCGGCGCGAATCTCCGCTTCAGTGACCGTAATGATGCCATCGACATAGGCGCGGATGTGGGCGAAGTTGCGCTCACCCACGCTCTGCGTGCGCAACCCATCTGCAATTGTCCGGCTGGTGAGCTCGGCCGGCCAGGTGACGATGGAGCCGGTGCGAAAGCTCTCGGCGGTGTCGGCGGCGAGCTCCGGTTCGACGCCGAAGACGCGCGCATGGCGGCAGAGAAGCTTGACGGCGGTAGCTACACCGCTCAGCAGGCCGCCGCCGCTCACCGGAGCCAGCACCAGGTCCACGTCGGGCACCGCCTCGGCAATCTCCAGGCCGCACGTGGCTTGGCCGGCGATGATCTGCTCGTCATCGTAAGGCGGCACGACGACGTAGCCGTGCTCGCGAATCAGCCGCTCGGCAACGGCAAGACGCTCGCTCGACGCCATGCCTACCTCCACAACCTCCGCGCCGAGGGCCAGCGTTGCCGCTCGCTTGATGGCAGGAGCGTTGGACGGCATCACGATCACCGCCTTTGCGCCCACCTCGCGCGCCGCATAGGCCACGCCCTGCGCGTGGTTGCCGCTCGAATAGGTGATCACGCCGCGCGCGATCTCCGCGGCCGAAAGCTGCAGGATCTTATTGGCCGCGCCGCGCAGCTTGAAGCTGCCGATGGGCTGCAGGCTCTCCGCCTTGAGCCAGATTTCGCGGCCGGTTCCGCGCCCTGCCACGCCGGGAAACGGTGCGCGCACCAGCGGCGTCTTCACTGCCACGCCAGCGATGCGGCGGGCAGCGGCGCGAATGGTTTCTACATCGACCAGCGGAAAGGTCTGCGTCGTCATGGCAGGTACTTCTCCGGCACCGGCTCAGCAGGCGTCTCTGCCTGCCAAAGGATCGAGGCGATCTTCCAGCTCTTGCCGTCGAAGAAGGCCTGGATCGAGTTGATGCCGCGGACTTCAGCTTTGCCTTCGGGCGTGGCGCGCGTCTCGTAGGTGCTCCACAGGTGGGCCAGGTGGCCGTAGGTCTCGGTCTTCACCTTGACCTGGCGCTCATAGAAGACGGCGGTGCCGCGCTTGGCCACGGCGTCAATCCATCCGTCAACGGTGAGCAGGTGCGGCGCCATGCCTCCGTCCGCGGTCTTCGCAAGCGGAGCAAGGCGCGCCTCGGGAATGAACAGCGCGCGGAAGCAGGTGCGGTCCTTGTTGGCGGGGCCGCTGACGGCCGCGTCGATGGCCTTGATGAGGTCGTCGAGCGTGACGGTGGAAGGGCAAGCCGGCACAGCGGCGATGATCTTCGATTCGGGTTCCTGTGCGGTGAGAGCCGGCGACAGAGCCGCGACGGCAAGGGCGAGAACAAGAGCGATGCGCTTCATAGGGGAATTCTACAGAACTGGGCCGGGGACTCCCGAGTGCGCTCGCAACGAGTGCGTCCTCTCAAATCACCTTGAGCGGATGAACCGCATCGATCTTATCGAAGCGTGAGAAGTCCTTGGCATCGAATGTCAAAATATGCGTCACGCCGTGCACAAGCATTGCCGCTATGAGCCGCGCATCATGCACCTGGACTCCCGAAACGCGATAGTCAACGAGGATTCGGCGCCACTCCCGATGCACTTCCGGCAGATCGGGAAGCATCTCGATCTGGGATTCAAAAATGCGGGCGAGGCGATCTGCCCAGGCGGGAGAGAATCCATAGCCGTTTCGATTCACCGGACGCGTAACGGCGTTGCAGAACTCGCCAAGGTTCTGCGAGACATAGAATAGTTCAGCCTTCGCGAGAAGTAGCGCATCGATCGCTGAGACAACCGTTGCGGAGCCTGGATCGCCGGGCTGCACCCATCGGATCAATATGTTGCTGTCAAGTAGATAGCGGTTCCGGGCCACTTACTGGCGATCCTCATAGAAGCTGGCTCGCTGAGTCGCTTCCGGGGGCAGCACGGGCAGGTTTTCCGAACCTTGCTGGAGTTCCAAGGTCATCGCTCGTAACCCTTCGCGGGTCAACCTGCCCTTGCCTGTGTCGTGCACTGGGAGGTTCTCGCGCAGGAACTCCCCGGCGAATTGCTCTGGGGCAATGCCGCGCCGGGCTGCCTGCGCTGCCAGGCGGGACTCTGTTTCCGGATCGAGTTCAACGAGAATCGTCATTGTCACCCCTCCCGATCCATTATCCGCCGAAACGTGAAAAGTGGGTAGCAAGCTACCGGTTACCCATCCTTTGGCTCTTTTTCTGTGGCAAGCCTGGAAAACCTGAAATCCAAACCGCCGCCGCGATCAAATCTCCAGAATCACCGGCATGATCAGCGGCCTGCGGCCCGTCGTCTTCTGGATCAGGCGCTTCAGCTCCACGCGCACTTTTTCATTCACCATGCCGTAGTCGGACTTCTGCTCGGCGCTCAGGCCGTCGAGTGTTTTCAGCACCGTCTCGCGCGCCTGGTCGGTGATGTCCGCGCCGCCGAAGCCGCGCATCACCACTTCGGGCGTGCGCTCCACCTTGCCGGTCTTCTTGTTGATGGCCAGCACGGCCAGCACAATGCCGTCTTCGCTCAGGATGCGGCGGTCGCGGATGACGAGGTCCTCAACCACATCGATCGATGAGCCGGAATCGATCAGCACGCGCCCCGCCGTCACCTTGTCGCGCTTCACGGCGTTGTCCTTGTCGAGCTCCAGCACGTCGCCGTCTTCGATCACAATCGCGTGCTCCACGGCACCGGTCTCCATGGCCACCTGCGCGTGCTTGCGCAGGTTGCGATAGTCGCCGTGCACGGGAATGAAATACTTCGGCCGCACAAGATTGATGAGCAGGCGCATCTCTTCCTGGCTGCCGTGGCCGCTGACGTGAATCAATCCATTGGAGCCGTCGTCGTAAATCACGTTGGCGTCGCGGCGGAAGAGGTGATCGATCACGCGGAAGATGGCCTTCTCGTTGCCGGGAATGATGCGCGAGCTCAGGATCACCGTGTCGCCGGCTTCGATGCGCGCGTGTTTGTGATTGTCGACCGCGGCGCGGCTGAGCGCGCTCATGGGCTCGCCCTGTGTGCCGCTGATCAGCACCATCAACTGCTCGGGCGAATAGTCGCGCATCTGGCCGGGATTGATGATGAGGCCCGGCGGCACGTCGATGTAGCCCAGGTCTTGCGCGATCTCAGTCGACTCCATCATGGACCGGCCAACAATGGCCACCTTGCGCCCGTGCGCCTTGGCCAGCTCGAGCGCAATCCGGATGCGATAAATCGACGACGAAAAGCAGGTGAAGAAGAGCTTCTTTTTGGTGCGCGAAAATATCTCGTCGAGGCGCGGGCGCACTTCGCGTTCGCTGGGCGTATAGCCGGTGCGGTCGACGTTGGTCGAGTCCTGCAGGAGGGCCAGCACGCCGCGCTTGCCGTACTCGGCAAATGTATGCAGATCGAACGCGTGGTCGTCGAGCGGCGCCAGATCTATTTTGAAGTCGCCGGTGTGGATGATCACGCCGACCGGCGTCTCAATGGCCAAAGCCACGCAGTCCACCAGCGAGTGGGTCACGCGAATGGGCTCAATGGTGAATGGGCCGAGCGAGAATTTCTCTTTGGGCGTGATCTCGATCAGCTCGATCGCGTCGAGCAGGCGGTGCTCTTCGAGCTTGCCCTCAACGTAGGCCAGCGTGAACTCGGTGGCATAGACCGGCACCTTGAGCTCGCTGAGAATCCAGGGCAGGCCGCCGATGTGGTCCTCGTGGCCGTGGGTGAGCACAATGGCGCGGACGTGCTGCTTGTTTTCAACCAGGTAAGTGATATCGGGCACCACGATATCTACGCCCAGCAACTCCGACTCGGGGAACATCAGTCCCGCGTCGATCACGATAATGTCGTCTTCCCAGCGCAGCGCCAGGCAGTTCATGCCGAACTCGCCGAGACCGCCCAGGGGAATGATTTTCAGCTTTTTAGTTTGCATCTGTCATGTTCGATGCTACCACCTGCGGGGTTTGCGATGCCGGCACGGCTCTTTGCATTGCGAGCTCGTTCACTCCGAGGGGAACCTCACCCCCAACTCGGTCCGCGCAGCCTCGAGCATCCGCGCCATGCTCAGCGACATGGCGTGCGTGATGATTGGGCTTTCGCTGACACCCTGCCGGATCAGCTCGCAGAAGTGGGCCGTCTCGTAGTTGAACCCGCCGGCGATGAACGGCTCATCGAGCTCAACCACGCGGCCGTCGATGTAACGCACAGTGGCGCGTGCCGGGTTCCACCAGTTTTCATGGATGGTGACGTAGCCGCGCGGGGCGGCCAGCAGCGCGTCGCCGCGGCCAAACAGGTCGAGGCCGGTGTGCAGTTGCGCCATGCCGCGCTCGTGCTCGGTCTGGAATAGCGCCAGCGCGTCGACTCCGGCCGCCGTGAGCCGGCCCATGGTGTGTACGCGACTGCAGGTCCCGAGCCAGTCGAGAGCCAGAAACGCTTCATACGGCCCAATGCCCATGATGCCGCCGCCGCCCAGCTCGCGCGAATGCAGCGCGTGCGTCAGCGGCAGCGTGGCATCCACATGGCCGGCGCGGACAAAGCCGACGGAGCCGATGGGGTCGGCCTCAAGGTGCGCGCGCAGGCTGCGGTAGAGCGGAAAGAACGGCGGCTTCATGGCCTCCATGAAAATGCGGCCGGTGCGGTGCGCCTCGGCCAGCACGCCCTCAAGCTGGCGCACGTTGAGGGCCGACGGCTTCTCGCACAGGACATGTTTGCCCGCGGCGAGAGCCTGGCGGCACAGCTCGGCGTGGCTGTCGGGATGAGTTCCGACGTAGACCGCGTCGATCTTCGCAGCCAGCAGTTCATCGAGCGATCCGGCCGTCAGCGGCGCGCCGAATCTCAACGCAAACGCCTCGGCGCGCTGGCGATTGCGGCCCCACATTGCATTGAGCGATGCGTCTTGCACCGCGCGCAGCCCCTCAGCAAAGCGGGCGCTGGCATTGCCTGGACCGATGACGCCCCAGCGGATGAGTTGCATTGCTTTATTCATCCCCATGCACTCAGGCTATCGGACCGAAGCGG
>Ga0302324_100012199_pt1 | contig 17551 bp, 15 predicted proteins | sample Palsa_T0_1_FD_201949 | JGI IMG/M metagenome (GOLD analysis project Ga0302324, IMG submission 201949) | Peat permafrost microbial communities from Stordalen Mire near Abisko, Sweden - Palsa_T0_1 | ecosystem: Environmental > Terrestrial > Soil > Palsa > Peat permafrost | place: Sweden: Abisko... | reverse complement strand
ATACTACAGGCAACTATTCGATGTTTGTCAAAATTCATTGCCGGGATACGGGTCACTTGAAAGAAGTTCTTTACGACAAAATGCAGCAAGTCGAGGGAATTGAACGAACCGACACCATCATCTCCCTGGAGGAAAGTCTGAATCGGAATCTCAAACTTTCGGAGTAAATAAATAAGGTATCGCTTGAACCTTAAAAACTGATTTTTGTTGTATTTTTGATGGTCTATTTAAAATAAGTCTAAATAGGTTTATGGGAAAGGATAACCAGGTGCTGGAAGAGTTTACCTCCAAGGAATACGAGTATGGGTGGACGGATAATCTCGAAACCGATGAAGCTCCTAAAGGCCTCAATGAGAATATTATTAGATTTATCTCCGCGCGCAAGAATGAACCCGAGTGGCTATTGCAATGGAGACTCGACGCCTTCCGGAAATGGAGCATACTGACCGAACCCACCTGGGCCAACGTTCATCACCCGCCGATCAATTACCAGGAAATTATCTATTACTCGGCGCCACGCCAAAAACCAAAAATCGATAATCTCAATGAAGTTGATCCTGAGTTAATCAAAACGTTTGAGAAGCTGGGGATTTCATTGACCGAACAAAAAAGATTGACCGGAGTGGCTGTAGATGCGGTCATCGACAGTATCTCCGTGGCCACGACGTTTAAAGACAAGCTCGCTGAACTGGGAATCGTCTTTTGTTCTTTTAGTGAAGCGGTAAAAGAACATCCTGATCTGGTCAAGAAATACCTTGGTTCCGTGGTGCCCGTGGATGACAATTATTTTGCCGCACTTAATTCCGCTGTGTTTTCAGATGGCTCATTTTGTTACATTCCAAAAGGCGTCCGTTGCCCCATGGAGTTATCAACCTATTTCCGGATTAACGCCGCCAACACCGGACAGTTCGAAAGAACGTTGATTATCGCTGATGAAGGTTCGTATGTCAGCTACCTGGAAGGTTGCACGGCTCCGATGCGCGATGAAAATCAGTTGCACGCCGCCGTGGTAGAACTTTATGCCATGAAGGACGCGGAGATTAAATACTCGACGGTTCAAAACTGGTATCCCGGAGATAAACAGGGCAAGGGAGGCATTTACAACTTTGTAACGAAACGCGGATTATGTGCCGGAGACTGTTCGAAGATTTCCTGGACGCAAGTTGAAACCGGGTCAGCCATCACCTGGAAATATCCATCGTGCATTTTAAAAGGTGACTACTCCGTTGGCGAGTTCTACTCGGTTGCGGTGACCAACAATTATCAGCAGGCGGACACAGGAACTAAAATGACCCACATTGGCAAGAATACGCGCTCCCGGATAGTTTCCAAAGGAATCTCTGCTGGAAAATCCCAGAACAGTTACCGTGGTCAGGTGCAGATATTGAAACGCGCGACCCATGCCCGCAATTTTTCCCAGTGCGATTCCTTATTGATGGGCGATCAATGTGGTGCGCATACGTTTCCCTACATCGATGTTGAAAATAATACTGCCCGGATTGAACACGAGGCCACCACGTCTAAAATCGGCGAAGACCAGATTTTCTATTGCCTTCAGCGGGGAATCAGTGAAGAAGCTGCCGTGGCATTGATTGTCAGCGGCTATGCCAAAGAAGTATTGAACCAACTGCCGATGGAGTTTGCCGTAGAAGCGCAGAAACTTTTGGCCTTGACGCTTGAGGGAAGCGTCGGATAGCGCACCAATAGGTAGAAGCAAAGGACATTTATGCTGACGATAAAGAATTTACAAGCCAAAGTTGAAGACAAACAAATCCTCAATGGAATAACCCTCGCCGTTAACGCGGGCGAGGTCCATGCGATCATGGGGCCCAATGGGTCGGGCAAAAGCACGTTGGCTTCCGTATTGGCTGGCCGCGAAGATTTTGAAGTCACCGGCGGGGAAATTGATTTCCTGGGTAAAGACTTATTGAGACTTGAACCCGAAGACCGGGCGCGGGAAGGTATCTTCATGGCTTTTCAATATCCTGTCGAAATCCCTGGAGTGAGTACCGTGAACTTCATGAAAACCGCTATTAATCAGGTTCGTCAATACAGGGGTCTCCCGTTGCTTGACGCCGTGTCTTTTCTGAATCTAATGAAAGAGAAGATGAAACTTATGGAGATCGACCAGTCATTGCTGAATCGGTCACTGAACCAGGGTTTCTCCGGCGGCGAAAAGAAACGCAACGAGATTTTTCAAATGGCCATGATGGAACCTAAATTGGCCATCTTGGATGAAACCGATTCGGGCCTCGATATTGATGCTCTCCGGGTTGTGGCCAACGGTGTCAATACCCTTCGTTCGAAGAACAATGCCATGATTGTTGTCACTCACTACCAGCGTCTGCTGGATTACGTCGTACCTGATTTTGTGCATGTTTTGTATAAAGGAAAGATTGTTAAGTCGGGTGGAAAAGAGTTAGCCTACGAGTTGGAAGCCAAGGGCTACGACTGGATCAAGACTGACGTTGCTGTGGTCTGATATTCCTGCGCATGAACGAAACCTTTACTCAAACCGATTTGAAGAGCGAAATTATTCAGGCATTTCGCCAGTTTAAATTTCCAACGTCACAGGTATCAAGGAACGAAGCTATTTCTCATTTTGAAAAGCTGGCTTTCCCGGGAAACAAGAATGAAGAGTATCGCTTTACGCCGATCACCCGGAGTTTGGAAAAGAATTTTTCGTCCGCAGATTTTGCAACGACCCGGCCCTCATTCCTCACCCAAACCGATGATTATCGGATTCCTGGCTACGAGTGTAATTTCATTGTTTTTGTCAACGGCGCGTACAACAAGGAACTTTCAGTGATAATAAGCCCCGATGACCAGCTTGTCATCAAACCTTTACTTACGGCTATCGTGGAAGACTCCGGAATAATTAATCGCTACTTTACAAAATTAGTTGATTCGTCTACGGATGCATTTGCTGCCTTGAATACGGCTTTTTGGCAAAGCGGTATTTTTATTCATATTCCAAAAAATATACATTTGGAAAAACCTGTTTTCATTCTGCACCTTCATGATGCGACATTGAAAACGGTGGTCAGCCAAACACGGGTACTTGCTGTTGTCGGAGATAATAGTGAAGTGACTGTGGTCGAAAAATTCAATACATCCGGCAGTCATCCGGTTTTTAATTCCGTCGTAGAGGAAATAGTAGTCCAGGAGAATGCCGCCCTCCATTATCACAAGATTCAAAATGATGCTGGCCATTTTTTTCAGGTAACCCATACGCGTATTCACCAGAGCAGTGGCAGCCGGGTCAATACATTTACGGTAATGCTGGACGGACAACTCGTCCGCAACAACCTTAGCATCACCATTGACGGTGAGCGGTGTGAATCCCATTTTTATGGTCTCTATCTGCTCCACAAAAATACGCTTGGTGATAATCACACCGTTGTGGACCATACAAAGCCCAATTCGTTCAGTAATGAGTTGTACAAAGGAATCATGGATGGCCAATCAAGGGGGGTTTTCAATGGAAAAATATATGTTCGGCCGCAGGCCCAAAAGACCAATGCCTTTCAATCCAACCGGAATATCTTACTCAGCGACACGTCTACGATCAACACAAAACCTCAATTGGAAATCTGGGCTGACGATGTGAAGTGCTCTCACGGCTGCACCACGGGACAACTGGACGAGGAGGCTCTTTTCTATCTTCAATCCAGGGGCATTTCCAAACACCGTGCCCGGGCTCTGTTGTTGTATGCCTTTGCCGGCGAAATACTTGGCGCTATCCAGGATCAGGCCGTAAAAAATTATTTCGATACGCTCGTTTCCGAACGGCTTCAAAAAAATATCTGACATGAGCACGCTGACCCAACCTCATGTGTTGAACATTCCAAAGATTAGGGAACAATTCCCCGCCCTTCACCAAAAGGTGAATGGAAAAGATCTCGTTTATTTCGACAACGCAGCCACCACACAAAAACCTCATCGGGTCATCGACTCGTTGGTGGACTACTATCGACGTGACAATGCCAACATTCATCGGGGGATTCATACCTTGGCCGAACGGGCGACAAAGGCCTTTGAAGAATCGCGCGATGCCGTACAAAATTTTATCCATGCCCGCCATCGGGAGGAAATAATCTTTACCACCGGGGTAACTGATAGTATCAATTTAGTCGCTTCTTCGTTTGGCAGAGCCTTCTTAAATGCCGGAGATGAAGTGATCATCTCCGGACTGGAACACCACTCTAACATTGTTCCCTGGCAAATTATCTGCCATGAAAAAAAAGCCACACTCCGAATTATTCCCGTGAATACAGCTGGGGAAATCCAGATGGAGGCGTTTAAAGAACTCCTGTCTTCCAAAACAAAGTTGGTCGCTATCAACCATGCTTCCAATAGTCTCGGAACAATCAATCCGATCAAAGAAATAATTGGAGGGGCGCATGCTTCGGGGGCTGTCGTGCTTATCGATGGAGCACAGGCGGCTGCCCATCTGAAAATAGATGTCCAGGAACTCGATTGCGACTTTTATGCAATTTCAGCGCACAAGATGTACGGTCCAACCGGCGTAGGTTTCCTGTATGGAAAAAAAGACCTGCTCGAAAAAATGCCGCCGTATCGCAGCGGCGGTGAGATGATCAAAAACGTGACCTTTGAAAAAACTACATTCAACGATCTCCCCTACAAGTTTGAGGCTGGCACACCAAACATCGCCGACGTGGTTGCCTTTAAAGAGGCTATCGGATTTATCGGTGAATTGGGAAAAGAAAACATAGCTGCCTGGGAACATGAACTGTTGATTTACGCTGCCGAAAAATTGGCCGCCCTACCCTTCGTGACATTGGTAGGTACGGCAATAAACAAGGTCAGTGTTCAATCCTTTATTATTGAGGGTATTCATCCTTTTGATATCGGGCAGATGCTTGATGCCCGGGGAATCGCGGTACGTACGGGCCATCATTGTACCCAGCCCTTAATGGAGAGTTTGGGCCTCGAAGGAACCGTAAGGGCCTCTTTTGCGGTTTACAACACCAGGGAAGAGATTGATTCTCTTATTGAAAGCGTCAGTCGAATTATTAAATTCCTGAAATAAATTCATGCTGATCAACGAAATCCAGGACGAAATCATTCATGAATTTTCTCTGCTCGACGGAGACATGGAAATGACTGTTTTCTACGTCATGGAACTGGGACAAAAACTTTCGCCTCTTGCGGAGGCTCAACATAGGGAAGAGAATGAAGTGAAAGGATGTCAGTCCAAAGTATGGCTTACGGCAGAAATGAACAATGGAACCGTACTTTTTTCAGCCGACAGCAACACGGCGATCACTAAAGGACTGGTGAGCCTTCTGATCCGGATTTTTTCCGGTCAGCGACCGGAGGATATTTTAGCGTCCGATCTTTATTTTATGAAAAAGATGAACATGGAACGTTTCATTGGCACGCAGCGTTCCAATGGCTTTGCCGCCATGATTAAACAAATGAAAATGTACGCCTTGGCGTTTAAGACCCAACTGGCTGTGAAATCATGAATGACGTAAATGAGCATAAAGAAATGGCAACCGAAGCCGGCTCTCTTGAATTGCGGGAGAAAATAGTTCAGGCACTGAAGACAGTTTATGATCCTGAAATACCGGTAGACATTTATGAATTGGGATTGATTTATGAGATCAATGTCTTTCCTATAAATAATGTATTTGTGCTGATGACGCTGACGTCTCCCTCTTGTCCTTCGGCGGAGGCAATTCCTGCCGAAGTGGAGCAAAAAATAAAAGCAATTTCAGGAGTTAACGACGTGAAGATAGAACTAACGTTCGATCCTCCGTATTCTCAGGATATGATGAGCGAAGTGGCCAAACTGGAACTTGGATTCATGTAACTTTGTTATCGATAGAAGCTTATTAATTTAATTTATTAATATAATAATAACTATGTATCCCGAACAATTAGTGGCCCCTATGCGCGAAGATTTGACCATTGCGGGCTTTAAAGAGTTAAAATCCTCACAAGAAGTAGACGGGGAACTGAAGGACCAAAAAGGCACGACGCTTCTGGTCATCAACTCCGTGTGCGGATGTGCGGCAGGCGCTGCCAGGCCAGGTATCAAATGGGCCCTTCAGCACACCGATAAAAAGCCGGGTAAGCTGACCACCGTTTTTGCAGGAGTCGATAAGGAGGCCGTTGCTAAAGCAAGAGAGTATACATTGCCGTATCCCCCCTCTTCTCCGGCCATTGCCTTGTTTAAAGATGGAGAACTGGTACACTTTGTTGAACGCCACCACATCGAAGGAAGAAACGCACAAATGATCGGTCAGCATTTGGTAGAAGTTTTTGAAGAATATTGCTGAGGATAGCTCTTGGCCATTTGCTGGGGTGAGTTCACGCAGCTTGTTGGTTTGGATCACGAAACGCTACTCCAACATCAGCCTGCTTTCTTCCAGGTCAAGTTCGTGCTCAATTCGACGGAGTACTTCCTCGCCTATTTTTCCATCTTTTCTCCTCCTGATAATCAGGTCACGTTCTTTTTTGAGCAGTTCGAGCCGTATCCGATTAAATTCATCGATTTGCTGCACACTTAAATCCGGATTGGTTTGATCCTTGCGAACACGTTGAATTCGAATTTCGTATTTGGTCTTAATCTGGTTCAAAACGCTTTCACTGAGACTCAGCGCATAGTTTTCCTCAATGTGCTCGATGATTGAAGCGGCAACCGCGAGTCGCGCCTCCTGCTCCTCAATCTGATCCTGATCATCGGGTTTGAAATGGGACCATTTAATAAGCTTCGGCAACGTTAGTCCTTGAAAAACCAACGTGGCAAAGATCACACTGAAGGTCAGGAAAATAATCAGGTCGCGGTTGGGAAACGGAGCGCTCCCGTTTTCTTCGCTGGCGACCAGGGGCAATGCCAAAGCCGCCGCCAGAGATACAACTCCCCTCATCCCCGACCAGGCTATGACACCCACCATCTCTATTTTTGGTTCCGGCTCTCGTTCGCGAATTCCTTTACTTAGCCAGCGAGGAACAAACGTTCCTGGGAAAACCCAAATGATGCGCACGATAATCGTAGCCAGGCTTATAATGGTGCCATACCACAGTAACGTCGTGAGCGATATATCTTTTATATCGCTTAGAATAAGCGGAAGCTGGAGTCCTATCAGAATAAAAATAATCCCATTCAACAAGAAAATGACGGTCTGCCAGACAAAATTTGCCTGTAGTCGAGTTTGGTGATTGAACACTTCTGATGCCCTTTGGCTCAAGATCAATCCCGCCACAACCACCGCCAACACTCCGGAGGCATGATATTCTTCGGCTACCAGGTAGGCAGTATAGGGTGTTAAGAATGTCATCGTGGTGTCGGTCATCGGGTTGTCGGGAGTGAATTTATGAATCCAAAGAAAAACAAAGCCAACCACTCCGCCGACCAGAATTCCTACTCCGGCAACATAGAAAAAATTGATCCCCGCGAGCCAGAAAATAAAATTGCCGGTGGCCACGGTTGCGATGGCATACCGGTAGGCAATAAGACCTGTTGCATCATTTACCAGGCTTTCTCCTTCCAGAATAGTCGTGACACGCCGGGGAAGCCCTAGCCCTTTTGTTGCGGCTGCAGCGGCAACGGCGTCGGGCGGAGAAATTATGGCTCCCAATACGAACGCTTCCGGCCAACCAAAACCGGGGATACAATAATGAGCTACGGCAGCTACCATAAGAGTTGTGAACAAAACGCACCCGGTAGCAAGAAGAGCAATGGGCCGCGCCCAGGTTTTAAAGTCTGGCCACGAAGTAGTCCAGGCGGCAGAATATAAAACGGGAGGAAGAAAAACGAGAAACACCACGTCCGGATTGAGCGATACTCTGGGTAGTCCCGGAATGAGGCCGACACCGATTCCTGCAAATACCAGAAGAATAGGGTAAGGTATCTTTATCTTGTCTGTGAATTGTGCCAGGGCCGTGACGATGGCTAGCAGAATAATGATCTCTGAAATGTTTTGCATTCAATTCAGCAAAGTGAATTCCAAGATAGTGACAGGATCCCGCAGATCTAAATTTTTCAAATGATAATCCAGAATAATGTGTTAAGAACAGCGGGATTTCAATGATAAATTCGGATAGAAATAAAATTTATGATTCCTCGTCTTTTACCTTATCTTGAGCCTCTATCGCTAAAAAATTGGCTTGTCGAATGGAACCTTTTCGGGCATGCCCTGTTGTACTGATTCCGACGAGCAGTTGTTAGTGGCAGGTCCTTATTTGTAATCGTATCGTTATTCCAGAGCACTCCCAGATCAGTCACCTCAATGAAAGTAGCTGTTTCCCGTCAAGAACATTTCAACGCCGCCCACCGGCTTTCCAATCCTGCGTGGAGCGACGAGAAAAATGATCTGATTTTCGGAAAATGTAACAACCCTAATTTCCACGGCCATAATTACGAATTGATCGTAACGGTGATCGGAGAACCTGACCCGGAAACGGGATATGTGTATGACTTAAAAGTTCTTAGCGACTTAATAAAAGAGCATGTCCTTAAAAACGTCGATCATAAAAATCTTAATTTAGACACACCTTACTTCAAAGCCCTGAACCCCACCGCAGAAAATATTGCCATCGTGATTTGGAGGATATTGCGGCAGTATATTGACAGTCGATTTGACCTTAACGTAAAATTGTATGAGACAGAAAGAAATTTCGTTGAGTATCCCGCCCATTAAACCCATTGATTCCGACGACGATGATCATTTCACCTCTTCCTGGGAAACACCCATGCGCGAAGATGCTTTTGAAGTCAACGACGAAATTAAAATCGATCGAATTGAAGGCCACTTCCGCGAGATCATGAACATACTTGGGCTTGATCTTACCGACGACAGCCTTCAGGGCACGCCGCGGAGAGTTGCCAAAATGTATGTGAAGGAGGTCTTTAGTGGGCTCAACCCAAAGAATCGACCGACGGCGAGACTCTTTGAAAATAAATACCACTATGATCAGATGCTGGTCGAAAAGGACATCACGTTTTATTCCCATTGCGAACATCACTTTGTACCGATTTATGGCAAAATCCATGTAGGCTATTTTTCAAGTGGCAAAGTGATCGGGCTTTCCAAGATCAACCGGATCGTTCAATACTACGCCAAGCGGCCTCAGGTCCAGGAGCGCCTGACCGTTCAGATCGGTAAGGAAATGGAACGGCTGCTCCAGACCGAGCATGTTGCGGTGGTTGTAGATGCCAATCACATGTGTGTAGCCTCCCGCGGCGTAGGAGACACCAATAGTAAAACCGGGACGGCCTACTTTACCGGTAAATTCAAAGAAGAAAACAGCAAACGGGAGTTTCTGAATTACATCAATGCTAAATAGCTGAGACCGTAATCAGTATCCCGTAGGCAAGTCAACAGAGGGCTTTTTCTGGAAAAAACTGCGGAACCCATTCACCCCTCCTAAATCAATCATAATAATCATAATAATCAGTTTAATCAGTGGTCAAAGATTAGTAGTTTAGCAGTCCAACTGACTCTTAAACTTATGGTATTTGATTTAGACATGATCAAGGCCTCGTATGCAGCTATGCCGGGCCGGATTGCCAACGCACGCAAGGTAATAGGTAAACCTCTTACCCTGTCTGAAAAAATTCTTTATTCACACCTTCACACAGACCAGGCACTTCAGGTCTTTGGGCGAGGTAAATCGTATGTAGACTTCTCACCGGATCGCGTGGCCATGCAGGATGCCACAGCACAAATGGCATTGTTGCAATTTATGTCGGGCGGAATTCCAAAAGTACTTGTTCCCTCCACCGTACATTGCGACCACCTGATCCTGGCCAAGGATGGTGCAAAACAAGATTTAAGAGATTCGATTACGGCGAGTGGAGAGGTGTTCAATTTTCTTGAATCGGTTTCCAATAAATATGGTATCGGCTTCTGGAAACCGGGGGCCGGTATTATTCACCAGGTAGTGCTGGAAAATTATGCCTTCCCTGGAGGAATGATGATCGGTACCGACTCGCATACGGTCAATGCCGGGGGACTGGGCATGGTAGCCATTGGCGTCGGTGGGGCGGATGCAGTGGATGTCATGTCGGGAATGGCGTGGGAATTGAAGTGGCCCAAGTTGATCGGCGTAAAACTCACGGGCAAGCTCAACGGCTGGACATCCGCGAAAGACGTGATCCTGAAAGTAGCTGGGATACTGACCGTCAAAGGAGGCACCGGCGCTATTGTCGAGTATTTCGGTCCCGGTGCGCAATCACTTTCATGTACCGGAAAAGGAACCATCTGCAATATGGGTGCCGAAATCGGTGCTACGACATCGACTTTCGGATACGACGAGAAAATGGCAAGCTACCTGCGTGGAACCGGAAGAGAAGAAGTTGCCAAACTTGCCGATAAGATAAAGGAACATTTGACCGGCGATGCGGAAGTCTATGCGAACCCTGAAAAATATTTTGACCGCGTCATCGAAATCGACCTTACGTCACTGGAACCTTATGTGAACGGTCCTTTCACGCCCGACCGTGCGATCCCGATTTCTCAATTTGCAGAAGAAGTTAAAACCAATGGCTGGCCACAGCGACTGGAAGTTGGATTGATTGGTTCGTGTACCAATTCTTCCTACGAAGATATCAGTAGGTCCGCTTCTCTGGCAAAGCAAGCAGTGGACAAGAAATTAACAGCCAAGGCAGAGTTCACGATCACACCCGGTTCGGAGCAAGTCCGTTATACCGTGGAACGCGATGGTTACCTGGCCATTTTTGGACAAATGGGAGGTGTTGTATTGGCAAATGCGTGTGGACCTTGCATCGGGCAATGGGCTCGGCATACCAACGACCCCAACCGGAAGAACTCAATCGTCACGTCGTTCAATCGAAACTTCGCCAAGCGTAATGACGGTAATCCGAATACACATGCTTTCGTTGCCTCGCCGGAAATTACAACCGCATTTGCCATCGCGGGTGACTTGACGTTTAATCCTTTAAAAGATTCATTGATCAACGCCGACGGCCAGCAAGTAAGGCTTGACGAGCCCAAAGGATTTGAGGCTCCTCCAAAAGGCTACGAGGTAAAGGATCCCGGATTTATTGCTCCGGCGAAAGACGGAAGCGGCGTTGTCGTGAAAATCGATCCCAACTCAAAACGACTTCAGGCGTTGAGCCCCTTCCCTGCCTGGGACGGTAAGAACTGGACAGGACTGAAGTTGCTGATCAAAGCCAAAGGCAAATGCACGACTGACCACATATCGATGGCGGGCCCCTGGTTGCGCTTCCGCGGACATTTGGATAACATCTCAAATAATACGTTAACCGGAGCGACCAACTATTTCAATGAAAAAACAGACTCCGTTAAGAATCAATTAACGGGTGCTTATGGCCCGGTGCCGGACACACAGCGCGCATACAAAGCCGCAGGTATCGGAACAATCGTGGTAGGAGATCAGAATTATGGTGAAGGCTCCTCGCGGGAACATGCCGCCATGCAACCCCGTCATTTGGGAATCAAGGCGATCCTCGTAAAATCATTTGCCCGTATCCACGAGACCAACCTTAAAAAACAAGGCATGCTTGCGCTGACGTTTACCAGCGAAGCCGATTACGAAAAGGTGCAGGAAGAGGACAGCATTGATTTTACGGACCTGACTTCGTTTGCCCCTGAAAAACCGTTGACGATCGTGCTGAACCACAAAGATGGAAGTAAGGATATCATCAAGGCAAACCATACCTACAACGCCGGACAGATTGAATGGTTTAAAGCAGGATCAGCACTAAACCTGATGGCGGCCAAGATTGCCGCAGCAAAGAAAAATTTTTCGGGTAAACCGGTCGCTAAGAAAATGGTTAAAAAAGCAACTACGAAGAAGGCAGCCAAGAAAGCAACGAAGAAACCGGCGGCGAAAAAGGCAGGAAGAAGACCTGTGGCAAAAAAAGTTGTTAAGAAAAAAACCGTCAAAAAGAAAACCAAGAAAAGCAAAAAGTAAAGCATGAAAAACATCAACATCCTGGGTCTACTTCTTCTGGTTGCACTTCCCGTCGTGGTAAATGCCCAAAATCCGGAAATCATTGACACGGCTACATTTTCAAAAATCAAGGAAGAAGGACTCAAGCACTCTCAGGTCATGAGTATTCTCAGCATGCTCACGGATGTCTATGGCCCGCGTCTGACGAATTCACAGGGCTACAAAAAGGCCGCAGACTATGCCAAGGCCACCCTTGAATCCTGGGGATTAAAAAATGTGCAGTTTGATTCCTGGGGAGAAGAATTTGGACGAGGCTGGGAGCTGAAGAAATTTAGTTTACAAAGTCTGGAGCCTGTCTACTTTCCAATAATTTCTTACCCAAAAGCATGGACTCCGGGAATCAAAGGATCTCTACAGGCGGAAGCGGTCTATCTCGATATTAAAACGGAAAGCGATCTGGCTAAGTATGCCGGGAAACTAAAAGGAAAAATTGTTCTTTTCAATGCTCCGGTTAGCGTGAAACCCGGCTTTGTCGCGGATGCCACACGCTTCAACGATTCTACGCTTTTGCAAATGTCGAATGCATCCATGCCTGAACCGATGATGGGGGGTCCGCGCCGCAACGGCAATTTTTTGGCAACCCAACGCCTCAGCTATCAGAAATGGGAATTTTGTATGAAGGAAGGTGCACTTGCCGTACTTGAAGCAAGCACAGGATTCCAACTGGAAGATGGAACACTCAGCGTTAGCGGTGCAGCCGTGCCTTATCCGCCGGAAGTTCCATTTGATAAACGAGTTCGCGTCTACAGCCCCAACGCGCCTAAAATTCTGCCACAAGTTGTTGTCGCCGACGAACACTATAACCGCCTGATACGACAAATTGAAAATGGTTCATCGGTAAAACTTGAACTGACACTGGAAACGGAATTCACCCCCTCGGCGCCCGGATTTAATATTCTTGGCGAAATTCCGGGCACCGATTTGAAAGATGAAATCGTTATGATCGGCGCTCACTTTGATTCCTGGCACGGAGGAACCGGCGCCACCGACAATGCTGCCGGCTCCGCGGTGATGATGGAAACGATGCGGATATTGAAAACGTTGGGCGTCAGTCCCCGGAGGACAATCCGTATCGGATTATGGGGTGGCGAGGAAGAAGGACTAATTGGATCCCGTTCCTACGTCAAACGCACCTACGGAGAGCGTCTCGACAAAACCAGACCCTACGATTCCATCCGACTTAAACCGGCAGCTGAAAAATTTTCGGTATACTTTAACATGGATAACGGTACCGGAAAGTACCGCGGCGTATATCTTCAAGGTAACGAAGCGGTACGACCCATTTTTCGTGCTTGGCTAAAACCTTTTCAGAAAATGGGTGCCTCTACCTTGACGCTGAATAATACCGGCGGAACAGACCATCTTTCCTTTGACGCCATTAACCTTCCCGGATTTCAGTTTATACAAGACCCTATCGAGTACGAAACGCGCACCCACCACACAACCATGGATTTATACGACAAGGTCATCGAAGCCGACATGAAACAAAATGCGGTGATGACGGCAGCCTTCGCCTGGCAGGCGGCCAACCGCGATGGATTGATTCCTCGGAAATAGGTTTATTGAAACGAATGACCATGGTTCCTGGATCGCAACCCCGGAGGTCTGTTTCGTTGTTACAGGTAGCTTTCCTAATCAAATAACCTCCTGTACAATAACTCTCAGCTCATTCAGCATCATTGCTGTGGCTCCCCAGACAATTTCGCCCTCCACTTCAAAGTAAGGGGCCCGCATCGGAAACCGGCCGGCCGCCATGATCTCTTTTTCCTTGACGGCATCATTCCGGATCAGCGCGAATAGATTACATGCCAAAATTTTCACTACCTCGTTGTGGTCCACCTCCAATACCGGCTTGCTCCTGCTTATTCCGATTACCGGAGTCACTAAGAAATTACTCGGGATAACAAAAAAATCACTCAGCCTCCCGAGGACCTCAACCGTATCCGGGTTTAGTTCTATTTCCTCTCTGCTTTCACGTAGTGCAGTTTGAATAAAATCCTCTCCCGGTTCTGCCTTACCTCCCGGCAAGCTTATCTGACCTCCGTGGGCGCCTAAGTAATCGGCGCGCTTCGTTAATGGGAACCAAATGCTGTCGTTGAACGGGTAAAGCAATATCAAAACGCTTCCCGGGCGCGGAGGTAGCCTGTGGTCAAAGGTTGGACGCAAAGCACCCACCGGTTTTGCCAGCAAAGGAATGTGCGCAGATACGCCCGGCAGCGGTCGGCCGAGCCGGGTTTTGAGCTTACCGATTAATTCTTCAAAATCCATCTCTTTTTGCACCCGCGAAGAAGGTCTGCAGTCACTTTTCCATCGCCCCGTTTTTCCGATTCACGAAAACAACGGCAAGCGAGATCATTTTTTCCATTTTTTAAATAGGCCATTCCCAAATAAAAATAAATTTTATCTATCCACGGATCCATGCTTTCCGCTTGTTTCAACAAACGCTCGGCGGAGGTGTAATCCTCTTTCATCAAATAAAAAATACCTTTGTTGCGATAGGCCCACCCATTGTAGGGATCCAGGCTTATGCTTTGATTGATATCGGTCTCGGCCTTTTCCAGGTTATGGCGCAAGAGATAAATATATCCCCGGTTATTCAGAAAAAAAGGCTCACTGGGCCTGAGCTGAAGGGCTTTGTCGATCAGATCGGATGCCTCCTGAAGGTTATTTTTTTCGATTTCGATCAACGCCAGCGTATTATAGATATTCGGTTCTTTCGGATTGATCTTGGCGGCACTGATCAATTCTTCCTTGGCGTGATCGAAATCCTTGAGATAGAACTTCACTGTGGCGCGGTTAACGACATACTCCACTTTCCTTCCATCCAGTTCAATAGCTTTATCAAATGCCGCCAGGGTACCCGAAAAGTCCCGTAATTTGGTCAACACCAGGCCTTTGGTGAAATAGGCGATCGCTGTATCCGGCTTGATCCGGATCACTTTATTCACGTCTTCGAGCGCACTGTAATATTGTTTTAGTTCATAAAAGGTATTGGCCCGGTTAAAATAGGCATTTAGAAATCCGGGGTTGCATTGGATTGCTTTTTCATATTGCGACAGTGCTAATTCCCATCTTCTTAATTTGTAGTAAACCGTACCCAGGTTGTTCGACGCGTCTGCAAAACAGGGATCCAGCTTAAGCGCCTCCTCAAAATAGTATCGTGCCTGTTCATAGTTCTTTTCACTCGCGGCCAGGTTGCCCTTAAGCAGAAAATTTTGAAGCCGGGTTTCTTTGCTTTCGTTGCATTCAGCCAGAAGCAAGAGGGCAAAAAATAGTATTAACTTCATTTGTCTTGACCTTCAATTATCACTCAAATGTCAAACTAAAATCCTTCAAATTATATCCAGCCTTGCATTCCTTCGTCTTTTATGTCTTTTTTTCCGGAAGTTCTATAGCCGCCGTCGAAGAGCAGGATTGAGCAAGGCAGAGCTGTTTTTATATCCAATCATCGATTATGTCAAGTTTTACCAGCCAAAGGTTTTGATATATGAGCCCAAATCTGTTTCTTTGAGCCTTCAATAAGAAAAATGAATCAAAATCTGAACATACACCTCCACCATCACCACCATGATTGTTCCATGTTGGCAGGCAGGTTTGTGTTCTGAGATGAACATAAAGGAATTAGAAAAGGCTTGCCATTGTTGGTGAGCCTTTTTTTGTTTGGTTTACTTCATCGTCAATAACCCAGCCTTACGTTTTGGGTCGCCGATCGTGATACTAAACAGGCTTAGCCCAAACGAACTCTGGATGAAGCTTTAAAATACAGTTGAGAGAATCAACTTAGTGAAACAGAACAGGAACAAAACAAAGCGATGACACAATTACGAATTGCCGTTCAAAAATCAGGACGTCTGCAAGAGGGCTCAATTGAACTTCTGAAAGAAAGCGGTCTTTCCTTTGGCAACGGCAAGGAGCAGCTCAAAGCACAAGCCACTAATTTTCCGGTGGAAATCCTTTTCTTACGGGATGATGATATTCCTCAATACGTCGAAGATAATGTCGCCGATGCGGGGATTGTCGGAGAAAACATCGTTGCCGAAAAACACAAAAAAAATGACTTGATCAAGCGACTTGATTTTTCAAAATGCAGACTCTCCATTGCAATTCCCCGGTCGGAGAATTATACCGGAATTCAATCCTTGAACGGCAAAAACATTGCCACCTCCTATCCTGTCATTGTACAGCAATTCCTGAACAAACACGCCGTCAAAGCTGGCATTCACGAGATCAGCGGTTCGGTTGAAATTGCCCCTGGAATCGGCCTGGCTGACGCCATCTGTGACATCGTTAGTACTGGAAGTACGCTGCTAAGCAACGGCCTCAAAGAAGTGGAAGTGGTCATGCACTCCGAGGCCGTATTGATCGCCTCACCACAGCTGGAACCGGCGAAGCAACAAATCCTGTCCCAATTACTTTTCAGAATCGAGGCCGTCCAGTCGGCCAAGAATACGAAATACATTCTATTGAATTGCCCTAACTCGGCGATCTCAAAAATTACAAACATCATTCCTGGTATGAAGAGTCCCACCATCATGCCACTCGGCCGGGAAGGATGGTCTTCTCTTCACTCGGTGGTGAATGAAAATGATTTTTGGGAGAAGATTGATTTGCTGAAGTCATTCGGAGCCGAAGGCATTTTGGTTATCCCCATTGAAAAAATGATTGCCTGAACATGAGAGTCCTGGAAAATCCCGGCAAAGAAACCTGGAAAGGTATTTCCCTGCGTCCTCAACTCGAACTTGAGTATTTGGACAGCACGGTAAAAAATATTCTCCGCCGCGTTCGGATTTCCGGAGACGCTGCATTGATAGAATTTACGGAACAATTTGACAAAATAAAGGTCAGTGCCTTGGGGGTTCCGGAACGGGAATGGGTTGACGCCGATCGCTATCTCTCTGAAGAACTGAAAAACGCTATACGTATTGCCGCGAAGAACATTGAAACGTTTCACGCGGCTCAACGAAGAGATCCTGTGAAAATTGAAACCATGCCCGGTGTCGTGTGCTGGCGGAAGGAAGTGGCCATCGGCAAAATAGGAATCTACATTCCGGGCGGCTCTGCCCCACTATTTTCGACCGTGTTGATGCTAGGCATTCCTGCCCGCTTAGCCGGCTGTAAAGACGTAGTCCTTTGTTCTCCTCCCGAAAAAGACGGAAAGGTCAACCCCGCTATTTTATTTGCAGCAAAAATCGCAGGGATCAGCAAGGTTTTTGCCGTGGGTGGAGCACAAGCTATTGCGGCATTGGCTTACGGAACGGAAAGCATTGAAGCCGTTGACAAAATATTTGGCCCTGGAAATCAATTCGTGACGAAAGCAAAGCAATTGGTGAATCTGCAAGGAACGGCCATCGACATGCCGGCCGGCCCGTCCGAAGTACTGGTCATCGCCGACGGAAGCGCCGATCTCTCTTTTGTGGCGTCTGATCTCCTTTCTCAGGCAGAACATGGACCGGACAGTCAGGTGGTTGTAGTGACTAAGTACCCATTATTGATTCCGAAAATCCTGGAAGAAATCGAAAAGCAGGTTGCACGGCTTCCCCGTAAAGAAATAGCGAGACAGGCTTTGACTAACAGCCTTGCG
>Ga0302324_100012198_pt1 | contig 17552 bp, 13 predicted proteins | sample Palsa_T0_1_FD_201949 | JGI IMG/M metagenome (GOLD analysis project Ga0302324, IMG submission 201949) | Peat permafrost microbial communities from Stordalen Mire near Abisko, Sweden - Palsa_T0_1 | ecosystem: Environmental > Terrestrial > Soil > Palsa > Peat permafrost | place: Sweden: Abisko... | reverse complement strand
CGTCTAACGACGCCGGCGACCCCGATGTCGTCATGGCCTGTTGCGGGGACGTCCCGACCCTAGAGACTCTTGCTGCGGTGGACATCTTGCGCCAAGAACTGCCGTCGCTCAAGGTCCGGGTGGTAAACGTCGTAGACCTGATGCGCATCCAGCCGGACAGCGAGCACCCTCACGGCCTGGCCGACAGGGAGTTCGACAACATTTTCACGACGGACCGGCCGGTGATCTTCGCCTACCACGGCTACCCCTGGCTGATCCACCGCCTCACCTACCGGCGGAACAACCACCCGAACATGCACGTGCGCGGTTACAAGGAAGAGGGCACGACCACCACTCCGTTCGACATGGTGATGTTGAACGACCTTGACCGTTTCCATCTGGTGATGGACGTGATCGACCGGGTGCCCTGGCTTGGGTCCCATGCGGCGTCACTGCGCCAGCAAATGGAAGACGAAAGGGCGCGGGCGCGCGCGTATACGAGGTTTGCCGGAGAAGACGATCCCGAGATCGCCGGCTGGACCTGGCCCTACTGAGCGCCGCGGCAAAGTGCGTACCCTTGTAGTGAACGCTGGTTCCAGCAGCCTCAAGCTGTCGGTGCTCGACGAGGACAACCTGGTGAGCTCGGAGCTCGTGGACGCTCCCAACGGCGAGGTTGACAAGGGGGCGGTTCGAGAAATCGTGGCCGGGAACAGCCCGATAGACGCCGTGGGGCACCGCGTAGTCCACGGCGGGGGCCGGTTCACCGAGCCTGTTCTCGTTGACGCCGATGTCGTCCGGGCTCTCGAGGCCTTGGTCGACCTGGCGCCGCTGCACCAGCCGATGGCGCTGCGGGGCCTGGACCTTGTGAGCCAGATCCTGCCGGGGGTGCCGGCTGTGGCCTGCTTCGACACAGCCTTCCATGCCACCATCTCGCCAGCAGCCGCGACCTACGCGCTCCCTGCCGAGTGGCGCAGGCGTTGGGACCTGCGCCGTTTCGGTTTCCACGGTCTCTCGCACTCGTATGCCTCCCGACGGGCAGCCGCCATGATGGAGGGCAGTGGTTTGCGGGTCGTCACCTGCCATCTCGGCGCGGGTGCCTCCCTTGCGGCCGTTCGGGGCGGGTTCTGCGTGGACACCACGATGGGCTTCACCCCGCTCGAGGGGCTCGTCATGGCGACCCGGGCCGGGTCCGTCGACGCCGGGCTGCTGCTCTGGCTGGAAGATCACGAGGGCCTGTCGTCGAGCGAGATCAACACGGCCCTGTTGCACCGTTCGGGCCTTCTCGGCCTCGCCGGCAACGCCGACATGCGTGCGGTCCTTGCAGCTGAGGAGACCGGCGAACAGGACGCTGTGCTTGCCATGGGCGTCTACCTGCACAGGCTAAGGGGCAGTATCGCCTCCATGGTCGCCGCTCTGGGCGGCCTTGACGCCCTGGTCTTCACGGCAGGAATAGGGGAGCACTCAGCCCCGGTACGGTGGCGTGCGGCTGACGGGCTCGGGTTCCTGGGCGTCGCGCTCGACGAAGCTGCCAACGAATCCGCCAAGCCCGACGAGGAGATCAGCGCCTCAGGTGCGCCGGTGAGGACCTTCGTCATCGAGGCGCGCGAGGATCTCGAGATCGTCCGAGGAGTCCGGCAGGTGCTCGCTAGTCATTGAGGCCCGCTCCAGCCGGCCCGCCCCAATGTGCTCCGACAAGATCCATCGATATAGTATAAATGATCTGACCTGGCCGGATCGAGCGCAGCTGGGGCAAGCCGCCATCGGGAGATGAAGGTCATGCCCTAATTTGGATGCTGCGGTCAGAGGCCCTGACCGAGAAAGGGAGCATTAGTTGCCCACCCCAGGCGAACGTTTTGTGACTCGTCGTGACCTGCTGAAGTACGGTGCCGCCGGCTCGGCCGCCGTTCTGTTGGGCCCGCTGGCGGCCCGCAGCGCCTATGCCAGCCCCATCAGCCGCCTTCGCAGCGCCGCCAAGCTCAACGCCGACATCCAGCGTGGTGGCACCCTGCACTTTGCCCGCAGCATTGCCCCAACGACACTCGACCCCGCCAATACCATCATCGCGGGCGACATTTACACCCTCGACAAGATCTTCGAGCCGCTCTACGTGACGAACCCCGCGGGTCAGCTCATACCCTGGTTGGCGACTGGTTACGAGGTCAGCTCCGACCACAAGACTTTCACCTTCACCCTGCGCACCGGGGTCAAGTTCTCAAACGGCAAGCCCCTGGTGGCCGAAGACGTCGTCTTCTCTATCAACCGGGCGCGCAAAGACGCCGCTGGGCCTTTGTCTTTTCTCGACTATGCCATCACGGACATTTCCGCCAAGGGCACAAGCAGCGTCGTGTTCCAACTGTCGCAGCCGTGGGCCCCGTTCCTCTCGGACATCTCAGTGTTCGCCAACGCCATCCTCCCGGCCAACTTCGGCGGCCAGAGCGAGAAGGAGTTCTTCGCTTCTCCCATCGGTACCGGCCCGTTCACGCTCGAGGGGACCTTCACGCCCGACGCCGACTCGTTGACCTTGAAGGCCAACCCCAATTACTGGCAGGCCGGCAAACCGTACCTGGACGCAGTCGAGTTCATCTATGTGGACAACGACAACCAGCGGGTACTGCAGATCCAGGGTGGTCAGGCGGAGATCATCGACTTGGTACCGCCCGCCGAGGTTTCCTCGCTCAAGGCCACCAGCGGCCTTTCAGTCGAGCTCTTCCCTGCCTGGCAGGTCGACCTGCTGGTCCTGAACGAGCGGTTGCCTCAGTTCTTGGACCGCCATGTCCGGCGGGCAATAACGTACGCCATAGACCGTCCCGCCTTGGTGCACGCGGCGAGCTTCGGCACGGCCAAGCCGGGTGGCTCGTTCTTCCCGCCCAGCTTGCAGTACTACTCGGCAAGCACCCCCGTCCTCGAGTTCAGCCTCGCCGCGGCCAAAGCCGAGCTCGCCAAGTCGAAGTTCCCCAACGGCTTCAAGACCAACTTGTTGATCGACGGGGGTGTCCAGAAATGGGTCACGTTCGCCGAGATCATCAAGGCGCAGCTGCAGCCGATCGGCATCGACGTTACGATCACGCCCCTCGACCACTCCGCCTTTGAGGCCACGTTCCGGAAGTACGACTACGACATGTTCATCGACTACGCGATCAACGACATCAGCGACCCGGACGAGATGGCCTCGTTCGAGATCGACGTCAAGGAGGGCGGGTCGGAGTCCTACTGGTCCAACTACGACAACCCCGCCGCGATCAATTTGGTGCACGAGGCGGAAGCCGAGTACGACCCCACCAAACGGGCGTCCCTGTACGCCCAGATACAGGAAATAGTGGCCGAAGATGCACCTTTCGTGGCTCTCGACTACCCGCCCTATATCTATGCCCAGTCGGCCAAGGTCCAGGGTTTCGCCGTCAACCCGGGAGGCGCCTACCGCCTCGAGGACGTCTGGCTAACCTGAACGGATGTTGCGTTATGCCGCCCGGCGCGTGGCGGCTGCAGTCTTGGTGGTGTTCGGGGTAACCCTTGCCACCTTCCTGCTGATGCACCTGGAGCCCGGGGACCCGGCTGAAGCGGTCCTCGGGATCCATGCCACCCCCTCTGCGATCGCCGCGCTGAACCACCAGTGGGGCCTGACGAGCTCGGTCCCGGTGCAATTGGGCCATTTCCTGGCCCAATCGTTCCGGGGCGACCTCGGCCAGTCGTACATCTACAACGTGTCCGTCGCTTCCCTGATTGGTGCCCGCATCGGCCAAACGGCCGCGCTGGTGGCGGTAGCTACGGTCTTCGCTGTGATCATTAGCGTCCCATTGTCCGCTCTGGCGGCGTCGCGTCAGAACGGGTTGGCCGACCACGTCGTGCGTGCGGTTTCGGTTGTCGGCCTGGCCCTGCCCGCCTTCTGGTTTGGGATCGTGCTCATAGAAATCTTCGCAGTCCACCTCCACATTTTGCCGGTAGGCGGGGCCGGGAGCGGTTTCGCCGGCCATCTCGAGGCGCTCTTGCTCCCGGGCCTGACCGCGTCGTTCGCCATGGCGCCCATCCTCGTGCGGAGCCTGAGAGTTGGCATGCTCGAGGTCATGGACGCGGACTTCATCGCCGTTGCGCGAGCCAAGGGCCTGAGCGGCAGCCGCGTGCTCTTCGCCCACGTGGCCCGCAACGCCTTGGTGCCGACGGTTACGCTGCTCGGGCTCAACATCGCCTATCTAATTGGCTCGACGGTCATTGTCGAGGACGTCTTCAACCTCAACGGCCTCGGGTCGCTGCTGCTCAGTTCGATACTCAACCGGGATTTCCCGGTGGTCCAGGCCATCACGCTGGTGCTCGGCACCGCTGTGGTGTTGCTCAACCTTGCTACCGACCTGCTCGCTGCCCGCCTTGACCCCCGGATCCGGTTGCGGTGACTACCGTTCTTGCGCCGCAGGGCCCGGTGCCCGCCGACGACATGCCCCGGCATCCTCGCCATATCCTCCTGCAACGGGCGCGACGGAGCCCCACGCTCATAATCGGTGCCATTATCACGCTTTCGCTTGTCATGATGGCCGCGCTTGCCTCGCTGATAAGCCCTTACCAGCCTGACCACCAGGACCTCTACAACATCCTGAGCGGGTTTTCCTCCAAACATCTGCTGGGCACCGACGAGCTTGGCCAGGACGAATTGTCGCGGCTCATCTGGGCTGCCCGGACCGATCTCCGCGTCGGCATCCTGGCCGTAATTTTTCCTTTTTGTTTCGGCACGATGATGGGCACGCTCGCCGGCTACCGCGGTGGTTGGTTGGACACGTTGGTGATGCGCGCCGTAGACGTTCTTATAGCTTTTCCGTTCTACGTGCTCGTGATCGGGCTGATATTCGTGGTGGGCACCGGTACAACTGGCATATACGTGGCTTTTGCCGTTGTCGACTGGGTTGTCTACGCCCGGGCCGTGCGTTCCACGACATTGGTAGTGCGCGAATCGGATTATGTTGCGGCGGCCCGCACCGGTGGCCTGCCCGACTGGCGGATCCTGTGGCGCCACGTGCTGCCCAACACGATCACTCAGGCAGTTGTCTACCTCACCAACGACGTCGTCCTAGTCATCGTGGTAGTGGTGACCCTCGGTTACCTGGGCTTGGGTGTGCAACCGCCAACGCCGGACTGGGGGACCATGATCTATGCGGGCCAGGCGTTCTTGACCACCCACTGGACCTTGTCCACCCTCCCGGGCATTGCCGTGCTCATTGCGGGCATGGGGTTTTCCCTTCTGGGGGACGGTTTGGCCGACGTCCTGCGCCCGCAGTGAGTTGCCCAGCCCGCGCCAGGCTCACTCGGGCGATCGGTAACGACGGGTGAGCACCGCGGTCCTCCAGGTACGGGACCTGACCGTGAGTGTCGGCCGGGGAGAACGCCGGCTGTTGGCTGTGCGGGACGTGAGCCTCAAGGTCGCCGCCGGTGGTTCGCTCGGTGTCGTCGGCGAGTCAGGCTCGGGCAAGAGCCTCACGTTGCGGGCGCTCATGGGCCTGTTGCCGCCGGGCGTGCGGGTGGACCATGGCACCGTCGAACTGGCGGGGGAGCAGCTGCCCTTTACCGGTGACGCCGCACGGCGCTTGCGCCGCGGCCGCCTGGCAATGGTGTTCCAGGACCCGCTCAGTAGCCTCGACCCCGTTTACACGGTGGGTGCTCAGGTGGCAGAGGTCCCCCGGCGCGTGCTCGGGGCTTCGGCATCAGCCAGCAGGATCCGCGCTGTCGAGCTGCTCCGCATGGTGGGCATGCCCGACCCCGAACAGCGTGCGCACGCCTTCCCTCACCAGCTGTCGGGGGGCATGCGCCAGCGCGTCCTCATTGCTATGGCCCTGGCGTCTGAACCAAAGGTGCTCTTGTGCGACGAGCCAACCACTGCCCTCGACGTCACCGTGCAGGCGCAGGTGCTCGAACTTCTCGACGACCTGCGCCGGCGCCTGGGCGTCGCTGTGGTATTCGTGAGCCACGACCTGGCCGTCGTGCGCCAGGTCGCAGACGACCTCGCCGTTATGTACACGGGGCGCGTGATCGAGACCGGCCCAACCAAGGAGGTCTTGGAGCGCCCGGCGCACCCCTACACGCTGGGCCTCCTGGAGGCGGTGGTGGACCTTGACGACATGGGCCAGCCGCCTCGGGCCATTCCCGGAGCGCTGCCCGACCTGGCCCATGTGCCGAGCGGGTGCCCCTTCCATCCTCGCTGCCGCTTTGCAACCGACGACTGTGCGCTCTCCGACCCGGGTTTTCGCTACCTGGGCGACGGGGATGCTGATCGGGGCACGGCGTGCAAGTACCCTGAACGGGTGATGGCAGGGTGAGCCTCGAGGTTGGGCCCCAGCTGCACCGAGCAGGCTCCCACCTCGATCAGGTTGCCGCTATGCCCGCCGGCCCGCCCGAGCGGGACTCCGCTATGCCCGCCGGCCCGCCCGAGCGGGACTCCGCTATGCCCGCCGGCCCGCCCGAGCGGGACTCCGCTATGCCCGCCGGCCCGCCCGAGCGGGACCGGCCGGCGCTGCCCCTGCTGGTGGCCGAGAACCTCTGCGTCTCCTTCCCTGCCGGCAAAGGGCAGCGGCTGATTGCGGTCGAGGATGTCAGCCTGAGCGTGTCGGAGGGCGAAACCCTGGGCGTCGTCGGGGAGTCGGGGTGCGGGAAGTCCACAGTGGCCCGCTGCCTGGCCGGGCTGCTGCGCCCGGGCTCCGGTACGGTCTCGCTGCGGGGGGAGGTACTGGGAGCCCGGCGCACGACTGAGCAGCACCGTGCCGTCCAGCTAGTGTTCCAGGACCCGTACTCTTCTCTCAACCCGCGCCTGTCGGTTCGCTCGGTGCTGGCTGAGCTCCTCGTCTTCCACGGCTTGGCACAGGGTGAAGCGGTGGAACGCCGTTGCCTGGAGCTGATGGCCTTGGTCGGCCTGCCCGCGGACGCCCTCGACGGCTACCCCTCCTCCTTCTCCGGAGGCCAGCGCCAGCGGATTGCCATCGCGCGGGCCCTGGCTGTCGAACCCCAAGTTGTTGTGGCCGACGAGCCCATTTCATCGCTCGACGTGTCGGTCCAGGCCGCCATCCTCGCCCTGTTCGCGGACCTCCGGGAGCGGCTCGGGATCGGGATGGTGCTGATCTCGCACAACCTGGCCGTCGTACGAAATATCTGCGACCGCGCCGCCGTCATGTACTTGGGGCGAATAGTAGAAGTGGGGGAGAGAGAGGAGATATTCACCGATCCCCGCCACCCCTACACGCGGGCGCTGCTGACGGCGGCGCCCCGCCTGCGCCCGGGCCCCGACCGTGTGGCGGGTGTGGCGGCTCGACTGCGGGGCGAACCTCCTAGCCCGACGGCACGCCCCACCGGCTGCGCGTTCCACCCCCGCTGCCCCCGGGCCGAGCCGGTCTGCGCGACCCAGCGGCCCGAGCTCCTTCCCGCCCCGGCCGGGAGCAGCCGCATGGCCGCCTGCCACTTCCGGGACGAAACGCAATGAGCACGTCCGAGCTGCTCGACGTCGCCCCGGTAGGAGCTGCCGAGTATGCAGCGACAGAAGACCGCTGCCGCGAGGTCCTTGGCACGGCTCAAACCACCCTCGTGCTCCAAGGTGAGGCCACCGTGGCCCTGGAAGCGGCCGCCCGGGGACTGGGGCGCCCTGGTGGACGGGCACTCAACTTGGTGAGCGGTCCTTATGGCGCAATTTTCGGCGAATGGCTCGCCGAGGCCGGTTCCGAGGTAGAGGACCTGGTGGTCCCCTTCGACCGGGCCGTCCGTCCCGAGCAGGTCGAAGAGGCACTGGACAGGCTCGGGTCGGTTGACCTGGTCAGCCTCGTCCAGGCCGAAGCTGCGACCGGCGTGGTCAATAACCTGGCCGCGATAGCCCGGCTAGCCCACGCCCGGGGGGCGCTCGTGGTGGTGGATGCCGTGGCCGCCGTGGGAGCCGAGCCGCTGGCTATCGACGACTGGCAGCTCGACCTCGTCGTCCTCAGTGCCCAGAAGGCACTGGCCGGCCCGGCTGGCGTGAGCATGCTCACGGTCAGTTCCGGAGCCTGGGCGGCGCTGGCGGCGCACCCCTCGCCCCGGCGGGGTTCAGTCCTGTCGCTGCTCGACTGGCACGACCGTTGGGTCGGCGCCGGCCGCTCTGTGCTGCCGGTCATCCCCGCCCACCTGGAGACCCGGGCGCTTGGTGCCGCGATGGCCCGCGTGCAAGCGGAGGGCATGGACCGCGTGGTGGCCCGCCACCGAGCTGCTGCTCTGGCCACCCGGGCCGCGTTGGTACCTCTCGGCCTGGAGCCCTGGGCCCGCCAAAGCGGCGAGGCCGCCTCGGTTGCGACAGTCGTGCGCGCCCCGACTGAAGGGGCAGGGGCGCTGGTCGAGGCGGCGCTGGCGGCCGCCGGGGACCTATCGGCCCCTCTGAGCACTGCTCCGGGGAGCCTGGCCACCGACGCTTTCCGGGTCAACCACACCGGGAGACGGGCGACCCTACCGAGCGTGTGGAGCGCCATTGTTGCCCTGGCGAAGGGCCTGGACGTGCTCGGCCATGACGCCGACCTAGCCGCCGCTCTGGCCATCGCTACCTCCACCTGGTACGGCTCGGTCGAGGAACGGCCGGCTTCAGTCGAGCACAGGCCGGCAGTCGAGGACCCGCCGGCAGTCGAGGACCGGCCGGCAGTCGAGGACCGGCCGACCCGACCGCCGGCTGGTTGACATGCGCGGTGGTCAGCCGTCGTGGACGTATCTCGGCGTGCTTAGGCGCATCCCGGCGTGCTTGAACGCATCTCGGCGTGGTCGGGTGAACGTTTGGGCTGGTGGCACGCCGAGACAGGTCGTCAACGCCGAGACGCAGGGAGCCACGCCGAGATAGGTGAGGCGGTACTTGACTTTGGGGTTCCTGAAGGTGTAGAAAGATAGTCGAATCCATTCGACGCCGCGCCGGGATGCGCCAAGTCGACAGGAAGGGGGGAAATTGCCGAGCGCGACTATCACCGACGTGGCCAGGCACGCAGGCGTCGCGCCGAGCACCGTCTCCTATGTCCTCAGCGGCAACCGGAGCATCTCGGAAGAAACCCAGGCTCGAGTCCGCCGGGCCATCGAGGAGCTCGATTACAGGCCCCACGCAGGCGCCCGGTCGCTACGGGCGGGCAAGACCGACGTGGTCGCGCTCGTCGTACCCTTTTACGACTGGTTCTCCGAGCCGGTCATCATGCCCTACATCTACGGCGTGGTCGACGCTGCCCGCCAGCATGGCTGGAACGTCATGCTCGTCACGGGTGGTCGTGGTGGATCTGACGTGGACGATGTCCTGGGAAGCAAGATGGTCGATGGCGTCGTGCTCATGGAGGTCCGCGTCGACGACGAGCGCCTGAAGCTGATCGAGCAGCTGGCGCTCCCCGCCGTCTTGCTCGGCATGCCCTCTGAACCCGGAGAAGTACCCTTCGTCGACTTCGATTTCGAAAGCGCCGGGCGCCTGTGCGTCAAGCACCTGGTGGCCCTCGGCCATAGCCACATCGGCCTCGTGGCTTCCCCCCCGGGCACCTTCGAAAAGAACCTCGGTTACGCGCACAGGCTGTGGCGCGGTGTCGCAGGGGGCCTGCAGGAAGCCGGCTTCGCATTCCACGGCCTACCCATGGAGCCCAACCTGGAGGGGGCGCATCAAGCGCTCGACACCCTCTTCAAGGAGGAACCGGCGCTCAGCGCTCTCATAGTCCACAGCGAGGGCATGATCGACTTGTTCATGCAGGCCCTCGAGCAACGAGGCAAGGCAGTTCCCGCCGACATCTCCGTGATAGCGGTCGGGTGGGGCGAGCTGACCAAGCACGTCGTCCCCCCTCTCACTTACGTCAACGTCCCGGCCGTGGAAATGGGCCGGACAGCGATCGAGCTCCTCGCCGAAAACGGACCGGGGACGCTGTTGCCCGCCGGCATGGTGGCGGGTGGCACCGTCGGTCCGCCGCCCACGACATAGCCCCACCCCGACAGGTACCAGCGCGCCCAACAATCGAATCGATTCGCTACACACGACACAACAGGGAGGCCACACACGACACAACAGGGGGGCAGTACAGCCCAACCACAGTTCCATCACCAACAGCAAACGAGTGACCAACCATCAACACCCATTAAAAAGAAAGACAACAAGGGAGGATGAATTGAACGGAAAACCCAACCCCAGGACGTGGAACCGGCTGCCAGGCCGTGGAGGCCGCCTAGCGCGAGTGCTCGTCGCCGCAGGGTCGATAGCAACCGTGCTCAGCATGTCAGCCGCGCACGCCTCGGCCGCCAGCGGCACGATAACGTTGACCGAGACCTCTTATTACACCAGCTCGAGCAGCGGCCCCATCTACGGCTACCTCACCACCCTGTTCAACAACTTCGAGAAGAGCCACCCCGGGATCGTCATCAAGAGGGAGGACATCCCAAACAGCCCGCAGTACCTGACGACGGTCGCGGCCGAAGCCTCAGCCGGGACTCTGCCGAGCGTCCTGATGCTCGACAACCCGATGGTCCCGACCCTGGCCTCCTACGACGTGCTCACGCCGCTCAGCACGCTCGGGCCCACCGCCATCCCGACCCTCGGGGCCGCCCAGCAAGCTGAGTCGAAGTTCAATGGCACCATCTACGGCTACCCGCTGTACACCAACACGATCGCCTTGTTCTACAACAAGGCCATTCTCTCGGCCGCAAACATCCAGCCGCCCACCACCTGGGCACAGCTGCTCACAGACGCCAAGGCGTTGACCAACTCGCAGCACTACGGCATCGCCTTTTCTGGCGAGAACTGTTCAGGCTGCAACGTGTGGACGTTCATCCCCTTCCTTCTGAGCAACGGGGGGAGCCTCACCCGCCTGACAACGCCACAGTCGGTCCAGGCGCTCACACTGTGGGCCGAGCTGGCTAAAGAGGGGGCCATCGACAAGGACTTCACCACCTGGAACCAGGGACCGCCCGAGGCGGCCTTCGCCGCCGGCAAGGCCGCCATGATGATCAACGGGCCCTGGTTCTTCGGCACACTTAACTCGGTGAAAGGCCTCAACTGGGGCGTAGTCGAGATACCTGTCAACACCCCCGGCCAGGATGTCGTCGGCCCGATCGGTGGCGAGGTCTGGACCATCCCGAAGAGCAACCCCGCCACCGAGAAGGCCGCCTTCGAACTGCTCAACTACATGGCCCAACCTTCGGTCGACGCGGCTCTCGGCACCAGCACTGGCGACATCCCGACAGTCCGGGCCGCCCTACCGCTGTGGTCTAAGACGGCCAGCCCGCTCTACCAGCCCTTCCTCGACGAGCTCAAGCACGGCTTCGTGCGCACCAGCACCCTCGGCGTGCTTTACCCGCGGGTTGAGAGCGCTATCGGCAACGGCATCGTGTCAGCCGTCATCGGCAAACAGACTCCGGCAGCGGCTTTTTCGACTGCCCAATCAAACGTCAACTCGATCCTCGAGGGGAACTGACCCCTTCTTGGGAGGCAAGAGGTGAGCACGCAATTGCCTGGCGATGAGCAACCCACCGCTCAGGCAATGTGGTCGGTCCGGGCCGAGGTGGGCGCTGATGAAGTGCCCACCACGGCCCGTCCGGCTGGCTACGGCGGCCGCAATTTGGTGCCCCGGAGCACTGGTGGCACCCACGGCGCCCGGCCCGTCCGGCCAGCGACGACGTTGCATTGGTTGCGTTCACACCGTAAGCAAGCGGTCCTGCTCGCTTTCGTCCTGCCCGCTGTGGTCTACATAATCATCTTCTTCGCCTACCCGCTCGTCTACGGCTTCAAGATGAGCGTCGAAAAGCTGGGGTTTATCGCCGGGAACGGCCCTTTCATCGGGCTGCACAACTACAAGGTCGAGATAAGCGACCCAGTCACGCGCACGGCTCTGATGAACACAGCGATTTTTCTGGTGGTATCCGTCGTCTTTCAGTTCAGCATCGGTCTTGGCATCGCGTCGTACTTCAACCGGCGCTTCTTCCTGGCCAGGTTCCTGCGGAGCCTCATAATCGTACCCTGGCTGTTCCCGCCGATCGCGAGCGCGACGATCTTTTCCATAATGTTCGCCGGCCAAGGCGGCATCATCGACGAGATGCTCCGTTCGCTCCACCTGATCAGTTCCCCGATCTTCTGGTTCGACTCGTCGTTCAAGGCCATGTTCGTGATCATCATTGTCAATATCTGGATCGGGATCCCCTTCAACGCCGTGCTGTTGTACTCGGGGCTCCAGGACATCCCCGGCGACCTTCGGGAAGCGGCAGCCCTGGATGGCGCGGGCCCCTGGGAGCGTTTCCGCTATGTGACGTTGCCGTTGCTGCGCCCGGTGGCGCTCATAGTCATCATGTTGGGCATCATCTATACGGTGAAGACATTCGACACGGTGGTGCTGCTGACCAACGGGGGCCCCGACAACGGGTCCCAGCTCATGTCCACCTGGGCCTACAACCTTGCCTTCACGAATTTTCAGACCGGCCAGGGCGCTGCCGTGGGCGACATGCTGTTCATCTTTTGCATGATCGTCGCGTTCTTCTACATCCGCGCTACGCGCCGTGAGGTGGTCATGGGATGAGAGAGCGCCGCACGATGAGGTTCCTATGGCAGCGGTATTGCCGTCGAATTGTGCTCCCTATCGGCGGCTTGGCGATCACTGCGGTCATGCTGCTGCCGATCTACTTCACCGTCGAGACTTCGCTCGAGCCGACAAGCGAGATCCAGGCACTCTCGCAGTCCCTAGTGCCGACCCATTTCGTGCTCAGCAACTACAGCTTTGCATTCGATGCCGAGTCCGGCAGCATATTCACCAGCCTACTTATCGGGTTGGGAGCCGTCGCTCTGTCGATTGGCGTTGGCCTGCCCGCCGCCTACGGGCTCACAAAGCTCGGCTACCTCAAGAACCGTTACATCGTGTCGGTCGCGATCATGGTGCTCCTCATAACTCAGATGGTCCCAGGGATATCGCTCAGCCTCGCTTTCTACAAGTTGTTCCTGCACCTGCACCTTCTGAACAGCATCCCGGGCCTCATCATCGCTGATTCCACCAATGGCATGCCTTTCGCCACGCTCGTGCTGCGCGCCTTCATGGGTTCGATCCCTGTCGAACTGTCCGACGCCGCTTACGTCGACGGAGCCTCGGAATGGCGCACGTTCCGTTCTGTGATCGCGCCTCTGGCGGTGCCGGCGGTCATATCTGCGGGGCTGTTCGTGTTCCTCTTCGCCTGGGGCGATTTTCTCTACGCGTACACCCTGACCGCCGGCGGCACGGTCACCCCGCTGACTAAGGGCCTCCTCAACTTTTTCAACAACAACACCGCCGACTGGGGCGGCGTACTCGCTACGGTCGTGCTGGCCGCGATCCCCTCAGGTCTGATCCTGAGCTTCGGGCAGCGTTATGTACTCGGCGGGCTGCGAGCCGGTGCGCTCAAGGGTTGAACCCGAACGACAACGTCAAGAAAGGTGCCGTGATGCCCGACGATAGCCGCGTGACGCTCGAGTACTCCTCGGGTCATGAGCGCTTGCGCTTGGAGGCTTGGGGCGAAGATTCGATCAGAGTGCGTGCCGGCCAAGCCCACATAGAAGAGGATCTGCCGGGCGCGCTCATCACACCTCGCCCGGCTCCCTCGGCCGGCGCGAGCAGGGACGGGACCACGCTCATCAACGGGAAGCTGCGAGCTCAGATCTCCGCCGACGGGCTGGTCAGCTTCTCGAGCTCTGACGACGGCCGCGAGTTGCTTTCCGAGGAGAAGGCGCACTTTTGGTGGCCAGGGCCAAGACTTTTCCTGGCCAACGGCAATGGGTATTACCGCCTGGAGCAGCGCTTCAAAGCATATGAAGGAGAAAAGCTCTACGGCCTCGGCCAGCACCTGCACGGCCGTTTCGACCAGAAGGGCCTGGTTATGGACCTGGTGCAGCGGAACGCCGAGGTCTCTGTACCTTTCATGGTGTCGAGCAGAGGCTACGGATTCCTCTGGAATTCCCCTGCCGTTGGGCGCGTCGAGCTTGCCGATAATGGGACCCGTTGGGTGGCGGATAGCGCGGCGCAAATCGACTACTGGGTGAGTGCCGGCGACAAGCCGGCAGAGCTCCTCTCGCATTACGCGGACGCCACAGGGCATGCACCGGAGTTCCCGTCTTGGGCAAGCGGTTTCTGGCAGAGCAAGCTTCGCTACCGGACTCAGGAAGAACTGTTGGCAATAGCCCGCGAGTACCACAGCAGGGGGATACCGTTGGCGGTGATAGTGAACGACTTTTTCCACTGGGACCACCTAGGGGACTGGAACTTCTACCCGGGCGAATGGCCCGACCCGGTGGCGATGATCAGCGAGCTGGAGGCCATGGGCACCAAGCTCATGGTCTCTTTCTGGCCCTCCGTCAGCCCGCTGTCTGTCAATTACGAGCCGATGGAGGACCGAGGGCTGCTGGTCTCCAACGAGTACGGCCCAGGCCTACAGGTGACCTGGCCCGATCGCGGCGTGAACGCTTGGGTCGGCGTTTCCGTTTACGACCCGACCAACCCCGAAGCGCGCCGTTATGTCTGGCAGCAGGCCGAGAAGAACTACTACGAGCTCGGGGTACGGGTTTTCTGGCTCGACGCCTGTGAGCCCGAGATCAAGCCGGGCTACCCCGCCGGGCTGAAGTTCGCCGCGGGCCCCGGCCTTGCCGTTGCCAACCTCTACCCCCGCGAGCACGTGCGCGCCTTTTACGAGGGCATGGCCGGCCGTGAGGAAACGGAGATCCTCATGCTCTGCCGTTCTGCGTGGGCCGGTAGCCAACGCTACGGCGCGGCCGTCTGGTCGGGCGACATACCGTCCACTTTTGACTCTTTCCGGGTGCAGGTGCGGGCGGGCCTCAACATGGCAATGAGCGGCATCCCATGGTGGACCACCGACATAGGGGGCTTCTTCGCCGGGGACCCGGAGGACCCGACGTTCCGCGAGCTCCTTGTGCGCTGGTTCCAGTACGGCGCGTTCTGCCCGCTGTTCCGTCTCCACGGCGACCGCCAGCCCAACTCGAGGCTGGGCACCGCGATGACGGGTGGGCCCAATGAGGTCTGGTCCTTCGGCGAGGAGGTCTACTCGATCCTCAAGGACTACATATTCCTTCGCGAGCGGATCCGGCCTTACGTGCACGAACAAGCATCATTGGCGAGCAAGACAGGGATCCCCATTATGCGCCCGTTGTTCGTGGAGTTCCCGGACGACCAAACGTCATGGGAAGTCGACGACCAGTTCATGTTCGGTCCCGACCTCCTGGTGGCCCCGGTGCTCGAGCAAGGCGCACTCTCGAGGCGCGTGTACCTCCCGTCCGGAGCCCAGTGGACGGATGCATGGACCGGCGCGACGGTGCCGAGCGGGACAGAGGTGACCGCCGAAGCCCCGCTGGAAAAGGTCCCTCTTTTCCTCCGCGACGGGGCCCGCCTCCCGATCACCCAGGACTGAAGCTGCCTTCACGAGGGCATGGACGTGGCGCCCGGTCGCGATGGTCACGTCTCGCGAGGTTGCCCGACCAGGCTGGATTGCCGGCAGATCAGCTCCGGGTCGATAACGACCCGGTCCCGCCTTCTTGTGCCAGTTGACAGCTGGTCTACCAACAGCTGCACTGCGGCGCGGCCGACCCTTTCGAAGTCCTGGCGGACAGTGGTTAGCGGTGGGATGAAGTAAGCCGACTCGGGTGTGTCATCGAAGCCCACCACAGCAACATCCTCGGGGACCCGTCGTCCCCGTTCGTGCAGTGCACGTAGCGCCCCCAACGCCATGTGGTCGTTAGCGACGAAAATGGCGGTTGCGTCCGATATCTGCGAGAGGACCTGGCCGGCTTCGTAACCCGAGCGAGCGCTCCAATCGCCCAAGACCGGCGGGGTAACCTCCGCTCCCGCCTCTTCGAGAGCGGCGCGCCAGCCGTTGACGCGGCCCCGGCCCTCCTCCCACTCGGGGGGCCCGGCGACGTGGAAGACGGTCTCATGCCCCCCAGCAAGCAGGTGCTCGGTGGCCAGCCGGGCCCCTGCCGCCTGGTCTACCGTGACCACAGCCACGTCCGCCTCGGGGTCGCCTTCCACCGCCACAACAGGTGTGCCGGTTGGCAGGTACGCCAGGGCGTCATGGGCCGAGGTGTACGGAGCGATAATGGCGAGGCCCTCAACGGCCTGGCTCGTCAGGCGTTGCACGGCTTCACGCACCGACTGGCGGTCGATCGAGCGCACAGCCATCACAGAGACGAAATAGCCATGCAGCTGAGCCGCTTGTTGAAGAGCGGACAGCGTCGAAACCGGCCCGTAAAGGGTGGTGTCCAGCGCCACGACCCCGATCGTCTTGGAACGCCCGCTGGCGAGAGCACGAGCGGCCGTATTGGGGCGATAGCCGAGTTGCTCAATGGCGGCGAGCACCCGCGCTCGCGTGGGCTTGCTCACGCTCGAATGCATGTTGAGGACCCTGGAGACTGTCTGGTGCGAAACCCCGGCGAAGGTGGCTACGTCCGCGATCGAAGGCCTGCGCTCGCTTCGCCAGCCGGGTGAAGAGGCCGGGCCGTCATCCACCCGGGGGCCAGGCGGCTCGGCACCACCCACGGGCGGTGCCTCTGCCGGCGTCGTCCAACCAGCCGACATTTCAGGGCCCTGCCGTGGCGGCCGCGCGACTGAGAGCGCTAACATCTGACGAATGGTTCAGGACGCCTATGCCATAGGAGTGGACTTCGGCACCGCTTCCGCGCGCACATTGCTGTTGGACGTGCGCTCGGGTGACGAGCTTGCGGTTGCCGAGTTTTCCTATCCCCACGGTGTGATCGCCGACATGTTACCCGACACGGGCGAGCGCCTTCCATCTGACTGGGCCCTCCACGAGCCCGCGGACTACATGGACGTATTGGAGAGAGGCATCTCGAGCGTCCTCGCGCAAGCACCCGGTGCCGCCGCAAGGGTGATAGGGATCGGAGTGGACGCTACCTGCTGTACCGTCCTGCCTGTCACCGAAGCTGGCGTGCCGCTGTGCGACCTGGCGCGGTGGCGCGGGAGGCCCCATGCATGGGCCAAGCTTTGGAAGCACCATGCTGCTCAGCCAGTAGCCACACGCCTCAACGAAGTGGCGGCTGAGCGCAACGAACCCTTCTTGGCGCGCTATGGCGGCCGCATCTCCTCGGAGTGGTATTTCCCCAAGCTGATAGAGATATGGCTGGAGGACCGCGAGATCTACGAGGCATCCGCTCGCTTTATTGAAGTGACGGACTGGGTGGTGTGGCAACTGAGCGGCCACGAGCGACGCTCGTCTTGCCCGGCGGCGTACAAGGCCCTGTGGTCCGAGGCGGACGGTCTACCGAGCGCTGAGTTCTTCCAGGCCGCGTACCCGGGTTTTTCCCAGCCCGGGGCGAAGCTGGGTGATGTTTTTTTCCCTCTTGGGACAAGCGCCGGGCCTATCCGGAGCGAGCTTGCCGACAAGTTGGGCCTACCGGCGAACGTTGCCATCGCAGTTGGCAACGTGGACTCGTTTGTCTCTTTTCCGGGCGTCGGGGCGGAGGGGAGCGACACCTACGTTATGGTCATCGGGACCTCCATTTGTGACATGGTGGTTAACCCCCGAGAGATCCTTCTTCCTGGCATCACAGGAGTTGCCAAGGACGGCATCCTGGCAGGCCTGTATGGCTATGAGGCGGGCCA
>Ga0302324_100012197_pt1 | contig 17553 bp, 18 predicted proteins | sample Palsa_T0_1_FD_201949 | JGI IMG/M metagenome (GOLD analysis project Ga0302324, IMG submission 201949) | Peat permafrost microbial communities from Stordalen Mire near Abisko, Sweden - Palsa_T0_1 | ecosystem: Environmental > Terrestrial > Soil > Palsa > Peat permafrost | place: Sweden: Abisko... | reverse complement strand
CGTTCCGGTTCCCGCCCCACGGTTGACGGTCTCCGCCACAGCGCGCTGGATGCAGTGGAAACGGCGAAGCGCCACGTCGGCCACGTCTCGATCACAACAGCGCAGCACCCTGGTAACACGGTGACGCCGGGAGCGACCTAGGATCGACGCCGTCCAGGAGTGCCCATGTTTCGACGCCCCCCAGAAGGGAGCTTTGCCATGCCCGAGGTGACCCGTCGCCGCCTGCTGAGTTCCGCCGCCGCGGGGGCCGGTGGTGTACTTGCCTCCTCGTTCCTCCCGCCGGCGCTCGCCCGCGCCGCCGCCGAGGGACCGAGGAATGGTTCCCTCAGGGACGTCAAGCACGTCGTCGTCCACATGCAGGAGAACCGGTCGTTCGATCACTACTTCGGGACGCTCGCCGGCGTACGCGGCTTCGGCGATCCCAATGCGCTGATCCAGGCGAACGGCAAGTCGATCTTCTACCAGCAGGACCCGTACAACCCCGACCAATACCTCCTGCCGTGGCACCTGGACACGCTGAGCACGAGCTCGCAGGCGATCCCGTCCACCTCGCACGCGTGGACCTACCAGCATGACTCGCTCAACATCACCGTCGGAAGCACGCCGGGCGCACCGACAACGGCACTCAACAACGACTGGGTCCCCACCCACTACATCTCCGACGGCCCGAACCACTACTGGTACACGATGGGCTACTACGAGCGCCAGGACATCCCGTTCCATTTCGCCCTGGCCGAGACGTTCACCCTGTGTGACGCGTACCACTGCTCGCTTCTGGGACCGACGTGGCCCAACCGCATGTACCTGATGACCGGCATGGTCGACCCCCTCGGCACCGGTGGCGGCCCGATCATCTCGAACGTGGTGCCGAGCCCCGTCACCGGCAAGCCTTACACCTGGACGACCTATCCCGAGCGCCTGACCGAGGCTGGAATCAGCTGGCGGGTCTACCAGGAGGAAGACGACTACGGGACCAATCCGCTCGAGTGGTTCGCGGCGTACCAGAACGCGACCCCGGGGTCGCCGCTGTATGAGAACGCATTGACGATCTACCCCGCCGACCGATTCGAGTGGGACGCCCGGCACGACAGGCTGCCGACGGTCTCTTGGATCCTCCCGACCTCGGGTCAGAGTGAGCACCCGGCCTACATTCCGGCGTCGGGGGCAAACTTCCTCGCGTCGAAGCTGGCCGCAGTCGCGGAGAACCGCGATCTCTGGGCCAAGACAGTGTTCATCGTGAACTACGACGAGAACGACGGTCTGTTCGACCACGTCGTGCCGCCGCTACCGCCCGCGGGTACCACAGCTGAGTTCGTCGACGGCCTGCCGATCGGCGGCGGCGTCCGGGTGCCGTGCTTCATCGTCTCGCCGTGGACCGTGGGCGGATACGTCGCCACGGAGCAGTTCGACCACACCTCCGTGCTTCAGTTCCTCGAGACCCTGACCGGCGTCCAGGAGCCGAACATCACGGCCTGGCGCCGCCAGACGTTCGGCGACCTGACCTCGGCGCTCGGTTTCTCGAACGGGCGGGCGTCGACGTTCCCGCCGCAGCTGCCGCCCACGATCAACGAGTTCTGGGAGGCCGAGACCGAGGTCGAGACGCTCCCGGCGGCGACGATTCCCGGCGCCAGCCAGACGCCACCGGTGCAGGAGAGCACCCGCCCGCGTCTGCCTTGGAAGTCGGGGGCGCGTCGCCAGGTGGCCGCGCGCGAGGCGCGGGCGCTTCCGGGCACGGCGAGCCGCTACGTCGAGAACCGCACCACGCACGCGGCCGACTTCAAGAACGGCGCTTCGGACAAGGTCTACCTGGCGAGGATCGCGGCGGTCGAGAGCAAGGCGGTCGATGCCCCCGCCGGCGTCGCATTCGCGTACGTTCCCGGGATCGTGGGCGGCAACGTCGCGATCTTCAACGCGTCGACTTACGCCCTGGCCTCGGCTATCGCGAGCGGGAATACCAACCCGTACGGGGCGGCCGCGACGCCGGACGGCAGCGAGGTCTGGGTGACCGAATCGGGCACGAACACCGTCTCGGTGATCAGCACCGCGACGAACACCATCACCGCCACGGTTGTCGTCGGCATCTACCCGCACGGGATCGTGATCACGCCCGACGGGACGACCGCCTACGTCGCCAACACGGGCCCGAACACGGGTCCCGGCGGCTCCCAGACGGTGTCGGTGGTGAGCGTCGCGACGCAAGCGGTGAGTGGGACGGTGACGGTCGGCGAGGCTCCGCAGGCGGTCACGGTCTCCCCGGACGGTTCGCTGGTGTTCGTGACCTGCGCCGACGGCGTCTACGTCATCACGACCTCGAACGGCAGCGTCACCAAGGCGCACGAGGCACTGCACAATCCACATGGGGTGACGGTCACGCCCGACGGCACGCAGGCCTATGTGACCGACTCGGAGCGCGACGAGGTGGTCGTGCTGGACACCGCGTCGCTTCGGACCGTCACCCGCATCTCGGTTGGCAAGACTCCGTGGAACACGGCATTCACGGCAGATGGCTCGAAGGCGTACGTGACCAATGCGAACGACGACACCGCGTCGGTAATCGACACGGCCTCGGGCACCGTCACCGCGACGATCGCGCTCGGCGCGTCAAGCAGCGGTCAGATCAACCACACCCCAACCGCGATCGCACTGAGCCCAGAAGGCAGCATCTGGGTGACCTGCAACACGTCCAGCTCGCTGGTCGTGATCGACACCTCGACCGACACGGTGATCGAGTCGATCGACATCGGGCTCGGCGATGACCCGACCGGAATCGCGTTCGCTCAATTAGCTTAAGGCCCGCTGACGATCGCTTCACCAGCGTCGGACGCGACGGTGACGTCGATCGTGGTGGGCTCGCGCGCCCAGGCGATCAGATCGAGCGCCTGGAGTTGATCGAGCATCGACTGAAAGGCGATCGCCTGCGCCTCGCCACCGTACGTTCGCTCGATCTCGAACCGGTAGCCGGTGGTGGCGGTCGAGTAGCCACTGCCCGCGCCCAGCAGGCGCTCGTAGCTCGTGTCCGTGACCGCCTGCGCGACGATCAGCGGAGCCTTCGATCCACTGAGTGCGTGCACCCGGGCCGCGAGCTCGATCAGCAGGTCGAGCGCCGCCGGGCGCAGACCGCGATACAGCGCTGGGGATTGCCCGAGGCGCCGCGCCTGCGATCCGATCGATGGCGCGTACGCGAGCCCCAGCTTGGCCGGATCTGAAGGCAGCTGTAGCAGCTCACGGGTCGCGTAAGCATCGGCGAGCGCGCTCGGGCTGGAGAACACGGTGGTGCTGCCGGGCGGATGGAGGACATCCTGATCGGAGTCGGCGGCGGTCTCGAGCGCGTTCAGCCGCACCAGGGCGGCGCGGTTCGATCGGTACATAGCCATGATCTGTTCGGCCGCGAGGACACGCCAGTAGTACAGGGACGAGTCGTCGCCGAGGCCCTGAAGCAGCTGGTAGGCGGCGGCGTGCCGCGTCGGCGCGGTGTCGAAGAACAGCTGCGTGTATGGCACCGGCCGGTCCCCGTTGTAATCGCGCAGGACGTCTTCGAGGTTCCCGATTCCCATGTGGTACGAGACGACGGCGAGTCCCTCGGCTTCCAGATCCTCCCCCCCGAGGTCGCGCTGCGCGATCTGCAGGTAGCGCACCGTCGCGGCCAGCGCCTTGCGCGGGTCGAAACGGTCATCGATGCGGGCTCGCTCGCGCTGGAGCCGGACAGCGCGGCCGTTCTCGCCGAGCGAGTACGCGGCCCTGATCGCGTCAGTGAGCCGGCCGCTGCGGGCGAGGTCTATGTGCATGCCCAGCAGTGATGAGCCGGTTTGGGCGAGGATCTGAGTCAGACCGGCAGCGTCGGCGGCGTCCGGTCCCGCGAGCGCGTCCGGGTAGCCGGCGCTCTCGAGAAAGACGATCCCCTCGAGCAAGTTCGGATCGATCTCGGTGCCCTTCGTCGCCGCGTCGACGAGCGGCCTGAAGGCCGCTACACGGGCGGCGGTCGCGAGCACGCCGCCGGGGCTCTTGACGAACACGACGTACTCCTCGCCGGCGATCGCGCGTCGCTCGAAATCTGATTGCCGGCCTGGGCGGTAGCCGAACGGGTCCCCGGCCGGGGCCGGTCGTCCAACGCCCGGGAGAGGCAGCGGTGGGGCCCCCGACGATCTCAGTGCGGCGAAGATCACGGCGACAGCGAGCACGATCCCCGAGCCGGCGACCGCGAGCTTGGCGCGCGCGCTAGCGCGACGCTGCCGTGGGCGCATCGCCCTCGACGGCGCCGCCGCTCAGCCGGCCGCGGCGGCCACGCTTGGCGCCAGGCGCCGGGCGGCGATCGTAATCGCGGTCGGGCTGTGATCCACGAGTACGAAGCGTCGGTCGAGCGCAGCACATACGGCGCCGAGTGTCCCAGATCCGGCGAAGAAGTCGAGGCACCAGCCGCGCTCGCGTGAGGACGCCGCGACGATCCGTCGTAGGACTCCCTCAGGCTTCTGCGTCGGGTAGCCGGTCTTCTCCTTGCCGTTGGTCGGGACGATCGTGTGCCACCAGGTATCGACCGGCATCTTCCCCCGGCGGGCCTTCTCTGGCGTCACGAGCCCGGGCGCCATGTACGGCTCGCGTTCGACCGCCTCGGAGTCGAAATGATGCCGTCCGGCCGTGCGGACGTATACCAGGATCGTGTCGTGCTTCGCCGGCCAGCGCCGCTTTGGCTTGCCGCCGAAGTCGTAGGCCCACACGATCTCGTTGAGGAAGCAGTCGCGCCCGAAGATCTCGTCGAGGGCGAGCTTGCAATAGTGCGCCTCGCGGTAATCGAGGTGGAGATAGAGAGTTCCGTGCACGGCGAGGAGCCTGCGGGCGTGTTCGAGGCGCGGTGCGATGAAGTCCAAGTATTCGCGACGGTCATCGTCGAAGCTGAGGTCGTTCAGAAGACGCGTGCGATATCGGTGCCCACCGAATCCGACCCGTTCGCCACCCTCCTCGTCGCGCTCGGCGGCCACCGTGCGTTTGCGTTGCACGCGGCCGGTGTTGAACGGCGGGTCGATGTAGATCAGGTCAAAGCTCGCGTCCGGCAGCTTGGGCAGGACGTCGCCGTTCTCGGCTTCGATCAGCAGGTCGTCATCGAGCTCGATCGCCTCGGCGGCGCTTACGTCGTGAGCGTGCATGAGGCGCATCCCAAGCACGGTAACGGCGTCGCCGGTCAGTCACCGCCCACGATCAGCGGCACGAACCGCACCGGCTCGAGCATCGTAGCCTCGAACCGGTGCTCCCCCCGCCTGATCAGAGTCAGGCGCTGGTCGGCAACGCCCACCGGCGCGACCAGCCGACCGCCCACGGCGAGCTGATCCTGCAGCGCGGCGGGCACGCCGGCCGCGGCCGCAGCGGCAACGTTGATCGCATCAAAGGGAGCTTCGTCGGGCAGGCCGCGGGACCCGTCGCCGATCACGAAGCTGACGTTGTCGATCCCGAGCCCGCGGATCGCCAGCCGAGCTCCGGCGCCGAGTTTCTTGTGGAGCTCGATCGTCCATACCGACCCCGCCAGGGCGCCGAGCAGCGCGGCGTGATAGCCGGATCCGGTTCCTACATCGAGGACTCGGTCGGTGTCCCGCAGCTCGAGCAGCTCGAGCATGCGCGCGACCACGAGCGGCTGCGAGATCGTCTGCCCCGACCCGATCGGCAGCGCGATGTTCTCGTACGCCTGATCGCGCACCGCCACCGGCACGAATCGTTCTCGCGGTACCGAAGCGATCGCTGCAAGCACACGCTCGCTCCGGATCGCGGGCCGCAGCTGCTCAGCGAGCCTGGCCGCATCGCTCATAACGGGGCATTCTCGCGTTCGGCTTGCCTTCAGCACGGTTCTGGGTCCGGCCCGCCGCGCCGGTGGGTCAACTCGAGCTGACGCAGCCACGGCCACACAAATGCAAAAATTGCCCCGATGCTTGGTAGCTCGCCGGCCCAGCGCTTCCTGCTCGTGCTGCTCGCGTTGCTGGTCGCGGCACTCTGTGTGGTGATCATCGACCATCCGCAGGGCGCCACCGTGACGGCCGCCGCCTCCCCATTCGACGGACCCACGCTTCCGGCCAACCTGCGCGCTGCGGACTTCTCGCTGACCGACCAGTACGGACACCGCGTAACGCTCTCGCAATATCGCGGCCATGTGGTCGTGCTGACATTCATCCACTCTCTCTGCCACGACGCCTGCCCGCTGATGGTCCAGGACATCAAAGGTGCGCTCAACGAGCTACCGCGGGACGGCGCCGGAGTGATCGCGCTTGGCGTCAGCGTCGACCCCTCGCAGGACACCCGCGCGAACCGGCGCATGTTCCTGGCCAAGCAGGGGATGACCGGTCGGATGAGATTCCTCAACGGGCCGCGGTCGTACCTGAAGCGGGTCGTCTGGAAGGACTACGCGATCGCTCCGCAGGAAGGCACCGTCGAGACTCACTCCGCCTACATCCTCTTGATCAGCCCCTCGGGCTTCGAGCGAGTCGGCTTCCCGGCCGATGAGGCGACGCCGGGGGGAGTCGCTCACGATATCCGCGTGCTCGAGCGGACCTGACCGACCGGCGCTACCGCCCGGCCGCGCGGGCCCAGGCGATCAGCAGCAGCTGCAGCGGCAGGCGGGCGATCAGCGCGGGACGCCCACCGGGGATCTGCTCGTATCGCTCGGGGTTGAGTGCCATCTCCACGTTCGCGGGGGCGACGCCGATCAGCGTCGCGATGTTCAGCCAGCTGGCGAGCCTGCGGGTTCGCGGGTGCAACACGCCGGCGCCGCCGATGATCTCCGCGACGCCGCTCGCGTAGACGAGCGTGCGCCGGGCCGGCAGGTACTCGGGGACGATCGATTCATAGACACCAGGGATCACGAAGTGGAGGATTCCGGCGACGACGAAGAAGGGTCCGAACAGACGACGCATTCAGCGTGGGAGTCTAACTTCCGTGCTCTCGTTGCTGGAGCTCGCGCTTGAGCACCTTGCCGGTCGGATTGCGTGGGAGCTCATCGACGAACTCGACTTCACGCGGGACCTTGTAGCGGGCGAGATTGGCCTTCACATGGTCCTTCACCTCGCTCTCGGACAGCTCCGATCCCTCACGGGCGACCACGAACGCCTTCAGCCGCTGGCCGAACGTCGGGTCGGGAACTCCGATCACGGCGGCCTCGACCACCTTCGGGTGACGGGCGATCAGGTCCTCGATCTCCGACGGGAAGACGTTCTCGCCGCCGGAGACGATCATGTCATCGGAGCGACCCTCGATGAACAGGCGCCCATGCTCGTCGAAGTGGCCGACGTCTCCCGTGGCCATCAGGCCGTCGATCATGTCCTTCGTGCCGCCGCCGGTGTAGCCCTCGAACAGCATCTCGTTGCCAACGAAGATCCGGCCCCGCTCGCCCTGCGGCACTTCGTTGCCGTCGGCGTCGAATAGCCTGACGATCGTGCCACGGGGCGGTTTGCCTGCCGTCCCAGGATCAGCGTGCAGGTCCTCCGGCGTCGCGATCGTCGCCCATGCCACCTCGGTCGAGCCGTAGAGGTTGTAGAGCACATCGCCGAACGTGTCGAGGCCTCGCTCGACGACCGGCGGCGGCACTGCTGAGCCCGACAGCGCGATCACTCGGAGCGACGAGGTGTCGTAGCCGGCGAGCTCGGCGGGATCGAGGTCGAGTATGCGTTGCAGCATCACCGGAACGAGCACCAGCGTGTCGGCGCGGTGCGTGTCCACATCCTCGAGCGTCGTCTTCGGGTCGAACCTCCGCCGCAGGACCAGCGTGGAGGACATTGCCAGCGCGATCAGGAAGTGGGCAAACCCCCATGCGTGGAACATCGGCGGCGCGTCGACGGTCACGCCGCGGGCGCGCAGTGGGATCTTCGAGAGCAGCGCGCCGACCGGGTCCAGGCCCGATACGGCGCGGGTCGCCCCCTTCGGAGTGCCGGTGGTGCCTGAAGTGAGGATCGTCGTGCGCCCGTGTTGGGCCGGTGGCACTACATCGGCGGGATCGCCCGCATCGATCAGATCCTCGAGCGTCGGCTCTGGCAGAGCCTCGGCGACGTCGCCTCGCCAGGCGATGAACCGCTGGTCGCGTCGGCCGGCATCACCGATCAGCGAGGCGAACTCGTCGTCGTAGATCAACCCGGCGGCCTGCTCTCGCGCTACGACCTCCGCGATCTGGGGACCGGCGAACCCTGTGTTCAGGTAGAGAACGTTCGCGCCGAGCTTCGAGCATGCGACCGTCGCCTCGATGAAGCCACGGTGGTTGCGACACAGCAGTGCCACGTTGTCGCCCTCGTTCACGCCCTGGTCGGCCAGCGCGTGCGCGAGCGCATTCGTGCGCTCATGCAGTTCGCGGAAGGTGATCTCCCCGCGCTCGTCGATCACGGCGAGATCGTTCGGGTAGCGCGCCGCGGAAGCCACGCAGGCAGCGGCTGGCGTCGCCCCGAAACGCCACAGGGCGATCCCGGCCTTCACGAGCCGATCCGGCATCGTCGGCCCGAGCAGCCCCGACTCGACGATCCGCCGCAGCGTGTCGAACTTATACGCGATCGGTTCGACCCTCATGAATCTGCGTCGAGCTTCACAAGCGCCGGCGCGAGCCGCTGCTTCAGTTCCTCGGCATCAGCTCCTCGTGCCTCGAATCTCGCCTGGCGGCCGGTCGCGCTCAGGATCAGGCGCGCCCCGGCCCCGCGCCGGCGGAGCATTCGTCCGCGCCCCGGTCGCACGTAGACGCTGTTGATCTCGCTCCAGGTGAAGTGGGTGAGCGTGGCTTCGTCCGGTGCGCGAACAACGTCCAGGCCGTCGTCGGTGAAGCGCAGCTCGACCTCCTCCAGTTCGCTGAGCTCGGACAGCCCATCGAGGTGAACGACCGTAACGTTGACCTCCAGTCCGCCGGTCGCATCGGGCGGCGAAGCATCCGCGGACTCCGGCGCCGCGTCGGGCTCGGGGTCCTCCACCGATGCGGGCCGGGCGTCCGCGTCCGCCGCCTCGCCGGGCGCTCCCGCTTCGGACGCCGGCGCCCCTGTCTCGATCCCACCGGGCGCCCCGCCCCTCGCTGTTGCCGAGGCCGTCGCGGTGATCGCGGCGAGGCTCTCCTCGTAGGAGGGAGCGCCGACGATCGTTTGCGCCCGCGCCACGGCGGGGTGACCGAGCGCCTCGCCGAGGCCGATCCCGAGCTCCTCGGTCGCAACCCCGGCGAGCGCGCGTCGCCACTGGAGCCCGTCCGCCCGGTCAGCCGCGCGCTGCACCATCTCCTCGAGCTTGTCCGCGTCGAGCTCGAGGACATCGGTGTGCGCGGCTGCTGCCTCTTCGAACGCTGGGCGCAGGCGGTCGATCAGGGCCTGCCGTCCCTTGTCGGCGATTCGCTTCGCGGTCTGATCGAGCTTTTTTTCTGTCATCGAGGTAGCAGCTCCTGTGGAAGCTCGATCAGGGCCCGAATCCGGGCCAGGAACATGGCCGCGTGGGCGCCGTACAGGATCCGGTGGTCACAGGCCAGGGTCAGGCTCATCTCGTTGCCCGGCACGATATCTCCGTCACGTAAGACCGGGACTGCCCGCGAAGCGCCGACTGCCAAGATGGCAGCCTGGGAGGGCACGACGGGCGGGCTGAAGGTGCTGACACCGAGCATCCCGAGGTTGTATACCGTGAACGTCGCGCCGGCCAGCTCGGGGGGTGTGATCGTGCCCGCGCTCGCCCGCGCGGCCAGAGGGCGGAGCTCGGCGTCGATCGCGAGCGCCGTCTTCGTGTCGGCTTCCGTGATCGCCGGCACGATGAACGAGTCGCCGGCCGCGATCGCGACGCCGACGTTCACGCGGCTGTAGAGCTCGAAGTGGCCGTCCCGATAGCTCGCATTCGCGCGTGGGTGCTCACGCAGGGCGAGCCCGCATGCCTTGATGATCACCGCCGTCAGCGACGGCACCGACTCCGGTCCTGTGGTCGCCCGCAGATCCCCGCGCGCCGCCAGGATCGGCGATGTGTCGACCACCATCGTCAGTTCGAAGCCGGGTACCGTGGCGCGCGACTCAGCGGCCCGGCGAGCGATCAGCCGTTCGGCTCGGCTCGGCTCCAGGGTCGTGACCCCGCCCTTCGCTGTCCTAGCCACTCCCGTGTCGATCTGCGGCTCCATCCGGACCGCATCGTACGCCGGGCTGCGCCAGCCCGGCTCTCTAGGGCCGGCTCGGGGGGTCGTCCGAGCCCTCCCACGTCGCGAGGAACTCGTCCGCGCGAAGCTGTGAGAGGTCTGCCCGAAGGGAGCGCAGCAGTTTCGCGGCGTCCTTTGGCGGCAGCACCCAGAACAGGACCACTTCGCCGTCGTCGATCGACACCACCTCGATCCGGTCGAGCCGTCCGGCGTCGGCGAGAAAGGCCGGCTCGTGGCTCTGACGGCTGACGATCAGGTGGTAGGCGCGGTTGGCCTTCATCCCACCAGCGCCACGGTGGCTTCGTCGATCGCTCGCTCGCCGTGAAAGACTCGGTCGCCCACCGTGATCGCCGGCAGCGTGCTCACCCCGGCAGCGCGCGCACGGGCGCCGGCGCGCTCGAGCGCACCGGCCACCGATGCGGTCGCAATTCCCTTCAGCACGGCCGTCGGATGCATCTCGCAGGCGGCTGCGGCGATCAGGACCGTGTCTTCGTCACCGAGATCCCGGCCGCCGGCGAACGCCTGGCGGAAAGCGGCCAGCGAGAAGGCCACTGCGCGCCCGATCCGCTTCGCATAGGTCGCCGCGAGCATGGCCGTGCGCGCTTCGGGAGGCCAGGGAACAGGCCACCTGACCGGCTGCAGCCCGCGCTCGGCGGCGAGGCGCTCGATCAGCGCACGGTCAGGGTCGGGAACGGGATCCCACAGCACAGGCTCCCACTCGGGCACCACCGGGAGCTCGGCCATGATGCCCTCCGCTGCGAGGTAGCAAGCTGGGCAGGTGAGCTCGTAGTAGAAGACTGGAGCGACGCTGGCGCCGGCGCCCGTCGCGCCCGTCACCGCTAGCCGTGGATCAGCCACCCGTCCGCTGCCCGTGCCGCCTCCATCACGGCTTCTGAGAGCGTCGGATGGCCGTGGATGATTCGCGCGACCTCCGGATAGCCGCCTTCGAGCGCGCGCGCGTTGACAAGCTCCTGGATCAGCTCCGTCGCCTTGGTCCCGACGATGTGGCCGCCGATCAGCTCGCCGTACTTACGATCGCCCACGATCTTCACCAGGCCGGTCCGATCGCCGTAAACCGTGCCCGCGCCGACGGCGCCGTACTGAAGCTTGCCGATCACGACGTCGTGACCCTGCTCGCGCGCCTGCGCCTCGGTGAGCCCGAAGCTGGCGACGTTCGGCGTGCAGAACGTGGCCCGTGGGATGTCGACGTACTCGATCGGGTGGGTCTGCAGCCCAGCGGCGTTCTCGACCGCGATGACGCCCTCGTCCGAGGCCTTGTGCGCGAGCGCTGGGCCGGGCACGAGGTCGCCGATCGCGTAAATCCCGGCGACGTTGGTCCGCATCGCGCCGTCGACCTTGACCAGGCCGCGATCACCGAGGGCGACGCCGGCGGCCTCGAGTCCGAGCGCATCGATGTCGGGTCCGCGACCCGCGGCGATCACGAGCCATTCCGTCGCGCCTTCCCCGGCACCGAACGTGAACCTGACGTCCCCCTCGGTCGACTCGATGTCCTGCACCGGCATCGATGTATGGATGGTTATTCCCTGCTTCTTCAGTCCGCGCTCGACCAGTTTCGAGATGTCGGCATCCTCGGTCGGGAGGACGCGGTCGAGCATTTCGAACAGGAGGACCTCGGTGCCTAGCCGCGCGTAAGCCGAGGCGATCTCACTGCCAGATGCACCGGCGCCGACGACGGCAAGCGAGGCCGGCAGCTCTTCCAGCGCCCATGCCTCCTCAGTGCCGATCACGCGTCCGCCGAACTGGGCGCCGGGAATCGGCCGCTTCACCGATCCAGTCGCCAGCACGATCGTCTTCGCGCTGATCTCGGTCCCGCCGACCGTGACGCGACCTGCCCCCGCGAGCGTGCCTTCGCCTTCGATCAGGTCGATCGCGTTCTTCTTGAACAGCCCAGAAACGCCGCCCGTGAGGGTCTTGACGACCTTCTCCCGGCGCGCGCTCACGGCCGCATAGTCGATCTCCGGCGCGGCCACCTTGATGCCGTAGTCGCCTGCCTCGCGGACTTCGGAGAGGACGTCGGCGACACGCAGCACGGCCTTGGCGGGGATGCAGGCATAGTTCAGGCAGCGTCCGCCGACGCGGTCCTTCTCGATCACCGCGGTCTTCATCCCCAGCTGCGCAGCACGAATCGCGGCAACGTAGCCGCCAGGGCCCGAGCCGATGATGACGCAGTCGTAAGCGGTATCTGGCATCTCGCCCAGCCTATCTCAGTCGCGGCCGGCGCCGGCGGGATGAGTCCGAGCCTGCGCTCAGCGCCGTTCTCTGACGGGGAGCTGGATCCGGCTGAGCGCCCGCACGAGCTTATAGAAGAGGAAGCCGCCAGCCGAGAGACCACCGACGCAGATCGCCAACCCCTCGAGGTTCGACACCAGGATCAGCGACCGGGCCAGAATCAGGAGCGTGAATGCCAGCAGCGCCTGGAACCCGAGCACCGCCCAGTACCGCAGCCGCCACATGCCGACCGCGCAGGTGAACATCACGAGCGCGAACAGCAGCACTCCGGCAGTCCCGGGCTTCTTCCCGTCGAGCGACAGCTTTGTTCCGAGCAGGAACATGACGAGGTTGTAGCCGCCGAACGCCGCTGCCAGGATCGCGCTGAGCGTGACCGCCCAGGGACGCTCGCCGGGAGCCAGGGGGACAAGGGCCGCGCGTGCGGCCTGATTACGTGCCTCGGAGCGGCTCTTCTGTGGGGTCGCCTCGGTGGCGGTGACCACCACTGTGGCGCTCGCCGGCGCCTGCGCGGCCGCGGCGCGCGGAGTGCTCGCGGGCATGGTCGGCGCGGGTTTCTCGCGGGGCGCGGCCTTTTCGCGCCGCCCGCGCTTGCGGCTACGCTGCCCCAACTCCCGCCTCGTTTCGCGTCTGCCCGGTCTCGATCACGGCCCGTAGCGCGCGGGCCGTGCGGATCGGCTCTTCGGCTTCGGTCAGTGCACGGACGACCGCGATGCGCCGCCCCCCGGCCGCTCTCACGCCGGCCACGTTTCCCGTGTCGATTCCGCCGATGGCGAAGAACGGCACCTGGGCGGTGCGGGCAGCATGGCGGACGAGCGCCAGCCCGACCGCCGGGCGCCCCGGCTTGGTCGGCGTGGCGTGCACGGGCCCGACGCCGATGTAGTCGACGCCCGTGGCTGCCTCCACCTGTGCTGGAGTATGGGTCGAGAGTCCGATCAGGCGCTCAGCGCCAATCATCGCCCGGGCCGACTGCACCGAGCCGTCGTCCTGACCGATGTGAACGCCGTCGGCCCCGATCTCCGCCGCCAGGTCGGGGCGGTCGTTGAGGATGAACAGGGCTCCGTGTTCGGCGCAGAGGCGCGCGAAGCGTTTACCGGCGCGCACGATTGCCCTATCGGGCGAATGCTTCATCCGCAGCTGCACGATGTCAACGCCGCCAGATATCGCCTGCTCGAGAAATGACTCGGGGCGCGCGTCGCACACCAGATACAGGCGGGAGTCGCGCAGAAGCTGACGGCGGTCGATCACAGACCAAGTCTGCCATGCCGGTGGCGCTACCATTGCCGGTAACGGGAGCCCAACCGTTGGGCTGAGAGGGCGGGAGCATAGATCCGCCGACCGTCTGAACCTGATCGGGGTAATGCCCGCGCAGGGAGGAAGCACATGCACAACGCTAACGGAGCATCGCCTGACGTCGTCGTCATCGGCGGCGGCGTGATCGGCCTTGCGGTTGCGTGGCGTGCCGCGCGTTCCGGCTTGCCGGTCACCGTGCTCGAACGCGGCTGCCCGGGAGGTGAGACCTCGCACGTGGCCGCCGGGATGCTCGCGCCGATCAGCGAGGCGAGCCTCGCCGAGCGCGTGGGCCTCGAGCTAGGACTGCGTGCCGCCGCGGCCTACCCGGAGTTCGTGGCCGCGCTGTCGATCGCGTCCGATCGTGATCTGGGCTACCTGCGGTGCGGCACCCTAGCCGTCGCCCGTGACCGGGACGAGGCCGAGGCGCTGCAGCGCGAGTTCGAGATGCGCCGCGGCATCGGCCTCGAGGTGCGGCGCCTGCGGCCGAGCGCCGCCCGCCGGATCGAGCCGGCGCTTGCACCGACGCTGAGACTCGCGCTCGAGGTTCCCGACGACCATGCCATCGATCCGCGGCGCCTGACCGCCGCGCTCGTGGTGGCAGTGGAACGCGCCGGCGCCGTGGTTCGGGCGGGAGCCGAGGTCGCTGAGGTCGTGCTCGAGGACGGCCGCGTGGCGGGCGTCTCGCTCGCGCACGGCGAATATCTCCCCGTCAGGCAGCTCGTCGTCGCGGCGGGGCCATGGTCGGGTCAGCTGGAGGGTCTGCCGACCGCCGCGCGTCTGCCGATCCGCCCCGTCAAGGGCCAGATCCTCCGGTTGCATGATCCCGCCGGACCGGGACTGCTGAACCACGTCCTGCGCACGGCCGGTGGGTATGTCGTGCCGCGCGGCGATGGTTGTTACGTGCTTGGCGCCACGATGGAGGAGCGTGGCTTCGATCAGAGCGTCACCGCCGGTGCGGTGTTCGAGCTGCTGCGCGACGTGATCGAGCTGATCCCCGGGTTCTCCGAGCTGCAGATCGACGAGTGCTCGGCAGGGCTGCGTCCCGCCACCCCCGACGGCGCTCCGGCGATCGGCCCGGGCGCGATTCCGGGGCTCTACTGGGCTACCGGGCACCACCGCAACGGGATCCTGCTGGCGCCGCTGACGGCGGAGCTGATCCTCTCCGCGCTGCTCGGTGAGTCGCCCGGTGCTGAGCTCGCTGCTGTTACGCCGAGGAGATTCGCGCCTGCGGAGGCGCATGCGAGATGATTGTGGCGGTCAACGGAACGGCGACAGAGGTGCCAGAAGGCGCCACAATCGCCGGCGTGCTCGCGGAGATGAAGGTGCCGAGCGCGGCCCGCGGCGTCGCTGTGGCGGTACAGGGGGAGGTCGTCCCCCGGACAGAATGGGTGACAACCTCGGTCAGGAGCGGTGACCGGATCGAGGTCGTGGGCGCAATTCAGGGAGGATGAGAGTCAATGCAGGAGCCGCTCGTCATCGCCGGTCGCCCGCTGCAATCGCGGCTGATCCTCGGTACCGGAGGATTCGCGAACCATGACATCCTCGCCGCGGCGCTGCAGGCTTCCGGTGCCGGTCTGTGCACGGTCGCGCTGAGGCGACTCGATCCAAACGCCGGCTCGATTCTCGATGTGCTCGATGCGGCCGGGGTCGCCGTGCTGCCGAACACCGCAGGCTGCTACACGGCACGCGATGCGGTGATCACGGCCAAGCTCGCGCGCGAGGCATTCGAGACCGATTGGATCAAGCTCGAGGTGATCGGAGACGACCGCACATTGCTGCCGGACGCGCCCGAGCTGCTCGAGGCCGCCGAGACGCTCGTCGACGACGGCTTCGTGGTCCTTCCGTACACGACCGACGATCCGGTGCTGGCGCGCCGGCTCGAGGACGTCGGCTGCGCGGCGGTGATGCCGCTCGGATCGCCGATCGGCAGCGGGATGGGGATCCAGAACGCATACAGCCTCTCGATTCTGATCGAGCGTGCCGGCGTGCCGGTGATCCTCGACGCGGGCGTCGGCACAGCTTCGGATGCCGCCCTCGCGATGGAGCTCGGCTGCGACGGCGTGCTCTGCGCGAGCGCGATCTCCCGCGCCCACGATCCGGTCGTGATGGCGCGAGCGATCGCCGGGGCCGTGGAGGCCGGTCGTTTGGCCCGGGAGGCCGGCCGGATTCCCCGCCGGCGCTACGCCGAAGCATCAACGCCTGATGCCGGCCTGCCCGACCTCGACGTCGCGGGTCCGAAGGCGGTCGGTGCCGAGTGAGCATCGAGCAGGTGATCGACCGCTGGGAGGCCGCCTGGTCGAGCAAGGATCCTGACGCGTTCGAGCCGGTGTGCGCAGATCGCGTGCACTATGAGGATCCGACCACGACGGAGCCGCTGGAGAACCTCGAATCGCTCGTCACGCACGCTCAGCGGCTATGGGCCGCCTTTCCTGACGCCCGACTCGAGCGCACCGCCGAGCGCGTGTTCAACGAGCGCTACATCGCCGCGCCATGCAAGCTGCTCGGCACCCACCGTGCCCCGCTCGAGGGTCTGCCGGCGAGCAATCGCTTCCTCGTCGTTCAGTGTGTCGTCTACGCCGAGGTCGAGCAGGAGCTCGTGCTGCGCGCGCGCGCGTTCTTTGATCTCTACGACGCCGCCACCCAGCTGGGAGTCCTGCCTGCCCACGGAACGCTCGGGGAGCGCGCCTTACTGATGCTGCGCGGGTTCGGCCTGCGCGCGGGCCGGCCATCCGATTAGGTGGAGTCGGCATCCCTGCCGACTCCATTGCGGGATTTGGCAGAGCCAAATCCCGCGGGCCGTGGAGCTAACCTTCCAGGCGCACCATCACCGGCGCGTGATCCGACAGCGAGCCGCGGTCGAGCGTCTGCGCGCCGCCGATCGGCTTCAGTCCCGCGGCGAAGACATGGTCGACATCATGGCCCCCTGCGTGCTCGAAGCCTTCGAGCTCGAGCCGGCGGAGATTGAAGTCGCCGCCGAGCACGGTCTCTAGGGCGCCCTCCGTCCATGAGAGCGTGGCGGCCCCGGCCCGCGCGGCCTCCTCGGCGGCCCGGGCGGAGTCGTGGGCGGTGCCGTGGAGGTTCGCGGCCCAGATCCCGCTGCTGAGCCGGACCCCGTGCAGCCATCGCCCCTCTGGGAACCGGCGAAGGCGCAGACAGCGGTGCTCCGCGATCGCCACGCCGCGGACGAGGATCGCGTTGCAGCCGCCGCCACCTGAGCGCATCGGGTCCGGCCAGCGTGTGGCGAGGACCCGGCGCAGTGGCAGCAGCTGGTTGCGCGAGGTCATCGCCAGGCGCTGATCTGCACCCGCCGTCCGCGCCAGCTCGGGAGGCCACCACGGCGGCACCTCTTGCAGGAGCGCGAGGTCCCAATCCCAGCCGCTCAGCGTGGCGGCGAAAGCGGGCAGCAGGTTGCGACCCGCGGGGGGGACTGCGCGGCCGTGGTACAGGTTCCATGTCAGCACGGCAAGCCGCACGCGCGCCAACGTACACTCTCGCGCTTGCCTCGCCATTTCATCACCGGTGCGGAGTTGAGCGCGGACGAGCTGCAGGGGCTGCTCGAACGCGCTGCCGAACTGAAGCAGGCGCCGCTCAGCTCGGATCTGCTCTCGCGCAGAACGGTTGGCCTGATCTTCCAGCAGCCCTCTACGCGAACGAGGGTGTCGTTCGAGGTCGGGATCGTCGAGCTCGGGGGTCATCCGGTGGTGCTGCGCACCGATGAACTGCAGCTGAGTCGCGGCGAGACGATCCGCGACACGGCTCTCGTGCTCTCGCGACACGTGGCGGCGATCGGCATCCGGACGGTCGCGGATGAGGTCGTCAGCCAGCTCGCCGAGTTCGCCACGGTGCCGGTCATCAACATGCTCACCGCCGACCACCACCCGTGCCAGGCACTGGCGGACCTGCTCACGCTG
>Ga0302324_100012195_pt1 | contig 17553 bp, 17 predicted proteins | sample Palsa_T0_1_FD_201949 | JGI IMG/M metagenome (GOLD analysis project Ga0302324, IMG submission 201949) | Peat permafrost microbial communities from Stordalen Mire near Abisko, Sweden - Palsa_T0_1 | ecosystem: Environmental > Terrestrial > Soil > Palsa > Peat permafrost | place: Sweden: Abisko... | reverse complement strand
GACCACCGGGAGGCTGCTCGCGCCTTTGCCGCCAAGCGCGAGCCGCAGTTTCGCGGCCGGTAAAGCGGTCGGCGCCGCCATTGACCGCGCTCGCAAAGAAGAAGTGGCGGGCATCCCGGCCTTTACTCGCTATCGCTCGTAAGCCGTCAGGATCGCGGCGACATTCACTTTCCGGACGGTAATTGCCTCCGGGCTGTGAGTCCAATTTAGCGCTACGATCCGGATTCCGGCTCGCCATTTCTTAAGGCTTGCCGGCGCGTTGCTGACAATTTCCGGAGAGCGGCTGGCCTTTCCTTTGCGGGCGCATCCGGATTACGCATCCCGGAAAGGACTCCGTAGTGATTATTGCTGCCAGCGGCCTGGCTGCGGCCGCGATGGTGACGATGGCCGGCTCGGCTGGCGCCCCGCCCGTCGCGCTCCCTGCCGCCCCGGCCGCGCACGCGGTCGCGTCCCCGGAGGTCCTGCATCTGCGCGCGATGCCGACCGGAACGGTGCGGTTCGGCAGCCGTCATGGCCGGCTCACCGTGCACGCGGCCATGTACGGTCTCACCCCTGGCTCAGCGCACCGCGTCGACCTCGCCGTGCCCGGCCGGCGCTCTGTCCGGTTCAGCCAGCTCGTCGCGACCGGCGCCGGCCGGGCCAATGTCACTCTGTCGAGCAGCTTCACCGGTCGCGTGCCGACCGGAAGCCGGCTGCTGATCCGCATGGGCACGACGAACAGCAGAGTTGCCCGCCAGCCGATCGCCGAGACTGCCCGGCTGAGGTATCCGGGCGGCCGGCCGCACCGCCTGATCGCCGTTGAGGTCAGCCCGGCCGGCGTGCATTACGGCACACCACGCGGACGGGCCGTCATTGCCTATAACGCCCAGCGCCGGACGCTGACCGTCACGGTCAGCGCCAGCGGCGTCACGCCAGGGCCGCACGCCGCGCACATCCACCTCGGCAGCTGCCAGACCCAGGGACCGGTCCTGTACATGCTGCGCGATCTGGTCGCGAGCCGCAGCGGCCGGATCACGCGCGCGGTGCGTGTCTTCACTCACGTGACGGCCCCGCCGCCCGCGCACGGCTGGTACCTCAACATTCACCAGGGCAACAGCAAGAACATCCTCAGCAACGGCCAGCCTACGATCTATTTCCGGCCGCTGATCTGCGCGAACATCGCCGGCTCGGGCTCGGTAACCGCGATTCTGCGTAGCGGGGATGTCGTCACCGGAGTCCGCGGTGCGACTGGCGGCACTGTCGTGCTGACCGGCGGCGCCGCGACCGGGAGCGGCACCCAGAACCGGCCGTTCCTCTACCAGGGACCGCTGACCAGCGCGGCGGCGGGAGCGGCGGTCTCAGTACGGACCCCGCCCTTCGGGGGCGTGACATCGGCGACGTTCTACGGGCCGGACACGCACTCGTTCAATCCGGGCAGTATTCCGGTCGGCCGGGTCCGCGCCGTCGGCAGCTACACCTCGTCGTCGTCCCCGGCCGGAGTGGTCAACCAGGGCATGATCTACCTCGGCCCGGTGAGCGGATCTGGCGGCTCGTGGGCAACGATCGATGTGCCCGCCGACGGCCGCAACACGGCCGGGCACCGGCGCGCATGCCCGCGCAGCCGGCCGCGCTGCATCGTGATGGACACGATCGCGCACAGCACCATGGGCAATCTGGTGGTCGGCGACTATGACCTGAACCCGCGGGTGCGGGGCGGCGTGCTCTCGGCCAATGGCTTCATCTACAACCTGTCCGCGCACCGCTGGACGCTGCTTGACCTGGGCGGATCTCAGTCCAGTCAGACCACGCTGTACGGCATCTGGCAGGACGGCGGGGCTGACAGCCGGGTCTACACGCTGGCTGGCGGCTCGGCGGCGAGCGGCCGCAAGCGCGCGTTCCTCATGAACTACAACGAGCGGACCGGCATGTTCGGCCGCCCGCACTATTTCCACTACGGCAACGGGCCGTCACTGGTCACGCATTTCGAGGGGATCACCGGCGTGCCGGGCGGCTTCAACGTCGTCGCGATGAGCACCGCCCAGTACGCATCGATGGCATTCATTCCCGTCACCCGCGCCGGCTCCTTCGGCCGGGCCAGATGGTATCCCGTGAGCGTCAAGCAGAGTTCCCTGTGCTCGGGCGGCTGCAAGCTCGTGACCGGGAACACCGTCTATCGCAATCGCGTGATGGGCCTGTACGCGCGCACCGGCGCCACGCTTCCCGGCAGTTATCTCACCATCATCGCGGCGGCCCGTTAGGGACGCCGCCGCTCGCCCGTCCTATGCACGTTTCCGCGGAAGCGGCTTGTGAAAATATGCACAAGGCGCTTCCGCGGAAACGTCGTCGGTGTGCCCGGCGGTTCCGAGAGCAAAAACCCGAGGGACTGGCTATCCCTCGGCCTTGCTGAAGTCCGCAGCCTGCCAGTGCTCCGGAGTCATGCGGATGACCACACCGCCGGTACCGGGATTGGCTGCGATGTAGGCGTCGCCGCCCTCGGTGCCCAGATAGCGGCGCGCGATGGCAGTCCGCTCAGCCTCGTCGGCTGGCCCAACGACGGCCGGGCCCTCCACCGAAACGTATTTATACGGCGGTGCCTCGTCCTGGGCGCACAGGCTGAAACGTCCGGCGGCACCGATAGCCCTGGCCTTGTTTGTGCTTCCGCCGGTAACAACTGTCACCGGGCCGCCGGGCCTGTAGCTGTACCAGACCGGCGTGACGAGCGGCCCCCGGCCCGGACCGCCCTCCACGGCCAGGACGCCGACGTGCACCTCTGCGAGGAACGCTTCCCGCTCTCCGGCACTCATACTGACCGACACGACATCTCCTCTCGGGTTTGGCTGGTGCCCTGACACTGACCCGCCCCAACGCCATCACACCATCAGTGCCCGGCCGCCTATGACGCCGGCGGGCTCAATTGCTGGCTGCTGGTGGTCCGCCACGCATGCTGTCCCTGGCCAGGCTGTGCTGTGCAGTCGCCATCGGCAAGTACGAGCTGGCCGCGCCGGATGACGAACCGGGGCCAGCCCTGCACGCTCATGCCGTCGTACACCGAGTATCCGGCGCGTGACTGCATCCGGGCTCCGTCGACGACTCTGCGCTCGAGAGAGTCCCAGAGTACGAGGTCGGCGTCGGAGCCGACCGCGATCGTGCCCTTGCGCGGGTACAAGCCGAACAGGCGGGCAGCGTTAGCTGACGTCAGCTCAACGAACCTGTCCAGCGAGATCCGGCCTGCCGTGACGCCCTCGGAGAAGAGCATCGGCATCAGCGTCTCCAGGTCGGCGACGCCCTGCCGGGCGGTCACCACGTCAAGTGCCGGGTCGAGCTTGTCCGCGAGTGTCCATGGCGCGTGATCACTGCAGACAGTGTCGATGTCGCCCGCGGCGAGCCCGCGCCACAGCGCGTCCCGGTCGGCCTGGCTGCGCAGCGGCGGGGCGCCAACGTACTTCCCCGCGTCCGGCTCGGCGAAGCGCTCACTGGTCAGGTGCAGGTACAGCGGCCTCGTCTCGACGTAGACGGGCAGGCCGGCAGCACGCGCCTGCCGGCACCGGTCCAGGGCCTCCGCCGAGGACAGGTGCACGATGTAAATCGCCGAGCCTGTCTGGCGGGCGAGCTGAATGGCGTCGCCGACCGCCGCCACTTCGGCGCTGACCGGACGCGCCTCAGGGAAGTGGCGAAGGGCACCGCGGCCGGAGTCGATCAGTTCGCGGCCCGTCCGCCGCAGTATCCCCTCGTCTTCGCAGTGCACGAGCGTTAGCGACCCAGCGTGGCCTGCGGCTGCAATCGCATCGGCCAGGCCCGGCGTACCCGGCGCGAACTGCGAGTCGGAGAGAAATACCTTCATGCTCTTGTGCCCGGCAGCCGCTAGCTCGCCGATCTCGCGCACGGTCTCGTCCGCGGGCGGCGTGAGCACAGGATGCAGGAACCAGTCCACGGCAGCCTCCGCGGCAGCGCCCGCCATGTCACGGGCGACCGCAGCGGTCATGGACTCACCGGGCAGCGCGAACGTCATGTTCCCGACGGTCGTGATGCCCCCCGCGAGGCCAGCCAGGGAGCCAGTCCAGAAGTCATCCACCCAGCCCTTCTCTTCCCCGAGTGCGGCAAGCTCTGCGGCGAGCGCGGCGCAAGTCAGGTGGACGTGAGCGTCGATTCCACCGGGGATGACCAGCAGGCCACTGGCGTCTATCTCGGCCGCCCCGCTCATGAGGCCGCCGAGCTGAGCTATGCGGCCGTCCCGCAACCCGACATCGGCGACTTCGCGGCGGCCAGGAGAGACAACCGTCCCGTCACGAACCACAAGATCAAAACCCGCAGTACTCATCAGCGCATCCTGACACGTCCCGGATCCAGCACTAGGTTGCACCATGAGGGGAAGAGGTGAGTGAGCAGAAATGCCTGGATTCGTGCTAGGGCCGCGCGAGGGCCCGGCCTATGGCTTCCACGGCGCGCGCGTCGTCATCAAGGCATCGGGCGAGCACACGCTCGGCCAGGTCGGGGTGATGGAATCCACATACCCGCCGGGCCTTTCAGTGCACGAACATGTGCATCCTGGCGAGGACGAAATGTTCTACGTGCTCTCGGGTGAGCTCAACGGCTATTGCGGGCAGGAGGCATGGGCGGCCGGGCCTGGCAGTTTCGTCTTCGTGCCGCGCGGTCAGCCGCATAGCTTCATGGTTACCGGCACCGGGCCAGCTACTGTGCTCGTGATCACCGCGCCGTCTCAGCTGGACCGCCAGATAGCAGAACGCGGCGAAAGCGCCCCTGCTATCGACCAGTAGCACGGAGATTGTGGGCCTGGCTGGTGCGGCACGCTGCCGGGCTCGTGCGGCCTCACATCCGGGCTCTCAGCACGTCGACCTCGCAGCCCGGCGAGAACGGGTCGAAGCCGTGCTCGACCAGCCAGCGGACACCCAGCAGGCTTCGCAACGACCACCATGCGAAGATCACGTCGAGGTCGACGTCGGTGCCGTAGCCGGCGACGACATCGCCAAGGCGCTCTTCGTGTCCGAGCGTCAGGACGGCGAGGTCGTGCAGGGCATCGCCCTGGCCCGCCTCGGACCAGTCGAGCACGCCGGTGATCTCGTCACCGTCGACGAACACGTGGCTGACCTGCAGGTCGCCGTGCGTGAACACCGGTGCATACGGCCGCAGGGCGGCCTCTGCAACCCGGCGGTTGCGTGTGACTATGTCCGCGGGAAGGACGCCGTTCATGATCAGCCACTCGCATTGGACATCGAGTTCCGATGCGTACTCTTCGTGGCTTGGACCGGGCCATGGCGGCAGCGGCGCGTCATGCAGCATCCGGGCGGCGGCGCCCGCCGCGGCCCACGCCGCCGGCGAGGCGGTCGACGGCTCGCCAAGGCGGCCGAGTGCCGTCCCCCGGAGGGCGGCGAGCGCGAGCACAGGCGGTTTCCGCCACCGGATCTCCGGAGTCGGGATCGGCGCTATGGCCATCGCCTCGACCTCGACGTCGGTGCGCGTCTGATCAGCGTCGATCTTCAGGAACACGTCGCCGACGCGCAGGGTCGCGCGCTCGTTATGGGCGACGACGACCTCGACCTCCTCCACGCCGGCCATTGTCGCGAGATGACCACCGACGCCGCCACGGGTTTTATCGCGTCCTGCCCCGCCCGTGCCGCTGCCGTAGGATCCGGACGGTCAGCTGTCCCGCAATAGTGGTGGGTGCCGAAATGCGAACCTCAGCAGGATCAGCTCCTCTGGCCGGCAGGCGTTTCGCCGTGGCCGGCGACCGGGTATTCGACGCGCGATCGGGTGCCTGGGCTGACGGCACAGTGGTACTCGTCGAGGACGGGCTGATACGTGGCGTCAGCCGCTCCGCGCCGGACGGCTGGCCGGTGCTGGAACGTCCCGGCACCAGCCTGCTGCCGGGGCTTATCGACGCGCACACCCACGTACTGCTGCGCAGCAGCTATGACGAGTTCGAGCTGGCGCGGCAGATGTCCGAGGAGAACCTCGGTCATCGGGCGGCCAGCGCGGTGCAGGCGATGTCCATCTCGGTCCGGCGCGGATTCACCACGATCCGCGACCTCGGGACCGAAGGGGCCGGCTATTTCGATGTCGGCCTGCGGGATGCTACCCGCGAGGGTATGGTCCCCGGGCCGCGGATGCTGGTCGCAGGGCCCGCCATCCGGTCGACCGGCCGCTATCCGCTACCCGGCGAGCGCCACAGCATGACGTTCCCGGTCGGCATTGACAGCTGCACCGGCGCCGCGGCCTGCCGTGAAACGGTCCGAACCCAGATCGCGTATGGCATCGACTGCCTGAAGATCTATGTGAGCGAGCGCTTTGATCCGCCCGCGGGCGACGCGGAGTATCCTGACGGCCCGCTGGTATGGACCGAGGAGGAGGTCCATGCGCTCGTCGACGAGGCGCACCGGCAAGGCATTCCGGTGGCCGCGCACTCGCTAACGCTCAGCGGGTCAGCCCTGGCCGTGGCCGCCGGCGTTGACTCGATCGAGCACGGCTTCGGCATCTCGCCCGAGCTTGCGGCCGAGATGGCCGCCCGTGGCACGGCCCTGGTGCCGACCCTCCTGGTCACCCGCGAACACGCGGCGCACGGCTCGCACATCACCGACGTCGTGCGGGCCGCGCACGACCGGTCCTTCGTAAACTGCCTGGAGGCAGGCGTCCGGATCGTGCTCGGCACTGACGTCGGCGGCTTCGAGTGGACCAGGGTGTCGCAGGCCGAGGAGTTCACGCTGATGACGGGCCTGGGGATGCCCGCGGCTCATGCGCTGCAGGCCGGCACCTCGCGGGCTGCGGAGCTGCTCGGGCTGGCGGGGACAGCCGGGGTCATCGCGCCAGGCGCAGCCCCGGACATCGTGGCCGTCACCGGCGACCCGCTTCAGGACACCGAGTGCCTGCAGCAGGTGGAACTCGTGATCCAGGGCGGTCAGGTCGTCTGGGACGGACAGCACCTCGCCTGGGATGGGCTCGGCGCAACCGCCTGACCGGCCTCGCCGGGAGCTACGGGCAGGCGCGTTTCTATTAGCTGCCGGTGCCGTTCTGGCGCGGCGAGGTCAGCTGGCACTCAGTTGCTGATGATCTGCCCGTCTCAGCTGATCGCGGAGGCGATGGGTCGTGATACCGGTGCGAAGGCTGAGAGCGTGAACCAGCGGGGGACGCTGCGGCGCAGTTCTTCGGGGCCGGTGATGGTGACATTGCCGCTGCGTAGTGCTGTGTGCCAGTCAAGGTCGCCGCGCCAGACCTGGACCATGTGCCGCAGCGCGGCGGTGATCGTGATGGCGACCGGGAAGCCGGGGTCGGCGTCGCAGACGTCGGCTTGGCCTGCTGTGATCACCAGCCACCAGTTCCGGCTGTGTGCGGGAGTGTCGGGAAAGGCGAAGTGGATGGTGGTACGCCCAGCCGGGACAGCATGATGGTCGATGTTGCGGTGCATGTCCCACAACAGCAGTTTGGGGTCGAGGTCCTCATCGCCGATGTCGCCGATCCAGCGAGTACCCCAGATACCGAGGGCCTCGACGACCGGCTGCAACTCGCGCCCCGCGGTGGTGAGCGTGTACCGCACGTCGCCGTTGTCGTCATGCCGTTCTGCGATTCCGGCCCGGACGAGCTGGCTCAGCCGCTTGGACAGCAGCGTCGGGGACATCCGCGGGACCCCGCGGCGCAGTTCATTGAAATGCTGGCTGCCGGTGACCAGCTCGCGGACGATCAGCATCGTCCACCGCTCATCTAGCAGCTCCATGGCCTTGGCGACCGGGCAGAACTGGTAGTAGGAGGAGCCCATGCCCTGCAGCGTAAGGCGGATTCGGGCGCCCGGCCAGGACCGGTACAGATCTTGTACTAGCCGGGGCACGTGGTCGGTTCCTAACGTCGATCCCGTGGCGGCAGTGTCTGCGGCCGCCATCGGCCACCGACCGCGAAGGATGATCCAAGATGACCGCACCGACAGCGCCGCCCGGCGCCGACCGGGCGCTGAAGGACAAGCACCGCGCCATGTGGGCCCTGGGTGATTACCCCGCTCTGGCCGCTGACATCATTCCCGGCCTGGGCCAGATCCTGGCCGACGCTTGCGAGGTCCGGGACGGAGACCGGGTACTCGACGTGGCCGCCGGGTCTGGCAACGCCGCCATCCCCGCCACCCGCGCCGGGGCGCGCGTGGTCGCCAGCGACCTCACTCCCGAACTTCTGTCCGCCGGGCAGCGGCAGGCGCAGCAGCAAGGTCTCCAGCTGGAATGGCGGCAGGCCGACGCCGAAGCGCTCCCGTTCGCCGACGGCGAGTTCGACATCGTCATGTCCTGCCTGGGAGTCATGTTCGCCCCGCACCACCAGGCCGCCGCTGACGAGCTGGTGCGGGTCTGCCGGCCTGGAGGGACCATCGGCCTGCTGAGCTGGACCCCTGAGGGCTTCATCGGCCAGATGTTTGCCGCCATGAAGCCCTATGCTCCGCCGCCTCCGCCCGGCGCTCAGCCGCCGCCGCTGTGGGGCAGCGAACAGCATGTCCGGGCGCTGCTCGCCGACCGGGTCACCGGCATCTCGGCCCAGCGCGGCACCGTCCGGGTAGAGCTGTTCGCCCGGGCAGCCGACTTCCGCGACTATTTCAAGGCCCGCTACGGCCCGACCATCGCCGTCTACCAGAGCATCGCCGATGATCCCAGCCGCACGAAGGCACTCGATCAGGCACTCGCCGAGCTCGCCCGCCGAAATGACCATGGAACCGGGACCACCATCATGGACTGGGAATACCTGCTCCTCACAGGCCGTAAGCACTGCCCGCCGCACGGCAGCAGCTAGCCGGGGACGTCACCAGATTGCGGGCGCTCAGCTGGCGGGAGGGCGCTGCACGTAGGTGACGGTCATCGGGTTATCCAGGGCGATGGTGACATGCTCGAAGATCGGCGGGCTCGGCGCGCTGTAGCGCACGCCGGGCGCCGGGTCGTTCCCGGGCCCTCCGGGGTTGTACAGGGGCTTGTAGCGGCCGGTCGACGGGATCTCGACGGTGGTAATCCGCCGGGCCGCAGCCTCGCTGCCGTCCAGGATGATATCGATGTAGTTATTCCGGACCTCGGTGTAGCAGGCGTCGTAGCTGGCCTGCTTCCGGCCGAGGTTCGCGAGCCCGACAACGCGCAGCGGCTTGCCGTCGATGTAGTAGGTCTTGCCGGCCCGGGTGAGCGCGATCTTCCTTCCCGATGAGGTGACCGCGATGACGCGGAAGTACTGGTCATAGTCGGTCGGCAGCAGGGGGGTGACGCCGTTGGGAGTCATGCCGCCCGACGTGTACATCCGGAGCCGGAACCTTGCCTGGCTGCCGTACAGGCTTATCCCGTCGTTGGGCAGGTTCTGGCGGAAGATCAGGGGCCCGGTGTTGCCCACGGCTGACATCTTGCTGAGCTTCGCGGCCACAAGGGTGGGACCGCCTCGCTCGGCCGGGGGAATGCCGGGATCGGTATAGGGCGAGCCCGGGGTCTTGACCGAGAACCCCACCGCGCTGACGATCCGCCGGCCCGGCCCCACCAGCTCAAGGGTTGACGAGCCACGGACCACCTGGACCGAAGTTGGGTAGATCGCGCCCGGCTGGCCCGGCGGAACCCGGTTACCGAAGTGCCCGAACAGGACCGCCACCGACCGCTCGTTGTACTCGAAGTTCGGCCAGATCGACGTGACCTGCGGCGTGACCGACGTTCCGTTGCTAAGCCGGACCTTGAAGTCGTCGGCGTCCAGGGTGCTCGGCAGGATCGGCCAGCTAAACTCGACCGGCAGCCCGTCGGAGTAGTAGACGTTCTCGCCGTAATAGCTCCGCACGCCCGAAGGCGTCGACGCCGAGGTATAGCTGGACAGCGGAGGCGTCTGCCCGTCAGCGCAGTGCACGTTGTTCCACGTGCCGCCGGCCAGGATCGTGAGGGTCTTGCTCAGCCCCACATCGCTGGTACTGAGATTCGGCACGCCGACGATGCTGGTGAAGCCCAGCCCGGCGGCCATCATCTCGGGCTTCCGCGCCCAGATGTCAGCGTTGATGATGACGTCCTGGCGGAGGATCTGATAGGTCAGCGGGGCCTTCCCGGCGCTCTGCCCCGGCATAGCCAGGCCGGCGTTCGCTGACCCGGCTGATACGGCCAGGGCCAGCAGAGCCGTCGCGCGGGCCAGAACGGAGATCATCATGTCGGCGAGGTCTATCAGAAACCTGCCACCGGAGTGCCCCGACATGCCGGCGTAAGGTGACCGACGATTTACTGAAAGTGACGCCGACAGTCGGTTAACGGCTTCGGCCGACCCTCGGGAATCGCGAAGAAGCCATCGAGCGGCCGGCCTGGCAACCCCGGTTAACGAGCGCCTGGCCGCCAACCGGCAATCCTCCCGGCTCTGCACGCCGGTCACATCGCCCGCGCGATGTGCGAAAATACCGGACGTGGGCAGTGACGAGGACGTCCGGCTCCCACTGGTGCTGGGACCGGTGTCGAACGGCCAGTTTATGCCCGCGGCGGCCAGCGCGGCTGATGTCGGCCTGGCACGCGCGGTGAGGTCAGGTCAGCGACCTACGGTGTACTCGCTATGGTCCAGCTGCACGACGTCGGTGTAGTCGCTGCTGTTCGGCCCTGCGATGTCGTCGGTGTACTGCCTCTGGTCCGGCTGCACGACGTTGAAACTGGCCCTGGATAGCAGCTTGCGCAGGTGCTGCATACCGGTCACCCCCGCTATCGCAACGACCATCGCGGCGGCGAGTACGGAGCCGCCGAACAGCGCGAGCCCGCCAACGACGTGCCCCAGCACCATCATGATCACTGCGGCCAGCAGGGCCACCGGCACGGCTGCCAGCAGCAGCAATGCGAGCAGCGCCACGGCGAGCACGGCCCTGGCCGACCTGCCCGGCGTCCGCTCCGCATCCCAACCGGTCATCACGCTCACCTCGCTAGCCCGGAGGACGTCATGGGCCCGGGCTTACCCGACAGCAACACGATATGTCGTGTGCCCTAGTTGTCAACGCGCGTCACGACCAGGATGTTCCGGCAACGTCGGACGCGCTGGCCCCTGGCAAACGCCCACCCACCATGCCCTGCGGCAGAACCAGATGCTGCGCAGCTTGGTTCCGCAGCGGTGCAGGATGGGTCCGTGACGGATCACGCCATTGTCGTCGCCGATGCGAACGGCACCATTACCTGGCGGAGTCCCGGTGCCGAAGTACTGTTCGGGCACAGCGCTGCATCTGCCATAGGTCAAAGTCGTCAGCGACAACGCGGCTGCCGACTTAGTCCGCAAGCTACACGGCCGAAACCCGCAGGGGAACAGAACCCAGGTGCCAGATCGTCAGCGCAGCGGCCCCGGCCGGGCCCGATCTGGACTTCCCCGCGGGTGGGAGAGATTGGTATGCTCACCGCGTCGCTACGAGTTCTAGTGCTGGGCGGCTAATGGCCTCACGGTGGCGCAACATCTCTCGCGAAACGAAAGTAGCGCTTATTGGCGGCGCTTTCGTCATCGCTGGCGCGATAATCGGGCCGTTGGTTAATGCGGCGCTCAATCACTCCGGCTCGGGCAACCCAACGCCGGTCCCAACGGTCACGACAGGCACGCCGTCTGCGTCACCGACGATGACCGGCTCAGTAATACCGGCTAGCCTGAAACCCCGCTGGCACGGCACGATCACCATCGGAGATCCGGGCATCGAGCTGGACGGCTTGCCTCCGACCACGGCGCAGAATCCGAACAACTTCACCTTCTGGGACGACGCCGGCACTCTGGAGTCCGGCAACGGCACATTCGCGGCGTGGAACGGCGCCAGCAATCCCAGCTACGCGCAGTGTCACAGCTGGGTTCTCACCCACGGGGTGACATCACTCGAACTGACGAGCGGGATGCAGATCTGCGTCCTAACTGGCGGCGGGCGGACGGCCTTCGTGACGATCACCGACCTGCCAGCTGACGGCAATGATGCCAGTGCCGAGGCGACCGTCTGGAACCCCGGGACTTAGCCTCAATGAGCGGCTGGCATGGGAGCGGGGTCCGTCGGCTCGGGGAAGTCGGCCTTGGTCATGCCCTCGGCGTGGCCGGCCGGCCACTGGACCAGTTCGATTCGATAACCGTCGGGGTCGGTGATCCAGCTGGACCGCGGTCGGTCCGCGTGGTCAGGGTCGGCAGCCCCTGAGGAGCCTGGACAGACTTACAGTCAGGCGTCGCTAGGCTAGCCGCGGCAGATCACCAGGAAGGAACGCCATGCCGCAGCTCACTGCCGACTGGTACTTCACCGAGATCGAGGCAAGCACAGCAGGGCTTGCGGAGATATTGGCTGAGCACGATCAGAGCCTGCCGATCCCCACCTGCCCGGAATGGACACTGCGTCAGCTTGTCACGCACGTTGGCCGGGCGCACCGGTGGGCCGCCGAGATCACGCGTACGAGATCTCACGTGTTCATTCCGTTCCGGGAGGTGCCGGACGGCAGGCTGCCGGATGATCGTGCCGAGCAGCGCGCGTGGCTGACTGCCGGAGCCGCGCGGATCGTCGACGCCGTGCGGGAAGCGGGCAGTGATCTCGTCTGGTCGTTCACCGGGCCGACGCCTGCCGGTTTCTGGATACGCCGGATGGCGCACGAGACGCTAGTGCACCGAGCCGACGCCCAGCTCGCAGCGGGTGCCGCGCCCGAGCCAGTCATTGCAGCAGAGATAGCTGCCGATGCCATCGACGAATGGCTTACGCTGCTAGCCGGCGGGATTCTTAGCAACGCCGACGACCCGACTAAGGCGCTAACCGGCGGCGCTAGCCTGCACATTCACGCAACCGATGACGGACTTGGTGGCCGCGGCGAGTGGATGATCCGGCACGACGCGGGCGGTCTGACAGTTGAGCCGGGTCATGGCAAGGGCGATGCCGCCCTTACCGGCCCGGCCGCCAGCTTGCTGCTCGTGCTGATGCGGCGAAGGCCGGTTTCCGATCCGGCAGTGACCGTGTACGGGGACGGCGCCGTGGTCGATGGCTGGCTGGCAAGCACCGCGTTCTGACGACCGGCCTTTCGTCCGCCGTCTGCCGCGCCCAGTGCTGGTTAGAAGGCACCCTCAGGACTGGCTCAGGCCAGATTCCTGAGTGTGCCCCCGCAGTGCGTCTCCAGGATTGCTAGACAGCAGCCCCTGGAGGCGTCTGACGATGAGCGAACATCGCGCGCACCTCCTTCCTGATATAGAGGACTTTCCTTGCCGCGCGGCGCGGCCACTGTAGGACTCCACGCTGGCCGACGGCAACGCATTTTACGGCTGGCAACGAAACACAGCTACCGGGCAATGAACTGCGGGCGTGGCAGCGCCGAGATCATCAACGCGGCGCTGCACCTCACCGAGTCGCTTGCCGGGTACCGTTCCCATGTCGGTCAGGTCGGCGGTGCGCCGCCGGGTAGACAGGCGGGATTGACGAGGAGGTCACGGTGACCGCGTCCAGGGAAACAGGCCGCAGGTCCATCGCCTCGAACAGGCGGGCCCGGCATGACTACACGATTCTCAAGACGTACGAGGCCGGGATAGTCCTGGTCGGTGACGAAGTGAAATCCCTGCGCGCCGGCCATGCGTCGCTGGCCGGAGCTTTCGTTCACGAGCACGACGGCGAGCTGATGCTCCACGGCCTGCACATCCCCCAGCACGCGTACGGCCGCCACGGCACCCGCGTCCTCGACCAGCCCCGGCGGACCCGCAAGCTGCTCATGCACCGCAGCGAGATCGACAAGATCATCGCGAGGCTCGCCGAGTCCGGCGTCACCATCGTGCCGCTGTCGCTGTACTTCCAGAACGGCTGGGCGAAGGTGGAGATCGCCCTGGCGCGCGGCCGGCGGTCCTTCGACAAGCGGCAGGCAATCGCCCAGCGGGACGCCGACCGGGAGATCGCCCGCGAGCTCAGCGATCGGCTACGCGGGAGGCGACGACGCGGCCGCGGGCCGAGCTGAGAACACACCATGCGGCCAAGGACCTGCGTGCATGGGAGTGCCAGATCCGCGATATGCGCTATACAGGCAGCGTGTCGAACGCGTTTGTACAGAGCATGGCTCATAACTTCGAACAGGCGCTGCGGCTGATGGATGCGGCGCTGACCGACTGCCCCGACCACCTGTGGAAGACGGACTTGTGGCCGGACGAGGCGCCTACGGGTCCGACGCCGCACGGGGGACTGCACAGCTCGGCTCCCTGGTTCCTCGGCTACCACGCGCTGCTCACGCTCGACTATGACCTGGCTGCCGAGTTCGAGCCGTGGGCACCGCCGCAGCCGTTTGACGACAACACCTTCGCCTTCCCCAACCGCAGGTTCACCAAGCCCGAGCTTCTCGGGTACGTCGAGTGGTGCCGCGGCCGCGTCCGCCAGAGCCTTGACGGCCTCACCGAGGAAGCGGCCGCCCGGCCGCTCCCTACCGCCCACCGAAACCAAGGCACGCTGTACGCGGTAATAGTCGGCAGCATGCCCCTGCACGTCGTGGAGCACGCCTCCCAGATCCGTCAGTTCCTCACCGCCGCCGGCGTCACAGTGCAGCCCATGCCCGGTGACCGTGGCTACGCGGGGTGACCCAGGACGGTGATCCGGTGGATGCTGACCGGTGGTCACGAATCATCATGCAGCTTGGTTCGGCCGCGGCCAGTGGCGACTTCTGGCGACTCGCGGGGGGCATGCGTCCGAGATCAGCGAGCCGCTCCGTATGCGCCGTCGGCAGGGCGCGCACCTCGCTGGCTCGAGTCTGGCATGCGGCCGGGCCGGGTGCCCGTCCTGGCGGCGCGCCGGCAGGACACGACCACCGCTAGTGGCCAGAGCGCCTGTCCGACGCCGAAGATGCGCTCGGCCAGGCCGGCCTGCCCGCCGCCGGTGATCAGCTCCGCGGCGAACCAAGCCAGCAGGGTCAGCAGCGCCGCGACGGCACTGGCGGATACCACAGGCCGCAGCCCCCAGGGCACCAAGGGCCCGCGCCGCCATGCCCATGCTGGCCAGGCCACCAGCGCGCCGCACCCGGCCGCGGCCCAGATCATGTGCGGCAGCGGAAAGTTCGTCCCGGCCTGCTCCGGGTTGGCCGCGACCAGGATGCCCGCCACGGCCCCGGACATCAAGATCAGCCGCCCCGTCGCTCTGGCCGGCCGCAGCGCCAGCCCGGTGACGAAATCACAGGCGCCAACGACGAGGAACGTCAGCGTCATAACCCACCGGTCGGCCGCGCCCGGCGCGGCGAGCGCGCTGACCGTCTGGGCCACGGGGTCAAAGGAGCGGGGCTGCAGCCCGGCGGCTACCGTCCACCCGATCGTCATCAGCAGCGGGGCCGCGGCCGACGAGATCACGCCCCACCACGGAACACCCCGCACCGCACAACCGTAGCCGTTACGTCCAGCACCACACCAGCGGGCGACCGCTGCATCACCGGCAAGCCGTCTCGCGCTAGTGCTGGCGATCGCTGAGACTTCGTATGTGGACTTTCCAAGCGACCCAGGGCTCGTGACCGTGGCGCTGCGATTCGGAGTCGCGCCAGACGCCTTGCTAGGCCATGGCGGGGAGGCGTGGGTGTACGCCCTCGACGATGAGCGCGTGCTGAGAGTGCTGCACGACGGCGGCTGCAAAGCCGACGTGCTGCGTCGCATGGCGCTCGTTGAGGACCTGGCCCTTTCGCAGCCGGCATACCGGCTCCCGGACGTTCTCGACGTCGGCGAAGTTGAGGGCAGAACCTACGCGATCGAACGAAGACTTCCCGGACGGTCAGTGCTGCAGGAGCTTGGTCGTATCGAAGGGGCAGCACGCGAGCGCTTGATCGAGGCGTACCTCGACATCTCCGCGTCGCTCGGCGACCTTCTTCTTCCCGCTCACACCGGATTCGGTGACCTCATCGCAGCCGACTCGATCGTCGCTCCGACCTGGCGAGCGTACCTACAGGAGCGTGCGGCCAGGAATCTGTCGAGGTCGACGCCCGAGCTCCGGCAAGTCGACCCTGCCGGCATAGCCGACGGACTTCCCGACGCATCCACCCCCTCGTTCGTCCACCTGGACGCGTTCGCGGGCAATTTCCTCACCGACGGCGCCCGCATCACCGCGGTGCTCGACATCGGGGCCTCGAGCCTGGCCGGCGACCGGCGACTCGACCCGATCGCATCGACGGTCTATCTTTCTGATCCCCACGTCACGCCCACGGCCACCGCGCACGATGTGGACGTCGCCCTGGCGTGGTTGCGCACGAAGGGACTAGCGGAGTGGCTCGAGCCTGGCCGTCGGTGGCTCGCCGCATACTGGTCCTTCGAAATCGACGACCCGAAGGTCATCGCCTGGTGCAGCGATGTTCTTCTCCGCCGCCAGCCATCGTCCACGCCTTTCCGTAGCGGCGCTGGAGGTGTCACGGACGGGGCGCGGAGTAACATAAATGCTCCAGGTCACTCCGGAAACTCATGAGCTACGACATCAGCAGATGCCCGCCCGCAGGTTCCATTTCCCGGGTGTCCCGGCGGAGGAGGTACCCATGACTCAGGTCGTGACGCTCACCCTGGACCAACTCAACTGCATCGCAGAAGAGGACAACCCATCGAGTCCTTACCTCTGGACGGCGTTCCTCTGGATCGACGAGACCGATCACGTGCAGCTCCGAACGCCCGTTGAGAGCGACGATCGCCTCCTCCTGTCCAGCAATCTCCAGCCGGGACAGAGCGCTTCGATTCCGCCTTCGGTCGGTGTCGCGACCTATTCCGCCGACAACCTTGGTCAGGCGTTCATTCAGGTGACGGCGCTGTGGCAGGCGCACGACTTCTCCGCCAACGCCCTGCAGGACGGCTTCAAGAAATTCGGCACGAGTCTGCAAAGCGCCATCCAGGACAATCTCTTAGGTCTTGCTTCATCAGACCCGCAAACTCAGCAGCACGCCACCGACGAGGTAGAGAAGACCGTGCATCAGGCCGTCTACGACGCCATCTGGAATGGCCTCACCGCCGTAGAGAAGGCCATGATTGGGGACGGCCAAATCAAACTCGACTCCGAAATCGGGACCGCCTACCAGGTCTTCAGGAACATCCAGCCGAAGCAGCAGTTCACCATCACTCTCGGCGATCTATACCGGGGCCGCCTGCTCTTCTACCGTGACGAGACTCAGAATGGCAGCGGCCTAGTCGCCGGCCCCAGTGTCATCGGAGCCAGCGGCTGGGGTGAATTTAGGTTCCTGTTCTCCGGTGGCGACGGCATCATCTACGCCGTCAACCGGGAAGGCGACCTCCTTTTCTACCGTGACCACAACCAGGACGGCACCGGCAACGTCGCCGACCCCAGTGTCATCGGGCACGGCGGCTGGGGTGAATTTAAGTTCCTGTTCTCCGGAGGCTCCGGCATCATCTACGCCGTCAAGGGCGGCGACTTGCTTTTCTACCGCGACCACAACCAGGACGGCACCGGCAACGTCGCCGACCCCAGCGTCATCGGGCACGGCGGCTGGGACGCACTCGAGTTCGTGTTCTCGGGTGGCAACGGCATCATCTACGCCGTCAAGGGCGGCTAGCTGCTTTTCTACCGTGACCACAACCAGGACGGCACCGGCAACGTCGCCGACCCCAGCGTCATCGGAGACGGCGCCTGGGGTGAATTCAAGTTTCTGTTCTCAGCCGGCGACGGCATCATCTACG
>Ga0302324_100012194_pt1 | contig 17554 bp, 15 predicted proteins | sample Palsa_T0_1_FD_201949 | JGI IMG/M metagenome (GOLD analysis project Ga0302324, IMG submission 201949) | Peat permafrost microbial communities from Stordalen Mire near Abisko, Sweden - Palsa_T0_1 | ecosystem: Environmental > Terrestrial > Soil > Palsa > Peat permafrost | place: Sweden: Abisko... | reverse complement strand
ACGACCGCACCGAACGTCCCCACAAGCAGATCGACCGCCTGCGCCGCTATGACTGGTTCCTGAACGAGGGCTGGACTCGTGGCCGGTTCGCTCACCATCCCGTCATGCCCGCGCTCGTGCTCGTCACCCTGCACGAGAGTGCGCTTCAAGGCCTCGTCAAGGCGGCGGATGAGACCCTGACCGCCTCGCGCGGACAGCCAGAAGCCGGTCGCCGCGAGCGGCGATACGTCGGGCGCGAACGTATCCTCTTTACGACGCGCGAGCGCATCATCTCAGGCGACTTCCGCATGCTGCGCGCGCCCTCAGACCCTCCGGAGTGCAGAAAACGCAGCGAGATCGATCCACCTGCGCCCTTCTTCGCCCTCGAGATCGAGTTCGACCTGATCGCGCTCTCCGCCGGCGTAGTCGACAGCGACGCCGACTCCTGAGAAACGCGCGCGGAGCTGCCACTGCGGTCATCTCGGAGGTGGGGGGCCTGCCGCTCCCGGGTGCCCAGCTGCCGCTCTCGGGTGCCCTATTGGCCGCCGCTCTCTCGGCGAGGCATCCGGGCGAGGCACCCAGCTGCCCGCTCGCTCCCGGAGTTTGGCTCTGCAGCTGGCCCGAGGAAGGGGGTCCCCACCTCTCAGCTTCGCTTCGATCCGGGGACCCCCTTCCTCGACCAACACATCACAGATGTTTATGGCGAGGCCAGATGCAGACCGGTGAGCGGGAGCGAGCGGGCAGCAGGGCGTGCAGCGAGACGAGAAACGATACGAGACGGCGATCGGTCAATTAGCGGGACAGTCGGGTCGGCGTGTGGAATGGTCGCGTGGTGACAACCGGTGTGGCGGGATACTCCGGCTGCTGTGGCAAGTGGAGGGTGCGTCGTTGAGATCGGGGGCGGCGGACTCGGCGAGCGGGCACTCGACCTCGAGGCAGCGAGTGGCCATCAGGTCAGACGTGAGGTTTACGACAGCGTCGACGGGGAGCGGTGGTGGCGCTTCCTTCATGGCTGCTGGGTCGCTCGCTTAGGCGATCCACTCCGTGGAGGGGAGCGTCGCTCCCGTCAGGCGCCGGCGAGCGGGATCGCACGCGCCTGGAGGAGCGGCAGGACGCGCGGCCGGGGATCGGTTTGCGCCGCGAGCACGTTGCTCGGCTTTCTAGGTGATGGCTACCGGGACAGCCGCCCTTGACGAGCGCACGCGACATTCGGGAAGTATGAGCACGCAGCCGACCACTGCTGTGCCCGCGCCACTCACAGCCGCCGACGTTCTGTGCGCGGGCGAGGTCGCCGAGCTGCTTCATGTACCCGTCAGCACGGTCCACGATTGGGCACGCCGCGGGTTGCTGCCGTCACGGAAGATCGGCCGGCGTCGGCTCTACATCCGCCAGCGGATCGAAGCGGTGCTGCTAGGCGGAGACGAGTTCCGGTGACGCCGGCTCGAACGCGCGCGTGAAAGTCTCGGCCTGCTCAGATGCGGGTCGCGCGTGCAGGTAGCGCCCGGTCGTCGCGAGTGCGCTATGCCCCATCACCGCCTGGATCGTCACGAGGTCCACGCCGGCAGCAGCGAGCAGCGACCCGTAGGTGTGTCGCAGGTCATGGAAGCGCAACGGCCTGAGACCCGCAGCGTCACGAGCTCGCTTGAAGCGTCTACGAAGGGCCGACCCGTCGAGATGTCGTCCGAGCGCATTGCAGAACACGAGCTCGTTTTCGCCGATGAAGTTCTCGCGCTTGCTCAAACGATCCAGGGCCGCTGCGGCTTGGTCTGGCAGCGGAACACGACGGACACGACCGCTCTTTGTGGACGACTCGATGCCATCGCTCATCGCGCGGCTGATTGTCAGCGCGTGACCGGCAAAGTTCACGTCTCGCCAGCGAAGCGCGAGCAGCTCTCCGAGGCGCAGGCCGGCATAGGCGGCGACACGGACAAACTCGGAATCCTGGGCGTCGTCCGCACGCTCTGCCTCGTCGGCGTCCAACTCGCGGTGCAGACCTTCGGCGAGCGCTCTGGCCAGGGCCTCGATCTCCTCCGGAGAGTAGAAGACCAGCGGCGCCCGATCGGGCTCGCGACGCTTGTCGGTCAGCAGCGCGGGATTGCTCTCGAGGCCGAAGGTGTCCTCTTTGGCGCCGTAGTTGAGCACGGACACGATCACGGCGCGAAACTTGTTGACCGTGCTCGGTGAAGCGCCGGTGTCGCTGACCTTGGTCAGGAGCGCGTTGACCTCGCGGGTCGTGATCTTGCTCGCCGGTCGATCCCCGAGAGCCGCCATCACATGCCCGTTGATCGTCCCACGGCCACGCCGGTAGGCGGTGCCCGGCTCTGCGAGCGTGCTTCGGTGATCGCGCATGGTCGATGGCTTGGCGCCCTTGACCTTCTCGAGCCAGTCCAGGTACTCGTGGGTGATTTCGCGGAACGTGACCCCGGCCTCTCTGCGTTCGCGTTCTACGCGGTCGACTTCCCGAGCATCGGCCACATAGGCGGCGACGATCTCCGCAGCGGCCACATGGGCGCGGCGTTCGTCGTAGAAGCCCTCCTGAATGCGCCCACGACGCGGACGCCAGCCATCCGGGAGACGCTGCAACCAGGCGGGGCCGATACGCCGTTTGACCTGCCGCCCCTCATAGCGAAACTTGGCTTCGAAGTAGGGCGTGTCGCGGCCCTCCACGATGATGATCGATGCGCTGGGATTCGTGCTCATGCTGAGGGTGTACCCGATTGAGTACCAGCAGAGTACCAGCCCGAGCGGCGTACCGCTTTGAGTACCCAACCGACCTCATCATCAGCAAATAAGGGCCATCAGGCGCCCTCGGACCGCCCGTACCTGCGGGCCTCGGCTGTCCTTTCCGGCCTTGCCATGGCGAAGGTCGAGGGTTCGAATCCCTTCATCCGCTTCATCCGCTTCATCCGCTTCAAAGGAAATACGCGAAGCGATCATTCCCCGCTGGTCCGTCCAGTTGCGGCTAACTGCTGGCCACGTGGGCAGGTGTCCTGGCGGAGGACTGTTGGATCGCCGTCTGCGTGTAGCGAGCGGCCACGATGCACGCGATCAGACCGAGCAACCGCCGCAGCGACGTTTCCGGCAGGCGGCTCTGCAGGCGAGCGCCCGTGTAGCTGCCGGCGAAACCCCCGAGCCCGATGGAGATGCCGAGGCCCCACTCCGGCGCGATGTTGCCGCCGTGAACCAGCTGAAGCACAGCGTAGGCGGCAATTCCAACGATCGATGTCAGGAAGGTAGACAGCAGCGTGGCGGGCGCGACCTCATAGGCCGAGAAGCCCGAGGCGATCAGGACAGGGGCGAGCAGCGACCCGCCACCGATCCCGTAGATGCCACCGACGACGCCCACCGCGAGGGCGAGCAGGCAGATCAGCCCGCGACCACGCCGGCCCGGCTCGGGGCGGCTCGGGGCGATTCGCTGAGAGCCGAGCAGCAGCCACAGGCCGAGGGGCATGAGCACACCGGCGGCGATGAACATGAACGCGCGTCCCCCCGACAGGTACTCCACGCGGATGATCGCTCCACCGATGACACCGGGAAGTGTTCCGGCGATCAACAGCGCGCCCAGCGAGCTGAACAGCCGGCGCTCGTGCCAGAAGCGCAGCAGGCTGCCCGGCACCGCGACGACGTTGAACATCAGGTTGGTGGGTGTCACCGCGGGACTGGGAACGCGCAGCACGCTCAGCTGGACCGGCAGCAGAAGAACCGCGCCTGAAACGCCTGCAGGCGTCGTGATGAGCGCGATCAGGAACCCGCAGGCCGCCCCGGCGGGCCATTGCCAACTCATCCGGTGAACATAGCGGCTCGCCGCCGCGAGCGCGCCGCGGCTCGTCTCGAGTACCCCCCGTTAGCATGCTCCCCTTGTCCTCTCTTTACGACTGGGCCGGAGGCGGGCCAGCGTTTGCGCAGCTGATCAACGCGTTCTATGACTGATGAGCCTGGCCGCCGACGACGCCGGTCTCGCCGACGACCCCGAGTTCCGTTCGGCGTTCGTCGCCTACGTCGAGTGGGGAACGCGGCTCGCGCAGCACAACTCGCAACCCGGCGCCAAGGTCGTGGAGCACGCACCGGTCCCTCGCTGGGGTTGGGGCGAGGCGCCGCCATTCGAGCCGTAGCACTGTCTCAATGGACACGATCCAGGCGCCTCGGCTGCGACCAACGGGCGAGGCCCCGCATAGCTGAGGAGCCTGCGCGCCGTGTCATGTGGGCACCCCACCGGCCAATGGCAGGATACGTTGCCGGCGACCCGCGGTCGGACGCCCCCGGGCGTCGAGAGGGACGCGGCGCACCACGTGATCTAGGTGTAATAATTGCGTAAACCGACTGCTGAAGGCGCGGCCCGGTCAGTTTGTCAGTGGACCCGTAACGGCCGGCCCCGGGGGGCACGCATGGAGGGCTTGGGCGGCATCGAAGGGCGGATCGTGCGGAAGGCTCCCGCGCACCTGGCACATCGTCTGCGCGCCCTCTGCCTTGCGTGCATCCGACCCGTCGGATATCTCGCGTTCGTGGCGGCGCTCGGGGCGCTTTCAGCGGCGGCCTGCATTCTGGGTGACGAGCACGAGCTCGGCTTCTTTTCCCGGCGCCTCAACCAGACGATCTGGCGCTACCCGGAGGTGGTGCGTAGCGGCGTGCAGATGGCATGGCTGGTGTGGGCGATGCTGTTCGGCATCGCCATCAGCCCGCTGGATCCGATCGCTAGCCGGTGGGACGAGGTCGCGCTCGGGGCACTTGCCGCCGGCGTCCTTTGGCGGCGGATGATCGTCGCGCGCCGAGCCGGGCGTTGAGGTTCTCGAGCGCCTGCTCGAGACCAACCTCAGCCGGGTCGAGCTCGCGCATCGCGACGGCGAGGCGATATTCGGCGAAATAGGCCGGCTCGACATCACACGCACGTGCAATCAGCTCCATCGCACGCATGGATGGCTTGTCGTGTCCGTTGGCGAGCATGTTGATGTGGGCATGGGTCATGCCCCTGCCATCGAGCTGCCGCGTGGCCTGCGCGAGGCTGCGGTAGCTCAATCCATGTGCCTCCATCAGGTCGCGTAGTGCGTCTCCGAAGGGCTTGTCGCTGAAACGGTCCATGACTTGTCTCTCTACTCACAGCATGGCGAGTCCACCAGATGGCAGCGACGTCAGGGTACACGGCGCCGCTGCGTTGCGAGCCGGGTCTCAGATCAGAGCTCGCTTCGGGCTTTCAGACGTCCATTGGTCAAGACCGGGCTCCCAGACGCCCGTGGCGGCCTACGCCAGCATCAGCACGGAGCTCGTTGCCCGCCTGCCCGATGGCGCCTGCTATCGCAAGCGCGCGCGCCGGGCCGCACCGGTGCTACAGTACCGCGCAATGGTTGGCCGGGCACCTACCACACGACGTGGGCGTTAAGCACGACGTTGGCGTCCTCGCCCACGGGGCGCAGAACCGATCCGCGAAGGGAGACGAGCGTGATGCGCAGTCTGAGGATGCCACAGCCCCGCAGGTCTTCCAGCGGAGCTCTTCCCGGTCTGGCCCTCGCCATGGTGAGATGACCGCAAGGCTCTCGAGCCTGCAGAGCGTGCGCAACCGGCATGCGATCACGCCGTCGGCGATCGGCACGCTCTTTTCAGCGCCCGTGGCGACCTCCGATGTCGCACGGCGCGTCAGTGCTCACTAACCCGGGAGGCATGGATGGCTGACAAGGTCGCAAACGCGCTGGGCGCCCCGGAGCTGGCCGGGACTCTCGTGAATCCCAAGGGCTATGCAAAGAAGGCGGTGGCCCGAGTCGCCGGCCGTGAGGTCGCAGGGTTTGTCGGCTCCGTGGCGGCAGGCCTTGCGGTGGGCGACAGGGGCAAGGGTGTTCCCGATCTCCCTGACTTTGGACGCGTCGGCTACGTCGCTGTCTGCGAGACCGATGTTGCGGTGCTGAAGACCAAAATGGGGTGGAAGATGACACCCACCGAAGAGGTGCTCGCGCGCGCGCCGAGGAGCGAGCTAGCCTCGGTCGAGTTTGACGAGGGGAAGATGGTCTCGCACCTCACGCTGCAATTCGCCAACGGCCGGCTGTGGCACTTCGATGTCCCAAGGTCGGACAAGAAGACGGCCAAGGCGGTTGTCGCGGCGCTTGCAAGCCCGCCGCCCGCGACACCGCGGGAGACAACGGTCACGGAACTGGGGGGCTGATCATGGGACTGATGCCAACAACGCGGCACGAAATTCGGGCGATCGCCCTGGCAACGGCCGTTGCGCTCGCGCTCTTGACATGCGGATGCGGCGGGTCGGGAGCAACGTCGAGCAGCTCGAGCGCGCCCGCTGCGGCGAGCACGTCTGCATCGACTGGGGAAACGACGTCCAGCTCGCCCTCGACCGGCACGGCTCAGTCCGGTGGCACAACCCCTCCCGGCACAAAACTGGCTCTCGGGGAGCCGGCGCTGGTGGACTACAAGCCTGGATCCGAATCCAACAGCCCGACCTTCCATCTTCAGGTCACCGCTGTGAGCATTCGGAGAGGCTCCCAGGCCGAAATGGCCGGCGTGGAACTAGAAAAGTCCCAGCAGGGACAGACCCCCTACTACGTGACGCTGCGGATTCGCAACGAAGGCTCGGGCGACGCGAGCGCCGAAGAGGGGGACCCGGCGACCGGCTTTCAGGCAATCGACGATCGCGGACAGGACGGTCAGGAACTGACCGTGATCGGCACCTTCAGGCCATGCGAGTCGGGCACCCAGCCAAAGCACTTCACCCGCGGCGTGACATATGAAACCTGTCAAATCTACCTGGTGGGAGCCGGCGGCTCGATCGTTCAGGAGGAGTGGATCGGAAGCGTGGACGCCTACACCCAGAAGCCGATCGTGTGGAAGGCCGGATGAGCGAGGAGAGCCTTAGCTCGTGGGACGGCGGGGTGGAACGAACGGCATGAAACTCATCCTCGCGTGGGCGACGGCTACGTTCGTCGTGTTGATGTGGGGCGCTGCCGCGGCGTCTTCAACCGCCGTCGCATCCACGGGCTTCGGCCCGCTCAGTGGTCCCAACGGTTGCCTCGTCGCTCCGGGCGCAAAGAGCTCAGAAAAGGGCACGGCGACATGCGGTGAGGGCAAGGGACTGGTCGGCGCCAACTCGGTGGCAGTGTCCTCGGATGGCAGGAACGTCTATGTGGCATCCGGCACAGCGGGCTCCGACGTGGCGACGAGTTTCGGCTCCTTGGCGATTCTCAAGCGCGACGCCGTCACGGGCGCCATCTCCGAGGTCGGCTGCCTCAGCTCCGATGGCACGGATGGGCGCGACGGGGCCTCCGGCGCATGCACGCCGACGCCCTCGCTGCTCGGCGCCGACGGCGTGGCGGTGAGCCCCGACGGGTCGACCGTGTTCGTGACCGCGAGCGTCTCCGCGAGCGTCGTCGCGTTTGCGCGCGACCCGGCGACGGGCTTGTTGACCAGGCTCGGCTGCTTTCAATTCAGGCCGCCCGTGGGGTCTGAATGTGCCCCCGCCAATGTCTTCTACACGGCGGGCGCCATCGCGACGAGCGCCGACGGCAAGGCGCTCTACATCGCGGCGCCCACGCAGGGCGCCATCTCCACCCTGGTGGCGGGCTCGGCCGCGCCCGCGGGCGTGGCCTCGCTGTTCGGTGCAAACGCACTGGGCGGACGCCTGGTCAATCCCTGCGTCGCGGTCAACGGCTTCGATGGAACCTGTTCGGTGGGAATCGCGACCAAGGGTCTCGATGCGCTGACGCCGAGTTCCGACGGAACACAGCTCTACGCCGCCGCCCCCGGTAGCGAAGCGGTCGACACCTTCACGCGCGACGCCTCCGGCACGCTCACCGAGAGCGGCTGCCTGAAGGTCTCGCCGCCGCCCGGTCTGTGCACGGGGAGTCGGCTGATCCAGTCGCCCACGCAGCTGGCGGTCAGTCCGGACGGCTCCAACGTGTATGTGGCCGACTCCTCCGACGGCCACGGCAGGGTGGATGTACTTACGCGCAGCCCGGCAAGCGGCGCGCTGTCGGATTCAAGCTGTGTCGACTATCTGCCTGAAGAAACGCATCATGGAGGAGCCGAAGAAGAAGAAGAAGGACAAGAAGAAGCCCCGTCGGGGCCCGACCAGTGCGCAAGCGTCGCAGGCCTTGAAAATGTGAGCGTGGTCGCGGTGAGCGGTGACGGTTCTGCGGTCTATGCGATCGGGAGTGGCTCGGCGGTTGTCTTCTCGCGCGAGCGGTCCACGGGCAAGCTGACCGAGGCGTCGTGCGCCTCTGATGAAGACAAACGGTGTACGAGCTTTCCCTCCCTGGAAGGCGTCCAAGGTGCGGCCGTGAGCCCCGACGGGCGTGAGGTTTATGTGGCGTCCGCCGGGAGCGACGCCGTAACGGTCTTTGGTGTGGGCGCAACCGTTGCGAGCGGCCAGGCGTCGGCGACACACGCCGGGACTGCCCGGGTCCGCTTGGATTGCCCCAGCGGTTTGGGCCGCCCGTGCGCCGGCCGTCTCGAGCTGACGCGCACGGTGACCACGAAGGTCAGGCGCGGCAAGCGCCGGCGTCGCGTCATGAGGATCACCGTCGGAGGCTCCGGTCACTTCACGATCGCCCCGGGGCATCGCGCCGAGATCTCGGTTGAGCTGTCGCGAGCTTCGCGTCGACTGCTGGCCGCCGGGCGACGCCTGCGGCTTACGGCGGTCGTTCGTGCCGACCCGTTCGCGGGCGGCTCCGGCTACGGTCGTCACCTGACGTTGCTGCGCCAGTTCAGCTTCAGGCGCGCGAGCAGGAAAACCGGGGCCGATCCAGCGTACCGCTGAACATCAGCTACTTCGGACCCGCCTGAACGGCCGCCCCAGCCGGGCCGCATGAGCTTCATCGGCCTGCTGGTGAACGCGCCCCAGCGAGCTCGAGCGGGAGCGCCGGAGCGCCGGAGTTGGCCGAGTTGCGCAGGAAGGCCTCGGCCGCGTCGGCGTCCAGGGGCTTTGCGTAGAGAAAGCCCTGGCCGCTGTCGCACTGCTCGTGCTGGAGCATCGACAGCTCCTGTTGCAGCTCGATCCCCTCCGCCAGGGTCTCGATCGACAGTGCCTTGCCGAGCTGCACCAGGGTGTGAATGAGTGTCTCGCCCTCGGGGTTGTGTGTCAGCCGCGAGATGAACGAACGGTCGATCTTCAGCGCGTCGACGGGGAACTGCTGGAGGTGGGCCAGAGATGAGTATCCGGTTCCGAAATCGTCGATGGCTATCCGAACGCCGACCGCCTTCATGAGGCCAAGCCGCCGCGCGACCGCCTCGGGGTTGCGCATCAGGGTTGTCTCGGTGACCTCCAGGGTCAGCGCGCCGGCCTCGAGCCCGGTCTCGGCGAGCGCTCCCTTGACGCTGGCGAGGAGGTCGTCGTTGTCCAGCTGTCGCCCGGAGACGTTCACGGCCATCCCTATCCGATGTCCGGCCGCGCGCCAGATCGCACCCTGGCGGCAGGCCTCGTTGAGCACCCACTCACCGACCTCGATGATCAGCCCGGTCTCCTCGAGCAGGGGGATGAAATCGTTGGGCTGGACGGTCCCTCGCGTCGGGTGCCTCCAGCGGATCAGCGCCTCCACTCCCGTGGGGCTCATGTCGCTGAGATCGAACGTGGGTTGATAGTTCAGGAAGAACTCGCCGTTTGCGAGCGCTTGTCGCAGATCCATCTCGAGTTCCATGCGGCTCTGAATCGCGTCCTGCATATCGGACTCGAACACGACATAGCGGTTCTTGCCGTCCCACTTGGCCCTGTACATGGCGATGTCGGCGTCGCGCAGGAGCTCCTCGGGGGATCCGCCGTCACCCATCGCGATGCCGATGCTCGCCGTCACCGTCGGGCGCGTGGCAGATGTGGCGGCCAGCTCGAATGGCTCGCCCATCGCTTCGAGCAGGCGCTCGGCGATCAGCTCGGGACCCGCCGCCAGCGACACCTCTTCGGCCACGATCACGAATTCGTCCCCGCCGATGCGCCCCAGCGCGTCGGCCTCCCGCACGACGCCTTCCAGTCGCGCGGTGACCGCTCGCAGCAGCTCGTCCCCGGCGCGGTGACCGAGCGTGTCGTTGATGCTCTTGAAGTTGTCGAGATCGATGAACAGCGCCGCGATGGGGCTCGAGTGGCGGTGTGCGCGCACGAGCATCTGCTCGACGCGGTCCAGCATCAGCGTTCGGTTCGGCAGCCCCGTGAGCGGATCGTGGGTGGCCATGAACGCAAGCTCCTCCTGGCGGCGCGCGAGCTCTCCATCCGTTCGCAGGCGCTCGCTCTCAAAGCGCTCGCAGATGCGAACCAGCGTGACATCGAGACTGAGCTGCAGCATCGCGAGTGCCTGCTGCAGTGTCTCGGGCGTTGCACCCAGTTGCCTGGAGCAATCGCGCATCACATCTCCGACGGTGTCTCGCCAGAGCAGGCAGCGTCTTGTGACCTCCTGCAGAGAAGCCTCGCGATGGGCCGCCAGCTGGCCGAAGATGTAGCCGGTTTCCCGGGCCGCCGGGTGGGTCACCTCCAGGCCGTCTCCTGCCATCCAGCGCGCCACTGCGGTCGTGGAGATCGTGCAGATGCGCTCGAAGCTGTCCTGTGTCAGAGTGTCGACCACCTGGCCTGATGCGGTCGTCCGCTCGACGGTCAACGAGAGGACCTCCTCGACCCGCGCCTGCAGTGCCCTGCCGAGACGCTCGAGATCGCCGGCGGCCTGTGCGATCGGCTCGGTCGCCGCCGGCGCTGGTGCAGCGGGCGGTGGATCAGGCGCTCGCGCCTGATCCCCCCGGCTCGGTTCGTGACCTGCCATCGCAGTCCCAAGCTTCGGCCGGGGCCGCGTAAGCCTTGAGCGAATTCCGCTCTCCTAAACGGCTAATCGCCCGTCACGCGGCGCTGTGCCGTGGCACGTAGCGGCCGCCGTCGCCCCTTGCCAGCAGCCCCAGCAGCTCGAGTTCGCTCAGCGCCAGCAACGCCCCTCCCGCGTCCTCACCCGCGCGCGTGAGCTTCCCTGGCGTGTCGTCTCCGGCGCCCACTCTGTCGAGCACGTCCCGCAGCCTCGGCTCGAGCTCGTCCTGCGCGGTCGCCAAGCCGGCCGCCGCCGGCGCCTGCGGCCCGTACAGCAGCTCCAGCGCGTCCACCGGTCCTCTCACCAGGTGCGCGCCATTCATCAGCAGCGCGTGCGTTCCGCCTGAGGCTCGCGACGTCACGCGCCCCGGCACGGCGGCGACCGTTCGTCCGAGAGCCTGTGCGATCCGGGCGCCGGCCAGCTCGCCGGGACTGTCCAGCGCCTCCACAACCACAGTCAGCTCCGCCAGTCTGGCGATGATCCGCTCACCGCCCGCGTGTGTCCAGCGCCGCGGCCCGCACCCGCAGGGCAGCTCGGACAGGGCGCAGCCCGATTGCCCGACGCGCCGATAGAGCGAGCGTCTTCCCACCGGGCATGCAACATCCAGGCCGCCGTGCACCACCGTGATCGTCCTGCCGTCGACCTCGAGCGCGCCCGCCAGCGCGGCGACCGCGATCCCGTCGGACAGGCCACCGGCCACGGTCACCCCGCTCGCCGCCAGACCTCGCGCGAGACTCTTCGCCATCTCCATTCCGTAGTCGGTCGCTCGGCGAGAGCCGATGATGGCGACCGTCGGAGTGTCCGTGAGCGCCCGCAGCCTGTCCAGCCCGCCGGCAACATTGAGCATCCGCGGGCCTCCGGGATCGTTCAGTGCGGGTGGGTAGGAGGGATCATGACGGCACACCGCCTCGACACCCTGCGCCGGGCTGACGTCCCGCACATCAAACCGTGCGCAGGCGCTGCTCAGCTCCTGCCGGCGTCTGCCCGCGACTGCCCGCAGGAGGTCCCCATCGCTCAGCTCCAGCAGATCGAGGAGTCGCCCACGGTCGCGGCACTGATAGTCGAGCGGCCCGCTGAGCTCCGCCAGAAGCCAGGATCGACGCGAGCAGCTCACGCACGCGCGGGCACTCTCTGCTGGGCGCCTGCCGGGCGTCATGCCGCGCGGCTGCCCTCGGCTCCGGACTCCGGACGCAACGCGAGCGCAGCACCGACATGGCGCGCTCGCACACGCTCACTGCCGTTCAGGTCGGCGATCGTCCTCGCCACGCGCAACACGCGCTGCTGTCCCCGCGCGCTCAGCAGTCCACTCTCCCGGGCGCGTCGCAGCAGCGCTTCGCCGTGCAGGTCCGGACTTGCGTGCCCCAGCAGCATCCGCACATCCATGTGCGCGTTCACGCTCACCCCGTCGTCCTTGAGTCTCGCCGCCTGGCGTTCGCGCGCATCGGTGACCCGCTCGCGGGCCTTCCGCGAGCTCGTCAGCGGCGCCTCACGCAGGTCATGCGCTGCGTCGCGCTCGAGATGGGTGACCAGGTCGACGCGGTCGAGCAGCGGGCCGCTCAGCCGGCGCCGGTGACGCGCCATGTCGCTTTCGGTGCACCTGCAGCGGTCGCCGTCCCCCGCATAGCCGCAGGGGCAGGGGTTGGTGGCGGCCACCAGCATGAACCGGGCCGGATACACCGCGGAGTGCTGCGCCCTCACGACCGCGACGCGTCCGCCCTCGAGCGGCTGGCGAAGCGCCTCGAGCGCCGGCCTCGCGAACTCCGACAGCTCATCCAGGAACAGCACTCCATTGTGTGCCAGCACCACCTCGCCCACCCATCCGGCTCGCGCGCCGCCGACGAGGCCCGCCATCGTGATCGAATGGTGGGGGGCGCGGAACGGCCGCACACTGGCAAGGCCGCCCGCGAACTCGCCCGTGATGCTGTGTATCCGGGTGACTTCGATCGCCTCCGGGCGGCTCAGGGGGGGAAGGATCGAGGCGATTCGCTGTGCGAGCATCGTCTTGCCGGTGCCGGGGGGTCCGCTCAACAGGCTGTTGTGTCCCCCTGCGGCGGCAATCACGAGCGCTCTGACCGCGTGATGCTGGCCGCGGACCTCACTCAGGTCGGGCCCCGGGGCACGCGCGACCGCGGTGCCCGGGGCATGCGCTGACAGCGAATCGCCCGGGCCACCGCGAAGGACGCGCACCGCGCTGCTCAGCCGCTCGGCGATCGCGACGTCGATGTCCTCGACGAGCTTCGCCTCGCGCGCGTGCGCGCCCGCGAGGACGAGTGTGGTGAGGCCCGCATCCTGCGTGGCCTGGGCGACGGCAAGCGTCCCATGACAGGCTCTCACCTCGCCGCCGAGTGCCAGCTCTCCGAACAGCGCGTGGCTCTCGAGCCTCTCGCGCGGGAGCTGTCCGCTGGCCGCGAGCAGCGCGCATGCGAGCGCCAGATCGAGACCCGGGCCCGCCTTCGGTATGTCTCCCGGTGCGAGGTTCGCGGTGATCCGCCGCGCGGGGAACTCATATCCCGAGTTGAGGACCGCGGCCTTCACCCGCACGCGCGCCTCGCGCACGGCCGCGTCGGCTAGACCGACGATCGCGAACGCGGGCAGGCCCGGGCGGATGTCGACCTCGACCGTGACGTGGCGCGTCTGCAGCCCGTCGATCGTGAACGTGTGCGCTCGAGCCAGCATGCCCGGCCTCCTCTTGTCCCTTCAATCGGAGACGATCAAGCTAGGCCCGGCTTGGGACGGGACTCTCCGGGAGGCAGGCGAGGCCGCCTCGCGGGCGGCCTCGCTGGAGGGGCTTGGCCTGACTGGTGCTACAGGCCGGCGGGGTGGCGCTCGACGAACGCGCCGCCGTCATCGCCCCCTGAGCTGGACCACCGGGATCCGTGTTCGGCCAGCGCGACGGTGTCGAAGCGTTTGCCGTCAACGACCATGTACGCGTGTTCGGAGTTGGCGTAGATCGTGATGTCCCTGCCCGGGCCAGGCGCGCCATAGGACTCCAGTCCGCTGGAGTCCTCGGGCGAGCTCAGCAGCCCGCCGCCGTGCAGCGCGTAGGACACCGAACCCGAGCAGTCATAACCGGCCGACTGGAACGAGCCGTGCCCGCCGCCGTACACGTACGGGCGCGTTGCGATTTCATCGGCAGCCGCGATCACTCGCGCGACGGCGCCTTCGCCACCCGCGGTGTTGCTCGTCGATTCCTCGCGCGGCGCAGCCTCCTGACTTGAGACCGTCTCCTCGCGTGGTGTCTGCTGCTCGCCTGCCGCCTGTTCGCCGGCGGGAGCCTGCTGGGCACTCGCCGGCTGCGGGATCGCGGAAGCGGGCGGGCTGAGCGTGCTCTCGCTGCTCACGCCGATCACGTTCCACGTCGCGGGGCCGACGACGCCGTCTGCGGTGAGGCCATGGCGCGCCTGCAACCTGAGGATCGCCGCCTCGGTTTCAGGACCGAATTCGCCGTCCACCGGGAGGTGCAGTGCGGCCTGTAGACGCTGCACCGCGCCGGCTCCGCCGGCGGGCGCTTCGACGGCTGACCCACCGCTGGCGCCGGCCGAGGTAGCGCTCGCGCCGGATTCGCCGCCTGGGCTTTCGGCGGGCTGGGGCACGGCCGACGGTGGCGGCGTCAGCGTTTCCTGTCCGTGCACGCCGATCACGTTCCAGGTGGCCGGGCCGACCACACCGTCCACGTTCAGGCCGTGACGGGCCTGCAGCCGGCGGATGGCCGCCTCGGTTTCAGGACCGAATTCGCCGTCAGTGGTGACGTGCAGCGCGCTCTGCAGCTGTGCGACCGCGTTGGCACTGCTCGCTTCCTTGGCGTCGCCCGTTTCGGTGGCGCTCCCGGACGATTTCGTTTCGGCGGCGGCCTGAGAGGAGGGTTCGGCTTCGCTGGCCCCGGTGAAGACCGCCTCGTGCGCATTGGCCGGGGAGGAGGTCGGTTCGACCGGTAGTGGCGCGCGGACGGCCGCCGTGAATGCGTCCGGGGTGGCCTGGCCACGCAGCGCGGCTGTCGTGTTCGGGCCGACCACGCCGTCCACGGTCAGGCCCCTGCTTGTCTGGAAGGCGCGCACGGCAGCTTCGGTTTCGGGACCGAAGATGCCGTCCACTTTTATGCCTCCGAGCGCCTGTTGAAGGAGCTTGACCTGCCTGCCTTCGCTGCCCGCGCTGAGTGAGATCGTGTGCTCGGTGGTCGTGGGCGGTTCGGGGTTGGCGCCGCCTGGCTTGGCGCCGGACTGTCCGTCGGCCAGGCCGGCCGTGGGGCCGACCGTGAGCGCCGCCAGCGCGCCCAGGGAGATCCGCTTGGCGCGCGAGCCGGCGGGCACGAATCGCAGCTCGGCAGCCCGTCGCCGCGCGCGAGAACGCCCGAGCGACAGCTCCCACGGCTGTTCCTCGGCCAGGTCGCGCTCTACACGCCGCTGGCCGCGCGCGTCGAGCAGCGCAGACAGGGAGGAGCCGCTGTTTGAGTTGTTGCGGGCACGTCTGCGTCCCGCGCGCGCACGGCGTGCGCGGGAGCGCTCCAGCGAAGCGTCCCAGGGGTCCAGAGCTGCAAGATCACGCGGGAATCCCGACATGCTAAAGGCGTCCTTTCTCCATTTGCTTTGGCGCCTACGGGGTTAGCTGTCGGGCTCGCGTAAGGTTCTACGCTACGCCACACCTTGTGGCGATTCGCCCCCGCAGCCATTTGGCTGCTTTGGGTCCCCCGCTCCTCCACCCCTTGGGGTGTAGGACTCGGCACGAACGCGCGGGAAACTAACACATTTCCCTGCAAATTGCATTACATGGGAAGGATTGCAAAGGTTTTTGCCGACGGCCGACATGCGCGGGGAGCCAGTCGCGCTGGTAACTTCGCCTTGTGATGCGCCGAAACGGCCTCGATCCACGCCTGCTCCTGTCGCTTCTCGCACTCGTCGTGATCGCAGGCGGCGTTGCGCTGCTGACCGTCGGGGGCTCCTCGGCACAGCAGGCCAACCGGGTGCAGGCCAAGCAGGCGAATCTGGATGCCGAGGGCCTGCTCACCCCGGTCGCGCCGGCGCCGGCGCTCGCGCTGGACAACTACCTCGGTCAGCCGGTCAACATCGACTCCTACCGGGGCAAGGCCGTGCTCGTGACCTTCCTGTACACCAACTGCCCGGACATCTGCCCGCTGATCACATCCAATCTGCGAGTCGCCCAGAACCTCATGGGCCCCAAGGTGTCCTCCAAAGTGCAGATCATCGCGGTGTCGGTGGACCCACGCGGGGACACGCCGAAGGCGGTCGCGGCGTTTCTTGCACGGCACGAGATGACCGGCCGCATGCAGTACCTGATCGGCTCAGCCGCCCAGCTGGCGCGCGTGTGGAAGGCGTGGGGGGTGGGCTCCGAACGTGACGCCCAGCAGCCCCAGTTCATCAACCACTCGGGGCTCATCTACGGAATCACCGCATCCGGCAAGCGGCTGGCGGTCTACGCAGCGAGCTTTCAGCCGGCCGAAATAGCCCACGACGTGCCCCTGCTGGCCGCCCGCTGATCCTCGCGCGATGGCCCGGCGCCCGCGAGCTCTCGGCCTCACGCTGGTGGCTTGCGCTGCGCTGGCCGCGCTGATCATCTTCGGGCTTGCCCCGCAGCGTTCGGCTTCGGTCGGGCGCGAGGCGCCGGCGCTGCCGCGCGAACAGCTCGCCGGCCCGCCCGCGACGCTCGCCAGCCTGCTCGCCGACGCCGCCGGGCGCCCGGCGCTCGTGGTCTTCTGGGCGAGCTGGTGTGGGCCGTGCGCGCGCGAGGCGCCCGCGCTCGAGCGCGTCGCTCACACCCCCGCCGGGCGCGACCGGATGGTCGGCGTGGACTGGAGCGATGCGCTCGCCGGGGCGCAGTCGTTCATCAAGCGCTACTCATGGACGTTTTCGAACCTGCGGGACTCCGAAGGGACGGTCGGGAACGACTATCACCTGACCGGATTGCCGACGACCTTCGTCCTCGACGCCCGCGGTCGCATCGCAGACGAGTTGCGCGGCCCCCAGACCGAACGCTCTCTGGAGCGGGCCCTGGCGGGAGTCGGCTGAGATGGGCTGCAGATGAGATGGAGCCTTGGCGGAGATCGACCGGAAGCGCTGAGCGCCGCTACCAGCTGCCGTTCTGGCAGCCGCCGCCTTCGGACCCGGTCTTCGCGCTGGGGGTGCAGGTCCGTTTCGTCGCTCCTCCGGGTTCCCTCGTGTAGGTGAACGTGTGACCGTCGGTCGCTTCGGCCGTGACCGCATATTCTTCGTAGGGCACGGTTCCCACCGTGACAGTCTTCAGGCAGGCGTTGCTCGGGCTGGGGCAGGAGGGTAGAGCCTTCTCGTATGACTGGAGTGCCGCGACGGTCATGCCCTGGTAGTTGCCGGCGTGATCTGTGGCGTACGTCTCGGCCGCGGTCTGAGCTGCGTGAGCGAGCTCCTTTCCAGCGGCGTCCGTGCCCTTGCTCTTCTGGCTGAGAAACGACGGGATGGCAATCGCGGCGAGGATGCCGATGATCAGGATGACCACCAGGAGCTCGACCAGCGTGAACCCTCGCTCCTCTTTTGCCCGTTGGAGACGTCTGCGCAGCATTTGCAGATTCATCGGTCGCCGACATCCGATGCTTAAGTACGAATAAAATAAGAATAAAGTAAGGAAAGCTACGCAGGGGTGCGCAGCGGGGCGTTCAGCCCGCTGAGGGTGGAGAGGGCGGCGAGTTGATCGCAAATCTCGCCGGGTGGGCGTCTGAGCCGCGAGCGCTGGTCGGTTCGCGGATCTGCGGGCTGCTCGCAATCAAGGCGACGACCGGAATCGAACCGGTGCAGTGGCCGACTCGGTCCAGTAAGCCGATTCTG
>Ga0302324_100012191_pt1 | contig 17557 bp, 12 predicted proteins | sample Palsa_T0_1_FD_201949 | JGI IMG/M metagenome (GOLD analysis project Ga0302324, IMG submission 201949) | Peat permafrost microbial communities from Stordalen Mire near Abisko, Sweden - Palsa_T0_1 | ecosystem: Environmental > Terrestrial > Soil > Palsa > Peat permafrost | place: Sweden: Abisko... | reverse complement strand
CTGAACGTTATCGCCGTAAAACTGGGGGTTCGCCATGTAGCCGGGCCCTCCACGAGTGACGAGATGGACAAGATTCCGATCCAGACGGAGGACGGAGCAGGAGCCAGTCTGCCGAGAACGATACTTCAGGACGAGGGCTTTCTGCTGTTCGATGCACCCGAAGGCGGCAGCGGACCGGCGGAGCTTTGCGCGCGCCTGCAGTGGGCCGCCTCGACAACGTAGAGGTTGGTCGCGTCAACCGGACGCTGAAGATCGGCGGTCGGAAGATCGGGATGATGCGATGCGAGTACAAGCTTCTGTCGTTTTTTCTGAGCAATGTGGACCTGGCGCTGAAGCGCGACCTGCTCGCAGCTGTGTGGGATATAGCGACGGCCCCCGCTCGCACACGCTGGATACCTACGTCACGGTCGCGGCTCGGTATGGCGCCGATCCTACTGAGCCACGCGCATAAGTGAAGGCAATTCGGCGGACACGGCAAATTGCGAGTCCGCCTTTTCGGTCCGTGCCGCCACGCAATAAATCCTCCTTCGATCGGTTGACATAGGCAGAGGACTAACGCCAGAACCTAATGTAGCGCCCTGCAAATAACTGGACCGATCGTGGGGCAGCCATTCTTGGCTGCAGCCGCCTTTTAGGCGGCTTTCCGCTCCGTCGGAATAGTCCAGTTATTTGTTGGACAGTACACTAAACGAACTAACGTATTCACATGCGCCGCTACCGTCGTCGCGGGCCTGGCGCTCATCGCGCAACAGGGTTCTTGCGGCACGGTCGCCGTCGCCACGTCCGCAATTTCGAAGGCGATGGCGCGTCCCATCGGATCGTTTGCGGGCGCGAGCCACGCTTCCTGCCGGTGCCCGCCGCAGGATCCCAGCGCCGTCCCCCCCGCATCGATATCGGCGATCCCGCAGGGCGCGTAGAGACTCAGCGCACGGATCGGCGGTTCATCGACAGATGGACATATCGGCGAGCGGGGCACGCCATTTCTTCGGCGCGCGCCGGTCGGTAGCTGCGGGGTTCTCGTTCACGATTCCGAATTCGAACCGAAAGTGTCAGTTTCGCACTTTCCGCTCCTGCTCCATCTTGCTCCTCAATGATTGGCTTCAACAGGAATTCCGTTTTCCGACTCCCGAAAAAAGCGTAGCCCCTTACCTGACATGGCGAAAGAACGCTCGATCGACCTCCAACATGATCGCCAGCGTTCCCGAGCGGCGCATCTGAAAACCGCGAACAGGAGTGCATAGTTATGCACGTTTCAGCGCGAACACTCACCGATTCATCGATAAGCGGAAGAACTGTCGCGAGCTGAATTGCGATATCGCGAGAACAATAGAGGCGAGCAGGTCGAGGCGGTGAAGGCCTCGCTCCGGGACGATCTCGGCCAACTGACTTGGGTACCGCAAGGCCGCACGGACCGGATGCAAGGCGCTCGCCGCCACGTGTCGGGCAGCCCTTCCTAAAGCGATTGAAGGAAGGTAATCAACTGTTGCTGCTGCGCAGCGGGAAGGTTGTTGAAGCTGGCTACGACACCCGCTGCCTCTCCCGCATGGCGCTGAATGGCATCGCCTAAAGTCATCGATGCGTTGTCATGCATGAAGCGAGACTTTATATGCAGCCCCCACAGGGGAGCTGTACGCAGCTTGTTGGCGGTGTCTGCCGGGCCGGCCTGCACAACACCGTCGCCGGTGCCCACGTTATGCATCAAAAAATCACCATAAGGGTGAAAAATTTTGTTTCCTAAAGCTACAGGAACCGTATAGGCGCCGCCGTTTATTATTGTTCCAGCCTGAGCTGTAGTCAGATTTGCAACGTGGCAGGTGACGCAGCCGACCGAGGTGAACAGGGCTTGCCCGGCGATAGCACTCGGCGTCGCGGCTAGGACCTTGTCGCGGGGCGGCACCATAGTCCCACGAATGAATTGGGCGAAATGGTCAATATCGGCTAAGCCAAGAACATCCGGCGTATCCTCAGGATCGCTGGTCACTTTGCAGACAGAGGTCACGTCTTTGGGCTTCAGGCGATTTGTAACACCCATCTCATTCAGGTAGGCATCCCCCGAAAACGAGAGGATGGTCGGATCCTGGTCCTTCCAGCCAAACTTGCCTACACCGGTCTGTCCCGGCGACTCGAAAATCGGGACTTGAATCGCCTCACCCTGAATCAACCCACCGCTCAGGCCAGGCTGATTGGCGGCAATCGAAAGGAACGTCTGGTCGGGGACTGCCTCTACGAAGCCATCTCCAAGGGTGTTGAGTACTGCGCGCAGGGTTCGGATAGTTTCTGTGGCGGGCACATGCTCCTGGGCCTGCGGGCATATGGAGCGGTCGTTGACAATGGCGCGGCCCGTTATGGTGTTCGCGCCCTCGTTGATCGCGATAGTAGGATTGACAAAGTTGCCATTTGCATCGAGGTGGCCGACTCGCTGCTCGGTGAACTGGCTGGCCGCGCCGGCCACGCCATTGTTATGGCATTCAACGCACGAGGTCCCGTTGAACACCGGCCCCAGACCGGTACCAGGATCGTGTCTCCGTTCAAACTGTGCCTGATCGAGTGCGAAGGTGTCGCCGGGCGGCTCCGCTATCCCGTTGCTGATACTCTGCGTGCCGGGATTCACGGTTAGCTGGCCAGTTGCGCCGATCGCCTGTCCAAGCGTCGGAGTAGTAAAGCCGGCTGGCGCTTCAGTTGCGGATTGCTGCGCGGTGAGGGCAATTGCAGCGGCGGCTCCCGCAATAGAAAAGAAGACGATCTTTCTGTGTTCCAATTCGGTTAATCTCCTTGAGACGATTTGGTTTTATACCAAAAGGTGTGTGGCTGGTTGTTGAGATCGAGTCTGACCTGCCCAAGACTTCTGACGAGGACCGGTCGGCTAACCTCTGCTTCTGATAGCTAAACTCAACGCAACTAAGAAATATTCCCAGCCGAGGGAGCGTTTCTGCACCTAATCCCTGTCAACGAACTCTTAACGTAATCGCGAGGATACGCGGGAATATTCTCGCAGCCTACCCGGTCTTCACATTGACGACGCACTCGAGGCGTAGCACGCACTACAGCCTCGACAGGGAGAAACGCATGAACGAGAAAACACATCAGACAAATTACGCCCGACTTAGCCGGCTTTGCGCGGGACTGCTGCTGGGAGCCGCGGCAGGCTCTCTGGCTGCTCAGACGACGAGCAATCCACCGAACAACTACCTGGTTCACAACCTGGTTTCAGATCTTGCCGGAACCGCCGACCATCAGGATGCGAAGCTGGTGAATCCACGCGGCATGGGCTTCGGCGCCACTCCGGTCTGGGTTGGAAATAACCGCACCGGCACGGCCACCCTGTATGACGGCACCGGCGCCGCGAGCCCCCTGGTAGTCACCATACCCCAGGCGGGAAACGCGGGCACCGTCGGCCCGGTGACCGGGGTCGTCTTTAACCCATTCACTTCGACCGCGAACGGCTTTGACGTCCAGACGGGCAAGCCCGCTCTTTTCATTTTCTGCTCGGAAGACGGTGTCATCTCCGGATGGAATCAGACCGTCAGCGGAACCAAAGCATCCATCCTCTTCGACAACTCCGCGTCCGGCGCAGTCTACACCGGATGCGCAATCGGCGGAACGGCCGCGGCGCCGTATCTCTTCGCCGCCAACTTCAACGCGGGAACAGTGGACGTATACGACCTGAACCTCAATCTTAATCCGGTGCCTTATAACCAGAATGCCCAGCCGCTTCCTTATGCGGGATCTTCGTCGTTCTCGAATCCGGCCGTTCCTGCGGGATTTGCTCCTTATAACGTGCAGAATATTGGCGGAACGCTGTTTGTGAGCTATGCGCTGCAGAACGCCGCAAAGCGTGACAGTGTCGCTGGCGTGGGCAACGGATATGTCGCTACGTTCAACGTCAACGGCAGCCTGATCGCCAATCTCGTCAGTCAGGGACCGCTCAATTCGCCGTGGGGGATGGCTGTCGCGCCGCCCAGCTACGGGGCATTCGCGGGCGCGCTGCTGGTCGGAAATTTTGCCGACGGCAAAATCAACGCGTTCAGCCCGTCCACGGGAGTGTTACTCGGCACACTTGCCGATCTCAACGGCAACCCGATTTCGATTCCCGGATTATGGTCGCTCGATTTCGGCGGCGGCGCCGACAGCGAAGATCCCGGCACGCTCTACATCACGGCGGGAATCGGGGGCGGGCCCAACAACGATCCGGTGGAGTCGCACGGGCTGTTCGCGAGCATTCAGGCCGCACCCTCATTCGCGATATCGGGAATTCAAAACGGCGCGAGCTTAATCGCCGGACCGATCGCTCCCGACACATGGACAACGATCGAGGGTAATGGACTGTCCCCGGCCACAGGCTCATGGCAGACCGCCGGCAGCACGCTGCCCACCGTAGTTAACGGTGTCGGCGTCACGGTCAACGGCACTCCCGTTCCCGTGAGTTTCGTGAGCAATACGCAGGTAAACTTCCTGGTACCTTCCACCGTGTCTCCCACCACTGCGCGGATCCAAATTACCAGCAATGGTCTGACGAGTGCGCCTGTGACTGTAGACGTCGACCTTCTGGCTCCGGCGTTCTTCACCTTGGGAAACAATACGGCCAACGGCAATATCTACGTCGCCGCCGAACACGCTAACGGGACGCTGATCGGGCCCGCGGCTACGGTCAAGACAGCTACGCCGGCCGAACCTGGCGAGACCATCGTGCTGTACGCTACTGGTTTCGGACCGTCACTCGCTTCAGGCGAAGTGCTTGAGGTGACTCCGACAATCGCGATCGACGGGATCGCAGCCGAACTCACGTTTGCAGGCCTGGTGGGGCCGGGATTGTATCAGTTCAATCTGGTCGTGCCCGCCGGTGTCACGCGCGGTCAGGATGTGCTGGTGGTCGGGCTTTCGGGCAATTTCGGGACCCAGCCCAACGCGTACCTCACCATCGCCGCTCAGTGACGCAACTGAATACAAACAGCCAATGGAACCAGTTGCGAGCAACCGGGGAAGACGCCCGTTGGCGAAGTGGCCGCCGAGCGCCGGGCCAACGCCGCGCCGACGCCGCGCGTCGAGATTTTCTCGGCGCGCTTGTTGCCTCGGCACAAGTGTCCGCATCGGCAGACACGGCACACTGAGAGCGTACGCCACGCCCACATCCTGAAGGGCTGTCGCGTGCCCTCGCCCGTTCCCCCCGTGCCGTTGTGGGCTACGCCGCGGCGAGCATAAACTCGGTCCGGTACTCACGGCCGACGGTCCACATGAAGCGACTCCAGCGTCGTCGGGGTTTATCAGTAGCATCTCCGCGGAGGCGGCGTTGATCGGGAGGCGTCACACAAACAAAGTTGACGGCTTCGTCGCTGCTTCCGCTGCCCTTCCACTTCGCGGCCGCGAGATGCCGTCGCACGCGGCGAGTTGAGCGGACAGTCCGTTTTGTACAACACGAACGCCTCGCCCAACAGTTCGTTTTGTGAAAGGTGCGACAGGCGGTTTCGCCTGTCGGCGCCTCCTTGCACAGAACCCTATTCCGTTTTGTAAACCACGGCCGGAGTTCGTTTTTTTAAAACGCTAAAGCGCTCGCCTTACTCCCAACAACTACAGGCTCTGAAGAAAATTCACCAGATCCTGCTTCTGCTGCACGGTCAAACCGTTGTAGCCATTGACCACCTGCGTCGCTTCAGATCCCGTACTTCCGTGCGCCTCGATCGCAGTAGGAATATCCGATGCGCGACCGTCGTGCAGAAAAAAGAGACGTGTGCTGAGTCCCCACAACGGCGCGGTACGCCAGTCTGTTCCCTGGGCCAGACCCTGCGTAACCCCGTCGTTCAGGCCTTGTCCCATATTGTGAATCGCCAGGTCGGAAAAGAGTTCTACCGCCTTATTGCTTAGTGCCGCGCTTCCGGCATTGCCGGTTTGCAGCGTTTGCGTATGGCACTGAATGCAGCCGATCTGCGCGAACACCTGGCTGCCGCGCTGCGCTGACGCATTGAGCTGCGCCGGTGGCGGCGGCGCCAGATAGCGCATGAACTGGGCGAACGCCACAATATCGCTCATGGCCGCCGTCGTCGTGGTTGCGGTCAGGTTCGTGTAATCCTCCGGTGTCGCATTGAAGACGCAGCCCGGCGTTTCATCGCGCTCCGTGGGGAAGAGTTCGTTGGTAACACCCTGCTCCACGTTATATGCCTCACCGGCAAACATGAGCGGCGATTTATTCTGCGCCTTCCAGCCGTAGCGCGTAACCGTACCGTCGTTGCCATTGCGGTTGACGCGCCCCGAAATCCCTAACGCGGCCTTGACAGCGCCGTTGGCGGCAAGGTTCGCCAGAATCGCCTCATCCGGAATGGACTCCACCAGACCGGCGCCAAACAGCGGGGTCGGGATCCGGAACGATGTGTTGTTTTGCGCGACAGCCGTCGCAAAGTCGGGCTGCGGGATCTTACAGCCGGCAGCGTCGGAGCGCCCGGAAATCACGAAAAGATTGTGCACTCCGCCATCCGGCGTACCGTCTGGATTGCGCTGGAAGCGCACCACGCGCACCGGTCCATTTTGCTGGATAAATGCAGGAATAGTGTTCTGGGCGCCGAACAGAGTGGCTACTGCGATCTGCGGATTCACACGGGGACTGCTGCCGCCGGGTCCCGGCTGGGCATGACAGCCCACACAGCTATTCAGGTTGAAACGCGGTCCAAGCCCGGACCCGGTCGCGCCGGGTTGAGTGCCCGAGACAGAATCGACTTCGCGAAAACGAGCGGCTCCCTCCGTAAAGTATGCGAGTTCGCTCGCGGTCACACCCTGAATGACACCCCCAGCGGGCGGTCCGTTCGGTGGTGGTGGAGGCGGCGGAGCGGGTTGCGCCAGCGCGGCTGAGGCTGCAAGAAGTCCGGCCCAGATGAGCAAGAAAAAGATGAGTAAGAAGCGGCGTATATCGATAACCATGTACTCATTGCAACCGCTCAACGTAAAGCTCATGTTCACACTATCGGCAGATTTGTGAAGCAACTGTAATCTCTGCCCCAAAATCTTTTGGAATTGGCTTTAATAAAGACTCGGAATACTAACGATGGTGAATGATTCCAATACAAGGCTCCTGCTGGTCGACGACGACCAGAAACTTTGCAGATTGGTGCGGACCTATCTCGAGCCGATGGGCTACAGCGTCTCCGTGGCCCACACCGGCACTGATGGATTGGAGATGGCCCTCGCCGGTAATTTCGATGCCGTCATTCTGGACGTCATGCTCCCGCGCATGGACGGTTTCGAAGTTCTGAAGGCGTTGCGCGCCGAATCGAACGTGCCCGTCATCATGCTCACCGGCCTGGGCGACGAAGCCGACCGGATTGTCGGGCTTGAAATCGGCGCGGATGATTACCTGCCGAAAACCTTCTCCACGCGCGAGCTGCTGGCGCGCCTTCGCTCCGTGGTGCGCCGTTCGCGAATCACAAAAGCGCAGAGTAAAGAGGAGCGTGACCCGCCCGTTGTGGTGGGCGACCTCAGAGTAGATCCGGAATCCCGCGAGGCATGGCTCGCGGGGAAAAGCCTGGCGCTGACCACGGTCGAGTTCGATTTGTTATTGTCGCTCGCGCGGGCCAGCGGTCGGGTGAAGACGCGGGAGCGTTTGCTGCTGGAAGTGGCTGAGCGGGATTTCGAAGCCTTCGACCGTTCCATCGATGTACATATTTCTTCAATACGCCGGAAGCTGGGCGACGACCCGAAATCGCCGCAGTTCATTCAGACCATTCGCAGCGTGGGTTACATGATGCTGAAGCCGGGCACGCTATGAAAACGCGGATTTCGCTTTCCACCCGCATCCTCATGCTCGCAACAATAAACGCGGTACTCCTGCTCGCGCTGTTGCTGGCTATCGCGTGGTTCGAATTCGGCGTAGGCCCCCGCACATTCCTGTTTGCGCCGGCGCGTGACCGAACCCTTGCGGTCGCCAGAGAGGTTGCGCTGGATCTCGAGCAAATAACCGCGGAGGCCCGGACAGATCTGATGGGCCGCTACGCCCATGATTACGGGGCGGATTTCTACCTGTTCAAAAATGACGGAACGCAACTGGCGGGTCGTCCTCTGGAGTTGCCGCCGGCAGTCCGGGCAGCGCTTACGGCCGGAGGACACGGAGGCCAGGGACGCGAAGGCAGGCCGCCACGCAGGCGTCCCCCACCGCCGCCGAGAGGTGATATGCCCCCTCCGGAAGGTGACCGCCCCCCGCCACCCCCGCCGGAGGACGATCATCCCCCGGACCGGAATCGCATCGATCTGTTCGAATTGCCCGCCAACGGTCTGTACTGGGTGGGCGCACGCATTCCCATACCGTCAAATGAGGGGCAGCCGCTGCGCGGGACTCTGATCGTCTCCGCGCCGTCCTTTTACGGAACGCCTCTGTTTTTTCAATTCAAGCCGTGGCTCGTGGCCATTGGAGCCGTGATCGGCATCTTCGTTGTCTGCTGGCTGCCTTTCATCCGGGGCCTGACCCGGACCGTCAAGCGAGTAACGCGCGCCACGGAACTCATTGCGGAAGGCCAGTTCAATCAGCAGCTTCCGGAGAATCGCGGCGATGAATTGGGGCAGCTGTCGGCCGCCATTAACCGCATGGCGGCACGGCTTGCGGGCTTCGTCACCGGGCAGAAGCGCTTTTTGGGAGATATTGCTCACGAGTTGTGCGCCCCCATAGCGCGCATGCAGTTCGGTCTGGGAATACTCGAACAGCAAGCCGAAGAAGGCCAGCGCGGGGCAGTGGAAGACGTTCAGGATGAGATGCGGCAGATGTCGAACCTTGTGAACGAACTGCTCTCGTTTTCGAAGGCCGGCATGGAACTCAAGGGAAGAAAGCTGGAGCCCGTCGATGTCGAAGCTACCGCGCGCGATGCCGTGGCCCGCGAAGGGCTGAACGGAGTGGATGCGGTGCGGATCGATATTCGCGCGCCGCTGATCGCATTGGCGGATCGGGAATTCCTGCTGCGCTCGCTGTCGAACCTGATACGGAATGCGGTCCGCTATGCCGGCAGCGCCGGACCTGTCGTTATTGCGGGCGTCATTGCGGGTTCGCTGGAAAACGGGGAGGTCGTTGTCACGATATCCGATTCCGGGCCGGGTGTTCCGCAGGAAGAAATTGACAAGGTATTCGCGCCGTTTTACCGGGTGGAGGCCTCGCGGAACCGGGATACGGGCGGCGCGGGACTGGGCCTCGCCATTGTTAAGAGCTGCGTTGAGGCATGCAACGGGCGTGTGCAGTGCCGCAACCGGCAACCCTCGGGTTTCGAAGTTGAGATTCGCCTGGCCGCGCTTTCTGTCTGAATTGGCTCCGTCTGAATTTTCTGGTACTAAATCGGCACTCCCTATAAAGGTATAGGCCATTGTGCCCGATATGTTGACAGAGGCCTATGACCAAACTGTCGCCGTTTCTAAAGGGATCTCGTAAACAGACCGCCACGATTGACGACCGCAAAGCCGAAGCGCTGAACCGCGTCGTGTCGCTGCTGCTGCAGGGAATTTCTCTGCACGCTTTCCAGTTCGATCCGGGCGCAACCGAGGCTTTTCAGCTTTCCATCCGGAAACTGCGCACCGACCTGGAACTGGTGGATGACGAGGATTCCGCGTTGCTGATGGCGGCGGCCGCGATCCGTTTGCTCGAAGAGAACAACCGCGCCGCGGAATCACACCTGCAATCCCGGCAGAACGAACTCGAGAAAGTGGTCGCCCTTCTTTCGGATGCCCTTCTGGATGTGAGCGGCTCAACCGAAGAGACGATGGTGCAGATCAAGGAAATCGAACGCGATATTGCACGTGCCCGCGGCGTGGGCGCTTTGGCCACGGGCCGCGCGCGCATGGCGGCCGCGGTCGCCGGGATCCGCGCTGCCTCGCGCGCGACCACTGAAATTGAGGCTACCCTCGGCGAAACGGATGGCGTAACCGGTTTGCCGGACTCCTCCCATGGCGCGGCGGCTATCGCGGAAGTCTGGAAGCATCGGACGGACTATTATGTTGGGATCTTCGCGGCGGAACGTCTGGAGACTATCAACCTTCGTTTTGGTTTTCAGGCGGGCGATCAGGTGCTGCAGACGCTGAGCCAGCATATCGCGCAGCAAACGGCCGCAGGCGACCAGCTGTTTCGCTGGAGAGGACCCTGTATCGTGAAATTGTTCCGGAGGCGGGCGCCCGAGGCTCACGTCACTTCCGAAATGGCACGCACCGCTGCTTCAAGGCTCGAACTGGCACTCTCGATCGGGGATCGCGATGCCATCGTCTCGATATCGACCGCCTGGCGTCTGTTTCCGCTGCAGGACGCGCGGAGTCTCGAACAACTGGTCGGGGGGCTCAACGAGTTTGCGGCCACCAGGACCCGAGCGAGCAGGTAATATTTCCCCGATGCTACATTCAGGAGGTGACTAAGCTGCCCGCACGCCGCGTACTCATGTCCGGCGCCGCCGGTTTTATTGGATCCCATTTCTGCGACCGTCTGCTCGCGGAAGGCTTCGAAGTTCTGGCTCTCGATAATTTCCTGACCGGTTCCGAACGCAATATCGACCATTTGCGCGGCAATCCGTCATTTGAATTCCGCTTTCAGGATGTGACGGAGCCGTTTGCCGTCGATGGTCCCGTCGATTATGTGCTTCATGTGGCTTCGCCCGCCAGTCCCAGGGATTATCTGGAACATCCCATTGAAACGCTGGACGTCGGTTCTCTGGGAACGCGGCGAATGCTGGAGATAGCGCAACAGAAGAACGCGAAGTTTCTGATTACATCGACGTCGGAGTCTTATGGCGATCCCACAGTTCACCCGCAGGTGGAGACCTATTGGGGAAACGTCAACCCCGTGGGTCCGAGGTCCTGTTATGACGAGAGCAAAAGATTTGCCGAGGCGCTCACGATGGCTTATCACCGGGCGCGCGGCGTCCGCACTTCGATTGCTCGTATTTTCAATACCTTCGGACCTCGAATGAAGCTGAACGATGGCCGCGTAGTGCCCGCGTTTCTCGACCAGGCCCTGCGCGGCCAACCGATTACGATTTTCGGCGACGGGTCGCAAACGCGCAGCTTTTGCTACGTAAGCGATCTGGTGGATGGCCTTTATCGGCTGATGCTTTCCGATGAGGCCTTGCCCGTGAATGTGGGAAATCCGAGGGAGATGACGATAGGGGAATTTGCGAAAATCATCGCCAACCTCACCGGGAGCACTGCCGGCGTGGTTTATCGGCCTCTGCCGGAAGACGATCCGCAGCAGCGCCGGCCGGATATTTCGAAAGCCATGAGATTACTCCAGTGGCAGCCCGTCGTCACTCTGGAGGAAGGGCTTCGCCATACGGTTGAGTATTTCTGCGCTGGGATGGTCGTTTGTACCAGATCGGGCGGCCCGCAGTCGTGAGTGGATTGCGCGGGGCTGACGTGCGGGTCGAGCAGCGGCTGAACGGATCGCTGGCGGTGCGCCATGGCGAGTGGTATTTGCCGGTAGAAGAGTGCGTGGCAGCGGTTGGAACAGGAATTTCGATCTGAAGAAGGCACCTAATCTTGTGTGACGGAGAATTTGCGACGATTCCTTCCTGACCGCTCCTTTCCCACAACTGCAACCCAACTTCCAATCGTACGTACCGGGCCAGGGCGGCGGGATTTATGGTTTCGGCGCACTAAACGCTGTCCGGGCTGCCAGAAGCGTCCAACTGGGAGCGAAGTTCTACTGGTAGGTCCGTCAAGGCTCTATCTCAAGACCATCCATCCACCACATAGAGTTCCGACAGGTCCCGAAGATAAGAGTAAGCATAGGACCTTCCATCGGGGGAAATGACCGTATTCATAACATAGTCAAGACCTCCTTTGTCCGCGGGTGCAAGTTCTTTCCAGGGCCGAACGGAGGAATGCGTAAGGTCGAACCGGGTGATTCGAGCCAGACGGTGGCTGCTCAAATCCCGAACATACAAGATGCCGCCGTCAGAGCTCCATGCGACCGGGGCGGCCGGATACGGGGCGGGAATTTCACGAGCCGTTCCACCGGACGCAGGCACAATTACCGTGGTTCGGTTTCGGCCGCCCGCCACGAGTTTGCCATCGGGTGAAATCGTCGCGTGATCGAGGTAAATCTCCGGGTCCATGGCGACCGGCGGCCCGCCGTTCACCGCCTGTAAGTACAGCCGAAGCGCCTTTCCCGCCATGTGCCCTCCCACCAGCAGGTGCGTGCCATCGGGAAAGTAGCGTGCCCAGCTGTACTCAAGGCCGTGGCCCCACAGGGTCCGCGGCGCTTGCGCCGTCAGGGGCAACAGGTTCAGGCTGCCTGGCTTGCGGTTGTCGAGCGATAACGCCCATTTCAGATCGGGCGATAACGCCACCGCCTGCCCGTCGCCCAGGCGAACGCTGCTCCCCGTCCGGGTGTCGCGAAGATAGACGCTATGATTAGGGCCGCCGCCATCTCCGGTTTCGTCAAAAAGCAGGTACCTTCCCTCCGAAGAGATCGCCTCGACATGTGACCAGTCAAACCATGAGAGGTCGCGCTCCGGCTCCTTATCGATGGATGCTGAGACCATCATCCGGCTTGTGTCGGTGCCCAGAAGGACGCGGCCGTCATTTGAAATGTCATAGAGCATGGTCATTCCCGGCAGCGTTGCGATCTGCCTCACTCTGCCGTTCAGCCCGACGCCGAATACCGAGTGCCGCACGCCCGATCTGTCGGCTGTGAACCAGATTTCCCGGCCCGAGGGCAGCCATGCGAGCCCCCCAACACTGGCCCACTTGCCGCCCATCTCGCGGGCGGCTCCGCTTCGGTCCATCAGCTTAATGGAGCCTGCATCGTCGCCTCTCAGCGGATGCTCCACAAATGCGATCCATGCGCCGTTTGGCGATAAACGCAAGTCGGAAAACTCGCCCGCCGACCGGTACACCACATGCCCTGGCGGGTACTCGATCACGGAATCGCGAGCGCCGTTGCGAAACACGGCGAAGTCTCTTCCCGCCGGTCCCCAATCCGCCCCACTGACTCCGGACACCACGGCCAAAGGAGATCCCCCGTTCAGGGGTACGCGGGATAGCAAGTAGTTCCCGTGCGCCGGGTCCGATTTCAGAAGCCCAAGCTCGGCGGATGCAGACACGCCGACCAGGGTGTCGCCTTCGAATTCAAGCTGGCGGGATTCGGGGCTGACGGTGTTGGCCACGTAGATACGCGCCGGCTCGGCATCCCACATCGCACTGTAGAGAATCGTCTGACCATCCGGGCCGAAGCGTGCGTTCGACAGGGTGCCCTGACGGAATGTGACCCGCCGGAACGAGGGCTGAGCCTTAACTCGCGGGAGCATAGCACGAGAAGCGAGTAACGCAATCAGCGCAAGCGAGACGGCCCCAGCGATCGATAAGAGCCGCGGCCGGGCACTCCGCCTGACAGTCTGGTCCGGCTCCAGGAATGACGGGCCTTCGGTCGCAGCGGGAGAGACAGGGTCGCGAGCTGGCGTCGGCCCGGCTTCGGTGACGGTCCCAATGACTTCGGTGACAGTCCCAATAAAACGATATCCGGTGCGCGCAACGGTCTCGACATAGCGCGGATTCTCCGCCGAATCTCCCAGAGCGATGCGAAGCCGGTTGGCCGCCGTGTTCAGGCCGCTTTCAAAATCGACAAAGGTATCGGCCGGCCAGAGACAGTCTCTCAGCTCGTCTCTGGTAACCACCTCCCCCGGTTTCTCTAGCAAAGCTTCGAGGATCTGAAAGGGCCTGCCTTGCAGCTTCAGCCTGGCGCCGTGCTTCCGCAGCGTCCCGCTATCCATCTCGACTTCGAAGGCGCCGAAACGGACAACCCTGCCTTTGCGCGTCGTATGCACCGTCAGACGCCCAGCAGCAATCGCGTTTCCAGCTTTTCGCGATTGCTCTTCGTCAGAGTCAGCTCCGTGCCGTTGCGCAGGATCACCCGGTAATCTCCCCGGAACCAGGGCTGCAGTTCGCGAATCCGGTCCAGGTTGACTATCGCCGACCGATGCACGCGCAGAAACCTCGCGGGGTCGAGTTGCGCTTCGAGCTCGCACATCGTCTGCCGGACAATGTGGGTCTCGCCGCCAACATGCAGGCACACATAGTTATCGGAGGCTTCCATCCAGTCGATATCGTCCAGCTTCAGCAAAATCACGCGCCCGTTGTTGCGCACCGCGATTCTGTCGGGCGCGCGGCGCGTTCTGGCATCCGAGCGCGCCAGGCTCTCAAAGAGTTCGAACAGTCGGCCGTCCGGCGTACCTGAACGATCGCGCACGATCCTGTCCTTGGCCCGACGCAGCGATTCCACGAAACGGCGTCCGTCGAAAGGCTTGAGCAGGTAATCGAAGGCATGCACTTCAAAAGCGCGCACGGCGTAGTCGTCCCAGGCGGAAATGAACACGACCAGCGTGGCGGTTTTCATCAGAGCCTGAGCGACCGCGAATCCGTCCGGCTCGGGCATCTGTATGTCCAGAAACACAATTTCCGGGCGGGATGCTTCGAGCGTCTGCAACGCTTCCGTGCCGTTAGCGCATTCGCCTATAACGGAGCATTCGGGATCTAGGTTGACCAGCCTGCGGATTCGTCTCCGCGAAAGGCGCTCGTCATCGACTATGAGTACTTTGAAGTTCGACATGGTCCTTCTCGTATTTATTGGTCCTTCTCGTAATATTTGCCGGTGTTTTCGCGAAATGGCAGAGTAATCCGCGCCTCCACGCCCCCCGAAGGAACGTTGCGCAGCACCAGCGACTGGTTTGGCCCGTACAGCGTCGCTAGGCGCCCGCGCGTTATCGTCAGTCCCGTTCCTTCAGGGGCGCTTCTCAGAGGAGATTGCTTCAGCCCTTCCCCGTTGTCGGTGACGCGCAGCACAAGCTTGTCCGCGTCGCGTTCCGCCGTTACCAGAATCCACCCCGGTCCGGCTCGCCGCCCTATGCCGTGACGAATCGAATTCTCCACGAGGGGCTGCAGCACCAGGTTGGGAACGACGGCTTCCCGCAGATTTTCGGGAACATCGTAGCGAACCTGTAACCGCTCCTCGAAGCGCGCCCGCTCGATCTCCAGATAAAGCCCGAGGATTCTCAGTTCCTCGGTCAACGGCGCTTCGTGTACGGCACTTGTGGCGAGGAACAGCCGCAACAACTCGCCCAGGCGCGCGATCGTCCGTTCCGCCATTTCGGCGTCTTCATGAATCAGCGCCGTAATAGTATGCAGCGTGTTGAAGAGGAAATGCGGATGCAGTTGCATCTTGAGGGCCTTCAACTGCGCCTCCACGAGGCGGGTCTGGAGCACCGAAGCCTGGAGTAATCCCGACTGATGACGCCGGTGCAGGATAGCGGCGCGCTCGACCAGCACCACCACCGCGTAAAGAAGAACCCCGCTATCGAGGGTAGACTCGATCGAGCTGAAAGTCTTCTGCCAGGTGAATTCCAGAAACATCGAGCGCGGTGGATGGGCGAGAAAGTCGAAGGCGACTCTTGTCACAGCGACCGTCAGGATCATCAGCACGGCATGAATGGCCAGGTCAACCAGCCGACGGCCCTTTTCAAACCGGTAACGCCTCGCCGCGCCTAAGATCGCGGGGGTGCAGGCTGCCCACAACCAGGCATAAGTCAAGTCCAGGCGGAAGCTGTCGGCCCACGACATCGGGGTCCGCGTAAAGGCATACCAGTAATGCGATTGCCAGGCGCAGAGAATGCCGTAAACGGTCCACACCCCCGCCACGAGCCCGGCCCGAATCAGCGCGACTCGCGAAATGAATGGCCGCATGAAGCTTTAATTCATATACGTTCCAACCATTCTTTTGTTCCTAAACTTCGCGCTGTTCGAATGCGGGACGCGGCTGTCCGAAAGCGGAACAATCCTGGATTCTCCAGACACAGGTCAGAGCCCAATGTGGGGCGGGCAATCCTGCCCGCCGATCAGCTTTCCAGCTGGTCGAGCCGCCTGAAAAGGCGGCTGCGGCCACGATTGCCCGCCCCACGAAGAAAAGTATGTTCAACCAGGCGGAAGGGAGCCCGAGATGGCCTTTGCGAGAGCCTCCATGCGTTTGGCCTCTTCCTTCGACCCCCCGGAATGCTTCAGCGCATCCGCGTACTCTTTCAGCACCGGAGCGATCGCGGGATTGTTCCACCCGACCCTGTTCCGATAGATCTCAATCGACTCTTTATACAAGTCGGCGGCCTCGCGCCACGAATGTTGTAAGGCACGCAGCGACGCCAGTGTATGAATACCATCGGCCAGAAGGTAACTGTGAGGCGCGACGCGCCGTTCAACGGCAACGGTATCCGGAAGGAGTCGCTCGGCTTCAGCCAGCCGATGCTGCGCGAGCCAGGCCGCGCCCAGACCGACGCGAGCCAACAGACCCGTCACCCGTTTCTGCGATGGCAACGTATCGAGAATCTGCTGCGCCCGATTACTGTATTCTTCCGCCAGAGCCGGTTTGTTGCGGTTGCAGGCGATCAGGCTCAGTTCTGTAAAAATTATGCCAAGCCGCAGGCTGTCGTGTACGGGGTGCGATTCGATAACGAAGCGCGCCCTGTTCAGAAGAGGCTCAGCACGGTCATACTGACCGCTCCGCACATAGGCGAAAGCGAGATCCGATTGATAGGTCGCGACCTCCAGATGATTCTCGCCCAGTTCGGTCATGGCGAGCCGGACGGCTTCGTTGAGAAGGGACAGGGCCTGCGCCGTGTGTCCTTCGAGCAGATCCATGAAGCCGAGGGTATTGAGAACCCGCGCCTCCGCCGCCTGCCGTCGTGGCTCAAGGCTGCGAAACGCATCGAGGGCCTCCGTCAGCAACGGGCGTCCTTCAGCGGGTTTATCGAATTCCGCATAAGCGCCGCCCAGCCTGCTCAGCGCTTCAGGGTATATCTGCGGATACGCGGGGCGAACCTCTCGCGCCAGTTGCACGCTGCGAGACAGGCAATCTTCGGTTTCGCCTGTGCGGCGCTGCAGCCGGTACAGCTCACCGAGATTCATCATGCTCATCGCGTAAGACGGGAGGAAACCGGAGCCAGCCTGTTGCCATTCGGGAAGCGCTCTGAGAAGCCGCGATTCAGCACCCGGAAGATCGCCCCTGGCCTGGTCCACAATCGCCAGATGATGCTCGCAGGATGCCTGCATGTCGGGTGTAAACGGTCCTGCAGACGGTTCTGTGTCCGCCGTCTTGCCGCACGCCTGGAGAAAGAACTTCTCGGCGGCGGGAATATCGGCCGCGGCCAGCGCGGCCTGACCCAGGTGCATCATTTGGTGGAAATCCGGCGTAGCGCCGAGGATGGCCCCGGAAAGCACATATAGAACAGAAATTCTGGTTCGCATAGTGTCTACCGTCAGTCTTGAGGCTGAGATCGGAGTTGAGAAGGCTTTTGGGGCGAAAGCGCAGCCGCGGGTGGCGGGAGCGAATACCGGTGCCCAGCGGCGCCAGAGGACTCTTGCATGACCCCGGTGACATGAATGCGGATCTGTCCGTGATTTCAATTGTTTTGCGCGTTACGCACAAGTGAGGCGCCCGAGGGGCGGGTTCCAGACCCGCCGAGTATGCTGCCGAGGCCAATGCGGTGGCCCCGAACGCGCTATTCTCGAATCGCATGGATCTGGCTCGCATACAAGAAGCTCTGCGCCGCGAAAGGCTTGACGGCTGGCTGTT
>Ga0302324_100012190_pt1 | contig 17558 bp, 9 predicted proteins | sample Palsa_T0_1_FD_201949 | JGI IMG/M metagenome (GOLD analysis project Ga0302324, IMG submission 201949) | Peat permafrost microbial communities from Stordalen Mire near Abisko, Sweden - Palsa_T0_1 | ecosystem: Environmental > Terrestrial > Soil > Palsa > Peat permafrost | place: Sweden: Abisko... | reverse complement strand
TTTTGGCAACCGATGTTTCAGGATAAGGCCCCAATCACCCTTGTCGCGGCATACGTGCCGGCGTACGACCCCGCGGCCACTCCGCCAAACGGTCAGTTCATTTTGATGACTGATCAGTACGTCGGTGGCGGCGACCTGGTCGCCGCCGTCCAAATCTCCTCCATGCTCGTGCGCCTCGGTCATCCATTCAATCTGCGCATAGGCACGGGTGTCTCGCTCGATGACCTTCGCAATAAACCTACGGTTCTGATTGGATACTCAAACACCCAGTGGAAAGACGTTACCAAGAAATTCCGCTTCTTCGTGGACGACAGCAGCCATGGGATGATCCGGGATAACGGCAAACCGACCGACTGGTATCCGCATGATGCGACACCGGAAAATCACGCGGAAGTCGACTATGCGGTCATCTCACGGGCGTTCGATCCCGAAACCCATGCCATGTTGATTCTGGTAAGCGGTTGCCTGCAATACGGCACTGAAGGTGCGGCGAGATTGATCACCAACCCCGAACTTCTTGCCCCCGCTCTTCGCAACGCCCCAAAAGACTGGCAGCAGAAGAACCTGCAACTGATCATTCAGGTCAACGTGGTAGCCAACTCGCCTGCCTCTTCCCAAGTCGTCGCCTCTTATTATTGGTAGCCACACCCCTTTCTTCCGTTCACAAAACACGCAAAAACCACGGTGTCCATGACTCCAGGCAAAATCTCTGTGTTGTGGTGTCTATGTTCAGCGAAATCCGTACCAAAGTATCAAATAGGTTGATTGGTTGGGGATTGGAAAAAGCCACCTATGTATCAATGAATATCGATATCTTGTTGAAACGGAACGCGCTGCAAAGACTAAAGGCTTCGAATGCGTTCTTCGCGATGGGTTTCCTTGCTCTCGATTCGCCGGGGATTAACCTTTCTGAGCCTGGCGATCTTGCAAATTTTTTAATTTGATGGCTAGGCAACGCTTCACTCGAACTGATACTATCCGGCTGCATTAGTTTGCGACTCGTACATTAAGGAATAAATGATCCCCGGTTTATGTGGGCTAGGGACTTCAAAAGATAACGTTTTCACTTCGGAGGCTGTAATGCACCAAAAAAGACATTCACTGCTGGGGCTGCCCAAGCACACTCCATGGATGTTGAGCGCGGTACTAACGGCATTGGCTTTTCTGCTCTCTCCGCAAGCCCGGGGACAAGCGGTATCTGCCACTCTACTGGGCACTGTGACTGACAATACCGGTGCGGCCGTGCCCAACGCAGCGGTTCAGATCCTGGAAAACGCCACCGGCATTGCGCACGCTGGGGTTACGAACGAGAGTGGCAACTTCACATTTCCTGATCTGACGCCGGGCACTTATGCGGTGAGTGCCGAAATCAAAGGCTTCAAAAAGGAGACCCGCGAAAACGTTGACGTGGCCGTCAATACAACGACGCGCGTGGATCTCACCTTACAGCCCGGGAATGTCACCGAAAGCGTCATCGTGACCTCGGCTCCGCCCATTATGCAGACGGACCGGGCCGACGTGAGCGTAAACATCGAGTCTCACACGCTACAGGCCCTTCCGGTAGCGGTGAACCAAAACTTTCAGACCCTGCTCACCCTGGTGCCCGGTGTCGGTCCGCCCATCTTCGAGCACTCGCAGTTTTTTAACGCCGCCAGTTCCATCCAGACCGAGGTGAACGGCCAGCCGCGCGAAGGCAATAGCTATCAGATTGAGGGCATTGACGATGATGAGCGGACGGGCCTGCTCCAGATCCTCATTCCCCCGATACAGGCCATCCAGACGGTGGATGTCTCCACGGCTAACTATGATGCTGAGTTAGGGCGTGCCATCGGAACCGTAAGCAACGTAATCATCAATTCCGGCACCAACCAGTTTCATGGTTCAGCCAGCGAATACACGCAGAACAGCGAGTTCCAGGCGCGTGCATATTTCAACACAGGCGTCGGCCACCTGGTCTATAACTACTTCGGCGGCGGTGTCGGCGGCCCCATCATCAAAGATAAGCTGTTCTTCTACGGAGACTACTATCGCTCTCCCGATCACGAAGCTAACTCTAATATCCTCACCATCCCGCCGCAGCAGTGGTACACGCCCAATGGGGCTGGCTTTATTGACTTGAGCGGACCGCTGCAAAGCAGCGGTAAGGGACAAATCTATGATCCGGCAACGGGCAGCGCATCTGGAGCTGGCCGCACTCCCTTCCCTAACAATCAGATCCCTATCTCCCGTGTAAACCCGGTTTCGCTCAACTTAATGAAGCTGTTGCCTGCGCCCAATGCAAACCTCGGGACCAACTTGACTGCGCCCACGAATAACTTCTCCATTAACCTTCCATTTCAGAAGACGACGAACCGATACGACGCAAAGATCGATTATCAAGTTACGCCCAAGGACCACGTCAGCGGCCGATACAACCGGCAGGATGTCAAGGTCTTTCAGGAGCCTGCCTTTGGAGCCGCGGGCGGCGGCCCTGCGCAAGGCGCGTTTGCGGGTACAGGCACGCAAAACACATACAGCACCGGCATAAATTACGATCGTGCGTTTTCCGGAACTCTGCTCACGGAAGCGCGCTTTGGTGTCGCGCATTATGGCAACAGCGCGACTCCCACCGGCTATGGAACCGACTACGCCACCCAGGCTGGGATTCCGGGCGTCAACATCAGCCAGTTCACCAGCGGGCAAGTGGGAATCCTGCTTTCCCCCACGGACTTCAGCAGTCCGCTCATCGGGTACTCGGCATCCCTCCCCTGGATACGGGCTGAAACCAACGTTGACGGCGTAAACCACTGGACCAAGATTATTCGTAATCACACCGTCAAATTCGGTGTCGACATTCGGCGCGTGCATGATGACCTGCTGCAGGACCAGACCTTCAGTCCGCGCGGAGCGATTGAGTTCGCCGAAGACAATACTTCCGAGCCCGGGGCTCAAACCAATGTCGCCAATGAGATGGCCAGCATTCTTTTGGATGTTCCGTATCAGGTGGGGCGGGATATCAATACCTACTTTCCCGCATACCGGCAATGGTGGTTCTTTGCCTTTGCCGGAGACAAATATCAAGTTACCCCTAAGTTGACCGCAGATTTGGGACTGCGCTGGGAATTCTATCCACCGGCAACCCCGAAAAGCGCCGGTGGATTTTCTAATTACGATCCGACAACCAATTCCCTGGTTGTCGCAGGAGTAGGCTCGAACCCGTCCAATCTCGGGATGCAAACCAGGTATACCTACTTTGCGCCGCGGCTTGGATTTGCTTATCGAGCCAGTGAAGAGACGGTTGTCCGCGGCGGCTTTGGTATCAGCTATACACCGTTCGAGGATAATACCTACGCTTACAACTACCCGGTGCGCGCCAATAACAGCTACCAACAACTCAACTCCTACTCGCCCGCGCTCCTCGCCAACGGAGAAACTGCAACTTTCCAGGCCGGCTTCCCGGCGCCAGTTCAAATCAACGTCCCCACCAACGGCATCATCTCCGCCAGTAGTTCAGCTTTTCTGCTCAACCAGGCATACACAGTGATCCCCAAGACCTATCACAACCCATATGTGGAGTCCTGGAACGTCGCTGTCCAACAGTCTTTGCCACAACAGTGGACCATGACGCTGTCCTATGTGGCTAATCACGGGGTGCGCATAGGCTCGTCACAAAATATCAATTTGCCCCCAGCCCTGGGTCTGGGCACTGCGGGCGAGCCGGAATACATTGCCTACAAGCGCAGTGCGGCAACCAACGTGTATTTTCTGGGATTTTCGTCCAATTATCAGTCTATGCAGGCGCAGTTAAACCGCCGTTTCAACGGTGGTTTGGGAGTGATTACCTCATTTACCTGGGGTAAAGGCCTGGGTTACCAAACCGACGACGACGGCGCTCTGTACTACTGGATTGATCAGCGTCACAACTATGCACCCAACGATTACGATCACAAGTTCAACTTCGAAGAGAGCCTGAACTATGTGTTGCCGTTTGGTCCCGGGAAACGGTGGTTGAATACCGGCCTCGCCTCTTCGGTGATCGGTGGCTGGCAGCTGGCGGCCGTCGTGTCTCTCTATTCCGGTCTACCGTTCAATGTCACGGCCAACGCGGGCACGATCAACACTCCGGGTGAAGGGCAGAATGCAAATCTTGTAGCCCCCTTCCACGTGCTCCATGGGATTGGTACTGCGCATGACTGGTTTGATCCCACCAGCTTCGCGCAACCTGAAGGCTGCCCCAAAACAGGAGCCTGTCCAATAGCGTACGGTAGCGTCCTGGGCAACGTAGGCCGAAACCAGTTCTATGGCCCGGGATATATTCAGGACAACCTGTCGGTCTTCAAGACTTTCGCCATCTGGGAAAACGTCACCCTCGTGACGCGCGCGGACGCCTTCCAGCTAAGCAATAGTCCACAGTTCAATAGCCCGCAGAGTTCCATTACCAGCACAACCTTTGGCAAAGTGACCAGCACCATCGGGAGCGGCACAGGGATCAACGGGATAGGAGGTGGCCGTTCGATTCAACTCTCCGCGACCGTTCGCTTCTAGGCCGGGCCAGCCTTCTGAGCGAAATCAGGCGGGCGGGACAGCAACGGAATGTGTGGGTGCCCGCAGGGCACCCACAGAGTGATTGCAATGCCTTGTTCCATCCCCCGTGGGCCGGCCATGCCCACCATCGATAACTACTTTGCGTCGTGGAGCTTCATCGCGAAGAATCGCCCATCGCGATGCGTCGTGGCACGGAGCGCGAAGAAGCCGGACTGAAGTGTTGTTGCAACACCAGGGCCAACGCCCCCCGTAGACGGGCCATGCCACAATCCGCCGTGGTGATGATACGAGGCAGCTTCGCGTTGAGCGTTTTCGGCACTTCCTCGGCGAGAATGCCGGAGAAGTAAGGCCATACGGCCACGATATCCCCGGCGAACAACACGACCTCGGGGGAGAGCCCAGCCAGAATCGTTTGCAGGCCGCGGGCGATTTGTACGAATTGATAGCGTAGCGCAGCCATCGCCTCGGTCTTCTTATCCTGGGCATCAATCAGCAGATGACGATAGGTGAAGGAAGCGGGAACCTTTCCCTTCAACTTGCGGTAGTGCCGCAGGGCAGCCTGATTGGAAGCGACGGTTTCCCAGCAGCCGCGGTTGCCACATCCACAAAGAAGCCCCGCGGCTTCGACTGGCATGTGGCCAAACTCACCCGCCATACCGTTCCAACCGGAGATGAGATGTCCGCCGGCGAGAATGCCGGTTCCGATCCCTTCCGAGACATTAATGGCCACTGCATCCTGAACGCCGGACAAGCTCCCAAACCAACGCTCAGCGAGAATGATCAGATTCGCGGCGTTTTCGATCTCCACCGGAAGCCCGGTTCCCTCGGCGATAGCCTTTCCGATATCGAACGGTCCCCAGCGGAGATTGGGCGCGAAAGCCAATCTTCCGGTGAGACGATCCACCCGGCCCGGAACGCTGATGCCCACTCCCTGGATCGCTTTTCTTGGCTCAGCGTTGCAGACGCGCTTGATGGCTGCCAGCAGTTGGGTGACCGACCGTTGAGGCTGGGAAGAAATAGGGACATTTTCCTGAACCAGAAATCTGCCGCTGAAGTCTGAGATGGCTACGATGGCGTTCCCCGGATGCAGATCCAGGATCACCACTCCCAGTTCATTGTTCACTTCCAGCATCAGCGGTCTTCGCCCGTGTTTACTGAAGCCGGTTTCTCCTTCACAAATCCAGTCGGTCGCCAGCAGTTCCTCCACAATGACCGAGACCGTGCTCTTCTGCAGTCCGGAGAGGCGAGCCAGGTCAGCGCGCGAGACCGCTCCGGCAAGGCGAATCAGTTCAAGGATGATGGTTCGATTCGTATCGCGCGCGGTCTCGCTGCTGGAGGCTTGAATTGCCAATCGCGGAACGTGCGCTAACTGGCGGAGTGCGCGTTCGTTCATCTAGCCCAACTCATGCTTTTGCCACGCTATATTCTACCCAATACGGCCTGGTCCAACGGTAACTGGCCCTGCTGAGAATCGTACGCTATGACCTTGCTTAACCGTCGCCGATGAAGAGGGCACCCAGAGACTCTGGCCTTCTCAAGGCTAACGCGCGATACTTCCTGCATGATCGATAAAACGACAGCCCTGCTGCTGAGTGCGTTAGCTTTTTGGTCGCCGCCAGCCATCCGCGAGTCCCCAGCGGCGAGTAGCGGCCCGGAGTTCACCAACGGCGACGAGTTGAAACTTCCCCAGGGCTACCGGGAGTGGGTTTACCTGACCTCGGGGTTCGATATGAGCTATGACCCTGCGATGCAGATGGGCAACCAGCACATTTTCGACAACGTCTTCGTCAATCCTGAAGCGTACAAGGCCTTTGTGAGCACCGGCACTTGGCCGGACAAGACGATACTGGTCCTTGAGCAGCGTGGAGCCCGAGCGAAAGGCTCCATCAATCGGAGCGGTAACTTTCAGGCCGATGTGATCGGACTAGAGCTCCACGTGAAGGACGAGGCGCGTTTTCCGGGTAAGTGGGCCTTCTTCGCCTTTGATGGCGAGAAGCCAGCGAAGGCAATCCCAACCTCCGCCGCCTGCTACAGCTGTCACGCCCAACATGCGGCAGTCGACACCACGTTTGTCCAGTTCTATCCCACGCTGTTGCCCGTCGCTAAAGAAAAGCGCACGCTTTCCGCCCCCTACCTGAAGGAGACGGCCACACCGTTCAACCCATAGCGCTATTGTGAGCCCAGGACATTGCGGTATACGGAGCACAACTCGGCACGTGGCGGAAAGGCATGGGCGGCGTAATCTTCTTCGCTCATTTGGAATTCGTCCCGCCACAACTTGCGCCAGAACCTGCTGGCTTCGAGCAGCGGGTCGAGATCAGGTTGGATGTAAACGATATAAACCTCCCGAGGGTTGCGGGCCAATGTGGCCTCCAGGTTAGCGAGAACACTGGTAAACACCGGAGCTTCAAATGGGTTCCAGAGGTAAACCACTAACGGCCCGTCAGGAAACGAGTACTCCGTCGCATCGGCTTCGATCGAACGTATATCCTGGCATCGCTGCGCTGACCCTCGATAGTTCGCGATGTTGGCCACCGCAATCGCGTGCAGCTTAGGTGACAGTTCCACGCCGACAATCGCACGAAACGGATACTCCGATGCGATCAACAAAGCGCGCCCTTTGCCCGACCCCAAATCGACGAACGTGTATTTTTCGAAGTCCAGTTGGAGCCGATGGAGAATCTGCCGAAATGCAGAAGGGGCTACCCCAAAATACCCTGCGTTGAACAAGTCTTTGTGGCTTCCGCTGGGAAGATCTTCTGCGAATAGTAGTCCGCTCGTCTCCACGCCAAATTGCCGGTCAAAAGGATGCACGGAGACATACTCTTTTGCCCGATCAATAGTTCTTGAACCCGGTCGTAAGCCTTTGTGCAATAACAACCGGGCGGTGGCAATTACGCCACGTTGCGCAAGAGACTTGCGCAACCGATACCGTATACGCCGCAGGTTCAATTCTCCCCGCCGCCTTCCATTTTGAATTCCCCCCGTTTTGTTCTTCCGTATACTGGAACCCGTGGGTGCCGGGAGGGTGAGGGTATCTCATCCAATAAGAGTAGCTGTGCGATATTAAGAGTTGCTGGGCAAAATCGTGGTCCTTTATCTCTATAATGGGCCGCATGCCCCCGCCGGTCGAGACAGCCTTCATAGCGCATCCCTCACCGATGGAACCCCTAAAACCCGCCTCTGCAGCAGACTATTCTGTCCTGGTCTTGCGTGGCGATCGAGCCATCATGGGAGTGCGGCCGGAGATTGCAAAACTGCGCGAACGCACCGGTCAAGATGACAATCCTCTCCTCCGTCTGGACTTCTTTCTCGGTCGTGTAAGCCTCTTCCCGGGCAACCAGCCAGTTGTTCTCCTGGTTCGCTCGCCAGACCGCCTTGAAGGAGCGGTCTATCTCTACGAGAAAACGTTTTGCGGCATCCCAACCGGCTATCTCCGGGGTTTCGATCATTTGACTGGTGAGAGCAGCGTCATAGCCCATGAGGAAGTCCGCGCATCGATCCTGCAGTTGGCTATCGATCAGCTCTTCCTTAAGACCAGCGCGCGTGTCGCCTGGGCAACGGTGCGCCAGGGCACAGCCGAACCCATGGAAACCAGTCAACCGGAGCTTCGTCGCCGGCGCGTAAAAACCAGCAGCATATGTCGCGAGTATCGGCTTAAGCTTAGCGACACATTTGCCGGGACGCTGAGTCACTTTGGTCCGCATACCAGGAGAAACCTTCGCTACTATCGCCGTCGCGCAGAAAAAGAGCTTCGGGCTGCGTTCCATGCGGAACTCACAGTTGTGCAAAGCGACGAAGCTTTGCAACAGCTGAGCAAATGCTCGTTCCAACCCTTCGCGATGTCGTTGGCAGAGTGGCGGAAAATGGACGGCCTGCTGCGCACCCAGCCGGGTTACTTCGCCATGGGTTTGCATGCGAACGGAGAGTGGATCAGTTATCTCGTGGGAGTGCGTACGGGGAAACTTACCTATGTATTTATTCAGATGAATCACAACGCCTTTGCCCGCTATTCTCTCTCCACCGTACTGCGCTCTCATTTTTTTGAACATGAGATCGAGCGCGGACAGGTGGAGATAAATTTTGTAAATGGAACCTGTGCCCTGTTTCAGCGTTGTTGTGAAGCGGACACCTGTGTGACGGTATCCGCTCACCGCGGGCTCACCGCATTCGTTATCTTCCACTGGATTGCCCCGTGGCACAGTCCCTCGGATCACGCACTCAATATGCATCGCTGGACCGTAAAGCCGGAACCAAGCGGTTTCCGGGGCGCTCCCACCTCACCGTAACCGAGTTCCGCTGAGGTCAACCAAAAGGCTGAGGTTCCCTTCAACCCCCCACGCGATGACAGTCTTTTCCATTTCCGCTACCCTCGATTCGTCGCCCATCGTGTCGGTCACGTTGGTAAACCGCGTAAGCTAGCGTGGGTGAGCTGCTTACGGGTAAAAAGCCATATGTGGCGGGTAAACGGTCAAAGGCGGGAGGAGTGGCTCCGCCCCACCCTTGGCTGGCGCGGGCTGCCGGGTACGGCATTGGCGGCCGCACTCGCGTTGTTGCTCAGTGGATGCCACTCCTCCGGTTTGCCCAAGCCGGCGACCAGGGCTTATCTGGATGAAGTGACGGCTTTCTACGTGGGGCTTGCCGCGCTGCAGGTAGGAGATGATGTGCGCGCTGATAGCACCCTCGAGCGGGCCACGCAGCTGGCCCAAGGAGAACCGGCAGGCTGGGCAAACTGGGGCTTGCTCGCGTTGCGCCAGGGAAACTTCGAGCTAGCGGCCCAACGGCTGGGGCGAGCGCAGAAGCTGGTGCCGGGAAATGACCAGGTTCACTATCTGCTGGGTGTGCTCGAAAGCAAACGCGGAAATCCCGCGCAGGCGATTGTCGAGCTGCGCAGGTCCGTCGAGATCAACCCCCATGGCTTGCGGGCGATGTATTTGTTGGCGCAGGAACTTGAGCGCCAGGGCGATCCCAACAGCGAGGCTGAGTTTCAGCAATTGCTGGAGCAGATTCTGGCCCAAAAGCCGGGTAATCCGGCGGCTTTACTGGAACTCGGTCGGGTAGCGGCCAAGCGTGGCGATGGACAGACGTTGCACTCTGTAATGGCACAGCTCGATGCGTACGCCGGGATCTGGCCACCGGAGGTGCAACCACAGTGGACTGCCTTGCAGTCTGCGGCGGCCGGGCCCGACCCTCGAGCGGCCGCTGTGCGCATCGCATTTCTGCGCAACTCGTTAATGCGTGTGCCGGACTTCCGTCAGAGCCTGAGCGTGATTCAACCGGCTGCAGGGAACGAGGCTGCACCCTTTACCCATTTCTTGCTGCTGCCCTCGCCAACCTTTGACCCGCCGCCGGCCGACACCGCCATCCGCTTCCAGTCTGCGGCCGTCACCAATCCAGGACCTGCGCAAGAAGCCGAACGCTATACCTGGATTGGAGCCATCTCGCTCAGTGGGAAAGGTGCCCCGGTCATTGCCGTCGCCAATAGCCATTCCGTAAGGTTGGCCACCGGCGCGGTCTTTCCATTCCCTGGAGGGTCCGCGAACGAGGCTCTTGCTCCCGAGTCCATCTTGCCCGTCGACTTTAATTACGACTTCAAAACCGACCTGGTGCTGGCCGGGGCGGGTGGCGTTCGCTTCCTTCGCCAGGAAAGCGCGAGCTCTTTCACCGATGTGACCGCGCAGACCAAGCTGTCGCCGGCGTTGCTGCGGGCCTCCTACACCGGCGCCTGGGCAATCGATGTGGAGGCCGACGGGGATATGGACATCCTGCTGGGCACACATCAAGGACCGCCAGTGGTGCTAAGAAACAACGGCGATGGGTCGTTTACCGCGATACCAACGTTTGCCGCGATTTCGGGCCTGCGCGGCTTTGCCTGGGTCGACCTGGATGACGACGGCAATCCTGATGCTGCCATGATCGATGGCGCGGGCGTGCTGCACTTCTTTCATAACCAGAGAGGCGGCTTATTCCGCGAGCTTCCGCTCCCGAATAACTTTCCCCATATCAAAACCGTAACGGTTGCCGATGTAAGCGGTGTCGGAACGCTGGCCCTGGTGGCCGTGGAAGAGACGGGAGCATTGGTGGCACTCACGCGCACCACAGAACCTGAAGGTTGGAAGGTGGCCCAGCTCGGGAACGCGCCCCGAGTTGTGGGAGAAGTCCGCCTGCACGCCGCCGATCTCGATAACAATGGGGCGGTCGATCTGCTGCTTGCTCCGGTTGCACCCGATGCCGGAGATCCTGCTGGAGCCCTGGTTTGGCTGGGTAATGGCGCGGAGAAATTTACCCCCTTGGCTCAGCCCGTGACTCCCGGACGGATATTTGACGTCGCCGACGTCAATGGTGATGGCAGACTCGACCTGCTGGGACTCTCCGCAGCCGGGCAGGCGAAGCAGGCACTCAATAGCGGAAGCAAAACGTATCAGTGGCAGATCCTTCGTCCACGCGCGCGGCAAGCGACGGGTGATCAGCGCATCAACTCCTTCGGTATCGGGGGAGAGATGGAGCTTCGTTCCGGCCTCATGCTTCAGAAACAGCCGATAACCGCGCCGCAATTGCATTTCGGTCTGGGGGAGCAGAGTAGCACCGACGTTGTAAGAGTCTTGTGGCCCAATGGCATGGAGAACGCTGAGTTCGCGCTGAAGGCGGATCAGGAGGTGCTGACCGAGCAGCGCCTCAAGGGCTCATGCCCTTTTCTGTTTGCCTGGAATGGTGAGCAGATTGGCTTCGTAAAGGATGCTGTGCCCTGGGGTTCCGCCATCGGTCTGCAGATCGACTCGGTGGGTTCGCCCAAAATTGCGGCCACCGAAGAATGGTACAAAATCGGCCGCGATCAACTTGCGCCCCACGATGGCTACTACGACCTCCGCATCACAGGCGAGCTATGGGAGACCTACTACTACGACTACCTGAACTTGATGGTGGTGGACCATCCTGCAGGCACCGAGATTTTTACCGACGAGCGCTTTGTGGTTCCCGCGGTCAAGCCGTCCATTACTGCCGTTGCGCCTCCCCACGCCATTGCGAAAGCTACCGATGATCGAGGTGAAGATGTGACCGAAATCGTCAGCAAGCTCGATGGCAGGTACCTGGATACCTTTGGCCGCGGACAGTATCAGGGGCTTACCCGCGATCACTTTGTGGAGGTTGACCTCGGCAACGACGCACCGGTGAACGGGCCGCTATGGCTGATTGCCAAGGGCTGGGTGCACCCTACCGACTCATCTGTAAATGTCGCCATCAGCCAGGGAGGAGAGCAGAAGGCGCGAGCGCTTAGCCTTGAGGTTGCGGATGGGCATGGCGGATGGCGGACCGCCCGGGCGAATCTAGGGTTCCCGGCGGGCCGCAAGAAGACCTGCTTAATCGACTTGGAGAATGTCTTTCAGCCCGGCGCGCCGCACAAGTTGCGTTTGCGGACAAACCTTGAGATCTATTGGGATCAGATTGAATGGGCCCAAGGCCAGCCTGGCACTCAGCTAAAGGTCACACAATTGGCGCCGTCGCTGGCAGATCTTCATTACCGGGGATACTCCGTGGTCCATCAAGCCAATGCTTCCTCTCCCGAGTTGCCCGACTACAACCGGATTGCCGCAAGCAGGCAGATCTGGCGCGACCTCGAAGGGTATTACACTCGCGATGGCGATGTCCGCGAATTGCTGGCAGGCATCGACGATCGCTATGTGATCATGAATGCCGGTGACGAGATTACCTTGCATTTCGCCGAGCAACCTCCGCCGCCCGCAGGATGGGTGCGCGACTACGTGATCGCCGGAGACGGATGGATTAAGGACGGAGACTATAACACCACCTACTCGCGAACCGTCCAACCTTTGCCCTACCACGCAAAGACGCTCTACAACCAGGCTCCGGGCAATCTGGAAGACGAGTGGGTGTACCGTCAACATCCAGAGGATTGGCAGAACTACCACACCCGTTACGTAACCTCCGAACCCGTTGACCAGGCACTTAGGAGCGGTGCAGCGCAATGAAGGCAAGTCTCACCGCAAGAGTCGTTCTCGCCATTCTGTTCGTAGGTATGTTAGCCACGCCCCTTGCTATCAGGCAGGTTTCAGCGCGGCAAGAAGAGGCCCAGGCAAAGCTGGATGAGGGCCAGGCGATAGCACGCTATGGCTTCCATCTGCAGGAGGTCTCGCAACCAGCCGGAGTGAATTTTGTCCATCAGGCGCCGACATTGGACGCCAAGCTCGAAGGCATTATGCCGGAAGTTGCCTCGATGGGTGCTTCCGTCTCCATCGTCGACTTCGATCGCGATGGCTGGCCTGATCTATACGTAACCAATAGTGCAATCGGCAGTCAGAATCACTTGTACCGCAACATGCACGATGGTACGTTCCAGGACGTTGCCGCGCAGATGGGGCTGGCGGATGTGAACCAGGCGGGAACCGGCGTCTCCATGGGAGCGGTCTGGGGCGACTATGACAATGACGGCTACGAAGACTTGTTTTTAATCAAATGGGGAAAGCCCGAGCTTTTTCACAACGACCACGGCCGCGGTTTTACCCGCGTAAGTGAGGCTGCCGGTTTGCCTCCCTGGATCAATGCAAATAGCGCCGTCTGGTTTGACTATGACGGAGATGGACTGCTCGACTTGTTCGTTGGCGGGTACTACTCCGAAAAGCTGGACCTGTGGCATTTGCATACCACGCGCATGATGCCGGAGAGTTTTGAGTACGCCAAAAACGGCGGCCGAAAGTTCTTGTTTCACAACCTGGGCAATGGCAGGTTTGAGGAGGTCAGCGAAAAGGCTGGTATCAAAAGCAATCGGTGGGCACTTGCCGCTTCTGCCGCCGACTTGCGCGGCACCGGATATCCTGACCTGTTCATTGCCAACGATTACGGCGTCTCCGAGCTGTTCCTCAATGAAGGTGGACACTTTCGCGAGGCAGGCGAGGCAACCGGCGTAGGATTTGCACCCAAGAGCGGCATGAACGTTGCCTATGGAGACATCCTGAATCAGGGCAAGTACGCCATTTACGTCTCCAATATCTCCCAGGAGGGGGTGCTGATCCAGGGCAATAATCTTTGGGTGCCCCAGGAGGGGTCGAGCTTAAAGTATGAAAACCTGGCCCGGGATATGGGCGTGGAACTGGGTGGGTGGAGTTTCGGCGCGCAGTTTGGCGACCTGAATAACGATGGCTTCCTGGACCTATATCTCACCAACGGGTATATCTCCCTCAGCCGGTCGAAGAGTTATTGGTATGACTTCTCCAGAGTCGCCGGAGGCAACAGCAAGATCATCGCCGATGCGGCAGATTGGCCAGCCTTCGATGGACGCAGCCTTTCGGGCTATCAACAGAAGAAAGTATGGATCAATGATGGGGCGGGAAAATTCGTGGATGTAGCCCAGGCTGTTGGCGCCACGGATATTTATGACGGGCGCTCGGTGGCGTTGGCTGATCTGTGGAATCGCGGCGTGCTCGATGTGGTGGTTGCCAACCAGCGCGGCCCCTTGCTGATTTACAAGAACACGGTGAACCCGCAGAATGGGTGGGTCGAATTCTCGCTCCAAGGCTCCAGAAGCAACCGGAGCGCGATTGGCGCCCAGGTGACTCTTTATTGGAATGGGCAGCAGCAGATACAGCACGTTTCCGGGGGTAGCGGCTTTGCCGCGCAGAACGACCGCCGGCTGCATTTCGGGCTGGGCAAGAATCCGCAGATAGAGAAAGCAGTGATCCGTTGGCCATCGGGCAAAGTCCAGACCGTCGATAACCTGGTCCCCGGAAAGCTCTACAATGTCAGGGAGGCCGAATGAGTCACGGGGTAAGTATCGGGCAACCGGTAAAGCTTGAGGCGGCGTGGAAGCGGTTCTTCAGCCCCTCCAACCGCTATCTCTCCCCGCTGCTGATCTCCTGCGTCCTGTTGGTAGGCCAGCTCTCTTACGGCATCCTCGAGAGTTACACTCGTACCTTGTTGGCCATTGCCACCAGCCTTGTCGCTGAGCTGATTCTGTCGCGCATTTACATGGGCAAGTGGCCAAACGTGGCGAGTGCTTATATCACCGGCATCAGCGTTGGCATCCTGGTGCGTTCCCCCGCCTTCTGGCCCTATGCTCTCTGCGCCCTCATCTCCATTACCTCGAAGTATGTGCTGCGCGTCCATGATCGGCACATCTGGAACCCCTCCAACTTTGGCATCGTTGCCATGTTCGTTCTCGCTTCCGGCACGGTAGCGGGCTTGAGCATCCAGTGGGGAAACTTTGTATGGCCGATGATCGTGATCTGGACGCTTGGATCGGCGATCATCTGGCGTCTGCGGCGGTTTCACATTAGTGCGACGTACGTCGTGTCCTTCCTGGCCTTCGCTTTGCTGCGCAGCTGGATCACAGGCGATCCATGGTGGTCGGAAATCTCTCCCATCACCGGACCCATGTATCAGTTGTTCATTTTTTTCATGATCACCGATCCTAAAACGACCGTGCGCTCGAAGACCGGCCAGTGCGTGACCGTGTTTGTCGTGGCTGCGGTCGAAATGGTGCTGCGCCTCCACCAGGCGGTCTACGCCCCCTTCTACGCCCTCTTCCTGGTGGGGCCGGCGGCTATGCTTCTGGAAATGTGGATGGACGCGCGCCGTGCCCGTCTCCTGGTCGCGCATGCCTGAAAGTACCGTACGTCGCTGTCTTGCTCTGTGTTTTCTCGCTACCCTGATTTCCAGCGCTTCAGCACAAAGGCCTTCCGGCCCGATTCGTTTCGTCGATGCCACCGCTGCGTCCGGTATTTCCTTTCGTCACCATAGCGGTGCTTTTGGAAAGAAATACCTTCCCGAGACGATGGGCAGCGGCGTGTGTGTCCTCGACTACGACAATGACGGTGCACAGGACATCCTGTTCGTGAACTCGATGGATTGGCCGGGACATGGCTCATCGAAGTCTTATCCCGCCCTCTACCACAACAATGGCGATGGAACCTTTACCGACCGCACCAAGCAGGCTGGGTTGGACATCGAGATCTATGGCATGGGATGTGCCGTCGGCGACTATGACAACGACGGCAGGGAAGACATCTACATCACCGCGGTTGGTTCCAACCACCTTTTTCGGAATCTAGGCAATGGGCGCTTCACTGACGTGACGGCAAAGGCGGGAGTGGGTGGCAGCGGATTTTCGAGCGGCGCCGTGTGGTTTGACTACGACAACGACGGCAAGCTGGATCTATTTGTCGCGCACTATGTGACCTGGTCGGCAGAGAAAGATCAATTCTGTTCCCTCGACACAAAGAACAAATCCTATTGCACGCCCCAGGTTTACCAGGGCGAGAGCGCGCGGCTTTACCACAATCGCGGTGACGGAACTTTTGAGGATGTTACCAAGCGCGCTGGTCTATACGATCCAACCAGCAAGTCGCTCGGTATTGCTCTGCTCGACTATGACGATGATGGCTGGCTCGACCTGCTCGTTACCAATGACACGCAGCCGAACAAGCTCTATCGCAACAACCATAACGGCACCTTCACAGATGTCGGCGTTCAGGCCGGCGTAGCCTACAGCGACGCCGGCGCCACCCGCGCGGGCATGGGAGTGGATAGCGGCGACTACGAGAACTCAGGTCATCCCGGCCTGATCATCGGCAACTTCACCAATGAGGGCATAGCGCTCTACCGTACAGATGGCTCAGGTTTGTACACATCCGCTTCCGAGATCACGGGGCTCGACCGTTGGTCGTTACAGTCGCTGACTTTCAGTACTTTTTTCTTTGACTACAATTTGGACGGTCTGCTCGACGTACTGGCCGTGAATGGACACGTGGCCGATGACATCAGCGTAACCCAGCCGCATCTGAAGTATGCGGAGCCCCCTCTGGTGTTTCGTAACCAGGGAGGAGGCCGGTTTGAAAATGTGTCTACGCAGTTGGGGCCGGCTCTCGAGCGGCCTGTGGTCGGGCGGGGCGCTGCTTATGGGGACTTCGACAATGACGGCGATCTGGACCTGGTGATGACTGAGGCCAATGGTCCGGCACGGCTACTCCGCAACGACAACGGCAATCAGAACGACATGCTTCGCGTCAAGCTGATCGGTACGCGTTCTAATAGGGACGGCATCGGCGCCAAGCTCACGCTCCAGGTCGACAACCATCTCCAGTTGTTACGCATGGTGAAGACCGGCTCAGGCTATTTGTCGCAAAGCGAGTTGCCGGTGACCTTCGGGTTAGGTAAGCCGGACCCAGCCCGACGGATGAAGCTTACTGTGGTATGGCCCAGCGGGCATAAGGACTTTCTAGCAGGCATTCAACCCAACCAGGCCATCACGGTGCAGGAAGGGAAGGGAACTGTCGCAGCGCACGCGATCGTGTTTGCAAAGAGTGCGCCAGCGAAGACATCTCGTTAGTGTGCTTTGTCGCGGCATGAACGGCTGAACCGCAGGTCCCTCCACTACGCTGCGCTCCGGTCGGGATGACAATTCTATTGCCGGGGCAACTATTTCTCGCTGACGCTCTTGCGGCTACAACAGAATTGTCATCCCGACCGGAGCGTAGCGTAGTGGAGGGACCTGCGGTTCACCTTAACGACTCACTGAGGCTTGCGCAAAGAATCCGGCCCTGTCCAGTATGGCAATAATCTCTTCCCGGCAGGCCCCCAGTTTCCAACCCGCATTCAGCAAATCGTCGGCACGCACCGGATACCTGTTATGACGCGCAGAATCGCCGAACCCGCCCACGTTGAAGGGCTCAATGAGTCGCTGAACCTCAGCCGCGAGCTCTCCATCCGGTTGGTACGCCCGCTCCAGCAAGCGCCGCGAAGCCGGGCCGAACGACGGATGTCGATGCAGTAGGAATCCAGGCGCCAACTCCGGTTTGCCCAGCTGGTGCGCGGTCTCAGCGAAGCTGACTGCCGCAAAATACAAGAGCGACAGCGCGGTAAAAACCGGAAAGTTGCCCATGTTCGCGTACAGGGCCCCAATCAGCCGGCTGGCTGCCAGCAAATCGCTGTCTGTTTCCTCTGCATAGCCTTGCAGCCGGCGCGCCAAGTCATCCGCATCACGATGTTCAGCGATGATTTGCGCTAGCCGTTCTATCCCCATG
>Ga0302324_100012189_pt1 | contig 17558 bp, 17 predicted proteins | sample Palsa_T0_1_FD_201949 | JGI IMG/M metagenome (GOLD analysis project Ga0302324, IMG submission 201949) | Peat permafrost microbial communities from Stordalen Mire near Abisko, Sweden - Palsa_T0_1 | ecosystem: Environmental > Terrestrial > Soil > Palsa > Peat permafrost | place: Sweden: Abisko... | reverse complement strand
TCAGCCTTTTGCCGCGCGTGCGATCGATCGCACCCATTTTTTTTGAGGAATTCCGGAAAAAATGCAGCGTTTTCATCGGCTCTCATAATTCCGACACTCTATCTATTCTACCGATTGCGTCACCTGTATTTTGCCGGAAAGGTCAGAATGTTCATAAAAATTTAGTCACAATTGAGAAAAGTTCACATCCCGCCGGTGCTTGTATGAGAGGCTACGATTTTCCAGCCATCAGCAAACTTTTGAAGGTCCATCGTTGTGTTCCCCACCACCTGTTGTTTGGAGTTGGGGAAAGAGACCGACCACCAGGTCAGGGCCAGGGCGAGATCCGGCTTCAGCAGCTTGACCTGGATGCGTATCGGTTGGATGAATCCCATCGAGTTACGGTCCGGATACCCGCTCACGTAGGAATCATGAAGTTGCTGCCAGCCGTTAAACTGTTCAGCATCGATCACGACCAATAATTCGGGCGATTTCCAGTACACCTCCAGATGGCCCTCGATGTCGTGGGCGTTCCAGCGATCGAGCATTTTGAGCAAAACCTCATAGATTTGCTGACCATCGGGCTTGGAAACGCTCGAATTCACACGGGGCGACTCCAACTGCCACCCATTCGGCTCCTGCGCCATGACTGGCAGGCAAAAAGCCAACGTCGATATGGCCAAAATTTTGATCGAAGGCTTAAAACGTTTTGAAGACAAAATATTGCAATTTAATTCGTCGCATTTACAAAGGCTCGCGTCCAAGGTTTATAGTATACATGGATTGTCCCTTTATCATAGTGGATGTAATACTCTAATAATTGCTATGGCGCCTCAGAATCTTCGCCCTTGATCTGGTCTCTCATCGTGGCTTAAAGCTTCTCCTTGCCATTGCAGGAATCGATGAAGCTCGGCCCAGTAAGAGTTCCACCTTTTTGGACACGCCTTTTTCGTGGCATCTGTCGCCCTTAGATCTGGTGAAAAGAAGAACGGCAACAATCGAAAATATAGCGCCCCCGACCGAACGGAACCTGGGTGGGGTCATTGTCTATCTTGTCGAAGTAAAATTCCGGCTCGATGAACAGGATCCTCACGGTCATCCAGCAACCCAGGTATGCTTCGAGGAACTCGACAAAGTCTGGGGCGTGTCCCACGATACCGGAAAGCTTTGGCAGCAGGATTGGTCGGAAAGTGTTTATCCGGTTGAGAACGGAGTTTTCGTTGCCACACTGCCTGCCGATCCCGGTTGGAAGATCGGGAAAAGATTCTCTGTCTTGTTGCCGAATGTTCCAGAATGACGCCTGCCGGTCAATAGATCGGTCCGAGCGGAACAACCCCAGACGCAAACGCCGTCAACCGGCATATTCGACATGGCCGTTCTTGTCCGTCACGGTCACCGAAGAACCGGGCGCGGCAACCTGTAAGATTGCCATCCGACCGTCCTCGCTGACGAGGGTTAGCTCAGCCCCCTCCTCAGCCGCGGATTCGATTTTGCCCTCGCCCAACATGTTCACGGTCGGACCACCGGCCACCTTCACGCGCATCCTTGAATGATCGTTGAAGACGATGACCACCAGTCCCTCTTCTTTGGATACGAGAGCGATGGTACGCCTCCGGATGATCCTCGTCAGTTTTGCGTTGATTTCCATTGCGTTGTTATTAACGAATCACCGCTGGTCCCCCACCAGTCCGAACGCATTGATGGACTTCTCGGGCCCATTCTGCGGCCGAGAACCGAGCGACTCTCTGCCGTGCGGCGCCGAGAGATTTTGCGCAGGGCCAACCGGAACGATCCGGGTCGGATTGATATCGTCGTGCGTAAAATAATAATGGCGTTTGATATGATCGAAATTCACCGTCTCGGAAACGCCGTCGATTTGATACAGATCGCGCAAATACCCGTATAAATTCGGATAATCAGCGATCCGTCGGATATTACACTTGAAATGACCGTGATAAACCGCGTCGAAGCGGATGAGCGTCACGAAGAGCCTCCAGTCTGTTTCAAGCGGTAAATCCCCAAAGAGGTAACGCCGATCAGACAGCATCCCATCGAGCTGATCGAGCGTTTCAAAGAGCGAATAAGCAGCTTGTTCGTAGGCACTCTGGGCGGTGGCGAACCCTGCGCGGTAGACACCGTCGTTGACGTTCTCGTAAATCAATTCGTTCAGCCGATCGATCGCCACGCGATGCTCCGCGGGATAAAGATCCAAGTCACTCTTTGCGAATGAGTTGAATTCGGTGTTCAGGATTCGCAGGAGATCGTCGTCGGAATTGTTGACGATCCTTCCAGTTTGTTTGTCCCAAAGCACCGGAACTGTGACGCGACCTTCGTACGAAGGATCGGTTGCGAGATAGGCTTCGGACAGGAAGGTGAACCCGTTGACAGGATCCTTTGAATGGGCTAATCCGTCCCGGAATGCCCACCCGCGTTCATCGCGAATGGGATCGACAACTGTCATCCCAATCACCGACTCAAGCCCCTTGAGGCGGCGAACGATGATCGTCCGGTGCGCCCATGGACAGGCCAACGAGACATACAAATGATATCGCCGAGGCTGCGCCGGGAACCCGGCCTGGCCATCCGCTGTGACCGACTCTCGAAAGGCGTCCCCTTGCCTTACAAACCGACCCTCCGCGGACTGTTCGTCAGGGAATTGCGCTTTTGCCACATCCGCCATGAGTAGGATCTTAGCGCACAGTCTCAAAAATGCGAACGAGTGTTGAACCTGCGTCGCTCACAAATCCTTAAAGACGTGTGAGCGACAGAGGCTGAGGCGACCTTGGAACCGACTCAGATTCAGCGGCTTGGCGAAAGAGAGTGTGATCGAAGTCTTTTCATGTTCAATCGTAATGCTACAATCCGGCAATGAAACCTACCTTCCTCTTACTAGTTGCACTAGCAATTACCCCGCCGTTGATGGCCGCACCGAAACACCATGCGACCGCAAAGAAGGAACCTGCCCCCACGGCGGCACCGACAAACTACAGCGTTAAAGGTGCTGACGGTTCCGTGAAAAACTACTCGCTTGAGATTCCCGCAGCGCCACCCGCTCCGGCAGGCGCTGCGGCAGCCGCTCCTGAGAAAATATCCCAGCAAGCCGCTGTTCTGGCTGCTCTAGGCTGGGCGCCCGCTTTTTACGGCTCAACGAGCACAACTGCAACCTCGGTTGACTTCCTGAGCGAGCCGACGTCGTACTATCTCGTGCACCTGACGGGCAAGGTCGGAGACTCAACCCAGCCCCTCTATGCGGCCGTCCTGGATGATGGCCGGATTGTTCGGCCGACTGCGACAACGGCGCCGATGAAAGAGATGAAACCTGCTCACAAATCCAAGGGGGCAATGACAAAAAAAACGACGAAGTAACCTGCCCCGCACCAGCCGGGAACCACCGTCGGTCAGTTCAGAGGGTAAGAATGATCAAGGAACGGGTAGCAACTGTCTCCCCCCCAAAAGGTGGCTCGCCAAGCTGTGGCTCCGTCATCGCCAATCCGGCGATGACGCGGCCGGCCGATTTCATTTCAATAACCCTCTGGTATTCCGGTATTTGCGGATCAGCCGAAGGTACCTCACCGTATCCCGAAGGGGCCGGATTTTGCTATGCTGATCCGTGTAAATTGTCCGAATCGGCACAAACCCAAGTCGAAACCCCTGGCGCGCAGCCAGAATGATACTCTCGCTCTCAAACTCGAAACGGTTGCTGGGTGCCATTAAAACGGGGAGCAATTCTTTACGCGCAAGCCTGAATCCGCATTGGCTATCGGGGATCGAAATTTTACAAATTCGGCCAATTTGCCAGGACATGAATTGATTGGTCCACCGGCGAATGAGTGGCATCGATTGAAGATTGCGCATCCGGTTACCAACCACCAGGTCAGTGTTCGTGCGATTGATCGCATCAATGAACGCGGGAATCTCCGAAGGATCATGCTGGCCGTCCCCATCAAGAAATAAGAAGAAGGGCGCCTCAGTCGAGACCGCGTAATCGAGACCTGTTTTCAAAGCAGCTCCCTTTCCGAGATTTGTCGAATGCCGGATCACTGTGGCGCCGGCGGCTTCCGCTTCGTTCGCTGTGTTGTCCGGCGACCCATCGTCGACCACCAAAACGGCTTGGACGTATTGTAAGACTTGCCGCACAACCTGTCCGACGAATCGCTCTTCGCGAAAGGCCGGTATGATCGCCAGAACCGTATCCTTAGAGGCTTTCACCAAGAGCCACCTCCTGTGACAAATCCGCGCGAAATGAACCACCTAGAGAATCGAGTTCGAACAGCGGTACTGATCCAACGGGTATGCACACTACAAAAGGGTCACTAACCCAGGCAGGCTCGCCCGCCGGACTTCGCTCTGCTCGCGGCTGGCGGGTACTGTAAACTGACACCAACCCGATCGATCGAAAAAGAGGGTCCACCCCGAGAGTTTCGCGTAGATCGAATCGAAATCCGATGTGCCGGAAATTGGGATGTCGACAGACAATCTTGGACCGTTCCATTGAACGATGGCGTCTTGCACTGGCCGGCTGTTAATCGTATCCCGGATCTGCGCGTTGCCGGATCGAATGGGAACTGTCAACATCCAACGATGTTCGCTTTCGGTACCAGAGCTGAAGGCGAACAAAATTTTCGCACGGTATCTTTCGCGCCGAGAAGCCTTGAATTGGAGGCTCAAAACTCCTTCGTGCAAACGCGCCGATGCCAGCGGTTCGTCGGACCTTTTAGTCGCGACTGGGTTATGCGGATAATACGCTTCGACAACCTTTGCGAAACCGGTAAAGCGCCCCCGACTGAGGGCGACCTGAGTTTCATGGCAGAGAATGGCTCTCCTTTTGCGCGCCACTTCTTCGGGGTTTAAGAGGAGTTTCACCGGCTCCTGAGGTATTGGCGCCTGCGGCTTGTGCACCAAATATTCCCAAGTCCGGATAGACGAGTCTCCGACTGAATCAATCGCCATCGAAAACGCTACCGACAAAGCGCTATGGTCTGGGTGCGCGTCGTGCATCGTAGGAATCAAAGCCACGGTTGGCTCCCATTCCTGGATCTCGTCCGTAGTCAGCACGGATAGCTCCCGAGCACCTTGCATCAGAAGATGGGTTGTTCCCAGATCGGGGAGATTCAGAAACCTGGCGCAATCGGGTTTCCCGCCGAGCGCGCAGATCGCATTGAGCGCTTCTTCGCGACGGCGCCGACCCCATCGCACCCGTTCTTCCGGACCGATCTGCCATCTTCTCTCCCAATAACGTTGAGCCCACGGATTATTTTCGCCGTTGGTCGCGAACACGATCCGGACAGGTACCTTTTGCGCAAATATTCGCTGGAGCAGGCCCCCGGTACCCAGGGACTCGTCATCCGGGTGGGGGGCAACGACCAAGACTTTGTCTGACTTCGAGAATGAAAACATTGCTACTCAATTCTGTTCTTTGGCCTGCCCAAATGGAGAATACCCCTTTTCTATCGCACGCGACCAGACAATCGCCACTGAGTCTTCCGGAGAATTCAGAGCAAGTTCATGCACGCCCGCCGACAACTCGCGAGATCCGGCAATCGGAGTTCCATCCAATGTCCCGGAGAATTCGCCGTTCCGGCTTACGACGGTGTATCTATCCGGAATCGCTATCTCGAATCTAACATGTCCACTCGGTGCGGGTGCAACTCTTTTGCCCAGGACCAGGACAGACCCAACCGACAGATAGTTGTGATTTACGAACTGCCCGGTCGCCTGCGTAAGCCAATGCGATTCGATAACAACCGGAGTCCGAGCCGCGATAAGCCGGTCCGGAGCGTCATCAAGCAACTCTCCGCTCTCGACTCTTTCCCGAGTGATCTGCTCGAATACGTAGTAGTATGGTCGAGCGCGGTAGATTGTTTGGCCCTTTGCATCCAGCACAGTCTCTCCTCGATGAGTGAGATTCAAGGTATCCGCGATAATCTGAACACTTTTCTGATTGGTTTGTTTCAACGGCGGATGCGTTCTGACGATGGTTCCCACCTGCCAACAGACAACCAGGAACGGGAGAAGAAAGATCGGCAATCCGGTTCTTGATCCGATCCAGTTCCCTATTGCGACCAGGGGGCATGCGATTGTCAGCATCAGCAGTGGATAAAACGGCAGGAAATCCTGCTTCGAAACCAAAGGCCAAAATGTGAAAAGGAGCGGACAGAAGAAACCGGTGAGAGCAAGGAAGAACAGTCTTTGGACTGCGCGTTCCGGTTGTGTGTCGCGTTTGGCCAACCATAATCCGCCAGCCACCAGCGGGATGAACAGCCAGAATCGAATATCCAAGATCTTATGGATCATGAGCTGCCACGGAGCGCCCTCGGAGGTCAAATTGTGCGCGATCACGCAGTAATACAGCTGGGGTAACGCCCCTTTGAACGCAAAAAATGCGACCACCAGAACCGGTCCGATCAGAGCGCCGGCGACAGGCGCCAGAAAACAGCCGATCACATAAGGCAACGGTTTTGCCGGCGATGAGCGCGGGCGGCCGCCGGCAAGCGAGAGGATCCAGACAACGAGAGCTGCCACCAGAACGTCCAAAAGCAGGAAAGTGGTTTTCATCGACACGGCAAAAGCGATCCCGAACACTGCCCCTGCAACAAACAACCGACGGGGATCAGGCTTTCCGCTGGTTAAAATCGTCAGAGCGACCAACCAGAGCGCCGCCCAGAAAAGATCCGGTCTGAACTCGCCAAACTTGGCGTAAAGATCGGGAAATGAGGCGGCCAGCAAGGTTCCCCAAAAACCGATTCGCACCGAAAATAGTCGGGTCCCGATCCGATAAATCGCCACCAGGATGATCGCGGCGATGGGCACCATCGCCCAGCGCATTACAGCGACAATGTCCGCTCGCTCACCGAGCAGCGAAAAAAGCGGCGCCATCATCGCTTGGAAGAGTGGCGCATGATTGTCAAAGACATCCTTGTAGGGAAGCAGCCCATTTGCCCAGGCCCAGACGACGTGCAGATGCTGGGGCTCATCCGAATCCCAAGGTTGAGTGGTGACATAAAACCATCTCAGGCAGAGCAGCACCATGAAACAGGTAACGCCAAGCCCTATCTCAACACGCGTAAGCTTCGGAATGTGCTGCCGGTCGCTCGATAAAACCGGGGTGTGAATCTCAGGCACCTGGGTGCTCCCCATTTGAATTCTTGACGATGTCATTCCTTTCCGTCGCAATCGCGAGCTCTTTTCAAACACATCCGAACGCGGTTTGCAACCGGTGTTGCGTCGCTGCCCATCATCGTCCATTCTTTTGCCAAGTAGAGCCGGATATCAATAGCGGCGGCAAAACGTCCCTACCCAAATGATGCAGTCACCTCTCGGCTGATTCACCAAGCAATCAGTGTTTTATGCCGCAAGACCCTTTGGCCTCCCTCAATAGAAAGGGAAACACCGGCCGGCGTCGGAGCTTGAGGCGAACCGTAGCGGTTTGCTCGGCTTTGAAGAGGCAGCGCGAGAAGGTATACTACTACAATAACTCACGGCCGCGTAACGCGGGCCAGTCGAAACCTGCGTCGGTCAGCTGCTCAAAGAGACCGGCGCGTTCAGATTCCGGTAACGGCAACAACGGCGGTTGCATATTTTTCCATGCACTTTCGCCGCGCATCCTGGCAATGATAGCCTTGAGCGCAGGGATTCGCGGATACCCCAGAAAAACTTGACGGACCTTGTTGACCACGGTCTGCCAGACTTCTGCTTCGGCAATCTGCCAGCTCGTGTAAATCGTCTGAAACAAACGGGCGCTGACATTCGCCGTACCGGAAATGCATCCCGCTGCGCCAATCCGAAGCGCGGCGAGCAGAGTGCACTCATCAGCAGGAAAAACGTCAAACCCGCGTTTGGCAAATCGCTCGATGAGCTGTCTGGTGTGCTCCCAGTCCCCCGAACTATCTTTGATGCCGGCGACTACGCCGGGATAATGGGCGATCAACCTTTCAATCAAAGGAAACGAAAAGTGAACGACGGCAATCGGCGGGATATGGTACAGATAAAGTCGCAACCGATCGTTTGAGACGCCTTCAATCAGGGAAGCGAAATACTGAAACAACCCGTCATCCGACAATTCCTTATAATAAAAGGGAGGCAGAGTTAAAACTCCCGCGCATCCAATCTGAACAGCGTGTTTTGTCAACTCGATGGAGTCGGATAGAGCGCAGCACCCCGTTCCAACGAAGAGCTTTTGCGGGTTGATCCCGGCGTCGACGGCATCTTCGAGCAATCGCCTGCGCTCAGCAACAGAAAAGGAATTGCCTTCTGAGGTCGTTCCAAAGACCAACAACCCATCACACCCGTCTCCCAGGAGCCACTCGAAATGTGCGAGCGTCCGTTCCTTATGAATCTGGAAATTGTCCGTCACCGCGGTGAGTGCCGGCGCCAAAATGCCTCTTAGATTGGTTGACATAGAACTACTCTCCTGTTCCATACCATCAAGACGCTGCAACTGTTTTTATCGGCTCGGGGAGCGGTTGGCTTTCAGCGTTCACCGTTTAGCGGTTCGGCGTTCAGCGGTCGGCGGCGTAAGCGAGGCGGCTCGCTGCTGCTTTTTCGGACGCCGAGCACGAGCGATTACGCCATCAGTTCCAGCACAGCTTCCTGGGAAAATTTTTCGTGTGGAAGTTGGCCCGTGACGAAACCTTCTCGCAACACCACAACTCTGCGAGCGAGGTTGAGTAATTCCGGGAGCTCCGACGAAATCATCAGGATGGCCAAACCCTGACAGGCCACCTCATCAAGCAACTCATAGATTTCCGCCTTGGCGCCAACGTCCACGCCGCGGGTTGGCTCATCGACAATCAACAGGTCACAGTCGCGCACCATCCATTTCGCCAACGCAACTTTCTGTTGATTGCCGCCGCTGAGCCCGGCCGTGATCGTCTCAAGCGACGGCGCCTTCACCCGAAGCCGTTTTGTTAGTCGCTCGACTTCGGTAACCTCGCGTTTTCTATCGACAAATCCCATGTTGCTGAAATGGTCGATATGCGCAAGTGACACGTTGTCCAAGATGTTCATCCCGAGGACCAGCCCTGCCCGCTTGCGGTCTTCCGGCAACAACGCGATCCGCCGCCGCATCGCCTCGTTCACATTCCCAAGGGGCAATTTTTTACCCTTGATGTAGACGGTGCCGGTGGCGCGAGGATCCAGCCCGAAAATCGCTGTCGCAACTTCCGTTCGTCCGGCGCCGACCAGTCCGCCCATGCCGACAATCTCGCCACGGCACACATTGAAAGACACATTCTCAAACTTTCCGGTTGAGGAAAGGTTCTCGACTCGCAGGATTTCCTCGCCCGGTTCCAGATCGAGATGTTTTGGACGCTTCATTAACACTTCGCGCCCGACCATTTGACGAATCAATCGATCGCGATTGGTTTGCGCGATCGGCTCCGTCGCGACATGTTTGCCGTCACGAAGAACCGTTATCGTATCGCACACACGGAAAATCTCATCCATACGATGCGAGACATAAATCATCGATACGCCACGCGCCTTTAATCGGGCCATCAAAGCAAACAGATGTTCGCTTTCATTGGTCGACAACGAGCTCGTTGGTTCGTCAAAAATGATGATTCGGGCGTTCACGCCGACCGCCCCGGCGATTTGCACCATCTGCTCCTGGCCCGTCGTGAGCTGAGCAAGAGGCGTATCAACATCGATCTCGGCTCCAATCTCATGCAGCAGTGCGCGCGCTTTTTCCCGAAGTTTCGCCCAGTTCATGAATCCGGCCTTTGTCGGGAATCCTCCAAGTTGCAGGTTCTCTGCAACCGTCATATTCGGACAGAAAGCCAACTCCTGGTGGACGAGTGCGATCCCTAATGACTGAGACATTCGAGGGTCGGTCGGCTTGACCTCTTGACCTTCAATTTTGATAACGCCTTCGTCGGCCGTATACACACCAGCGATGATTTTCCCAAGAGTGCTTTTTCCGGCGCCGTTTTCGCCCATCACGGCGTGGACAGAGGCTTTTTCGAATTCAACGGAGACATCGTCGAGGGCGCGAACCCCCGGAAATGTTTTGGAAATGTGTTCTACCGTCAGGAAAGCCATAGAGTTGGATCATCATAGAGGAAGGCGGTTCGGCTAACAAGCACTGAACCGGTTTTTCCGACGGATGGCCGGAGCTCCGTGAAACACGCATTTGAACGCGTCCTTTTGCGACAAAGCGGGGCTGCTGTTTTCTCTCGCCACCGCAGGGGAGCCTCGCACGGAGTTCACGGAGGTCCGGGAAAACAGAAAATAGCTTTCGCTGCAGGATTGTGGGCGAGAACCGGCATGGGAGCGGTTCATCAATCACCAAAAAATCCTCCGTGACCACCGTGTCCTCCGTGCGAGCCTCCCCTTTTGCTTTTGGGGCGAGAGAAACCCTGGAGTTTGGACATTTCAAGATCTATTTAGTCAGGGAAACGCCGTTTCTGGAAAGCCATTCAAATGAATTTCGGCTTCCTCGACCTGCTTTCCCCTGTTATAAGCCTTGACCTTCCTTAAAAGTTCAAGCTGCTTCGGGAGTAAACCCGCCGTCTTCGGCCGAATCCTGCAAACATGCAAAACGATGATCACACAGCGACAAAGTTCCCGTATCAACTGGCTGCGGTCGACTTGGACGGCACACTGCTCGGGCCCGACAAGACAATCAGCGAACAGAATGCCGCCGCGGTGCGCCGACTGAATGAAAATGGCGCCCAGGTGATCATCGCATCGGGCCGACGCCATCAGAACAGCATCCGTTTCCAACGTCAGCTTCAATTGACCGGACCGATCATTGCCTGCCAGGGCGGCCTGATCAGAGACGGAGAAAGCGGCAACGTGATCGAGGCGCATTTTCTGCCTCAAACCGCCGCGCGCGAAATCGTCGGCGAAGCAGAACAGAACGGGGTCCAAGCGATCTATTATCACTTGGACCACCTGTACGTGCCGGAGCAGAATAACCGCTGGATTGATCTTTACGAATCGCGAGTTGGTGAACGGGCTGAAACTCTCCATGACCTGAGTGAACTGGACGGTCGCCGCGCGCTGAAGATTGTCTGGTACGGGGACCCTGTCGTGCTCAGAAAGATCCGTCCGGAAATAGCGGCGCGGTATCACGGAAAAGTGGATGTGCTCTCGACCGAATCGGAGAACCTGGAATTCATGCCCCGCGGCATCAACAAGGCCGCGGCTCTGGAAAAAGTTGCACGCGAATTTGGCGTAGCACGCGAGCACGTATTGGCATTCGGGGACGCGGAAAACGATCTGCAGATGCTCGCGTGGGCCGGAATGGGGGTCGCGATGAGGCACGGAAATCCTGTTGTGATCGCAGCGGCCAGAATGGTCAGCCCGCCCGGTCCACCAGAGACCGCGTTCGCACGGGCTGTCGATCTCTTGTTCGAGGACGCATCAAAGAGCGAACCCTCCCTGTGACGCTGCAGAAAGAGGAGCAATCTTTCAACGCTTTCGCTTGCTAACGCTGACCCACAACCGATAGTATTACCACCAGTCATGGCCACCTATATCTATGAGACTGTGCCGGATTCTCCGGATGTCCCGGTTCGGCGGTTCGAGATCAAACAAAGCATGAAAGAGGCTCCCCTGAGTTATGATCCGGAAACGGGCCAGAGAGTCCGCCGGGTGATTGCCGGAGGACTGGGGATCATGGTCGGTGCTCGCTCCTCTGTGAAGTCCGTCAAGTCGACGTGCGGAACCGGCCGCTGTGGTTGCTGTTGAACCAGATGCACATCTCAGAAGATCAACCCGGACTGTTCCAGGAAACGGTCAAACAGTCGGGCGTGTCCCGTACATCAGAGTCACTCAATGGCAGCCGGGCACACATCAAGAATTATGTTCTTGATACGAACGTTCTGCTGCATGACCCCCATTCCGTTTATCGGTTCGCGGATAATCATGTCTGGATCCCGATCGATGTCTTGAGCGAGCTGGACAAATTCAAAAACGAGCAGAACGAGCGCGGAGCGAACGCCCGAACCGTGCACCGGTTTTTGTCACGCTGCTTCCATCAGAACAGCAAACTGGTGATGAATGGGGCGAAGACCCCGGAGGGCGGAACCATTCGCATCGCGATCAACGAATTTCTAACTGCGGAAAGGATGAGCAAGGAACTCCGGCGGTTTCAGCAGGTATTCCAGGACCTGAACAATCCCGACAACCGGATTCTGGCCCTCTGCATCTACGTTAAGAGCAAGCACACTGAACGCACGATTCTGGTCACCAAAGACCTGAACATGCAGCTGAAAGCTCTGGCCATCGGATTGGAGGCTCAAGACTACGAAAATGACAAGGTCGAAGTAGCCGACGTGGAGGGTTATGGGCAACGGACGATCGAGATCGATCCACACGCGCTGCAGCGCTTCGCGAGTGCTCGCGAGTTAACGCTGACAACGAAGGATGCCGGCGGATTGCAACTCAATGAGTATGTTTTCCTGTCGGCTGGCGATAACAAATTCATGGCGGCACGCCACGCGGGAGGCGGCCTATTCAGGCGCTTGAACCTGCCGAATGCACTCACGAACCCGCGCGGGCTGCACTTGAAACCGCTGAACCTCGGCCAGCAGTGTCTCCTTGATGCGCTGCTCGATCGAGATATTGCATTGGTCACCTGCTACGGCCAGGCCGGAACCGGCAAGACGCTTCTTGCGGTGGCTGCAGGCCTACACCTTTTCTGGTCCCACATTTTCAGCGGCCTGACGGTGAGCCGGCCGGTCGTCGCGATGGGAGAAACACTCGGTTTTCTGCCCGGCACATTAAATGAAAAAATGAAGCCATGGCTGCAATCGATCTACGATGCATTCGAATTGCTTCTACCCGCCAATCCAACCAGCGAAATGGGGAAACGGCAAAAGAAAGCTGGAACGGTTGACGTTCCTTCGGCAAACGGCTCAGAAACCACACTGAAGCCGTACGCGCAATTGATCGAACAGGGGATCGTGGAGATTGAGGCACTTTGTTATATTCGCGGAAGATCCATTCCTAATCGTTATTTTGTCCTGGACGAAGCGCAACAGCTGACACCGCTGGAGGCAAAAACCGTCGTTACCCGCATGTCAAAAGGTTCCAAACTCGTCATGGTCGGCGACCCCGCGCAGATTGACAATCCGTACGTGGACAGTCGTTCAAACGGCTTGGTTTACACGCGGAACCGGTTGAAAGGCCAGCCGATCACTGCGCACGTCTGCCTGACAAAAGGGGAACGAAGCCCGCTCGCGGAGGCTGGCGCGACGCTGATGTAGTTGTCAGTGTCAGTCGGATCGGGGATTCCGAAGATTTGGCTTTCATCGATGCATCGATTTTTATCTTCTAGTGAGTCATGAGCTATTCCCCCCTGACACCCTTGGATGGTCGAGTTGCAATCGTTACTGGAGGCGCACGTGGAATCGGGCTCGAGACCGCGAAAGCGCTTCACGAGAATGGTGCAAAGATCGTTGTCGTAGACATCAATGCTGAAGCTGGCGAAAAGGCGGCCAAAGAATTGGAGGGCGACTTCGTGCGAACGGATCTGACCCGATCAGCCGAAGTCAGTAGGCTGGCAGCGGAAGTCCGATCGAAACATGGTCGGATCGACATCGCATTCAATAACGCTGGGATCGGTGTGAATCCGCCGTCGGAGGAATGCAGCGACGAAGACTGGCACAAAGTGATCAATGTTAATTTGCACGCCGTGTTCTATTGTTGCCGGGAATTCGGCAAGGTGATGCTCGAACAGGGCAAGGGGAGCATTGTCAACACCGCGTCGATGTCCGGCATTATCTCGAACACGCCGCAGCCACAGGCGGCCTATAACGTCTCCAAGGCCGGGGTGATCATGCTGACAAAATCGCTCGCCGGCGAATGGGCAAAGCGCGGCGTACGCGTCAACAGCATTTCTCCCGGCTACATCGGCACGGAGATGACTAAGGCGGGAATGTCCAATCCGGAATGGCAGGCGGACTGGCTAAAATTCACGCCGATGGGTCGTCTGGGCGAAACGCGCGAGGTCGCAACCGCCGTGGTCTATCTTGCGTCGGATGCGAGCAGCTATTTCACTGGAAGCAATCTCGTTGTCGACGGCGGATATACGTGTTGGTGAGGGAGGAGTTGCAGGAGAATCTCGAACGCGACGGACCTTTTAACCTGAAAACCTGGACAGGAGATAAACCACAGATTGCACAGATTTCACAGACGACTGAAGCTGAGGAAAATGGGCGGCCGAAGCCGCCCATCCTGTAATTCCTGAACTCCTGCAACTCGTGACTTCTTAGTCGTTCTTTCCTCAGAAATCGTATTTGTCGACGTTATCCTTCGTGAACACGGTCGGCGGACCGAGGAGAATCTGGCTGCCATTAATGATCTTGAGTTTGCCAAGTTTGCCGGCGTCGAGCTCGGTATCGCCCGGCTTGAGCTTTCCGTCGATCACGGCGCGCATCGCGTAAGCAGCGGCGTACCCCAAGTCAACAGGGTTCCAGAGGACATCGCTCTTAACGGCGCCGCTCTTGATGAATGGCTTCATCTGATTCGGAGTAGACTGACCGACGACCGCAATTTTGCCGATCAGATTGGCCTGCGTAATCGCATCGGCGGCGGCTGGGAAAGCGACACTGGAGAGGCCGATAATGCCCTTGACGTTGGGATAAGCCTTGAGAATCTCGCCTGTGACCTGGAAAGCTTTCTGCTGATCTTCCTCAGCAGGAAGAATGGTGACAAGTTTTAGCTTCGGGTAGGCTGATGCAATGTATTTCTTAATTTCCGCGATCCAGGCGTTCTGTCCGGCGGCAGTTAAGGAACTGGTGACGATGGCAAACTCGGCGTCTGGGCCGATTTCCGCTACCAGACAATCTATATCGGCTTTTGCGACGCCTTCGGGTGTGCACATTTGCGCAAACCATTCACGTGCATCGGGCTGTGACTCTGCGTCATAACCGATAACGTGAATCCCGGCCTTCAGCGCCTTGCGGAGTACGGGCGAGATTGCGACGGGATCGTTCGCCGCGAAAAATATACCATCGACGCCGCGCGAGATGGCATTATCGATAAACTCGATTTGCTTCTGGATGTCCCCAACGGTCGGACCGTCTGTGGTTACTTCGGTTGGAAGACCGGCTTTGGTCAGATCTGCGCATCCTTCTGCGATTCCTTTTGCGGTGGCATTAAAGTAGCCGATGCCGATGAGCTTGGGGATATCGGCGAGGACGACCTTCTTACCCTTTAAATCTTTCGGGTTTACGGCCTTTCCGCCATCGTACGGCGCCGGAGTATCGGCGCCGAACGCCGTCGCCATGGACGCGATGGCCAAAAGGAAGACCGTTTTTTTCAGGTGTAACTGTCTAAATGAATTCATGTTCGGAGAGATCCTGGTGAACTAGCTGTTTGGGGTTGGTTTTGATTTGGCGAAGCCACGTCCGGTGCGGAGGTGCTTCTCCAAAAACTGATTCAGCAAAATGGAAAGAATAAGGACGGTACCGATCAATATCACGGTTGATTCCCCGCGCAATCCGGCGAGCTGCAGACCGTTTTTGAGCAACTGGATTGTCACCACACCAATGGTGGTGCCGAGAATAGAGCCTCGGCCTCCGAAGATGCTCGTACCGCCGAAGACCACCGCTGCGATGACGTCCAGTTCCAGACCGGTCGCGGCATCGGCTCGCGTGCTGGTAACGCGGGAAGTAAAAATGAAGCCGGCCACTCCTGCCATGAATCCACTGAAGGAATACATCAGCAGCTTAATCCGACCGACACCCAAACCGGCGAACCGCGCAGCCGTCTCGTTATTTCCGATCGCATAGACAGAACGGCCAAGAGGGGTTCCCGCCAGTACCATCGCACTGACAATCAGCACTCCAATCAAAATGAACAATTGCACCGGCACTCCCCCAATGTCGCCGCTGCCCCAAAAGGCAAAGGAATCGGGAAACCCGTTCACCGAACGGGATTCACTTATTCCAAAAGAGAGTCCGCGGTAGATTGCCAGCGTGGCCAGAGTCACGATCAATGGCGGGACGCCGAGATACACAATGACAAGACCATTGAGAAGGCCGGCCAAGGCGCCGCCCAGAATGGCGAACCAGATCGCGGCCCAAAGCGGAAATCCAAAGCTTTGCCAGGAAAATCCCAAGAGAATCGTGCTCAGAGCCATCATCGAACCGACGGAGAGATCGATTCCCCCAAGGATGATAATAAAGGTCATTGGCACTGCGAGAAGCGCCACCTCACTTAAAAATCGAGTTTGGTTCAGCAAATTGTTCGCAGTAAGAAATCGGTCTGACGTAAATGATAACACGACGACCGCAACGATCAGGATGCCGATCAGCACGACTTCCTGAACCGTCAGCCAGCGAAGGTTCATGAACTTTGGCGAAGCTGACTCTCCTCCACCTCCGCCCGCCGCGACGAATGAGGTTGCCCCTCCCGACGTTTGTCTGCGCCGGAAAACATCCAGGAGAATAGTCAGAAGGATCAGGCTGCCTTGGACCGTTTGAAACCATTCCGCGCGGATATGCAGATAAACGAGCGCCGTGCCGATGGTCTGAAGAAGAATCGCTCCAAGCAGGGCGCCGATAACCGTCCCGGTACCCCCAAGGATGCTGACACCGCCGATGACCGCCGAAGTGATCACAGTCAGTTCAAAACCGGGCGCCACGTTTGATTGGATCGCAGTGAAGTTGGTGGCGTATAAGATCGCGGAAATACCCACCAGCAGGCCGTTCAGAACAAAGACGCCCAGCGTAACGCTGCGCACCGGAATCCCTGAGAGACGAGCGGCTTCGGCATTGCCGCCCACAGCGTAGATTTGCCGTCCGGCCGCGGAGTACTTAAGCCAGATCGAAAAAACGACGCCAAAAAGGACCATCGCGCAGATCGGCAACGGAATCCCGATGATCAGCTGCCGGCTAATACCGAATCCGGGAGGTAACCCGTAAATCCAGATACCGCCGGTCGTAAGGATTAGTCCACCTTTCAGGATGCTGGCCATACCCAAAGTCGCGACGATCGCCGGAATCCGGCAGTACGCAACCAACAGGCCGTTCGCAAGGCCGATCACTCCGCCGGTGAGAATCGTTGCAGCAAAGACTATCCAAAGTGGAACTCCGGCCACCGCCAGTTTCCCTGCGACCGTGGCGCATAGCCCGAGTGCCGCGCCAATCGAAATATCGATATGACCGCAGAGAATGATCATGGTCATTCCGACGGCGGCCACTCCGATATAGGAAGAAATGTAGAGAATATCAACGAGATTGGTCGGGGCAATGAAACCGCGGTTCATAACGGTGACACCGCCCAGGACCAACAAAAACGCCAAGACCAAAACGCTTTCTTGCTGGTTGAAAATGGTCAGCCAACTCCCGGCGCCACTTCCCCCGGAAGGGTTCGCCAAGGCTGGATTCACTGACTTCTCGGGAGGCGCCGCTTGGGACATACGTTTTAACAGGGGGGTCGCTGCAGTATTTAGACGCTTCGTGGTGATTGAAAGGTAGTCAGCTAATGTCCCGAGATGGTCGCGGAAGTGGGGTCGCCATTCCGTTGCTGCCCGACTGCAGCCGCAAGGATGTTTTCCTGGGTCGCGTTGTTGCGGGCAAATTCGGCAACGAGGTTCCCTTCGCGCATGACGCAAATTCGATAGCTCA
>Ga0302324_100012188_pt1 | contig 17558 bp, 10 predicted proteins | sample Palsa_T0_1_FD_201949 | JGI IMG/M metagenome (GOLD analysis project Ga0302324, IMG submission 201949) | Peat permafrost microbial communities from Stordalen Mire near Abisko, Sweden - Palsa_T0_1 | ecosystem: Environmental > Terrestrial > Soil > Palsa > Peat permafrost | place: Sweden: Abisko... | reverse complement strand
GGTACTGTTATCGAAGACGGATTCTTCTGGTGCCGGTGGCATGGAAGGTCCGGGGCCAGCGGATGAGGTGACCCGATGACAGGCCAGGGAGGTGACCCGGTGACCGGACGGAGCGGCGGCGCGGGCGCCCCGGCGGGCCTGTCGTGGTCCTGGGAGCTGGACTCCGATGCCCTGATGGCCGCCCTGGCGGAGCTGGCCCCGGCCGGGTCGGCCGGGGCGCCTGCGGCGGGGGTTGCTGCTGGCCCGCGTCCCGGTGGCGGTGTTCCCGGGGCGGGCCCGGGTGGTGGTCCGGGGGCCGGCGGCGCGGCGGATGGAGTCGCCGCGCGGGACGCTGCCGGGGAGGAAGCTGACGCGGGGTGGGCGGCGGAGGACGCCTGGCGGGATGGTGCGCTGGATGAGCTGGAGTGCGGCGGGGGTCGGCGGGTTCCGGCGGGGGTGGTGGCGGGGCGGGTTGCGGAGAGGCTGTTGCCGGGGCCGGATCTGGCGGCGTGGCTGGCGTCGGCGCCGGTGGCGGGTCTGGGGGATGGGGATCTGGCGGTGGTGGCGGGGTCGTGGCGGCGGGTGGCGGCGTGGGCGCAGGCGCGGGAGCTGGCGGCGGTCGCGCAGGTCGCGGCGCGGGCGGCGGCGCGGGATGAGGATATCGGCACGGGCCCAGATGGGCGGCCGGTCCGGGTGCCGGGGTCGGCGGTGGCGGAGGTGGCGCTGGAGCTGACGTTGTCGTCGTACGGGGCGGCGGGGTGGGCGCATCTGGGGGTGGAGCTGGGGTGGCGGCTGGCGGCGACCGGGGCGGCGCTGGAGACCGGGGTCATCGACCTGGCGCGGGCGCGGCTGATCGTGGAGGCGGCCGGGCCGCTGAGTGACGAGGATGCGCGGAAGGTGGAGGCGCGGGTGCTGCCGGCGGCGGGGGGGCAGACCAGCGGGATGCTGCGGGCGGCGCTGCGGCGGGCGGTGATCGCGGTGGATCCGGGCGGGGCGGAGGGCCGGCGCAAGGACGCGGAGCGGCGGGCGAAGGTGGTGCTGTACCCGGATCCGGAGGGGACCGCGACGCTGGCCGCGCTGGGGATGCCCGCGGTGATCGCCGCGGCGGCGATGGCGCGGATCACCGCGCTGGCCCGGGCAAGGAAGGCTGATGGTGACGGCGGCGGGATCGACTTGCTGCGCTGCCAGGTCCTCGCCGGGCTGCTGCTCGGCACCCTGCCGCTGATCCCTCCCGCCCCCGGCGCGCCCGCCGGCGGCCCGCCTCCCGATGACCCGCCTCCCGGTGGCCCCGGCGGCGATGATCCGGCTGACGGCCCCGGCGGCGGCGCGCCGCGCGACGATGACGTGCCGGTTGATGACGTGCCGCCGCCTGGGGACCAGGACGCCCCCGACGATGAGGACTGTCCCCTGCCCGGTGACGGCCCGGCCGGGTACGGCCAGGACGGTGATGACGGGCCCGGGACCGCGCCGGCCGGGGAATGGCCGGGGCTGCCCGCGGTGATCCCGCCCGCTTTCGCCGCCCCCGGCGGCGGGACGGCCGGTGCCGGTTCCGGGGACGGCCGGCCCCCGCCGGGGCTGCTGGACGTGTCGCTGCCCTGGCCGGTGCTGGCCGGGATCTCCGCCGGGCCCGGGCACCTGGGCCGGATCGGGCCGGTCACCGCGCCGCAGGCCCGCCGCCTCGCGGCGGCCGCCGCCGCGGACCCCGGCGCCCGGTGGCGGATCATCGTGACCACCCCGGCCGGGCACGCCCTCGCGATCGCCCCCGTCCCCCGCGGCCCCGCCGCCCGGGCAGCACCCGCCCGGGCCGGGCCGGCGCCGGGTGCCGGCATGGGGCTGGTCGGCCGGGTCACCCTGACCATCAGCCAGGACACCCTCGCCGCCGCCGCGGATCTGCTCGCCCACCCCCCGCCCGCCGGCCCCGGACCCTGGCCGGGATCACGGATGGGGTCAGGACCGGGATCAGTCCCGGGCCAGGGATCAGCGCCAGGCCCGTGGCGCGGGCCGGGACCAGGGCTGGGCCCGGTCCCGGGACAGGATCCCTGCGGCGCGGTGCTCACGCTGGCGCTGCGCGCCGCGGCCCGGGCCGCCGCCCGCGCCGCCGCCATGGCGGCGGCGGACGCTGCGGCCGGAGGCTGCGCGCACACCGCGGCCAGCCCCGGCTACCGGCCCCCGCCCCGGCTCCGCGACTACATCACCGCCCGGGACCTGACCTGCCGGTTCCCCCGCTGCCGCCAGCCCGCCTGGCGCGGCGACCTCGACCACACCATCGCCTACGACAACGGCGGCCTCACCTGCTCCTGTAACCTCGGCGGCCTCTGCAGAACCCACCACATCCTCAAGCACCACCCCGACTGGAAACTCACCCAAACCGCCCCCGGCACCTTCACCTGGACCACCCCCGCCGGCCGCACCCACACCACCACACCCGACACCCACGCCGCGTAGGGCCGCGTGCCGGGAGTGGGTCAGCCGGACAGCTCCGCCAGGGTTCGCTCCGCTTCACGCAGCCACTCCCGCCGGGCGGTCAGCGCTGGGTGGGGCGCAAGGTCGGTTGGCTTGGTGATCGTCAACCCAGCAGTGATTCGTGGAGCTGATCGGTAAAAGCCTCGCTAGGCAGGCGGTCCGGGCCGGCCCAGATCGCGCCAAGTGCCATCCGGACGTCGTCGTGGCGGGCTCGCGCGGCCGCGTAGTAACGACTGCGCCGGGCGCGGCCAGCGGCGGTGAACGTCGTCATCAAGGCCGCATACGTCCGGGACACGCGCCGCATGCGGCGAAGTCGCTCAGCGCGCTGCTGGCCGTATGGGCGCAGCCCGGCCACCGTCCAGTCGCCGGTGGCGAGCAGGAACTCGGAAAGCTGCCGCACGTCGCGCATCGCGAGCGACAGGCCCTGGCCGTCCACTGGATCGTCGTATCCCCCCGCGTCGCCGAGAAGTACGACGCCGTCAGCATAGGGTTCCTCGCACCAGGTTTGCTCGGCGCTGAATGTAGCGCACGGCCCGGCGGCTGTGACATCGCCCAGACCCAGCGCGGCCGGGATTGACTGCAGTCGCGCGAATGTCATCAGGAGGCGCTGCGGCCCCGCACGTCCGGCCCACCGTGTCGCCTGCTCGTTCGCGTGGCACGTGTAGAGGCGTAGCCGGCCGCCGCCCTGGGGGAAGACATAAAACTGGAGGTCTCCTTCGACCCCGATGGTGTACTGGTCGTCTGGCCACCGCGATGCCCCCTCGACGAGCAAGCCAGCGATCACGTGCGTGGCCGGGGCCTTGTTGATCTGGATGCCCGAGTGCTTCCGCACTGTCGAGGTCCGGCCGTCAGCACCGATGATGAGCCGCGGCTGCACCTGCATTTCGCTGCTGTTGCGGTATGTGATCGACGGCCGGGTGCCTGCCTGGACGCGCACTTCCGTGACCCCGCGTACTAATTCCGCGCCCAGGCGCGCAGCCTCGTCGACAAGTGCCTGGCACGCCCTGGGATGGGAAGTGCACAGAGGGCCGCGCACATCTGGCAGGATGGTCGAATTATCCCGCATGGCCGCTTCGGCGGCAGACGGCGTGAGCAGCTCGTCATATGGCACCGTGTAGCGCGCCTCAACGGCATGGGTGCCGCGTATGACAGCCTCGAGCCCGACCGCTCGTGCTTCCAGCACTCCCCACGGTGCCATGTATTCACCCCGGACGCGGTCGCGGTACGAGCGCTGCCGTTCGAGTAGCAACACCTCTATGCCGCTGCGAGCCAGGACAGCAGCGATCGAAGCCCCAGCAATGCCTGCCCCGACGACAACAACGTCGGGATTCTTTGTCCGCAGTGGCATCGGATTCTCCCTTCCCGTGCGCTGAGCTCATCCAGTACCTCGGTGCCGGCCGTCAGGCCGGTCCCGAGCCGGTCATACCGCACGACCATGCGCCCGGCTGCCAGGCCTTCAACAAAACGGCGCAGCGGACCGAAATGCCAGTCTTCGACCACATGGGAGACCCACCAAGCTGGCAGCACCACTGGCGGGCCGCTCCCCACCACGGCAAAGGCGATACGCCGTCCATCCGGCAGCCGCGCAAAGCCGGTTGTCTGTCTCATCGGCTCACGGCGTCCTACTGAGTCTCTTAAATCAGCTCGGCTAGGCTGGCGGCCGCTCGCGCGGCGCCTTCGGTCTCGACCGGCCGGTAGCTGACAGGACGATGGATCTCCTCCGCTATCGCCTGCGCCAGCAGGTCGGGCGTCGCCTGTTCGTAGTACAGGCAGCGGCCCGCGCCGTACTGCGCCAGCCGGTGCCGGACGTGGAAGTTCTGCTCGAAGTGGTGGCGCAGCGGTATGTAGATGAACGGCCGCTGACAAGCAGTGAGCTCCATCGTCGTGGTCAGTCCGCCTTGTACGACGGCGAGGTCACAGGCCGCCAGGTGCCGGTACAGGTCGTGCACGTAGCCGCGCACCTCCAGGCCCTCAGTAGTGGCCAGCGACTCTGGATCGATCCGGGGTCCGGTCACCAGGATCATCCGGAGCCCGGGAATACGCCGCGCCGCCGCCGGGTAGGCCGCTGCGGCTTGGCGCAGCAGGTCTGTGCCGACGCCGGACCCGCCGACCGTGACCAGGCAGATCTTCTCCGCGGGCTGGTAGCCCAGCTCAGCCCTGATGGCCTCTCGCTCGTCGTCGCCGATCGGTTCGAAGCCGGACACGTAGCCGGAGAAGTGGTAATTCTGCCCGACCCAATCCCGGATCAGCGGCAGCCCCTTCCCGAAGGGGTCCGGTACGACGTCGCCGGCGTTGCCGACGAGGAGCGCCCGGTCGCGCAGGCGGGGGAAGCGCGCGATCTGCTCGATCATCTCCGCGTTGTAGTCGGCAGTCAGTGCCCGTTCCCGATCGCCGCCGTCGGGCATCGGCAGCCAGCCCACGAAGTCGGTCATCCAGGCGTACGGTGCCCGTTTGAGTTCCGGGTTCTCGTGCAGGAAGTAGTCGACGTCCCACGCCTCATCGCCGACCCAGAGATCGAAATGGTCGTCTTCGACCAGGTCGGCGAACACCATGAAGTTGCTGACCAGGATTTCGTCCATGTTCCGGACTGCCCGGAACGCATGCAGGTCATGCTCGGCGGCCTCGCTCTCGATGTGGCCGGACTCGCTGGCCAGGAACGCCGAAGCGGGGTGGATGTGCTCCGATCGCCGCTTCAGCAGTTCGGTCACCGGGTGCTGGGCAAGCCAGTGCACTTCCAGGCCCGGCCGGAGCTTGCGCAGTTCGTCGGCGATGGCCAGGTCCCGGCGGGCGTGGCCGAGGCCGATGGGTGAGGACATGTACAGCACGCGCTTCGGCCGGCTCAGCGGCCTCACCCAGGCCCGCGGTTCCGGCCGGGCAGGCCGGAACCCGCCCGCGAAGTCGCGCAGCGCGTGATTGACGACGACTGGCTCTCGCGCCTGCGGCACATGCCCGGCGCCCTCCAGGAGCAGCAGCTCGCCTTGAGTGATCTGGGCGAGCCGTTCGCCGCGCTGCCACGGCTGGCACTGGTCCTGGCGCCCGTGGATGGCCAGAACAGGGCAGTTCACCTGGGCCAGGATGGCCTCGGTCTCCTCGCGGGACGACGACGAGAGCGGTCCTTCCCTGACCAGCAGGTTTGTCTCGGCCGTGCTCTCCAGGAGCCAGCCGACGCAGTCCTCGCGCTGCTTGGTGGAATGCGCCTCAGGCAGCAGTTCGCCGAAGAAGAACTCAGCGTAGCCGCGCCAGTCCCGCAGCCAGTAGTGCCGATTCTCCTTCGCCCAGCCCTCGTCGGTGTCAAGGACCTGATCGAAGTCATGGGCGAGCCGCGCGGGAATGGGCGGCGTGAGGAAGGGCGCCCAGGTGCCGATGCCGACCACGCCGAGCGCCCGGCCGGGATACAGGCTTGCGGTCAGCAAAGCCGTCCAGGCGCCGGTGCACTGGCCGACCAGGACCGCCTGGTCGATCCCGGCAGCGTCCATGACCGCGATGGTGTCGGCCACGAACTCGGTGTCGGCATAGGCGGCGGCTGACCGCGGGCGGTCGGAGCTGCCGTTCCCGCGCGGGTCGATGGTGAGGACCTGAAAGGCCCGCGCCAGATACGGCACCTGGGCCTTCCACGCCCGGGAGTGAACCAGCGGGTCGGTGGGGACGAACACCAGCGCCGGCTGGCCCGCTCCGACTACCTCGTACGCGACCTTGACGCCGTCCCGCTCGATGAATCCCTCGATGTCCGGGTATCTCGCTCGCATGGCGACTCCTCCCTCTGGCGCGGCACGGTCGTACTGCGGTGATCTGGATGATCAGGGGCGTGCTTCGAAGACGAGGTTGAACGGTGTCTCAGCGGCCCGGCGGAATCGGGTGAAGCCGCCGGCGGTGACGACGTCCCTGATCCTCGCCTCACCGGCCTGGGCGCCGAGCGCGAGGCCGACCTCCTGGGAGAGCGATGCCGGGGTGCACAGCAGCGTGGAGAACGAGTAGAACGCGCGTCCCACGGGGTTGAGGTTCTCCTCGACCCGGTCGCCGGCGTGCGGCTCGACGATCATCCAGGTGCCGTCGGGCTTGAGCGTTCCGCGGACGTGCCGTGCGGCTGCGACCGGGTCGCCCATGTCGTGCAGGCAGTCGAACATGGTCACGAGGTCGTAGCCAGTGCCGCCGTAGGCCGCCGCCGGGGCGGTGTCGAAGCTGACCCGCTCAGCCACGCCGGCTTCTTGCGCGCGGCGGCGTGCCGTCTCGATCGAGCTGTCGTGGTAGTCCGAGCCGACGAAGGTCGAGTTCGGGAACGCTTGCGCCATCAGGACCGTCGAGGCGCCGTAGCCGCAGCCGACGTCGGCGACGAGCGCCCCCCGCTCCAGCTTGCCCACGACCCCGTCGAGCGCGGGCAGCCACTCGGTTGCCAGGTGGGCGTTATAGCCGGGCCGGAAGAACCGTTCACAGCCTTCGTGGACGTCGTGCACATGCTCGTGCCAGCCGAATCCGGCGCCGCTGCGGGCTATCTCGACGATCTTGGGAGAGTCGAGCACCGCGCCTAGCGCGATCTGGAAGAACCCGGGCAGATACGCGGGGCTGCCCGGTTCGGTGAGCGCCACGGCTTGCTCCGGCGGCAGGGTGTAGCTACTGCTTTCGGGGTCGTACTCGACGTAGCCGCTCGCCGCCTGGGCGTTCAGCCACTCCCGGACGTAACGCTCGGCAGTGGCGGTGCGCTCGGCCAGCTCGGCCGGTGACAGTGGGCCTGCGCCCGCCAGCGCCCGGTAGAGGCCGAGGCGGTCACCCATCACGACCAGCGCCGTGTTCAGGGTGGCTCCGACCTCGTCAACCGCGCGAAAGACGAACTGCATCAGCTTGTCGCCGTCGATCTGGACGGCTTCCTCGATGGTGCTCATGATGCCCCTCCTTTGTGGGATAGCTGTGCTGCCGAAGCTAAGTTCGCGGCGGTCAGCCTCGCTTCCGGGGGGGTACCTAGTCTCTGTGCGCCTTGGCCGTTTCCGCACCAGGTGCCTAGAATCGCGCCATGCTGGTCGGGCGGCATCATGAGCGACGGGAGATCGAGCAAGCTCTCGCCCGGGCGCGGTCGGGCACTAGCGCGACCCTTGTGCTGGTGGGCGAGCCAGGAATCGGCAAAACGGCGCTGGTCGACTACGCCGCCGATCAGGCCGCCGGGATGCAGCTGCTGCGTGCGCGAGGCATCGAGTCGGAGGCGCAGATCCCGTTCGGCTCCCTGCTGGAGCTGATCCGGCCCGCGCTGGCCATGCTGGGGAAGGTCCCGCGGCCTCAGGCGACCGCGCTTGAGGCCGCCTTGGCGCTACGACCCGGGGTAGCGCAAGAGCGGTTCGCGGTAGGCGCCGCGATGCTCAGCCTGCTCGCGGCCTACGCCGAGCAGGCACCGGTGGCGGTGCTAGTGGACGACGCCCAGTGGCTGGACGGCTCGAGCGCGCAGGCGTTGCTGTTCGCGTTCCGCCGGCTGGTGGCCGACCCGATCGCCGTCCTGGTCGCCGTCCGCGAGGGTGAGCCGTCGCTGCTTGACGGCGCCGACCTGCGGGTGCTGCCGATCGGCGGCCTGACCAGTATCGAGGCGGCCACGCTCGTGCCGGGACTGGCGCCAGAGGCGGTTTCGCGGCTGCACGGCGTGACGGCCGGCAACCCGCTTGCGCTGCTGGAGCTCGCGCCGGATGCTGACGGGCTGACGTTCGCTCCGGAAGGCGCACCGGTCCTGGTCTCTGCCCGGATCTCGGGTGCGTTCCTGCGGCGGGCCGGCCTGCTCGACCATGCCGCCCGGCAGGCTCTGATCCTGGCCGCGACCAGCGGCACCGCCGATCTGCCGACGCTCGAGCGGGCTGCGTCCCGGCTCGGGATCGACCTGCACGCGCTTTCCGCCGCAGAAAGCGCGGGACTGGTCACGCTGGGTCCGGGCACGGTGGATTTCCGCCATCCGCTGGCCCAGTCGGCGGTCTACGCCGGCGCCACAGCCAGCGAGCGGCGCGACGCGCATCGGGCACTCGCCGCCGCCCTCCCCGACCGGGACATAGACCGCCGCGCCTGGCACCTCGCCGCCGCGGCGGCCGGCACGGACGAAAGGGCGTCGGCGGCACTCGGGCAGGCAGGGACTCGCAGCCGGGACCGCAGTGCATACGCAACTGCCACCGTGGCGTTTGAGCGGGCCGGGCGGCTGAGCGCCGACGGCGAGCGGCGCGCCCGGCTGCTGTGGGAGGCGGCCGAGGCGGGATGGCTCGCTGGCTTCACTGACCGCGCCATCGCGCTGCTCGACGAGGCCCGCGCATCGACGCGCGACCCGGTGACGCTGGTCGAGATCGATGAGCTTGCGGGCCACATCGCCACCCGTTGCGGTCCGGTGATGCACGGCCACGCGATCCTGACGGCGGCGGCTGAGCGGGCAGATCCCGAGCGAGCTGTCGCAATGCTGGCCGAAGGCGCCATGGCCTGCTTGTCCGCTGGCAATCCGGCGGAGATGCTATCGGTCGCCGAGCGGGCGCAAGTAGCGCTGCCCGCCGATCCTTCGCTGCGCGCCCGATTCCTGGCCGCGATGACGGCCGGGATGGCCAGGATCCTCGGCGGTGACGCCGCGGCCGGCGCGGAAGCGGTCCACGAAGCGGTGACGCTCGCCGAGAACTCGGCCGATCTGCGCGAAGATCTCCAGCTGATCCCCTGGCTGACCCTCGGGCCGCTCTTCCTGCGGCAGACCAGCGCCGGGCGCCCGCTGCTCGAGCACGCACTACGGACCGCCAGGGCACGTGCCGCGGTCGGCGCCCTCCCTTTCGTGCTTAACCTCATCGCCCGGGACCAGGCCGCCACCGACCGCTGGACGGCCGCCAGGGCCACCTATCAAGAAGCGATTGACCTGGCACGCGAAAGCGGCCAGAAGACCGAGCTGACGTTCGGCCTGGCCGGCCTCGCCTGGCTGCACGCGCGCCGCGGGCGGGAACAGGAGTGCCGGACCTGTACCACCGAAGCGCTCAGCCTTTGCCATGAGTTCGGGACAGCGCTTTATGAGATCTGGGCGACAGCGGCACTCGGCGAGCTCGAGCTCGGCCTCGGCGATGCGGCCCGCGCCGCCGGGCACTTCGAGCATCAGCAGCAACTGATGCGCCACCTGGCGATCACTGACGCCGATCTCTCACCGGCAGCAGAACTCGCCGACGCCTACACCCGGCTCGGACTCGGCGACAAGGCGCAGCAGGCCGCTGCCGAGTACCTGGCCGTGGCGAGCGCCAAGGGCCAGCCATGGCCGCTCGCCCGCGCGCTGCGCTGCCGGGGGCTGCTCGCTGCCGACACCGACTTCTCCTCGTGTTTCGAGCAGGCGATACGCCTGCACGAGCAGACACCCGATGCGTTCGAGACGGCACGCACGCGGCTGGCATACGGTGAACGGCTGCGGCGGGCCCGCAACCGGATTCTCGCCCGCGAGCAGCTCCGCGCCGCCGCGGACGCCTTCGAGCGCCTCGATGCCCGCCCCTGGGTCGATCGCGCCCGCGCCGAACTCGCCGCAACGGGCGAGACGCGCCGGCGAAGAGGTCCGAGCACAATCGACGAACTGACACCGCAAGAGCTGCAGATTGCACTTCTGCTCACAGCGGGGAAAACGACACGGGAGACCGCGGTGGCGCTGTTCCTCAGCCCGAAGACCGTCGAATACCACCTCCGGCATGTCTACCAGAAACTCGGGATCCACTCCCGTGACGAGCTCGCGCAAACGCTCGCCGCGCAACGTCCCAGAGAGTGGGAGTGACGGGGCGCGGAAGGTAGCGGTGGTGGCCTGAGCGCGGCCTGTTCCGAGGGTGGCTGAGCGCCGCGGGTCGGTCAGCCGGACAGCTCCGCCAGGGTTCGCTCCGCTTCACGCAGCCACTCGCGCCGGGCGGTCAGCGCCTCGTCAGCCAGCTGCTCGGCTTTCTGGTCACCCTGTTCCCGCGCTCGCTGCAGCTGGGTCTCAAGCTGGCTGATCGCGGCCCGGATCTGCTCTACGGTGCCCTTCGCTCGGGAGAGCGCCTCGGGGTTCGAGCGCCGCCACTGGTTGTCCTCGGCCTTGCGCACCGTCTCCTCAATCCGGCGCAGCCCGCCCTCGAGCTTCTCCTGGGCGTCACGGGGGACTCCGCCGATGCGTTCCCAGCGTTCCTGGATGCCCCGCAGCGCGGCGCGGGCCGCCCGGCCATTGGTCACCGGCAGCAGCTTTTCGGCCTCCGCCAGCAGCTGCTGCTTCGCGGCGGCGTGCTCCTGGAGCTCCGCGTCCTTGGCGGAGAAGACCGCCGCCCGGGCGGCGAAGAAACCGTCCTGCGCGGCCTTGAACCGGCCCCATAGCTCTTCCTCGGCCGTGCGGTCGGCCCGGCCCGCTTCCTTCCATGAGCGCATCAGCTCACGGTAGGCCGTGGCCGTGGGCCCCCAGTCGGTTGAGGTCGCCAGCACCTCAGCCTCCGCGGCCAGCTTCTCCTTGCGCGCCCTGGCACCCTCCCGCTCGTCCTCCAGCCCGGCGAAATATGCCTTGCGCCGCTTCGTGAATGCGTTGCGGGCGGCGGACAGCCGCTTCCAGAGCACGGTCTCCACGGCGCGATCCGCGCGCGGCGCGGTCTTCCACTCCTCCAGGAGCTGCCGCATCCGCTCGCCGCTGATCTTCCAGTGGGTCGCCTCGACGGCAATGCGCTCAGCCTCAGCGACGATGCGCTCCTTATGTTCCTGCGCCTGCACCCTGGCCTGCTCGCGGGCAGCTCGGGTCTCCTCACGGCGATGGTCGACCAGCCCGGTCATCGTCTCAAGCCTGAGCCGCAGCCCGTCAAGGTCCCCGACCGCGTGCGCGTCCTGGCATGCAGCGAGCAGCCTGGTCAGGGTCGCCCTTGCCTGAGCGGGAGACAGGTCGGTGGTGGAAATCCGCTGCTCAAGCAGGCTGACCTCGGTCTCAAGCGCCAGGTACTTGCGCTCGAAGAAGGCAAGAGCCTCCGCCGGGGTGCCGGCCTGCCATGAGCCCACGACGCGCTCGCCGTCGGCGGTGCGCACGTAGACAGTGCCGTCGTCGTCTACCCGGCCCCACGGATCGTTGGCGGTGCTCACCGCGAACCTCCTGCTCAGGGACTGGCCGGCCAGGCGCGTGCCGGTCAGTTCTTCTTGATAGTGACGCTCTTGATGACGACCTTCTTCTTCGGATGACCGTCACCGGGACCGTTGGCGTTGTCGCTGCCCGCCTTAGCCACATTCTGGATGATATTGAGTCCGCTGACGATGGTGCCAAACGGTGTGTATTTGGGTTGCAACTGAGCGCTGTCCTTGTAAACGAGGAAGAACTGGCTGCCGTTGGTGTTGGGACCCGAGTTGGCCATCGCGACGGTGCCCGCCGGGTATGTCGCTCCGGTGAGATTCTCGTCGTCGAACTTGTACCCGGGCCCGCCGCTGCCCGTGCCAGACGGGTCGCCGCACTGCAGCACGTAGATGCCTGATGTCGTCAGCCGCTGGCAGTGGGTCTGGTTGAAGTACTTCTTGACGGCCAGGAAGACGAAGGAGTTCACCGTGCACGTCGCCTTGCTATTGCGCAGGTCGATGACGATGGGGCCGCGGTTGGTGCGGATCGTCGCCTGGTACTTTGCCTTGTAATCAGGCCGCCCGCGCGGCCGGCCGACGTTGCGGGCGGCCGGCGGGTCAGTGGTATAGGTGCAATGCTTCGCGGGCTCGGCCTGCGGCGACGTTGTCGGCGTGGCGCTTGGCGTGGCCGATGCGCCTGCCTTGGCGGAGGCGCTCGGTGTCGTGGATGCTGCCTGCGCGCCCGGGCCATTGCCGCGGAACAGGAGGAATCCGCCTGCCGCAAGGGCGACCACCAGGCAGCAGACCGCGCCGATCGCCGTCCACTGCCGCGTCCGCCTATAACGCTGCGCCTGCCGCGCCGCCCGGCGCTGGTAGCGCTCCCGGGCGAGCCTGCGCTGGCGTTCCCTCTTACCCGCCACCCGTCCAGCCTCCGTGTCCGTGCCGTTCTCGCTGATCAGCGAAACCTCGCGAATCGTACCGGCACCCGGACTTCAGTGAAACCACCGTTACCGGTTCGGAGCCAAGGCCGGTCGTTTCGCCGTCGGCCCGCGGCGCCGGCGGGGTCGGTAACCTGTACGCACACCGGCAGCCAGCCCGCGGCACGCCGGGAGGGAGGACGGCCATGCTCATCGCCGGATTCCCAGCCGGCACGTTCGCGGCGAACTGCTACGCAGTAGCCGCCGGGCCCGGCGAGGAGTGCGTGATCGTCGATCCAGGCCAGGGCGCCGAGCCCGGCATCGAGGAGATCATCCGCCGGTACCGGCTGAAGCCAGTCGCGGTGCTGCTCACCCACGGCCACATTGACCACATCTGGTCGGTAGCCCCGGTCTGCGGCGCGAGGAACATTCCCGCCTACATTCATCCAGCGGACCGGGCTCTGCTCACCGACCCGGCGAGCGGGCTCTGGCCGCAGGCGGCACAGGCGGGTTCCGCGCTGCTCGGCGGCCTGACCTTCACCGAGCCGGACGAGGTGGCCGAGTTGGCCGACGGCGCTACGCTCCGGCTGGCCGGACTGGAGGTAGTGGTGGATCATGCCCCAGGGCACACGCCAGGCTCGGTAACGTTCCGGCTGCCCGGCGCCGGCAGTCCGCTCAGCGGCGGTCAAGGCGCTGGAGGTCCGCTCAGCGGCGGTCAAGGCGCTGGAGGTCCGCTCGGCGGCAGTCAGGGCGCCGGCGGTCAGGGCGCCGGCGGTCAGGGCGCCGGCGATCCGGACGGCGATCCGGCCGTCCTGTTCAGCGGCGACCTGCTGTTTGCCGGGTCCATTGGGCGCAGCGACCTGCCCGGCGGCGACTATGCGACGATCATGGATAGCCTCGCCCGGGTATGCCTGCCGCTCCCGGATGAGACAGTGGTCCTCGCCGGGCATGGCCCGCGGACGACAATTGGCGCCGAGCGGGCAGCCAATCCCTTCCTGGCCGGCCTCGCGCCCGCATCGGGGTCCGCGCCAGGGCCCGGGTCCGCGGCGGGGTCCGCCAGGGGGCTCTGACCGGCCGGACGCGGCAGCATCCGGCCGCCAGCAGCGGCAAGCAACGCAGCGGCAGGCGACTGAGCGGCAGACAACGCAGCGGCAGAGAACGGAAAGGTGAGCGAAGCCATGATCCGCACCCACGAGGCCGGCACGCTGCGCGCGTCGCAGGCCGGACAGCAGGTCACGCTGGCTGGCTGGGTCGCGCGCCGTCGTGACCATGGCGGCGTGGTCTTCATCGACCTGCGGGATGCCAGCGGCGTCGCCCAGATCGTGTTCCGCCAGGAGGACCTGGCGCATGACCTGCGCGCGGAATTCTGCGTCCGGGTGACCGGCGAGGTGCGGCGCAGGCCGGCTGGCAACGAGAACCCGGAGCTGCCCACCGGCGAAATAGAGGTAGCGGTCGCCGAGATCGAGGTGCTGGCCGAGTCCGACCCGCTGCCGTTCCCCGTCGAGAGCGGCGGCGAGCTGAGCGAGGAGGTGCGGCTGCGCTACCGCTACCTCGACATCCGGCGGCCGGAGATGTCGGCCGCGCTGCGCGCCCGCTCGACGGCCGCCTACCTGGTCAGCGACGTGATGCGGGATCGCGGTTTCGTGAACGTGGAGACCCCGTTCCTGACCAGGTCCACGCCCGAGGGCGCGCGCGATTTCCTGGTGCCAGTGCGGCTGCGGCCGGGCAGCTGGTACGCGCTGCCACAGTCGCCGCAGCTCTTCAAGCAGCTGCTAATGATCTCCGGCCTGGAACGCTACTACCAGCTTGTCCGCTGCTTCCGCGATGAGGACTTCCGCGCTGACCGGCAGCCCGAGTTCACCCAGATCGACATCGAGATGTCGTTCGTCACCAGGGAAGACATCGTCGAGGTCGCCGAGGTCCTGGTGGCGAGGCTGTGGTCCGAGATCGCCGGGTACCAGGTGACGCTGCCGATACCGCAGATGACCTATGCCGACGCCATGTCGCGATTCGGCTCGGACAAGCCCGACCTGCGCTTCGGCCAGGAGCTCACCGACCTGACTGGCTACTTTGCCCAGAGCGAGTTCCGGGTGTTCCAGGCCCCGCACGTCGGCGCGGTCGTCATGCCAGGCGGCGCCGGCCAGACACGGCGCGAGCTTGACGGCTGGCAGGACTGGGCACGCTCGCGCGGCGCCCGCGGCCTGGCTTACGCGGCGATCGGCGCGGACGGCTCGGTGTCCGACTCCGGGCCGGTGGCCAGGCACCTGTCCGGGGCCGAGCGCTCCGGACTCGCCGCGGCGGCCGGGGCCGGCCCCGGTGACTGCGTGTTCTTTGCCGCCGGGCCAGCCGGGGCAGCCCGCACGCTACTCGGCGCGGCACGGCTGGAGATCGGCCGGCGCTGCGGGCTGATCGACCCGGCGGCCTGGGCCTTCACCTGGGTGGTCGACGCGCCGATGTTCGAGGACGACGGGGAGGGCGGCTGGACCGCCGTGCACCACCCGTTCAGCTCGCCGCTGCCGGAATGGGCGGACAAGTTCTCCGCTGAGCCTGACGCCGCGCTCGCCGACGCCTACGACATCGTCTGCAACGGCACCGAGATAGGCGGCGGCTCGATCAGGATCCACCGCCCGGACATGCAGCAGCAGGTCTTCGACGTCATCGGGCTGACCCGGGAGCAGGCCACGTCGCAGTTCGGCTTCCTGCTGGACGCGCTGCGGTTCGGGCCGCCTCCGCATGGCGGGATCGCATTCGGCTGGGACCGGCTGCTGATGCTGCTGACCGGCCGCGACTCGATCCGTGACGTCATCGCGTTTCCCAAGGCGGCGTCCGGGCTCGACCCGCTGACGGGCGCCCCGACTCCGATCACCGCCGAGCAGCGCAGGGAAGCCGGCATCGACGTGGTTCCTGGCCGCCCGGCAGAGCCCGGCGACCACGACCCGACGGCCGCCGCCGACTCAGCCTGGAGCGGTCACTAGAGAAACCCCCGGCTGGCCGGGATTCCGCATCCCTGGCTGGCCGGGATTCCGCATCCCTGGGCTGCCCGCGTGATCGCCGATTTGCGGCTGGCCCTGGCCTGCCGCAATTGACATACGTGCATTGCTCGCCGGCCGAGCCCCCGGGCGAATTATTTCCCCGAGCTGGCCTCATTCTTTTTTGCGGCTGCGTGATAACGTGGTCGCAGATTGTTACCACGGGGGGTTAACCGCTGGCCAGGATTACCGCTGGTGAGTCTGCTTTACCCGACCTTCGAGCCGGAAACTACCGGCTCTGGTCCAGATCTGCCTGGCGGTATTGCGAAGCCGCGCACAATGATCAGGTCACATTCGGGGGGATATACATGCATGTGAAACTGCCGAAAACATTGATAGCGGCCGCGGGCGGCCTGGCCCTGGTGGCCGCCGGCCCGGCCGCGGCCCAGGCGGCGCTGGCGTCGCCGGTCTCGCTGCCGACGTCGACCACGGTCTCGGTGGCGTGCAGCACCGGTGCGCTCATCGCCGATGTCACCGCCGTAGTCAGCGGAGAGACGCTGAGCCTGTCCAGTAAGTGCACGTACGTTCTGACCGCCACACTGCCCGCTATCACCACGGACCTGACCATCCAGGGCAACTCGGCCACGCTAGAGCGCAGTCTGGCGAACGTTACGCCTGAATTCAACATTCTTACGGTGAGTTCAGGAAACGTCATCATCAATAATGTCAACTTCACCAATGGTGACGCGGATGCCGACAGCGACTGCGTCATCCGCAGCGCCACCCGCCAAGCCACCCACCGCCAGGCCACCCACGGCGAAGCCACCCACGGCAAAGCCACCCGCCAAGCCACCCACCGCCAGGCCACCCACGGCAAAGCCACCCACGCCCGCAGCGCCATCGACGGCTGCGGCGATGTCAGGAGCCACAATGGCCCTGTCGGAGGCCCTGTCGAAATCAAAGATGGCGGCGCCATCTACAACACCGGCGGCAACGTCTCGGTCACCGGCGGCACCTTCACCGATAACACTGCCGATATCGACGGGGGGGCCATCTACAGCGATGATGTGCTCTCGGTGAGCGGCGCGACCTTCACCGACAACTCAGCCGAATACGGCGGCGCCATCTACAATGAGTACGACGCGGCGATAAGCAAGTCCACCTTCACCGGGAACGACGCCTATGAGGGCGGGGCCTTGTACGCGGACTGGAACACCGAAGTGGACACGTCCGTGTTCTCCGATAACGGTGCTGACGACGGTGGCGGCGCCTACATCGACGACGGCACTGACACGATCGCCACGAGCTCTTTCATCAGCAATGACGCCGATGAAGGTGGCGGCGTCTACAACGACGGTTACGCGTCGATCGCCAGTACCCTGTTCCTCTCCAATTCTGCCAGTTCCTATGGCGGCGGTCTCTACAATGCTGACATTGCGTTCCTGACCACCGTCGTCTTCCGGCAGAACGCGGCCTCGGATTACGGTGGCGGCGCGTACGACGACGACTACCTGAGCCTGACGTCCAGCACCGTCGCCAGCAACACCGCCGAATATGGCGGCGGCATCTACTCCGACGATGACCTGGTCACCAACACCACGGGCTTCACCCGCAACACCGCCTACGAGGGCGGCGGCGTCTACGACGATGAATACGCGACGCTGATCGGCGCCAGCTTCACCCTGAACTCGGCCACCGATTACGGCGGCGCCATCTACGGCGAAGGCGACATGCTGGACCTCATTAACGGCTTCGTCAACCTCAACACCGCGCCAGGCGGCGGCGGCGGGGGCATCTACAACGATGACGACAATATCTCGGTGATAGGCAGCCGTATCTTCGGGAACACAGCCAGCAACTGCTCGCCGGCGGGCTCGGTCGACGGCTGCACCGGCTGATCCGGCCGGCAGGCCGCGCTGATGCGGCCGGCCGGCGATAACGGAAACCCGGAACCCCGGCGCGCGTTCGGTCACGACCAGCGCTCGCCGGGGTTCCGCCGTTCGCGAGATACTGTCGTGGCATGGCGAGAGCCGAGCCTGGTCAGCGCGACAGCCTGTTCGACGCCCCGGCCGAGGAAGCCGCGCGGTCGGCGGCGCCGCTGGCGGTGCGGATGCGTCCGCGCAGTCTCGACGAGGTGGTCGGCCAGCGGCACCTGACCGGCCAGGGAAATCCGTTCCGCAAGCTCATTGATCACGATGCCGCGATGTCGCTGCTGCTC
>Ga0302324_100012187_pt1 | contig 17559 bp, 13 predicted proteins | sample Palsa_T0_1_FD_201949 | JGI IMG/M metagenome (GOLD analysis project Ga0302324, IMG submission 201949) | Peat permafrost microbial communities from Stordalen Mire near Abisko, Sweden - Palsa_T0_1 | ecosystem: Environmental > Terrestrial > Soil > Palsa > Peat permafrost | place: Sweden: Abisko... | reverse complement strand
CTCCTGCCGGGGGGGTTTTTTTTTTTCCAACCACAAAAAACCCGCTGGCTCACCCCCGCGCCACTTTGGCCATTTCGATGGGATTGAATTTCAGGAAACTGGATTGACCGGAGTTGCCTGCGCCTGGATCAGCTTTTTCGCTTCGGCGATGCCGCGGTCGATCGTAGCCTGCCAGTCCGCGTGCGGAATCCCGGATCCCTGAGCGGCCTCGTATTGCCGCAACGCATCCGCGGGGCGATCCAGACGCTTCAGATACAGGCGTCCTGCGGCCATTTGCGCAAGCAGTCCCTGCTTTTCGGCGGGATACGCTCGCGCCAGCTCGAGATATTCGTCCGCAGCTTGCGAGGCCTCCGTCTGCGCTTCAAGTTGGCGGCAGAATTCGAGCCAAAGAGATGCTGACAGCTTTCCTCCCCCGGCATTGCGGATTTCCTGGCAGGTCAACAACGCCCCCTCGTGGTCGTTGGCCTTGATTTCCAGCTGCAAAAGTTTCTCGAGAGAGTCGCGGTGAGCGGGGAGATCGCTCTTCTGCCAATAAATGTTCCGCAGCATGCGGTACGCGTCGATCGAGTCCGGCCTTTCCAACTGCAATTTTTGCAGTGTGGCGATGGCCGGATCGAGCTCCCCTTTTTCCACTTGTTCGCTGGCTTGCGCGAGCAAGGGATGGCTGACCCAGGAAATCTTCTCCTGAATCCCCGCCTCGGCCATTTGCTCGAGGCCCGATTTGCGAATGGCGACGGCGATCAACGCCCCAAAGGCGAAGCCGCCAACATGAGCCCAGTGCGCGATCCCCGACGACTGCCCTAACGAGCCGTAGAAAACTTCCATCAAGAGCCACAAAGGGAGCAACCAGTACGCGGCCACCTTAAAGCGGTAGAAGCGAAAGAAAAGCAGCCCGCCCATCTCGATTTTTGTGGTCGGAAATCGCACCAGAAACGCGCCCATCAGCCCGGCGATGGCTCCCGAAGCGCCAATCGTCGGCGTAAGGCTTCCAGCATTGACCAGGGCGTGCGCCTCCAAGGCGAGAATGCCCGCGGTCAAATAGAACGCGGGGTAAATGGCCCTGCCCCAAGTGTCCTCCAGTACCGCGCCGGCGAGCCACAAGAACCACATGTTGCCGAGGAGGTGCATCCAGCCGCTATGCAGGAAATTCGCGGTGATCAAACTCAGCAACGTGGGGCGCGCCGGGATGAAAGCATACTTGGAAACGATTGCAGTGGAATCCAATTGCTCGTAACGCGCGGAAAGGGAATCCATCTCCGCTTGCAAGAGCTCCGGATGCTCGTCCGCCTGCATGCGCATCCTCGCGTCCCAGGCATCATGGACTTCCCTGTTCTGATTTTGCGCTAATTTCCAAAGAGAGGGGTTCTTGGTTTGGACCGTGGCGATTAATTCCTGCGCTTTGCCCTGTACCTTGAGTTCCGGGTGCATGGCCGCCAGCAACACGATATGGACCTTGCCCTCGCCCAATTCGGGGCCTTGGCGGTCCATTGTCCAATGCGTCCCGAGAAAGACGATCGCGTTGAGCGCGATAATTCCGAGCGTGATGACGGGCCACCGGCGTCCTCGCATGTTCTCATGGCGAAGCGGGATCAACATTGCAATGTCTCCTTCCAGGAGGCGAGAAGGGTCATCATGGGACGATTTTCCTGCAACCAGTTTAGAGGGGTCCTGGGGGCTCTGGACTGGCATTTCAGGCCGGTTTCGGGAATCAGTTACAGCTTACGGTTTGAACACAAATGGGTGGGCTATCGAGATGCCAAAAGGCGTCCCGATCCTGCCACAAACAAAAGAAAATAAACCGCTTATGTGATTTTAAGCCTTCTCCGTATTGCGAGCCGTAAAAATGGTTGCAGGGCGCGCCTATTCTTTATGCGGTAATGGGCGTCTACTGGCGCCCGGTCGCATGAAGGGCCGTGAGCAGAGCGGCGATGGCCTTGCGTCCTGCCGGTGTCAGTTAATAGCGATTCGTCCCGCTGGTTCTTCGGGGCAAGCCGTGGGCGCCAAGCAAGCGCCGCAGCAACCCCACCCAGCCGCGGCGCCGACTGGCGTCCTGCAGGTGGGTAGCGGGCTGGGTGAAGAGAATAGCTTGCAGGTCGCCGTTGCGAAATCCGTGCAGCGAAAACTCCCCTCGGCTCACGGCTGGAAGCCTGGGACCATCCTCGGCCAAAGTGGGCAAGGGCCGCCCGCTGCGTGCCCCGAAATACCAGCCGGTCAAGACCCGACAGCACTCCCGTGATCTCGTCCTGAGGTATTGCGATAGACTCTTCCTGGCACTTCGTTCCTTGTTCCTTGCAGGATGTAGTGTTCTCGCCGAACCCTGATATCCTGTCGAGAATCGAAGCGGCTTCCACTTGGTTGAATTCGTGGTTATCCGCCGGCGCCGGAAGCCATTTCCGCGTCTTTAGTTATTTTTGTTCGGGATCGGAACGCGGGAAATGTATCAGCGGGTTTTTACCCGCGCTTTGAGCCGCGCGTGCTTGCCTTCGACAGAGACAACGTACTCGACTTCGTTCGCGGCCTCTTGGTTCTTGAGCTGGTCGGTTTTTTGGCGGACAAAATTCTGAAAGGCGACCCTCGTCAGGGCACCGGTATCTTCTCCCGCCTGCGCTTTGGCGTCGCAAAAAGCGGCATAGAGTTGCTCGATTTTTTGCTTTTCCTGTTCCGGGTCGTTCCAGGAGACGGAAAACGGGAACCGTGCGGCGCTCGGTTTTTCCGATTCGGAGCGCCGCAAAGCCCTCTGGGCCTCGATCTCGCGGGCGGCGGCGCCGAAGTGGCGGGGCAGGGTACCTTCTTCCTTTTGTTTCAATCGCTTGCGGAACATGTCGCGATATTTCGTGTACATCTGTACCAGATTGCCGTACTGAAAACGCTGGGAATAGCTCATATTCGCGCCCCGGTCGCTATAGCGCTTGAGCATGGAATCGACCCGCCACTCGATCTCCGTAGGCGGACGTACTTTCCCGCCGCCGAAGTATTGCTCGTACTCGATCTTCATCTGGCGGATGTCTTTCTCGAGCTGAGCGATATCTTCTTCGACCGTTCTAGCCATGGGGTTTGGACCGCATAATTCCGATCCTAAGAGCCGAAAACAAAAGCGTCAACGAGGACGCAAGGGCGAGTTGCGGAACAGGTAATGTCCCTCGAGTATGCGCGCAAGCCCGAGACTATTGGCCGGTCGCCTCGATTGTCTTGACGAAAGCCCTCAGCACATGCCCACGGTATCAAAACCTCTTGCTTCTCAAATCTAGGGATTGAAAACGATAGGATTATGGACGTGGTGACACTTGCGAATATGAAACACGAAAGGGGCTCGTTTCCGAGCCCCTTTCAGCAAAACCCCATTTCACCCCATTCCGGAACGAGCCGGAAGACTTTCACCACCCCGGGAAAATCAAAACCACTTGTCCTCTCTAGGTGCAAACCAAGTGCCACATTTTGAATATCTCTTTACAATCTCTTAACAACAAGAAAAGTAAAGGGATAGGATGGTCACATGCCAGCAGTCCGCATTCTCCAACCCAAAAATTCTACAGTTTTTCACATATGTTGGCTTTTAGAACTACGGTCTTTTGGAGAATTCAAGCGCCGATGGCAGTGCGGATGGCAGAGGCCAGAGTTTCGGCCCAGAACGTTACGTCCTCGGCGTGTTCGGCTTCGACCATGACGCGTGCTTTGGGTTCGGTGCCTGAGTAACGCACGACGACACGTCCGGCAGCCCCCAGGGCTGCTGTTGCCTTTTCGATGGCGGCGGAAACGATGGGCAGAGTTTCCAGCGGGGGCTTGGACTTCACTTTCACGTTTACGATCGTTTGAGGAAAAACTTTCAGGCCGCACACCAGCTTGTCGAGAGGGCCGCTCAGCGCGACCAGGGAAGCGATTTTGAGCGCCGTGAGCAGGCCGTCGCCGGTGGTGGCGTCGTCGAGAAAAATGATGTGGCCGGATTGCTCGCCGCCGAGGTTGGCGCCGCTGCGCAGCATCTCTTCCAGGACGTAGCGGTCGCCGACAGGGACGCGCGCCAGGCTCAGGCCCTCGGCATCGAGGACGCGCTCCAGGCCCAGATTGGCCATGGTAGTGCCAATCACGCGGTTGCCGCGCAACTGGCCAACGGACTTGAAATAGCGAGCCGCAGCCAGCAAAACCCCGTCGCCGTCCACGTGGCACCCGCTGGCGCTCACGAACATGGCGCGGTCGGCATCGCCGTCAAAGGCCACACCGAGTGCCGCCTGGGTTTCCAGGACCTTTTCTCGCAGCTTCTCCGGATGGAGCGAGCCGCAGCCGTCGTTGATATTCCGGCCGTTGGGCTGGTTGTGAATGGCGATCACTTCCGCTCCCAGTGAGCGGAAAAGGGCGGGCCCAAGCAGGCTGGCGGCGCCGTTGGCGCAATCGAGCACTAATTTCAACCCTGAGAGATTTGCTCCAGGGATGGCACGTCCGCGCAAATACTCCAAATATTCTTCATCGAGCGAGAGATCGGCTGGGACAGGAATCCCGTGGGGAGCGGTTTCACGGCCTTTATGTAGATGAATTTCCGTTTCGAGGTGCTCCTCGACATCGTCCGGGAACTTCATGCCCGTTCCGGCGAAGAGCTTGACGCCATTGTCATGAAAGGGATTGTGCGAAGCGGAAATCACCATTCCCGCTGAATATTTATTTTGGCGAACCAGGCAAGCAACGCCGGGAGTGGTGATGACGCCCGCGGAAAGAAAGGCCACGCCGTCATCGGCGAGCCCCGCGGCAAGCTGCCCAGCGATGTGGGGCCCGGATTCGCGCGTGTCCATGCCGATCAGGACGCGAGGCTTGGGCTCTGTTGCAAGCAGGTACTTCCCGAGCGCCCGCGCGACCCCATAAAGCGTGGCGTCGTCCAGCGGGTAAGTGCCAGGAATGCCGCGAATGCCGTCAGTGCCGAACAGTTCCTTGGTCATCGTGGATCAGGGTTGCCCGGGGCATTCACATCGCCCTCTGGATGAAAATTCTAGCACGGTCGGGATCATCCCGAGGGAGGAGCGGGGTCATGGCGCGGCACAAGAGTAACGTGGATTTCCGAGGGGGCTACCTGCACGACGGTCGCGCCAAAAGGGGCGCCCACCATTTCGGGCCTGATATTGAGGGTCGCGGTCCCCTCCTTTTTGTCCTTCATGTCCAGGCGCAGGTTCAAATCGGCGGGGACCATGCGGCGCAGCAGGGCCGAGCGTCCGCGCACCCGGATACGCACGGCGGTGGGCACATCGCCGGAAATCTCGAGCTGGGGGGGCATGGTGGTGAATTCCAGAGGCACTTGAAAGCCAACCTCGGCGTAGGGCTCGGCGGTGTAAGTGGCCCAAATGAGAAACGAAATGGCGAGCGCCAGCAGCTTCAAGCCCGCATTGGGGAAAATATATTTGCGCAGGAAGCCCACGGTCTATCTCCGCGCCGGAGTGCGCGCCTGAGCAAGCGCGGCCGGCAGCACCATGGTCGTCCGGCGGCGCAAAACCATTTCGCGCAGGCGGTCGCCTAACTCCTCCGGGGATAGATTGGTTTCAATCGCCCCGGTGGAAGCGACCGAGATCGAGCCGGTTTCCTCGGAAGTTAATACTACGAGACAGTCACTGTCTTCGGTGATTCCGATCGCGGCGCGATGCCGGGTGCCCAGTTGTTTGGAAATCATGGGATTCAGCGAGAGCGGAAGGAAGCAGCCGGCCGCCGCGACGCGCGATCCTTCAATAATTACGGCCCCATCGTGCAACGGGGAGCCGGGCCGGAAAATCGAAACCAGCAAATCATAGGAAAGCTTGGCGTCCAGCGGGATGCCGCTTTCGATGTACGTGCGCAGGCCGGCCTGCCGTTCGACGACGATGAGTGCGCCGATGCGATTCTGGGAGAAATATTCGGCGGCCATGACGATGTCATCGTACGTGCCCTTGGGGTTGTGCGACGCGAATCGCACCAGGGAAAGGTTCCGGCCCATGCGGGAAAGTGCCCTGCGGATCTCCGGCTGAAACAAGATGATGAGAGCAATGGCCACGTAGGGCAGCATCGTCGTGAGCAGCCATTCCACCATTTCCAGACGCGCCCACTGCGCGCCGCGGTAAAAAATAAAAAGCAGCGCGACGGCCACCAGCATTTGCACCGCCCGTGTGCCGCGCAGCAGTTTTAAAAGAAAATAAATTAAGGCGGCGATAATCAAAATGTCCAGGGCAGCCCGGAAATCCAAGCGGGAAAGCGGGGTGATGGGGAGGGCGGCGGCGAGCATAGTCGTGCACCTACGGTATCTCAGGCTTGCTGTCCGGGGCAAGCCGCAGTTTGCTACGGTTTATCTGGGTTCGGGGGTGTGCTATGTTGAAATCGGTGGGAATATGCAGATTGAAGACGTCAAGCTCGCGGCGCGATCGAACCCGTCTCAGCGTATCATCGCGGCTGCGATCGTGTTCGCATTTTTATACTTTGCCTCGGAAGTCGTAATTACCCTGCTGCTGGCCGTCTTGATGGCCTATTTTCTCGATCCGGTCGTCGGGGTCTTGGAGCGGATCCATATTCCGCGTGCGCTGGGCGCGCTGGTGGTGATGCTTGCGGTCACGGCGATGTTTGCGGAGGTGGGCTACCTGATGGCGGTTCGCGCGAGTCAATTTGTCGCCGACTGGCCGCGCTACAGCGGCGTCTTGCGCCACGTGACGACCGCGTTCGACCGCCAGTTGACCACGGTGGAAAAAGGGGTCGACGCGATTGCTCCCGCGCCGGAAAAAGGGCGGACACCGCCGCGCAGTGTTGAACCGCCGCCTGTGCGCGATTGGCTGCTTCGGGGCGTGGGATCGCTATACTCCTTTCTGATCGTGGCCACGTTCTTGCCCTTCCTGATTTTTTTTATGCTGGCCGCGAAACCCCGCATCTGGAAGGCGACGATTGAATTATTTCCGGACGAGCAACAGGAGCGTGTCCGCAGCGCGCTCGATGAAGTCAGTTCGATGCTGCGGAGTTTTATCGCCGGCAACGCACTGGTGGCCATGATTCTAATGCTTTTGAGCTGGGGATTTTTCATGTGGATTCATTTGGACTATCCCTTTCTTCTGGGTTGCGTCTCGGGTCTGCTGAACCTGGTGCCGTACCTTGGCGCAGTACTGGCGTGGGTTCCGCCATTCTTAATCGGCTTTGCGCAGTGGAGCACCATTGGCCCTTATTTGGGGGTTGCGGCCGCGCTGACGTTTCTTCATATCATGGGCCTGAACGTCCTGATGCCCGCGATCGTCGGGCGCCGCGTGCACTTGAGCGCTCTTGCGGTTACCGTTTCATTGTTATTCTGGGGTTGGCTGTGGGGCGCGATTGGATTGCTCCTGGCGATTCCCATCACGGCGACGGTCAAGGTGATTTGCGATCATGCCGAGGGATGGGAGCCGGTGGGCCGCTGGCTCGGCGCATAGGCGGAGGAAACCCAGGCTGATTCGCCGCGCCACGAACGGGGTTGACGGCGCGGCGAAAAACCGGAACGCAAGATGCAATCGAAGCAACGCGCCATTTTTATCGTTTTAATCGCGCTCTTCGCGCTCACGGGAGCCGGCCTTGTCGTGACTACCGAGTGGGGCGCTCGCAGGGTTTCGTCCAGCGCGCCCTCATCGAAGCTCCCGGAATCTCTGGTGGACTTGCGGCAACTTCGCGCGGCGCAGGCGCTCTCCGAGTTTGCCGTCACACATGAAGAGCAGGACCTGGCGCGCCAAGCGCTGCGGAAGGCCGACCAGGAAGTGCAATACGCCTTCACGACGGCGCTTTACACGGCAAAGTCTCAACCCATTCCCTCCACACCGGAAATCAAATCCAGCCTCGAACGAATCGCAAAGGGCGAACAGGAAGACGCAGCCTTGAGCGCGGATGCGGCGCGTGTCACCAAACTCCTGGCCACCGCCAAAGACAAGCAGAAAGAAACTCTCACGGAGCAACTGGACCTGATCAAGGCTCGCCAGGAATTGGTCGACGATCAACTCGCCGATGCGCACCAGGACCTGGAGCGAGCCGGCGGCGATCCCCAAAGCCGAACCCAGCGCATGGTCGATGAATACAATGCCTCCAAGCAAGGAGTCGGGCAGCTCGATCTGAGCATCGTCGGAAGGCAGGCGGGCACGACCTTGCCGGCTTCCGGTTCGTTTCTTTCGCGGGCGCGGGCATGGTACGCGTTACATTCGTGGGTCGGAACCCTCGACCAGGAGGTGCGCGAGGCGGCCGCTTCGGTCACTTCGTTTTCCGGAAGGCACGACGAGCTCGAACACCAGCTCAAAGTGGCGCAATCTCAGCAGTCGAGCAAATTGGCCGGTGCGCCTCCGGCAACCGCTGCCGGCGGGAATTCAGCCGATAGCGCATCCCCTTCGCCCATTCAAACCAGCGACGCAATTTCTTCCTACAAGTCGCTGACCGTGCTGCAGAAAAGAATGTCTGGCATGGACAGCCGCATCCGCAATCAGGAAGAGCTAGCGGGCACTTATACGCAATGGACTGGGCTGGCCGCATTGCGAGAACGCGGCGTGCTGCACAGCCTGCTCATTTCCGTCGCCTTGATCCTGGCCGTCGGTCTGGCGGTGCTGCTTGCCACGCATTTTCTGGAACGAATGTTCGCCCGCGCGGAACCCGATCAGCAGAAATTGCTGACGTTGCGATCGGTGGCGCACATCGTTTTGCGCGCGGCGGGCGCCATTCTGATCCTGTTGATCGTTTTCGGCGTGCCCAGCCAGATGGCGACCGTTCTGGCCCTTGCGGGCGCCGGGCTCACGGTGGCGATGAAGGATTTCATCGTCGGATTTTTCGGCTGGTTCGTGCTGATGGGGAAAAATGGAATTCGCCACGGGGATTGGGTGGAAATCAACGGGGTGAGCGGCGAAGTCGTCGAGGTTGGACTGTTCCATACCGTGCTGCTCGAAACCGGCAACTGGAACGACGCGGGGCATCCCACGGGACGCCGTGTGACGTTCGTCAACAGCTACGCCATCGAGGGACACTACTTCAATTTTTCCACTTCTGGGCAGTGGCTGTGGGATGAATTGCAGGTGGTCGTTCCCGTGGATCGAGATCCGTATCCGATCGTGGAAGAAATTCAGAAGATCGTGACGAAGGAGACCGAAGCGAATGCGCGTCTGGCCGAACAGGAATGGGGGCAGCTCGGAAGCGAGCGCGGCGTTCGCCCCTTTTCCGCCGGCCCAGCGATCAGCGTGCGTCCAGCCAATCCCGGGTTCGAGATTTCGGTGCGCTATGTGACGCGCGCTAATGAGCGCCACCTGCAACGGGGCAAGCTCTATCACGAAATCGTCGAGCTGCTTCGCCGGAAAAATATTCCCGAGCCGCTAACCGCCAAGCCCTCGGCGGCGGCTGCAACTTAGTGGCGCGGGCTTCAGCCTGCGGGGTTTGGTCCTTGGAAGCACAAACCCCCGCAGGCTGAAGCCTGCTTCACTATTTCGCGATGGCAATGCGCGGGTAGGCGACCCCGGTGTCGTTCTTTTCCGCGCTCACATATTTCGTGTGAAAAAATGTCTCGAGGTCGAATTCGAGGTCGGTGGCGTAGGACGGTGTGGTGCCGAGCGCTGCGTAGCCGTTCAAGTAGAGAGACGGCGTGTATCCGCAGTCGAGCGTGCGGGGAATCGGTTGGTCCGGCGGGTACGCCCAGAACGGCGCGAACGTCCGCAAATCGAGACCGAATAGATCGGCATAAAATTTCCGCCAGGAAAGCGTGTTCATCGCCAGCGAGGAAGGATTGGAGTACAGATCCAAGATGATTTCCGCGGCGGGCCGGGAAAACAGAACCATTCCCGCGCCTGTATCGCAGTGCACGCCGTAGCCCGAGCGGTATTCGAGGACGTTGCTTTCAAACGACCGCGCCGTCGCCGAGCCGCAAACGATTCCGTCCGCGGCGCCGAGCGAGAAGAGTTTCATTAGACTGCGGAACCATCCCGGCCGGAATAAAATGTCATTCTCGATCAGCCCCACATAGTCGTAGCCCAATTCCAGGAGGCGCCAGAGGCCGAAATAAACCGCGCACTCCGCCCCTCCGGTCACGCCATAATTTATTTCCACGAGCTTGGCGTTCTGAAATTTGTAATTCCGGGAGAGAGCAGGCACGCCCGGCTCCTTGCTGCCGTCATTCCAGATCAGATCGAAGCCGCCTTCGGTATCGAGGCTCTGAAGCGATTGCAGCGTGAAGAGGTAGCGATCCATGGTGCTGAAGGAAAATCCGATGCGATCGCCGCGCTTCGGCACGCGAGGCTTTGTCTTGTTATGCTTTTGCAACGACCGCAACACGTCGATGACCTCCGGGAATTCCGGGGCCGCGCGTCCCGGGTGTTTCCTATTTTTCGGAGCCAGCGTTGCCGATCCCATGGCAGTCATACCGAAACCCCCGCGTGATCAACGGTTGGTTTTCTCAGGGCCAACGACTGAAAGTGGGCAAATGTAATGCCAGTTAGGACTTTTTAATGCTATCCGATCAGGCTGCGCGCAGGTCTATCGCGCAGCTTCGGCCGTCCTTGTGGGAGCAGGTATTGACATTCCGATTTGCGGACGAACACCAAACACATCCGGCCGCGAATGCATCGATGAATCGTTTGTTTCCGCGGACGCATTGACGCAAGGCCGCAAGCGCCTTCTAGGAGGCGCCGGTGTTCCTTTGCTGAACGAGAGGGCAGCCCTTGATCAGCGCCCTCAAACTCGGCTTAGGAACAGCATCCAGTCGTTCCCCGGTCTCTGCGAAGCCAGCATCTCCAGCGTCAGGGGCTTTACCTCGCCGTCAAAATCGATGTGCCGGACACTAAATCGTTTTGACATCCTGTGGTAGAAATCGACCGCATCATAGCCTCGGGAACAGTTGAACTCCAGCACGATACATATATCCGGATTGTTGTCGATCGTCTCCTGCATCCCTTCCCACACCGACTCTTCGGCCCCCTCAGCATCGATCTTGACGATCCCCACGTTGGCCAAGGCCAGGCTGTCCAAAGTGATTTCCGGCACCTCGATGAATTGGACGTTTTCCCCGAACTGGGCCGAATAGGAATTTCGATCCGCCACGGTTCTAACGACGCCGGCATTTTTCGGCTCGTGCTTCGGAATGGCGAAGGTTGATCCCGGCCCGCACCGCACCGATACCGCTTCGGAACGCACGGATACTGTCGAGAAATAGCCGTTGATGGCGACGGTCATCCTCAGCATTTCCGCGATCCGGGGATTGGGCTCGAAGGCCACGACCCTCCCTTGGGGACCGACAGCATCGGCCAGCAGGAGGGTGTAATAGCCGACGTTTGCACCCACGTCAACGACCGTCGTCCCGCGGCGGACGAATCGCGCCATCGCCGCGGTAATCCACATTTCCCAGAAGCCCTGAAAGATCAAATGAGGGCTGAGACCCTGGTCGAGCGCGTCGACCCACATTAGGTATTTCCCGAGCACCTTGCAGAGGACTCGATCGTCGGGCATGGGGATAAAGGAGCACCGTTGCTCGCAATACCGTTCGACCAGAGGCCTCACGGAGCTGTCCCTGAGATCCTCGATCGACAGCCGGTAGTCCGGCGACGCCGCCATGAATTCACGCAAGTTTCTTGCCGGTCCTTTTCCTCCGCCCGATTCGGCGCCAAGCGTGTACATCTTGTTGAAGTTTTGCAGCGAGCTCAGAACGTCGACGATCTTCGGGAATTTCGGGTGCGCGTGTTGCGCCGGCTTTCTCTTTCTCGGAGCTTTCTTCGCGGAAATCATCGCGGTCATACCGTCGCAAGCTGCCGGCAAGCAGCCACCCAGGCGCGCATGGACGCGGCCATGGCGCGAAAATATTCGCGACTCGAGTCCGTCCAGATAAATCCGGAAAAGCTCGAGACGGCTTCCTCGAGTTGATCGCTCAGGCTGAGATACGCCTCGGAATAAGTGTCCCCATCCAGGCGAAGATCGGCGAGCCAGGGCAAAAGGTCCTCGAGCACCCAGATGCCGGCCATTTCCTGCGTGGCATCCCGCAGGTAGCGGTGCGCGTTTCGGCGATGTTCGGCGATGGGCGTGCCCGCGCGAATGCTGTGGCCCAGATGCCGCGCGCACGCCTGGCTGAAGTATCCCGAGAAAATGTCGCCGAAGCGGTCGATCTGCAGCCCGTTCGGGGAATTGGCCATCGGAAGAAATTAATAGGCGGGGATGACGTCGCGGTGCAGCGCCGTGTTCTGCGTGTTGACGGGAGACCAGGTGCGGTTTCCCAACACGATGGATTTCCCCCGGAAGGCGAGCGCGCGAACGGGCGCCGCAAGCCAGGTGATTCCGTCGAGGTCCGGATCGCGCAGCCACATTCCCGCGTTGATGCGCACGGCCGCTTTCAACGATTCCATTTTGGTGACCGGTTCCTGGTGCCGCGCGAAGTACGGAAATCCCCGCGGATAGATGCGGTAGGCCGAGTCGAGCCGCAGGAGATCGCAAAGGTTATACCAGCCGCTGTTGGACTCGACGACGTCGTATCGCCGCGGCTCGCCGCAGACCAGGGAATGCTCCGCGAAGTAATCCTCGTTCGCGAGGCAGTAGTTGTCATCGTCGATCGAGATCAGAAAATCCACGCCGCTTTCGGCGGCCATCAGGTAGCCGACGTTTCGCCGATTATCGGAATTGCGCGGCACGAGTTCGGGCGGAAAGCCGAGGCGCAGCAGAATGCGTTCCTGCTCGTCGACCGTCGGGCACAAGACGTCGAGGCCCTTATTCCGCAGCTCCACGCAACGCTGAAACCCCGCGGGCGGAGTTTTCAGATCGGGAATGACGATGACTTGAACTTGATCGAGGTGGCCGTGCGCCGTGAAATTCGCGCGGTAGCCTTCGAGGACAATTGGATCGGCGATGGTGGTCAGCACCATCGCGGCGCGCAGAGCCATGTGTGCTTCCGTCCTGACTCTGCCTCTGTGGAAAGCCTGACCCCAGGGTCACTTTATGTGAAACTGACCAGCTGCGTCAATGCCGCCGCGCGGGGAAGGTTCCAGTAGGACGGGCTTCAGCCTGTCGGTTTTGATTTACGCGAGGGAAAAGCAGACAGGCTGAAGCCCGTCCTACTAAAACCACCCTCGGCGCGTATTGCTGGCCGTCGCGCGCGATGCTAGGATGACTGCTCCGATGGCCCAGCAAGTTCTTTCCCGCCCACGCATCGGCGTCCCATGGCGCACCGCCGCCGAGGAAGCCGCGAACGAGCGCGCCAAAATTAACAAATACCTGCACGCCGTGGAAAAAGCGGGCGGCGAAGGGGTGTTGCTTTCACTCATTTCGGGGCGCGATGCCCTGAAGCGCGAAACGGAAAATTTGGACGGGTTTCTGCTCACCGGGAGCCCGGCGGATATCGATCCATCGCACTTTGGCGCCAAGCGCCACCCGGCCACGGCCGATGCCGACGCCGCGCGCGAGCGAACCGATTTCACCCTGCTCGAACAGGCCATGACCACAGGCAAACCCTTGCTCGCCATCTGCTACGGCATTCAATCGCTCAACGTTTTTCTCGGCGGCAGCCTGGTGCAAGACATTCCCAGCGAGCTGGGCGCGGAAATCTGCCACAGCCCGGAAGAAGATGAACTTCCCGGGGGAGGCGAAGCACCGGATGTCATGCACGGGGCCAGCTTCGATCCAGGGCGCGTGCTGGCACTGTCCGGCGGGCCTCAGGTGGAGGTCAATTCGTGGCACCACCAATCGGTGCTGGAACTTGGACGCGGCTTGCGCATCACCGCGCGCGCGCCGGACGGCGTGGTCGAGGCCGTCGAGTGGACGGAAAATTCCAACTGGCTCGTGGGCGTGCAATGGCACCCGGAAAGAATGCCGGCGGATCCCCTGGCGCAAGCCTTGTTCCGCGACCTTGTCACCTCCGCCCGCATGGCGCGCGCCGCAAAGTAAAGTGGCACAGACTTCAGTCTGTGGGTTTTCGAGAATTCGCCCAGGCCGCGTGTTGCACGCCCTAGGGAGAATCGCGGCAACTCGTGGGCTGCTGTAGCGCTCGTCCGCCGTGGCGGACGAGCATGTCCGTGGATCTAAAGTGCCCACCTGCAGGCGGGCGCTACAATGACTGGCAACCTTAATGACCGAAAAAGTCCTCCATATAAGGGGAGGTTTCATTCTGTGCGGCTGATATTCCGTGCGGTGGCGTGCCTGATTTTGGTGCTGGCGCTTGCGCGGACGTGCGAAAGGATCGCCTCCGCGGGCCAATCGCAGGAAATGCTCCCCGAGGAAAGCGGAGCGAAAGGGAAGCAAGTGGTGCGGCAGGTGATCGCCGCGCTGGGCGGGCCGGCGTATCTGAACGTGCACGATAGCGAATGCGACGGGCGCGTCGCGCAATTCGGGACCACAGGGACGCTGATGGGCTTCACGTTGTTCCGCGATCTTTGGCTGCTGCCGGACAAAAACCGCTTGGAATACATCTCCAAGGGCGAGCACACAATTCTCGGTTTCCTGATCGGCGCGGACGGCCTTTCGATCACGCACGGCGGCGCCCTGATCACCGTATACAACGGCAATCAAGGCTGGACGCTGGACAAAGCCGGCGTGTCCGACGAGCCGGAAGACCTAGTCAAGAATTTCAACGACCAGCTGAAAACCGGCATGAACGACATGCTGCGCGGGCGCATGAACGAACCCGGCGTGGACGTGCAGTACGGCGGCACGGACCTGATCGATTTGAAAGAGGCGGAATGGGTCGAGTTTACCGACAGCGACCACCGCGAGATGCGCATGGGGATCGAAAAGTTTTCGCGCCTGCCGCTTCGCTGGATTGTGGCCTCACGCGATCCCGACACCCGCGAACGCACCGAGATCGTAACCAGGTACACGCAGTATATGTTGCGGGACGGCGTGAAAACTCCGCTGAGCATCGAGGTCTCGCGCAACGACCACAAGCTGACCCAGACGTTCTTGACCGAGTGCAAATACAACTCCTCGCTGGACCCGCAGCTCTTCACACGCGCCGCGCTCGAGCAGCGCGCCGCGGAAGTCACCAAGAAGGGGTACAAGGATTCCAAAACATCGAAGTAAAACCCCGCTCACGGATCCCTCGACTCACTTTTGCAAGTATGTTTCTTAACAGATTGCGGAAAAGGTAGCTATTTTGTCATTCCGAGCGAAGCGAGGAATCTCTCGGGGGCTACGTCGACGAAAAAAAAAGAGATTCCTCGCTTTGCCCGGAATGACAAAATCGCGGGGACTTTTTCCGCAGCCCGCTAAGGAAAGCCTTCATTTGAATCAGAATGATTGCTCTCCTTCTTCGGAAGCAAATTACAGCTTGACAACCGCTTGCTGGGCGGCAAATCTGTGCAGCAGTTCGCCAACATGGCAGGCCCAGCCTAGCGGGGGCACAACCGCAATTTGGAGTGGAGGAAGCGATGCGCCTTGACTTGTCCCGGCGTTTGATTCTGGCGTGCGCGGCGATCTGGATTCTGGCGAGCGCGGGATGCGCGCGGCGGACGAGCGAAGTCGACGATGCGGCGCTGCGCGCGGCGGATGGGGATTCCGCGAATTGGATCACGTACGGGCGCACGTATTCGGAGCAACGCTACAGCCCCTTGAAGCAGATTGACGAGCAGAGCGTGGGAAAGCTCGGGCTGGCGTGGTCATACGATCTGGAAACGCTGCGCGGTGTCGAAGCAACGCCACTGGTAAAGGACGGCGTGCTCTACACGACGAGCGCGTGGAGCCTGGTGTATGCCTTCGACGCGCGCACAGGGAAGCTGCTGTGGAGCTACGATCCGAAGGTGCCAAAGGACCATGCGAAATACGTGTGCTGCGACGTGGTCAATCGAGGCGTCGCGCTTTACAAGGGCCGCGTCTACGTGGCGACGCTCGACGGGCGGCTCATCGCCCTGGACGCCAAGACGGGCGCGGAAGTCTGGGACGTGCAAACCACGCCCAAGGACGGGAGCTACGCGATAACCGCGGCGCCTCGAATCGCCAAGGGACGCGTGCTTATCGGCAACGCAGGCTCCGAGTATCCCGTGCGCGGCTACGTCTCCGCGTACGACGCGCAGACCGGCAACCTCGTCTGGCGAACTTACACCGTGCCCGGAGATCCGTCCAAGGGGTTCGAGTCCGACGCGATGAAACAGGCGGCTGTCACGTGGTCCGGGGAATGGTGGAAGGCCGGCGGCGGCGGGACCGTTTGGGACGGGCTGGTGTACGATCCTGAACTCGAGCAGATATATTTTGGCACGGGAAACGGATCGCCTTGGTATGGGCGGATCCGCGGCAAGGGCGACAATCTCTATATCGCTTCCATCGTCGCGGTGCGCGCCGACAATGGCGAGCAGGTGTGGCATTACCAGGCGACGCCCGGAGACAGTTGGGATTACGATGCGACGCAGCCGCTGATGTTGGCGACGCTTTCGATCGACGGCGCCCAGCGCCGCGTGGTGATGCAGGCGAACAAGAACGGCTTCTTCTACGTGATTGACCGGGAGAATGGAAAACTCATTTCGGCGCGGCCCTACGCCCCGATGAATTGGGCCACCGGGATCGGCCCGGACGGGCGCCCCATTGAGAACGCAGCCGCGCGTCAGTTTAAAGACGCGGCAATCGTGCAGCCATCGGCCGAAGGGGCGCACAATTGGAGCCCCATGTCGTACAGCCCCACAACGGGGCTGGTCTATCTTCCCGTCCTATACGATAATTCTATACACGCAATGATACCTAACTTTAAGTTAAATATGAATGACCAGACCACCGGCTACGACCGCTCCTACCACGGGCCGGTGCGCGATCAATACCTCAAACTGAAGTCCAGCGGGCGCCTCCTGGCCTGGGACCCCGTCGCTCAGAAAGAAGCCTGGCATGTGGACATGCCCGATCCGAAAAGCGGAGGGACGCTGGCCACCGCGGGAAACCTTGTTTTTCAGGGACGCTCGGACGGAAAACTCGTCGCCTATCGCGCCACGGATGGCCAATCGCTCTGGGAATTCGACGCCGGAGTGGGGATCTCGGCGCCGCCCATGACGTACTCGGTGGACGGCGTCCAATATATCTCCGTTGAGACCGGATGGGGCGGACCGCAAGTCCTCGCCAATCGGCCCCCAGGCAAAGGCCACGTTGGGCCCGGAAGACTTTTGACGTTCACGCTCGGAGGGACGGCGACGCTGCCTCCCTACCAGCACGTGGACCGGCCGGTCCCGATGCCGACTTTCAAGCTGGCGGCCTCCCCCGCCGAAATCGAACAGGGGCGCGTGCTGTACGCAAATATCTGTTCGCGCTGCCACGGCGGCGACGTGGTGAGCGGAGGTTCGGTGCCGGACTTGCGCTACGCCGCGGATTCCACGCACGAGATGTTCGAGGAGATCGTGTTGGGCGGCGCGCGGCGGGAATTCGGCATGCCGTCGTTCACGGGCGATCTTACGTCCGCGCAAGTTCGTTTGGTGCATGCTTACATTTTGGAACGCGCGCGCGAATCAGCCAAGTAGGACGGACTTCAGTCTGTCGGTTTTTCTGCTAATACTAGAAAACGGATACCCCAAACCCGACAGGCTGAAGCCCGTCCTACTGTAGGGAAGCCTAGGCACATCGTATCCCCCCTCGTCGTTGAGGTAGTAATCCAAAAAGACCGGTGGAAGCAAGCAAAGATCGAGCGGGGAACGAGGAGTG
>Ga0302324_100012186_pt1 | contig 17560 bp, 15 predicted proteins | sample Palsa_T0_1_FD_201949 | JGI IMG/M metagenome (GOLD analysis project Ga0302324, IMG submission 201949) | Peat permafrost microbial communities from Stordalen Mire near Abisko, Sweden - Palsa_T0_1 | ecosystem: Environmental > Terrestrial > Soil > Palsa > Peat permafrost | place: Sweden: Abisko... | reverse complement strand
GCGCGATAGTTACGCCGGGCTTCAGGCGCGCGATTCCCGGGTAGTCGAACTGGCCTAAAAATGCCTTGTTCCGGTCGAACTGCAATGGCAGCAGGAACGCCGAATCGCGATCAAGAAAGCGGAAATTCGCGGGCATCACGCCGATCACTTGGTGCGCGACGCCGTCGACTATGATGCGCCGTCCAATCACGGAGCGATCGCCGCCGAATCGCGCCTGCCACCAGCCATACGTCAGAATCATTGTGAGCGGGCTTCCCGGCGCGTCGTCTTTTGGCGAAAACCAGCGCCCCAGCTCCGGCTGCACGCCGAGCATCGGCAGCACTTCGGCCGTCACGCTCAGGCATTGCGCGTCTTCTGGCTCGGTGAGTCCCGTGACGGTGCGGGAATCCCACCGGTATGACCCAAGGCTTTGGAACGATCGTCCTTCTTCGCGATAAGTGAAATAAAGAAACGGCGCAGGATCGGCATCGGGGAAGTTCACACCGGGCGCTGTGTGATTCAAATCGATCAGCTCATCGGGGTGCAGATACGGCAGCGGTTTGAGAAGAACGCCATTGATCACGCTGAAAATCGCGCTGTTGGCGCCGATACCGAGCGCCAGGGTGAGCACGCATACGGTGGTAAAGCCGGGATTGCGGCGCAGCCGGCGGGCGGCGTAGCGCAGATCGGAGAAGGGTTTCGCAATGACGTTTTCCCAACCATAGGAGCGCACCTGTTCCCGGAGGGCGGTGGCGCTGCCGAGCTCCATTCGTGCGGTGCGGCGGGCCTCATCGGGAGAGATCCCGCGGGCCTCTAACGCAGCAGTGGCGTGTTCCAGGTAGCTGGAGACCTCGTCAGCAATATCCTGATCGGCGGCTGGCCGGTTCGTGAGGGCGCGCAGTCCGCGGACGAATTGACGCCAAATGGACATAAGCTAGGTCTCCGCCTTCAGGAGCCGCGCGATGGCCGACGCCCGGCGCGACCAATCCGCCGTTTGATTTTCGAGCTGTTTCTTGCCCCCTCGGGTGAGCGTGTAGACTTTGGCGCGGCGCGAATTCGCCGTCTGGCGCCACTCCGCATCCAGCCATCCGCCGCGCTCCAGCCGCTGCAACGCGGTGAGGAGCGAGCCGGGATTAACCTTGAAAACTCCCCGCGACACCTGCTCAATGCGGCGCGCGATCCCGAAACCATGCATCGGTTCGAGACTTAGGGTCTTGAGGATCAGCATGTCCAGAGTGCCCTGGATGACGTCGGTGTTTGGTTCGCCCATAGACATTCGCGAGAGAGATATCTGCTACAGGATAGCTCGCTTCATATTGATCGTCAAGATGTGAAGATCAGGTGGAGTGGAAGTGGCTCAATTTTAAGCATGCACTGGGTTGGGGATGAAGCAGTAGGCCCGGCGCCTACGTCCCGACGGTGTTCGGGTTCATCCCGGAATGCCCATCGGAATCATCCCGGATTCAGCGCACGGCTGCGTCGGAATCCCCACGCAGATTCAAGAAAGGGGTTGCAGGATGTTTCTGCCACTTTCTTGAACATTAGACGCCCCGCGCGAGAAACCGCAGCGGGCGCCCCCAAGATCCGGGAGCGCCTCCTCAGACGACCGCCGAACGAAGTGAAGGTTTTGCCTGCTGAGGACCCGCAATGGGCGCACATATTTGGTCCACTACATCGTTGAAAATATTGGGGCGGCTGGTGGGATTTGAACCCACGACATCCAGAACCACAATCTGGCGCTACTACCAACTGAGCTACAGCCGCCGTATGCAACACCAGTTTAACATCCTCCCGTTATACTTTCGTTTCGCTACGGCCCTTTCGCGCCTTTCCGAAAACTTTTGGGCTCCGACCAGCGCTCGAATTTTGCGATTTTAGTTTTCGCCCCAAAGCGATACCAAACCGCCGGCAGCCGGGCAGTTACGAACCGGCCGTAGTCAAACGCCGCGTAACTGACGCCCCGAAGCACGGTGAACGCCGACGCCGGCGCCGCGCGGCGCGTATACCCGAAGCTCTCGAGCTCAGGACCGAGCACCCATTCGATCTGCGCTACCTGTGCCGCCGTCAGCTCACTCCGCCAAATGTCCAGACGCTCGGAAGTTACCGCGGCCTGTGAGCGCCTCGTGGGCTCGCCCTCCGCGACTTCCGGTTGCTGCATCAAAGGCGAGTATTCTTCGCCGATCAGAGCGCAGACTCTGCGCAGTTCGGTAAGGGGCTCCGTCACCAGCGCCTCATATCGAACTTCGAGATAGCCGGTCCGGTCGCGAAATAAACGCGCCGCCCGATTGTGCTTCAACCACGTGCGCGCATTCGTGACCACGCTACCCGGAGACCACTCAGCGCGTTGCAGCGAAGCGACGACGGCACGGGGATCTCGGATCATATGCAGAATCACGGCATTCGGGAACCACTCGCAAAGAGTTTCCAGGAAGAAGGCGTGCTGCGGAGTCTTTTCACCACAGCGCCGCTTGCCATGAATCTCAGCGTAATAGCTCAGGATGGCGCTGAACATCGCCCGGTAACTGGTGGCTTCACGCGAGAGCCGTTCGACGAACTCGGCGGTGTCGAGCCCGGCTCGCCGGATCTGGCGGCTCGAGATATATTCAGTGATCAGCCGCCGGCGGTTCGCGAGATCGCTGAGATCGCCGAAGGCCTTTCGCCGCAGATACACCAGCCGGTGGAAGTGAGTCTCTCCGCAGATGGCGAGCGCGGGATGACGGTCCAGGATCCGGCGCAGCAGCGTAGTCCCGCTGCGCGGGCTTCCGACAATGAAGATGGGAGAGCCGGTCATGCCGCCGCTACCCCAGGCCCGCCTTCTTCCATAGCTGATTCACCCGCTGCTTCACTTCGCCCGGCATTGCGATTACATCCGGCCACGGCCTGACGAAACCCTCCTCTTTCCATTTGCGCGTAGCGTCGATGCCCATTTTCGATCCGTAATTAGGCAAGCGGCTGGAGTGATCCAGCGAATCCACCGGTCCGAGCACAAATTGAATATCGCGCTCCGGGTCGATGTTGTTCAGCGCCTTCCACGTCACCTCGCGCACGTCCTGCACGTCCACGTCCTCATCCACCACCACGATGCACTTGCTGAACATCGCCTGGCCCAGGCCCCAAATCGCGTGCATCACTTTGCGCGCGTGCAGCGGATACGACTTGCGAATCGAAACCAGGATCAGATTGTGGAACACGCCCTCGGCCGGCATCGAGATATCGCGGATTTCGGGGAGTTGCAAGCGCATCAGCGGCAGGAAAATGCGCTCGATCGCCTTGCCCATATAAAAGTCCTCCATCGGCGGCGGCCCGACAATGGTGGTGGCATAGACCGGACGATTGCGATGCGTCACACAGGTAATGTGAAACACCGGGTATTCGTCTTCGAGCGAATAGAAGCCGGTGTGATCGCCGAACGGTCCTTCGACGCGTTTCTCGCCGATCTCGACATAGCCTTCCAGCACGATCTCGGCGTTGGCCGGAACTTCCAGATCCGACATCTCGCACTTCACCATCTCTACCGGCTTCCCGCGCAGGAATCCGGCCATCATCATTTCGTCCAGGTCCGGCGGCAGCGGCAGAATGGCCGAGTACATGGTGGCCGGATCCGCGCCTATTGCAACGGCGACATCCATTCTGGCGGTCTTGCCTTCCTTCAGCAGCCGCCGATAATGTTCCGCGCCGTGCTTATGCGTCTGCCAATGCATGCCGGTGGTGTGTTCGTCATAAACCTGCATCCGGTAACAGCCGCAATTGCGTTTGCCAGTGTCTGGATTGCGCGAGAAAACCATGGGAAGCGTGATGAAACGCCCGCCATCCTGCGGCCAGCAGTGCAGGATTGGGAAATGGTCGAGCGAGAAATTATCGTACCGGATGACATCCTTGCACGGTCCCCTCGAAACCATCTTCGGAAAAAACGCTCCAACTTCGGCCAGCTTCGGCAGCATCTTCAGCTTGCCGATCAAGCCTTCCGGCATGCGCATCTCGAGAAATTCGTAGATGCGCTGCGCTATGGATTCCACCGAGTCCACTTCCAGCGCCAGCTCCATCCTCCGCATGCTTGCGAACGCGTTGATCAGAACGGGAATGCGGCTGCCCTTGGGTTTTTCGAACAGGAGCGCGGGGCCGCCGTGCTTGACCGCGCGATCGGCGAACTCTGTAATTTCAAGAACGGGATCCACTTCGAACGAAATCCTTTTCAATTCTTTCTTCTTCTCGAGCGTGTCGATGAAATCGCGCAGATCGCTGTATGCCATACAGGTTTTACTATGATTGATATTCGGGCTCATGACAAATCGAACCGCTTTTATAACCGGCGCCAGCCGGGGCATTGGACGGGCGTGTGCATTGGCGCTGTCGGAAGCGGGCGCGCGGGTGGCGGTCGCGGCGCGCAACGCCACACAGTTGGAAGAACTGGCGGGCGAAATTCGGGCGCAGGGACGTGAGGCCTTTGCCGTGACCATCGACATGACCAGCGCCGAGTCCATCCGCGAAGCCTTCGCGAAAACCGCGAAAGAGTTCGGTCCCGTTGCGATTCTGGTGAACAACGCCGGCATCACCAAGGATGGGTTGGCGCTCCGCATGAAGAAGGACGATTGGGATAGCGTGCTGGCGACGAATCTGACGGGATCGTTTCTCGCGTCTCAGCAAGTCCTGCAACATATGCTGCGCGAGCGGTGGGGCCGCATCATCAACATCTCTTCGGTGGTCGGCGAAATGGGCAATCCGGGACAAGCCAACTATGTCGCGTCGAAGGCGGGTCTCATCGGACTAACAAAGGCGCTGGCGCAGGAGATGGGCAGCCGCAATATCACCGTCAACGCGGTGGCGCCCGGATTCATCGAGACAGATATGACGCAGAAACTGTCGCAGGAGCTGAAGGACAATATGGTGGGCCATATTCCCTTAAAGCGCATCGGTCAGGCGGAGGATGTCGCCGCCGCTGTGCGGTTCCTCGCGAGCGAAGAGGCCAGCTACATCACCGGGCACGTACTGAACGTGAACGGTGGGTTGTACATGTAAAGCACAATAGAGAGATGGAATACTTGACCGCGGAAAAGTTCCGTGTGGGTCTGGTGCAGATGAGCTGCGCGCTCGATCCCAACGAGAACCTGGAGAAGGCCATTTGGCGAGTTCGCGAGGCCGCCGGCCGTGGAGCGCAGGTGGTGTGCCTGCAGGAGCTGTTCCGCTCGCAGTATTTCTGCCGCGAAGAAAATGCCGAGCTGTTTGCTTTGGCCGAGCCGATTCCGGGGCCGACCACCGAGACGCTGGGCCGCGTGGCGCGCGAACTTGGGATCGTCATCGTCGCGTCGCTTTTCGAGCGGCGCAGCGCCGGCCTCTATCACAACACCGCTGCAGTCATCGGGACCGATGGCGAGATCCAAGGTATCTATCGCAAGATGCACATCCCCGACGATCCGCTGTACTTCGAGAAGTTTTATTTCACGCCCGGCGATCTCGGCTTCGTGAACTTCGACACGCGCTTTGGACGCCTCGGCGTGCTGGTGTGCTGGGATCAGTGGTATCCGGAAGCTGCGCGCCTTTCGAGCCTCGCCGGCGCGAGCATTCTTTTCTATCCGACAGCCATCGGCTGGCATCCATCCGAAAAAGCGCAATACGGCGCTGCGCAATTGGACGCTTGGAAAACCATTCAACGCGCCCACGCGATTGCGAACGGCATCTACGTCGCGGCCGTGAATCGCGTCGGCTTCGAGGGCCCGCCCGACAACGGCCTGGAATTCTGGGGCTCTTCGTTTGTCGCCGATCCGTTCGGGCAAATCATCGCCGAAGCCTCTACTTCGAACGAAGAGATTCTTGTGGTGGAATGCGATCCGCGCCGCATGGAGGAGGTTCGCCGCGGCTGGCCCTTTCTGCGCGATCGGCGCATCGACGCCTACGCGCCGATTCTCAAACGGTGGTTGGATTGAGTCCGGCCAAATTCGGGTTCCGCATGCCGGCTGAGTGGGAGCCGCACCAGGCCACCTGGCTCGCCTGGCCGCATGAACGCTCGGATTGGCCGGGAAAGTTCGCGCCGATTCCCTGGGTATACGGCGATATCGTCCGGCGCCTGGCCCGCGTTGAAAAGGTCCGCATCCTGGTCCAGGACGCCGCGCTGGAAAAGAGCGCCCGGCGCGTGCTCGCAAAATGCGCCGTGGATATGAGCGCGATCGAGTTCTGCCGCTGGCCCACCAATCGAAGCTGGACGCGCGATTATTGCCCGATCTTCGTTCGCAATAAGAAGGGCGAGATCGCCATCACGAATTGGCTTTTCAACGGCTGGGCCAAGTACGACAACTGGCAGGACGATAATCGCATCCCCGGCCGCGTCTCTAAGCGCCTTCACCTTCCGGAGTTCGAACCGGGCATCGTGCTGGAAGGCGGCAGCATCGATGTCAACGGCGCCGGTCTCATGCTCACCACCGAAGAATGCCTGTTGAGCGAAACCGTGCAGGTGCGCAATCCCGGTCTTGGGCGTGACGATCTGGAGCGATACTTCGCCGATTATCTCGGAATTCAACGGACCATCTGGCTAAAGCAGGGAATCGCTGGCGACGACACGCATGGCCATATTGACGATGTGGCGCGTTTCGTCGACGAGAAAACGATAGTAACGGTCGAGGACGAAACGCTGCTTGAGAATCTGAAAATCCTGCGACGCACCGGCCTGCGCATTATCACGCTTCCCATGCCCGCGCCCGTCTACTTCGACGGCCAGCGCCTGCCGGCCAGCTACGCAAATTTCTATATTGCGAACCGCCTGGTGCTGGTTCCCACGTTCAACGATCCGAACGACCGCGTTGCGCTCAACACCCTGGCAAAGCTGTTTCCTTCGCGCGAAGTCGCCGGCATCTACTGCGGCGACCTGGTGCTCGGCCTCGGCACGCTGCATTGCATGACCATGCAGGAACCGCGCCCGGAATAACAGCCATGCATGTTTTCGACCTGGCGACGATCGCGATTTACCTGATCGCCATCACCTGGTTCGGAGCCCATTTCCGCAAGAGCCAGCGCGATTTGAAGGACTATTTTCTGGGCGGCAAAAATGCTCCCTGGTGGGCCATCGCGCTGTCCATCGTCTCGGCCGAAACCAGCACGCTGACCGTGATCGGCACGCCCGCGCTTTCATTTTCCGGCAACTTCCAGTTTCTGCAACTGGTGCTGGGCTATCTGCTGGCGCGCCTCGTGATCGCGGCGCTTTTCCTTCCGCAATATTTCCGCGGAGAAATGTTCACCGCCTACGAACTGATGCGCCGCCGATTCGGAGAGCGCACCCGCAGGCTCACCGCGGGAACGTTCCTGATTCTTCGCGCGCTGGCCGAAGGCGTACGCGTGTTTGCGATATCGATCATCGTCGCCATCGTGCTGGGAACCGGCCAAATCGCATCCATCCTCGTGATTGTTTGTCTGACGCTGTTCTACACGTTTGAAGGCGGCATGACCGCAGTGATCTGGACCGATGCCGTTCAAATGGTGTTGTATGTCGCCGGCGCAGTGGTGAGCTTTTGGGTCATTCTGCATCAGATCCCAGGCGGATGGCAACATGTCTCCGCCGTCGCGGCCGCAACCCACAAATTTCAAGTCTTTGACTTTCGCTTTGCCTGGACGCCCGAGTTCTTTTCGCGCAGTTATAGCTTTTGGGCCGGACTTATTGGAGGTTGTTTCTTGACTACCGCCAGCCACGGCACCGAGCAATTGATGGTGCAGCGCCTGCTGGCCGCGAAAACGGAGAGCCAGAGCCGCGCCGCTCTGTTCTCCAGTTGGATTGTCATATTGTTCCAATTCGCGCTGTTCCTCTTCATCGGCGTTCTTTTGTTCGTGCATTATTCGGACGTCGGATTGCCCGTGCCTCAATCGACCGATTCCATCTATCCCATGTTCATCTGGAACAGCCTGCCGGCCGGGGTCGCGGGATTGGTGATTGCAGCGATTCTCGCGGCTGGCATGTCCAACTTAAGCGCCGCGCTCAATGCGCTCGCCTCTACCACGGTGATGGATTTCTACAAGCCTCTGGTCACTCGCCAAAACAGCCGGCGCGATCCCATCCGGTTTAGTGACGCCCATTTTCTCCGCGTCGCCCGCTGGGCCACGGTGGCCTGGGGAGCTGTCCTTTTCCTGGTTGGATTGGTCGCCCGCCACGTCGGTTCGGTGTTGGAGGCAGGGCTCACCATCGCGTCTATCCTCTACGGGTCGCTTCTGGGCGTTTTCCTGCTTGGCCTGCTGACCAAGCGCGTTCACGAGACCTCCGCCATGATCGCCATGGTCGCGGGCTTGCTGCTGATGATCTACGTTCGCGTGGCAACGCACATTGCCTTCACCTGGTACGTTGTGATCGGGACCGCTGCAACATTTTCGACCGGTTACGTAATGTCGCTATTCTTGAAGGAACCGAATCATGAACCAGCCGCCGGCGCAACCCGATAAACACGGTCTCAAGCGCGAACTCGGCGTCTGGAGCGCGGCCGCGATCGTGGTGGGCACCGTGATCGGAAGCGGCATTTTCCTGGTGCCCAGCAGTATGACCCGCGCCGTAGGCTCGCCCGGTAGAGTTTTCGCCGTTTGGATCGCCGGCGGATTGCTATCGCTATTCGGCGCTCTCAGCTACGCCGAACTCGCAGCCGCAATGCCCGAGGCGGGCGGAGAATACGTCTACCTGCGCGAAGCCTATGGCCCCCTGTGGGCCTTCTTGTATGGATGGACCCAGACCTGGGTTGCCAAAACCGGATCGATCGCCACGCTTGCCACCGGCTTTTTCATTTACCTGGCTAATTTCCGTCCGGAGCTCGGCCAAGTCTGGATCGTCACGCCCCTTCCGCTCGGCGAAGGCGGATCGCCGCTCGAAATCCGCTACGGCCAATTGCTCGCCATCGGCGTGATCGCGCTATTGGCCCTGATTAATTACTTCGGCGTGCGCGTGGGTGGGGATGTTCAGGTGGCGACTACGTTGCTCAAAGTGGGCTTAATCGCGGCCATCATCGTGATCGGCTTGGGATCGCACCTCGGCGCCACCGCGAATTATCATTCGGTAACCAGCGCGTCGCCAGGTGGTGTTCTGGGATTTTTCGCGGCGCTGGTGGGCGCTCTGTGGGCTTACGACGGTTGGAATAACGTCACCATGGTTGCATCCGAAGTTCGCAAGCCGCAGCGCAACTTGCCGCTGGCGCTTATCATCGGTACGATTACCGTCATCGCCATTTATCTGCTGACAAATCTGGCCTATTTTTACGTGTTGCCTGCTGCCACCGTTGCCTCCACCGATCGCGTTGCCGCTGAAATGATGCGCCGGATTCTGGGCGCGCCGGGCGCCGCCGCCGTCAGCATCGCCGCCATGATCTCGATCTTTGCGGCCCTCAACGGTTCCATCCTGTCCGGTTCGCGCGTGCCCTTTGCGATGGCTCGGGATGGATTGTTCTTCCCCAGCGTCGCGCGCATCGATCCCCGCCATCACACCCCGAGCGTGTCTATTTTGCTGTTGAGCGGCTGGGCCAGCCTGCTGGTCTTGAGCGGACGCTACGACCAGCTTTACACCTACGTGATTTTCGCCAGCGCCATTCTCTACGGTATGGCAACCGCCTCGGTCATCGTGCTGCGGATCCGCCGTCCTGATATGCCACGTCCATATCGGACTCTCGGATATCCCCTGGTTCCCGTTGCCTTTGTGCTCGGAATTGCCTGTTTGATCCTTTCCACGCTCCGCAGTTCGCCGCGTGAATCCGTGCTCGGATTACTTCTGATCGCGCTGGGCCTGCCCTTCTATTTCTATTGGAAAAAGCGCCTGACGCTTTGAAGCCTGGTCAGATCTGCGCCACTCAGACCCTGCCGTCTAGTACCAAACGTGTTCTCTGTCAGACAATTTTGTTCGGATTGCCGAACAAAATGCTTGAAAGCTAAGCCAGAATGAGGTACAAAGTTTATTGCGGTATCAACAAGATTGTCCGTCGGTGTTCGGTTTTCCGAACAAGAGACGCTCAAGATTCAAATAAACCTCGGGAGATCGATGAATGGACATTAACAAGATGTTGGCCGAGTTGCGGCAGGAGCGTGAGCAGCTCGAAGAGGCGATCATGACGCTGGAACGGCTGGCTCGCGGCCGCGGAAAACGGCGCGGAAGGCCACCGGCCTGGATGTCCCAAATCAAGCGCCGGGGCCGGCCGCCTGGCAGCAAGAATCGGCCCAAGAACGAACCCAAGGGCTCGGCGGCTAAAAGCGCAGCCGCCTAAAAGTAGGGGCAGCCGCCGTAATAGCGCCGGTACTCCTATCGTCGCAACGCCGGGTACTCTTGCCCGCGAGCTCGGATTCGTCCAGGCTCCGGCTGCCACCTAGCGGTATAAAAGGTACTTTTCCCTTCGCTCGACGAACCGGCCGATGGAATCCTGCATTTTTTGCAAGACATCGCGCGGATCGGCGCCATCCTGCATGGCCTTGATTACCTCGTGATTCCCAATCAAGAAGCGATTATTCTGCCACGCGATCTTGCCAGGGTATAGCTTACTGAGAGCATAAGCCACTTCCAAGCCGAGCCGGGCGCTGTCGAATGTGTCCCGATTGGTCAGGACAAAGCGCACACCTTCAATGGTTTTTCCGGAGAAATTCGATGCGCTGGGACGGAAGCGCACCGGATACGCGCGAACGCCGGGAATAAAGCGACCGTTTAAGAAGCCGGCCAACTCGCGGCCACGGATCCAATCGGCGCCTAATAGCTCAAATGGGCTATCGGTGCCACGCCCGACGGAATAATTCGGCGACGCTTCCAACATCGCGAGCCCAGGGTACAAAATTGCCGCGTTGAGGCTTCGCAAATTCGGCGACGGATCCACCCACGGGAGCCCGGTGGCGTCGAACCAATCGCCCCGGCTCCATCCGCGCATCTCGACCACGTGCAAGTCGGCGCCTAGCTTCCGTTCACCGTTCGCCATCCCCGCCAGCTCGCCCAAAGTCATCCCATGCTGCACGGGAATTTCGAAGCATCCGGTAAAGGACTCGAGGTCGGGATCGAGCATGGGACCTTCGACGTGCGTCCCGGTGATGGGGTTGGGACGGTCCAGGACGAAAAACGGCAGATGCTTGCGCGCTGCTTCTTCCATGCTATACAGCATGGTGCACGAGTAGGTATAAAAGCGGGCGCCCACGTCCTGAATATCGAAAACCAGGATGTCGATGTTGTCCAGCATTTCTGTTTGGATGCGGCGCGACGATGCGTTATAAAGGCTGAAAACGGGCAATCCCGAAGCCGAATCCTTGGCATCGGAAATATGCTCGCGATCCTCGGCGCCGTTTATGCCGTGCTCGGGAGAAAATAGCGCCGTCACTCGCACGCCCGCGGCCAACATGAGATCGACATTCCGTTTTCCGTCACGGCTCAGGCCGGTCTGATTGGTGATAAGCCCGATTCTTTTGCCGCGCAAGGCCGCAAAATTATTCTCGGCCAGCACGTCCAATCCCGTCAGCACTTCGTCCTTGGGGTCCACTTCGCGATGCAGTCCCGGCCCGACGATAGTGTCGTTGTAGCTGGTAAGTTTGACGCCCGGCGCGGTAACTCCGAGCGAGGCTGCCACCAATGTCGCCACCCGGCTGCGCAGCGAGGTGAGAGAATGCCCGCGATGCGGGTGAACGACGTTGGTCAAGATGATCAAATACGAGTGGCTGAACGGATCGATCCATACTGATGTTCCAGTGAATCCGGTATGGCCATAAGAGCCTATCGGAAACAATTCGCCGCGATTGCTGGAGTAGGGCGAGTCGATATCCCAGCCCAGGCCGCGCAAAATCGGCTGATCCGGCGGCGACTGGGGCGTCGTGAATTTCTCCACCGTAGAGGGGCTGAACAGCCGGACTCCATTAATCTGGCCTCCATCCAGCATCATTTGCGCGAATTTGGCGAGATCGGCCGCGGTGGTGAACACGCCGGCGTGGCCCGCGACGCCGCCCATATAGCGCGCCGTGTCGTCGTGTACTTCACCGCGCAGCGGCTGTCCCGTCATGGGATTGATTTCTGTAGGCGCGATCCGCGGACGTAACGAGGCTGCAGGCAAGAACGTCGTTTCGCGCATACCCAACGGCTGGTAAAAATTCTCGCTCGCGTATTCGTTCAGCATTTTCCCGCTCAGCCGGTGCACGATTTCGCCCAGCAGAATAAAGTTGATGTCGCTGTAAACGAAGCGGACGCCGGGCGGTCCGGCGGGCTTGTCTGCCAGCGCGCGCTGGATGCCGGTTTCATACCCGCTCCAAGCCGGCTTCAGGTCCAGATCGGGCCGCAGCCCCGAGAAATGGGTCATCAAATTGCGGATCGTAATGTCGCTGTGGCCGCCTTGAAATTCCGGAAGATATTTCGTCACCGGGTCGTTGAGCCGAATCTGGCCTTGCTCGAAGAGCCGCATGATGGAGGGCGTAGTGGCGATTACCTTGGTGAGCGACGCCGCGTCGAAGATGGTGTCGAGCGTCATTGGCTCGCGCCGGGGGATGAGCGCCCGGCTGCCGTAGGCCTTCTGGTAAACGATCTGGCCGTTGTGTCCGATCACGACGACGGCGCCGGGGATGAGCCCGTCCTCAACGGCGCGCTCCATTTGCTGGTCCACCGCGGCCGCGCCCGAGAACGTTTGCCCGTGTAGCGACGCGACCCACAAGAGAGCACACGAGAGCGCCGCGAGGATTCTCATTGCAGCTTTTTCGCGGTCTCGTCCAGCAACTTCGCCAGATCGATGTCCTTCGAGGTGATGCCTTTGGCATCGTGCGTGGTCAAGTCCACCGTGACGCGATTATAGACGTTGAACCATTCCGGATGATGCTCCATTTTCTCGATCGCAAGCGCGGCGGTGGCCATGAAACCAAAAGCGTGGATGAAGTCGGCAAACTTATATTCCTTGTGCAGTTTGCCTTTCGCTACCGTCCATCCCTTGAGACCCGAAAGGGCCTTTTTCAGGTCGACGCCGGAAAGTTTTCCCATGCTTCTATTATCAGGCTCAGTGCGGGTCCACGGCTTTCTTCGCCGATACTCCCACCGCGACGGTATGCGCGGTCAGCGTTGAACCTTGCTCCGCCGCGTGAATCAAAACGCGATCGCCGACTTTCAGGTCGCTCTTCTGAATTGGCTTGTCGGCGCGAGTGTATGTGGTTTGGGAGTCCAGCATCACTTCCACCGCCTTGCCGGCGGCTGTTGTGACGGTCACGGACTGGTCTGAAACCTTGGCCACCGTTCCTCGGACGTGCTCCATGCCGTCATGCGCCAGGGCAATCAGAGACAGCAGCATGGGCGCCAGCGCGAGCAACAAAATTCGCCTGGTGATGTGAATGCTCAAATTCGGTATGTTCATGTAGTTCCTCTCCATATTCTGCGGCGATCCTGAATATCCATTATCGATGAATTTCTCCAGCTACACTGGAATCTGTGACTAGGCGCAAGCAAACTAACGTTACCCTGAACTTTTTCTTGGCCTTTGCGCTCTTGGCCGCCAGCAGCGCCTGGGCCCTGGAGTCGGTTCCCAAGCCCGAGTACCGCCAGCGCCGCGTAGCGCTCTCGGAAAAGCTCAAGGGTGGCGCCGCGCTGGTGTTCTCCGCGGAGCAGATCTCACCCGACTTCATGCCCTTCCGTCAGGACCCGGACTTTTACTACCTCTCCGGATGGAATGAGCCGGGGGCCGCGCTCCTCGTAATCGGCCCGGGCCCCGCCACCACCACCCGCCTTGGAAATGCGGTTCCCGCCCACGGCTACCGGGAAATCCTCTTTCTTCCCAGCCGCAACCTGGTTATGGAGAAGTACACCGGCATCAAGATGGACGCTGCCACCACGGGCGTTGCCGGCGCGACAGGTTTCGACGCGGTCATGCCGATGACGGCCCTGCCCGAGGTGTTGACTGCCTTCATCGTCGAGGATCCTCTTCGCTCGTCATCCCTCTGGTCGCAATTGGACCTTCCGGCCGCCAAGGGAGCGATGGCATTCGTGGCCGCGGCCCTCGGCGCAGCAGCTCCTCTTCCCGATAGAGATGTCCGCACTCTCACAATGGATCTGCGCTCGGTCAAGAGTCCCGCCGAGATCGAACTGATCCGCAAGGCTACGGATGCCTCCATTGCTGCACAGCGGGCCGGCATACGAACCATTGAGCCCGGCGTGCGCGAGCGAACCATTGCGGGCATTGAGATCGAGAGCATGCTGGCTGAGGGTTGCGAACGGCCATCCTACTCCCCCATCGTCGGCTCCGGAATCAACTCCACTATCCTGCACTACGATTCCAACGAAAACGTCATGAAGTCCGGCGACGTCGTCGTCATCGATGCGGCAGGCGAGTTCTCCATGTATGCCTCCGACATTACGCGGACCATGCCGATCAACGGAAAGTTCACGCCACGGCAACGAGAGATCTACGAAATCGTGCTCGGGGCGCAAAGGGCCGCGGCCGCCGCGTTTATCGCCGGCAAGTCCAAGCTGGGCGGCATCACCCAACGGGGTCCGGAGGTGACTGACTCGCTGGACAAAGTCGCTTTCGACTACATCAACACGCACGGCAAGGACATGCACGGCGAACCGCTCGGCAAATACTTTCTGCATGGCCTCGGCCATTCCGTCGGCATCGACGTGCACGATCCCATGGACTACACAAAGCCGCTCGATAAAGGCATGGTCTTTACCATCGAGCCCGGCATCTATATCCCCGACGAGAAGATCGGTGTCCGCATCGAGGATGTCTTCTATGTGGATTCCGACGGTAAGCTGGTGGATCTGGTGGAACGACTGCCTCACGATGCTGGCGACGTCGAATCGGCGATGCATAGATGAGGCCGGAAGTCCACTGCAAGCATTAACCTGGATTTTTCCATGACCGTCGTTGTCAAAGACAAGAAGCAGTTAGTGGTGCCCCCTAGCGTCAGCCGCCGTGCTGGCATTACGGCCGGCGACAGGCTGGAGTTCACGGTGTCTGGCGAGTTCTACGTCACCGCGACGAAAAAACTAAGAATGAAAAGTGAGAGCCGAAGAGGCCATCGCCGACCTGGCAAGCTGGACGATTCATCGCCCCGGACATGACGACTTGCTGCGTGCCTGCGGGATTCATCGCCGGCATAAGGTCAATTGGTGGGACGCACTCATCATCAACAGTGCCCTTGAACTCGGTTCCAATGTCCTATGGAGCGAAGATCTCGCCGCGGGACAGCGCTTCGGAACTGTGACCGTTCGAAACCCATTCGGGTAGCGTGAACACCGCAGCACCCGTGCGATAGTAGTTTTGTGCCAGGTCCACTTCCCCGTCTGCGGCTGGGTCTCGACTTCATCCCGTCCTCCGATCCCGAACATCCCGGCCTACTCATTCGCGACCCTCTGAAATTTTCCGACGCCTTGCTGCTCATCCCTCCGCAACTGGTGGAGTGCCTGGCGTGCTTTGACGGCGAACAGACCAGCCTCGATCTGAGATCGAACCTGGTGCGGATTACCGGGGAAATACAGATCGGCGATCTGGAGAAGCATCTGGTCGACACGCTGAGCCAGGCCGGATTCCTGGAAGACGAGCAGTTCGAAACCATTCGCGTCGCTCAAGTCGACGGATTCAAAGCGGCGCCCAGGCGCGAGGCCGCGCATTCCGGCTCGGCCTATCCCGATAACGCCGAGGAAGCCCGCAAGACGCTCGCCGAATTCATGCAAGGAGCTTCTCCGCCTACCGAAGACTCGCTCATCGGAATTGCCACGCCGCACGTCAGCCCGTTCGGCGGCTGGGAATCTTACCGGGACGCTTATTCACTGTTGCCGCCCTCGCACGACGATCGTACCTTCGTGATTCTTGGAACCTCGCACTATGGCGAACCCGATCGCTTCGGCCTCACGCGCAAGCCTTTCGTTACACCGTTCGGCGAATCCATCACAGACACCCGGCTGGTGGACGAACTCGCCGCGGCCGCTCCGGACGCCGTGCGGATGGAGGACTATTGCCACGCCATCGAACACTCCATCGAATTTCAGGTCCTGTTTCTCCAGTATCTATACGGCCCGAATGTCCGCATCTTGCCGATCTTGTGCGGGTCGTTCGCGCGCAGCATTTATCAAGGAGGCAAGCCGGAAGCGAACGAACACGTCCAGCGATTCTTCGATAGCCTCGCCAATATCTCCGCGCGGGAAGGGAACAAGCTGCTATGGGTTTTGGGCGTCGATATGGCGCACATGGGCCGGCGCTACGGCGACCAGATGATCGCGCGCGTCGATGAAGGCGAAATGGCGGCGGTCGCCGAGCGCGACGAGTTACGGATCGAGCGGATGAACGAGGCGGATGCTCCTGGGTTCTGGGATTTGATCCAGCAAAACCAGGACGACCTGAAATGGTGCGGCTCGGCGCCGATTTATACGTTCCTGAAAGCCGTGCCCGAAGTTCGGGGAACGCTACACAGATATCAGCAGTGGAACATTGACGAACAGAGCGTCGTCAGTTTCGCGGCGATCGGATTCCGGCGAGGCTAAGCCTCGATGCACGACCGCTATTGAGGGCGACCCGCGACCCAATACCCGGGACGCGTGCGGACTTCCAATTTCGGACGATTCACCACGACCTTGATGTCGTGGAATCCACCTTCGGTCTGATTATTCGGCGAATAGCTGAGCAGGTACTGGCTGTGTATTTCTTCGCTGATGCCTTCCACCGCTTTGTCCAGGCTCTTCTCGCCGACGAAGGAATATTCCCGGCCGCCGGTGAAGCGAGTGAATACATCCAAGGTGTCATCCACAAAAAGGCTCTTGGTGGCTTTGAAAATATCGACAAAGATCGGGATGTAATTCCCGTTGTAGTAATTCTGATCGACAGTGGTGGGAGTGGCGGTTCCGCCGCCTGGCATGTAAATCGCATCAGGCGGAATGGGTGGAGGGCGCGGCGGCATCCCTTTGTCCGTCAGGGCAGCCACGATTGTGGAAATGTCCAGCGAATAGATGGCGACGTTGGCGAATTGGGCCTCCGTCAGAGCTTCCCGCAATCGCAGCTCGCTGCCGCGGTCCCGTTTCTCTGCGATCAGCAGCAGCACGCGCCGCCGGTCCGCCGGACGCTTTTTCAACATGCGAATACCGGCATCCACTGCGTCGTTCACCGCGTGTTCCGCGCTGCCGGGCGTCATCTTCTTCATGGCTTCTGAAACCTTGGCGCCCTCGTTGGTGAAATCCTGCACCACTTGAATTCGATGATCGAAACCGATGATGGCTACTTCGCCTTCCTGCCCTGCTACCAACTGGTTCAGCATGGTTCCGATTTTCTGAATCTTGGGCAGTATCTCCGTGATGTTCGAGCTGCGCTGCACCGCCACTACCAGCGAAAGCGGCTCCTCGCGCACGTCGGCGGTGATCTTCTGCAATTTATTGTTGTCGTAGAGCTCAAAATCCTGGAGCTGCAGTCCGTTGACTACCTCGCCGTTGCGGTCGCGCACCGTGGTCGGAACAATGACGACGGTGGGCGTGGTAACAAATTTGAGATCGTCGTCCTGCTTTGAGGCGTTCACCTTAGCAGGGTCGAGTGTGCCCGGGGCCTGGGACAGACCAATAGCAGACGTCAGGGTGGCGCACAAAACGAAATTTAGCGCGTGGCGCATACTTCTAGTGTGGCACATCACTATGGCCGGTCCTTCCTTCCAG